>Ga0302202_10002177_pt1 | contig 23081 bp, 18 predicted proteins | sample II_Bog_N3_3_FD_194579 | JGI IMG/M metagenome (GOLD analysis project Ga0302202, IMG submission 194579) | Peat permafrost microbial communities from Stordalen Mire near Abisko, Sweden - II_Bog_N3_3 | ecosystem: Environmental > Terrestrial > Soil > Wetlands > Peat | place: Sweden: Abisko...
CACGGGTGTCCGGTTTAACTCTTCTTCACTTCCGGCAAGTGATTGCATCGTAAATGGTTATCGGCCATATTTTCTTGCCGCGATTTGAATTTCGTTTTGCCGTATCGAATCGCAGGCATCCGTGGCTGACGATGGTGCATGAATCAAGGGCACACCATCTTCCAGCAACTGATCTCGTTTCTTCCCGACCGCGAATTTCGCCGCTGTGTAGCGCGTTATCAAGGCAATGCCAGCACACGCAAGCTCTCTTGTTGGGAGCAGTATCTGGCCATGGTCTTTGCCCAGTTGACCTTCCGTGAGAGTCTGCGCGACATCGAGGCCTGCCTTGGCGCACTGGGATTGAAACGCTATCATCTGGGCTTTCGCGGCAAGGTGGCGCGTTCCACTCTGGCCGACGCCAACGAGCTGCGCGACTGGCGCATCTTTGCCGACTTTGCGCAGGTGTTGATCGCCATCGCGCGGCCCCTCTATGTCGGCGATGCGATGGGCCTCGATCTGGATCAGAGTCTGTATGCGCTGGATTCGACCACCATCGATCTCTGCCTGGCGCTCTTCCCCTGGGCCAAGTTCCGGGAGCGCAAGGCCGCTGTCAAGATGCACACCTTGCTGGACTTACACGGCAATATCCCGACCTTCATCCACATTACCAACGGCAAGGTGCATGATGTCAACATCCTGGACGAACTACCCATCGAGGCCGGTGCCTTCTACGTGATGGATCGTGGCTACGTCGATTTTCGACGACTCTACCGCTTCACGCTGAACGGGTCGTTCTTCGTGACCCGCACCAAAGCCAATCTCCTGTTGGAGCGGCGCTATTCTCGTGCCGTGGACACCAGCACCGGCCTACGCTCCGACCACACGGTGATTCTGACCACGCGGGGATCAGCTTCGTTCTATCCAGACCCACTGCGACGGGTCACCTACTGCGATCCAGAAACCGGCAAGCGGCTGAAATTCCTGACCAACAACTTCACTCTGTCCGCTCAGACCATCGCGCAAATCTATAAACGCCGTTGGGAAGTGGAACTCTTTTTTCGCTGGATCAAACAGCATCTACGCATCAAGGCCTTCTTCGGCACCAGCGAAAACGCGGTCAAAACCCAAATCTGGATCGCCGCTTCGGCCTACGTGCTGGTTGCTATTGTGCGCAAGCGGCTCAAAATCGAGGCCAGCCTCTACCAACTTCTACAGGTTTTCAGTGTTACCCTTTTCGAGAAAACCCCCATTTTACGGGCACTTCAGCCAGACGACTCCCAAAATGACTTACATAACTCCGGCAACCAGTTGAATCTATTCGACTTCTAACCGGACAGCCGTGATTTCAGGTCAAGAGCTGGCGCGATGAATGTCGGCTCAACTGCATCCGAGCTAAACGGTCCATTGAAGACAAGAAGCGTGAACTGATGCGTCGATTTTGTCCGGTCGATCACCACACCGGCAAAATCGCGGATTCCATCTCCGTTGAAATCGCCGGTGGCGAGATAGGGATGATAATCCGAAACCGGACGCCAAATCCCTCCGTCTCCCGCCTTCATTTGCTGAATATCTTCGGCGCAATCGCAATCCTGGTCAGTCGCGGCCCGGAATTGAGGGTGTTTCGCAAGCCAGTTCGTTAAGGCCTTCTGTTCCTGCGGGGCTAACGTGTGGCCAGCCTTAGCGGGCATAGCAAGCGCAAGACAAGTCAAAGCTGCAAGTGCAAATCGAGAGTAGAGCATAATCGGTCTATTCTTGCCCGAAAATCATAGGCCTGTCTAGTGGAGTCAGCATTTCACGTCTTTCCGTTTACACTGAAGTAGATATGGCGGAAGACATCGAACTGCGTTACGACCCCTCGGCAATTGAACCCAAATGGCAGGCCCGCTGGGCTGCAGACCCCGCGATGTATGCGGCCGAGCCCGTGGACTGCGGCAAGCCCAAGTACTACGTGCTGGAGATGCTGCCTTACCCCAGCGGCCAGTTGCACATGGGCCACGTGCGCAACTACTCCATCGGCGACGCCCTGGCCCGGCACATGTGGATGCGCGGCTACAACGTGCTCCATCCCATGGGCTGGGACGCCTTCGGGCTACCGGCGGAGAACGCCGCGCTCAAGCACAACACCCCTCCGCGCGAGTGGACGCTCTCCAACATCGCCGCCATGAAGGCGCAGATGGAGCGCCTCGGCCTGGGCTACGACTGGGCTACCGAAATCGCCACCTGCCTGCCCGAGTACTACCGCTGGAACCAGTGGTTCTTCCTGCGCATGTATGAAAAAGGCCTGGTTTACCGCAAGAAGAGCAAGGTGAACTGGTGCCCGGAGTGCGCCACGGTGTTGGCCAACGAGCAGGTGGTGGATGGCTGCTGCTGGCGGCATGAAACCACGCTCGTCGAACAGCGCGACCTGGTGCAGTGGTTCTATCGCATCACCGCCTACGCCCAGGAACTGCTCGACGGCTTGGACAAGCTCGACGGCTGGCCAGAAAAAGTCCGCACCATGCAGCGCAACTGGATCGGCCGCAGCGAAGGCACGGAAGTGGACTTCTTCCTGGAAGAAGCCCAGGGAACAGGGAACAGGGAACAGGGAACAGAGAAGACGCGCATTCGCGTCTTTACCACCCGCGTAGACACCATCTTCGGCGCGACCAGCGTGCAACTGGCGCCGCAGCATGCGCTGGTGGCGGCCTTCACGGCTGCCGATTCCAAGTTGAAGGCGCAGGTGGATGAACTGCTGGAGCAGCAGAAGAAGGCGCGCGAGGCCGGCGACCTGGGCGCCATCGAGAAGCACGGCGTGCCCACCGGGCGCTTCGCCATCAATCCCTACAACGGCCAGCAGGTGCCCATCTGGGTGGCCAACTACATCCTGGCCGACTACGGCACCGGCGCCATCATGAGCGTTCCCGCGCACGATGAGCGCGACTTCGAGTTCGCCACCAAATACGGGCTGCCGATCATACAGGTCATAAAGCCCATCCAAAACGCCGAAGGTGCGGAGCACCTGCCTTTCTGTTCCCATGAAGGCGTGCTGCTCAACTCCGGCCAGTACGACGGGTTGACCTGCGATGCCGCACAGAGAAAGCTCCAGGAGGTTGCCGCCGCCGGCAAGTTCGGCGAAGCCAAGGTCATCTTCCGCCTCAAGGACTGGGGCCTGAGCCGCCAGCGCTACTGGGGCACGCCCATCCCCATGATTCACTGCGAAAAGGACGGCCTGGTGCAGGTCCCCGACGAGCAGTTGCCGGTGCTGCTGCCCGCGCAGATTGAGATTACCCAGCAGGGCGGTTCGCCCTTGGGCCGCGTGCCGGAGTTCGTCAACGTCACCTGCCCCAGGTGCGGCGGGCCGGCCAGGCGTGAAACCGACACCATGGACACCTTTGTCGATTCCAGTTGGTACTTCTACCGCTACACCGACGCCAAAAACGCCAACGCGCCCTTCGATCCCAAAATCGCGCAGTACTGGTTCCCCATCGACCAGTACATCGGCGGCGTGGAGCATGCGATTCTGCACCTGATCTACTCGCGCTTCTGGACCAAGGTGATGCGCGACCTGGGCCTGATCGTCAACGACGAGCCGGCTAAGCGGCTGTTTACGCAGGGCATGGTCATCAAGGACGGGGCCAAGATGTCCAAGTCCAAGGGCAACGTGGTTTCGCCCGACGATATGATCGCCAAATACGGCGCCGACGCCACCCGCATGTACGCCCTGTTTGCCGCTCCCCCAGATCGCGATCTGGACTGGCAGGAGGACGGCGTGGCCGGGGTCAGCCGCTTCCTCGGCCGCGTCTGGCGGCTGGTCACAAGGTACGCTCCCCTGGCGCGTGCGGGCCGCGGCCAGCAGATTGCCGCGCCTGCCGGCTTGTCCCTCAAGCTGCTGCGCAAGCTGCACCAGACCATCGCCAAAATCACCCTGGACTTTGAGGGCCGCTGGCACTTCAACACTTGCGTGGCCGCCATCATGGAACTGGTCAACGACCTGCAAGCCGCGGATGCCCAACTGGCGGCGGGCGAGGTCTCGGCGCCGGTGATGAACGAACTGCTGCGCTCGTTGGTGCTGCTGCTGGCCCCGCTGGCGCCGTATCTGGCCGCGGAGCTGTGGGAGGAACTGGGTGAAGAGGGCGCGGTGTTGCGCGCTCCCTGGCCGGTCAGTGATCCGGAACTCGCCAGGGAAGACGAACTGGAAATCCCGGTGCAGGTCAATGGCAAGCTGGTCACGGTGGTGCGGGTGGCCGCCGACGCCGACGCCAAGGCCATCGAGGCGGCTGCCGTGGCCGAGGAAAAGGTGCAGGCGCGAACGTCCGGCAAGACCGTGGTCAAGGTAATCGTGGTGCCGGGCAAGCTGGTCAACCTGGTGGTGAAATAACCTGAGTGGTCAAGTGACCAAAACAGTTGGGTGCCCCATCCATGCCGCGCTTTTTGCGGCATGGGTGGGAAAGAACAAAAGCCGATGCTCTGGGTGCCCCACCCTCGCCACGCTTTTGTTTTTGTTTCTAGGGTCCTGTCTCTGAAGTTCGCAACAAAACCAGGGCTGTCATCCTGAGCGAACGGGGCCCCAAGCGCTTTCCGGGGTCCCCAAAGAGCGCCTTTGCTCTTTGGGGTGGAGGTTGGGGGTGGTGAGTCGAAGGATCTGCGGTTGTTTTTCAAAGAACATCGGGGACACCACACTAGGGTGGGAGACCATGAACCGGATCAGTTCACGAGGAGCAGTATGACGGCGCCGCTGCGCGGGACCCAGTCGCTCGTCGGGCAAATGGGCTGGGTCTTTGCACGGCCGTCGCTCACAGTCATCGAAGTAACATGGCGCTGGCTCTTCGGCGTGCCACTTCTTGTAGTCTGCTGGATGGAATCCCAGCAGATACTAATAGCGCTGCCGCCGGAAGCCGCCGGCCTCGCAACGCTCGACCCGCAAAATCCCTGGGTGGCGACGGTGCAGTTGGCCAACGCCTGGGCGCTTTATCTGCCTCACGTCGCCGCCGTCCTGCGCTGGCTGTTGCCCTTGGCAGCGCTGGCCTGGGTGGTGCTCTCCGGACTAGGCCGCAGTCTGGTCTTGAAGCGCATGGACCCTCGCCTGCACCTGCGCCCGCTGCCCATGATCGCCTTGCAGGCAGCCTGGCTGCTGGCTCTGGGCGCGGTCTGCTGGGGCTGGTTCCGCTCCATCCAATGGACGGCGGCCACGCACATCACCGCCACGGGCGAACCGGACCTGATCGGCTACTCCATCTGGGTGATTTTTCTTTCCCTGGGATTTTTTACGGTGTGGGCGCTGGTCAGTTGGGCGCTCTCCATTGCGCCGCTGCTCATGCTGCTGGAAGAGCGCTCGGCGCTTTCCTCGCTGGGGCAAAGCTTCCGGCTGGGAAGGGAATTCAGCGGAAAGCTGGCGGAGATCAACCTGGTCATGGGCATCGTCAAGCTGGGGCTGATTGTGCTGGCCATGGTGCTTTCTGCCGCGCCCTTGCCCTTCGGCGACCAACTCGGCCCGGACGCCCTGCACGGCGTCTGGCTCCTGGCCACAGTCTTTTATCTTGTCGCCAGCGACTACTTCCATGTGGTGCGGCTGAAGAGCTTTGTGGAGTTCTGGCGGATGTTTCGAAGCGGCGAGGCGGCGAGTTAGTGAGTTAGCAATCCCAGGTGCCCAAATGCGAGGCACCTGGGGCACCCGCCCCCAATCAATCTGAATCACCCCCCGTCAGTGTTCGCTGGTAGATTTGAGGGGTTCCCAACTGAATCCTTCTGTTGCAATTTCGGGTGATGGTTGGCGACAAAGTATGGATTATCGCACTGCTCAAAGGCGAAGGTGATCTTCCGAGTTTCATAGAGGCAGCAGTTGATCAATTCGGCAGCGCCGCAGTCAAACAGCGCCACGGTATAGCCCCCTCCGAGCAGGCTTCGATAGATTACGCCGTCGAATCCGTGTGATCGAAATGTCTCGGCGAGAATCTGAGTTGGAACATACTCGATAGGTGAATCGTGGGGGGCAATGGGCTCGGAAAAAGCATAGGCAATCTCCCCCCAAACCACTTTTTCACGCTCTTCCAAGGACACACTGACTGGACCTGGGAAGGTGCATAACCAAGTTGGGAATACCCTGTTGTCTTTCGAGCAGTCAAGAAGACTTAGATCGCGCAGGGTCTCGAATTGAGCTACCGAGATATAGGAGCTTAGCCATGGACGCACTTCTGCCATAGCTGTGTCCTTGCTAGATGCCAAGTACAGGCACGGAATGCCCCTTGGGTTGACGCGCCCATCGCTCACAATCTGAGCGGCCGGTTTCATCCGATCTGGTGGGTATGCATCCGGCACTTCGTATTCGTGGTCTGTTCCCTCATATTCCTTACGCCAAGCATAGCCGCTCTGCGCCCTCCAGAGAACCGCACCACTCTCTATCCTAGTACTCCGCTTTTTGCTCGTTCCAGCAACCGTGGCCAGGAAGCGGCGAACTTCCTTGCTATGAATATAGCGGGCATTTTCCTTTACACTCGTGGCGAACCGACGATAGCTGTCGACGGCTTCGAATCCGCCCTGCGGATGCAAATTAGCTATTCGCATTCGTCCATTAGCTTCTCTAGTGCGGAATCTTTACTTAGGTTGTAATCTTCCACCCAAACTCTAATCTCTTCGTCTGCTGTAACGTCATAAACTGTCTTCATTCCATAAGATTCGTAGGCCCCCACGATCTTGTCGCCTTTATCTGGGTCGTGGCCGCCGAACCATTCCAGTATTGAGAATCCCTTGGACGTCTGCACCATGAAGTAGTCACAAGAACTGATTTTTCGAACTACTGTCCCGGTCGCCGCTAGGGCTGAGCCTTGTCCAATAAGTGCGAGCACAATGGCTAGAACCGCTTGTTTGAACATGAGTCACCTTCTGAAACAATTAATCTTACACCTCTTGGCAAATGGGCGGGTGGCCCAAGTCCAAATCTATCACTGAAGCTGGGTGCCCCAGGTGCCTCGCTTTTGGGCACCTGGGATAGCACGAACCAGAACATAGTTCTTCATGCGCACAAACAGCCCTTGGCGTAAACCGAAACCGATGCGGCGGGCGAAGATCGCGGTCAGTGCCTCTCTTTCGACCCCACCTGCAAAGAATTACCCTTCCCTGGCGCACACTGGCAGATAGAACGAGAAGCGCATGGCGCAAAAAGGCCGCTTTTTGCACGCTCCGCACCCCCAATACCCCCCCTGTGGATAACTCCTGTCACATGCCTGGCTATGCTGGTAAAGCGCAAGGAATAAGTAGCTTAGAACGGCATAAAGTGAGCGGATCGACACGTAAAACGGCCAATTTCAGCCCTATTTGAGCCATTTTTGAGCCAAAACATCGCTTTTTTGGCTGAAAATTGCGCCTGTCTCTTGACCTTCGCGGTTGCTGCTCAAAACACCTTCAGCCGGATGATGAAGTACTTCTTGGGGTCTTCGCGGATGGCTTTCATCAGTTGCTGGGTCTGGTCCAGGGTCTGGTCGGCGTGGTCGTAGAGCGAGCGGTTCTGCACCAACTGGCCCAGCGAACCCTTGCCCTCATCCACACTGGCGAGGATGCGGTCCAGATGGGTGATGGTGTCGTCCAGCTTCTCGGCAAAAGCCGGGTCCTTGGCCAGCTTGCCAAAGCTGCCCTTGCCGGCGTTGATCTCGGCCACCAGTTGGTTGGTGTTGGCCACGGCGGCGTTCAGATTTTTGTAGAGCGAGTCGTCCTTGAGCAGCTTGCCCATGCTGCCCTTGCCCTCGTCGAGGGCGGTGGTGATCTTGTCCAGCCGCTCGACGGCGGAGTTGGCGCGGGTATAGAGCGTGTCGTCGTTCACCAGCTTGCCCAGCGAGCCCTTGCCGCTGGAGATCGCCTTGGTCACGGTATCCAGGTTGGTGGCGATGGAGACGATCTTTTTGGCCAGCGTGGGATCGTTGATCAACGTGCCCATGGTGCCCTTTTTGGAGTTCAGCGAATCTACCAGGATCTCCACCTTGCGCATCAGCGTGGTGATCTGCCCAATGGAATCCTCGCTGGTGCGGATCACGGTCTGAATACTGGGCGATTCGAGGGCCTTGAGTTCGGAGTTGGTGGCCGGCGGCGGGCCGCTGGCGTGGGCCGAGCTGATGTCCACGTAGCTGTCGCCCAGCACCCCGGCCTGGGCAATCGAGGTGGTGGAATCGGTGTGCAGGTCGGGATCGAACTTGTGGTCCACCTGCATGGTCACTTCCACGGGAGTCGGGTTGCGGTTCGGCACCACCCGCACATGGATCACGTTGCCAATGGTCACGCCTTCCAGGGTGACCGGCGCGCCATCCTTCAGGCCGGCGGCGTTGTCAAAATAGGAGCGCAGCACCAGCTTGCGGTTAAACAGCCCGCCCGAGGAGCCGGACATGAGGAAAATGAGCACGATCAGCACGGCCATGGCCGCCAGAACCAGCGCTCCCACTCTCAGTTGCGACCACTTGATCTCTTTGCGGCTTGGCACGGAACTCCCCCGGCTGAAACAAGCCCGTTAACGCCTTGAGGATAGCAGAAGGGGCGGGGCTATCGCCCGTCTTCGAGCACGACGCTGGCCATGGCCAGGTCGCCGGTGTGGGTGATGGAAAGGGCGGCGCGGACGACGCCCAGGCGGGCGGCAAACTGCGCCGCGCGGCCATGAAACTTGAGCGTGGGCCGGCCGCTTGGCTCGCGAACCACCTCGATCTCCAGCCAGTTCACGCCGTAGCTGATGCCCGTGCCCAGAGCCTTGGCGCCCGCCTCCTTGGCGGCAAAGCGCGCCGCAAAACTCTCCGCGGATTTGCGCTTGCGCAGGCAGTAGGCCTGTTCCGCAGGGGTGTAGACGCGGGCCAGAAAGCGCTCGCCGTAGCGGTCCATGGACTTCTGGATGCGCCCTATCTCGGTCAAATCGATGCCGGAGCCAACAATCATCGTGTCTACTAAGCTACATCATTCGGTTTTTGCCGGCGCTGCCAACACTCCAGGGCGCCCACCCCTTCGGCAAGCTCAGGGCAGGCTCTCGCCGCAGATTTGCTTTTTGCGGCTGGGGTGGGCCATCGGGATGCCTCCAATTACCAGCGCCAGGCGCTGCCGCACTGCTGGGACGCCGGGCTGTTCCAAAGCCGGGCAGCCGCCGTTCGACTCCTGAACAGCGGTTATGCTGTCCCGTCCCGCTCCGATAAGAAGGGTGTGAGGCGGGAAGATGCTGGAGAGCGGCGCCAGGCAAGCGACGAGCGTTCCTTGGGCAATGGAGATGCGGGCCATCTCCATCGAGGAACCGTCGCGCCTGGTTCAGACCCTCACCGGGGCGATTCTGGGCTGTGGCGGCTGGGTTCTGAGCCGCGGCGCCAACGATAGCGGCGCGGTCAGCATGCTTTTCGAGTTCGAGCGCCAGGCCTGCATGGAGATCTACAGCATTCTGATCGGCGCCGGACTGGAACTCAGCCAGAACGGACACATCAGCTTTACCGAGTTCTGCCGCTGTACCCGCATCCACCAGCACGAGTGCGGCACGGAGATTGCCAGCGTCGACCTGGAGATCCAGACCTTCCCGGTGGAATTGGCGCAGGGCGCACACATCTGCCACCTGTCCTGAACGGCCCCAGCTTCTTCAACCAGCCTCCACCAGCCCATACCGCCGCTGCCACGATTCCTTGAGCCGTGCCCACACGCGCGCCCTTTCGGCCTCGGTTCCTTCGCCGCCCTTGTCTTTGGCGGAATCGGAGGCATTGGCAAAACGCGCCGCCTCCAGTTTGGCCAGCTCCAGCAATTGCCGGTCGCGCACCAGGTTGGCCACCCGGAAATCCGGCAGCCCCGCCTGCCGGGTGCCGAAGAACTCGCCGGGGCCGCGCTGGCTCAGGTCCAGCTCTGCCAGCTCGAAGCCGTCCTGGGTGCGCACCATGGCGTTCAGCCGTTCCTCGCCCAGCGGTGAAACCCGCGGCCCGGTGATCAGAACGCAGTAGCTCTTGGCGGCTCCCCGGCCCACGCGCCCGCGCAACTGGTGCAACTGCGCCAGGCCGAAGCGCTCCGCGTGCTCCACCACCATCACCGTCGCGTTGGGCACGTCCACGCCCACTTCAATCACCGTGGTGGCCACCAGCACGTCCAGATCGCCGCGCTGAAAGCGGCGCATGATCACTTCCTTGTCGTCCGCATCCAGCCGCCCATGGAGCAGGCCCACGCGCAGGCCGGCCAGCGGCCCTGCGCTCAGCTTCTGGTGCATCTCCACTGCCGACTTCAGTCCCGATTTGGCTCCCGGATTGGCTTCCTGCGCAGCTTTGGGAAACAGCTCCGCTGTCTTTCCCTTGCGCCCTGCCTTCGAAGCGGTCTTGCCGGGTGCCCCAGGTCTCGCCCTTGAGACCTGGGATCCAGCGAGTGTCTCCCTTTCAAGCCCCGTTTCCGCATCGTCGTCGTGAGAGAAGTCCAGCTCCGGCTGGTCCTCTTTGCTGCCCTCAATCACCGGGTAAACAATGTAGGCTTGACGGCCTTGCGCCACCTGCTTGCGCACAAAATCCCACACCTCTTCCGAGCGCTCGCCGGCCACCCGCCGGGTCACAATGGGCGTCCGTCCCGGCGGCAGCTCGTCCAGCACGCTCACGTCCAGGTCGCCGTAGAGCGAGAGAGCCAGGGTGCGCGGAATGGGTGTGGCCGTCATCACCAGCATGTCCGGCTCGGCCTCCTCGCTCCCATCCGGCCGGGGCTTCTTCATCAGCCTGAACCTCTGCAGCACGCCGAAGCGGTGCTGCTCGTCCACTACCACCAGGCCCAGCTTGTCGAACTCCACCTTCTCTTCAATCAGCGCGTGCGTGCCGATCACCAGTTGCGCCTCGCCGCGGTTGATCAGCCCGCGGGTGTGGCGCTTGCCTGCCTCGTCCAGCGAGCCGGTCAGCAGCACGATGCGCGGCTTGCGCGACGATTTCTCCAGCAGCTTGCGCATGGCCAGAAAATGCTGCGTGGCCAGAATCTCGGTGGGCGCCATCAGCGCCGCCTGGTAGCCGTTCTCCATGGCCACCATCATGGCCTGCAGCGCCACAATGGTCTTGCCCGAGCCCACGTCCCCTTGCAGCAGGCGGCGCATGGGGCTGCTCTGGCGCATGTCGGCCACAATCTCGCCCAGCGCCCGCTTCTGCGCCGTGGTGGGATGGAAGGGCAGCACTTCGCGGATGGCCTCGCGAACCTTGGCGTTGGTGGCAAAGCCGATCCCCGCGCGCTCCCGCATGCGGCGGCGCTTCAGTTCCAGGCCCAGCTCCAGAAAGAACAGTTCCTCAAAGATCAGCCGCCGGTGCGCCGCGGTCGCCGACGTCATCAGTTCCACAAAGGGCGTGCCTTCGGGCGGAAAATGCACCTCGCGCAGCGCCGTCTCGCGGTCGGGCAGTTGCAGGCGGGCCAGCATCGGCCGCGGAAGGCACTCCGGCACCGCGCCGCGCACCGCCTCCAGCAGGTTGAAAATGGTCTTCCTCTGCCAGCGCGAGGCCAGCCGCGCGCCGCCCAGCGACTCGTAGACCGGCGTAATGCGGCCCACCTCCAGCATCTGCGTCTCGGCGTCGTCCGTGGCCTCGGGCAGCAGTTCGAACTGCGGCTGGATCATCTTCAGGTTGCTGGTGGAGCGCGACGGCTCGACCTTGCCGTACAGGGCCACCGTCTGCCCGGCGTGGAACTTGCCGTTCAGGTAGGTGCCGTTGAACCACATGCACTTGAGCGCCAGCCGGCCCTGGCCCACGGTCAACTCGAAGATCGGCATCCGGCGGGTGCGCAGCAGCGCGGCTCCGCGCACCTCGGCAATCACGCTGGCCGTTTCGCCGGGCGTCAGCTCGTCCAGGCTGCGCGGATTCTGGCGGTCTTCATAGCGGAAGGGAAGGTGGTAGAGCAGGTCTTCGGCGGTCTGTATCCCCTTGGCGGCGAGCATCTCCGCCACACGCGGACCCACGCCGCGCACATACATCACCGGGGTATCGAGGTTGGGCACACTCCAGATGCTAAATGGCTTGCGTGCGCGCCGACAAACCGGCCGGGTGGCCTGCATCCGAATTTCCAACCACAAAAATGGATGCCCCAGGTCCCGATTCCGGGACCTGGGAAAAACACAAATTCAAGGGACGAAATCACGCGGCCAGACGCCTAGAGCAGCGCCTGGCGCGCCGCCCGCACTTCCGCCGCCAGCACGTGCAGCACCTTTAGCGGAACCGTCGGATCCGACTGCATCAGGTCTTCAAAGTCAGCGCGCGGCACAAAGCCGAATGCGGAGCCTTTCCGGGCGCTGGCCGTCAGGGAGTAAGGCTCATTGCCCACCAGACCGGGCAGGCCCAGCAGCGAGCCAACCGTCGGCTTCATGCATAACACCACCTCGCCGGAGGGCGAGGTCATGGTCAGGGTCGCTTCTCCCTGGTGGAGAATGTAAAGGCCGTCGGGGGTTCCCCCCTGGCGGAACAGGACGCGATCTTCGTCGCAAACGACCGGGACAGAGCGCTTCTCCAGAGTCTGGATCAAAGCGCGATCGGCAAGAAATGCGAGTGTATCCAACTTCACACAAGAAACCATAGGTTATAACCTGCAAGGCCGGGGAATAGGAGAATGTTGACGAATTCTCTCTAAGAGTGTTCCATCTGTTTCAGGGGTGATCTGTGATTTAGGTCACATCTTGCCGAAGCAGCGTGGAATCAGGAGGTTATTGCCTGGCTGCTTGCCGTTGTGATTGCAGAATGAGCGGATGAGGCCCCGGTCAATTGAGACGCCGGGCCCGTTCTGCTTTTCGAACCGCCTATTTTGTCTCGGGTTTGCCCACGATCAGGTTGTTGTTCCATAGCGCCAGCACGATGTCCATTTGCCCATCGTGCTCGATTTCCGCGCCTTCCGTCACCGCCTGCCAGAGCGCGCTTCTTGACCAGCGCTGCGTGCCTTCCAGCAGCAGGGCAGCGGCGCGCACGGCGTAGGCCTTGTCGTCCTTGGCCTTGGTGGACTCGCCCGCGGGAATGCCCTGCACCAGACCCGCTTCGCAGAGGCCCAGAAACGCTCCCCGCGGGGCGCTCTTCTTCCGCGCCGCCGGGCTGGTGGGATACAGCTTCTCCAGCGCGCTCTCCCATCGTGCGGCTGCGCTTGTGCCATAAATCCCCTGCCGCACCGCCAGAATTGCCGCTTCCCCATACCGGTTTGCCATCGTGGACTCCCATTCTGCACAGACTGCGATTCTACTATTGACCCGCTGTCCGGGGTTTCAGGGCAAGGCAATACCGTCTCCACGAAGCGAATCCAGCTGCGCGGCAGGGAGTCCGATCGCCAGTTCAAGCCGTCCCGTCAGCCCCACAGGTCGGTCGTTTTCACCGGCTTGCCTTGCAGCTTCAGGTAATAGAACAGTTGCCCCTTGTGCTGGTTCAGGTGCTCCGCCATGAACAGCATATGCCGCCCCAGAACCTCCGGTGCGGAAGGAGCCCACGGAGCGGCAACCTGCCTGTTGGCCAACTCCTGTTCGCCGGCCTGCTCGATCATCTTCAGAGTCAGCGCCCTGTCCTCTGCCAGCAGCTTGCGGGCCTGGTCGACGCTCTCCACCGCAGGCATTTTTTCGGCGGGCGGCATCATTTCTACCAGGGCCATGTCTTCCATCTTCACTCCTGGCGGCAGACCCCAGTCGCCGGTCACAAATCCCTTGCATCCGGAGCCGCAGGATTCGGTAATGTGCTTCAACAGTTGGCCCACGGTCATCCAGTTGCCGCCGCTCTCCGGCTTCCACTGGAGGCTTTCCGCATCCACCATGCCCATCAGCCGGTCGGCGGCGGCGTAGTTCCTTTCCAACTCGCTCTTCAAAAGCTCGGTCCAGTTCACCTTGGTTCTCCTTTCGCGGTCATTTTTCCGGCACAGCGAGTGTAGGAGTGCCGCCGCTCCGCAGCAACTGCTTTCACAATGCTGAGATACTGTTCCATTTTGGTTTCCGGTTGCCGGGACCTTTTCTCCTAACGCGCGTATCTCTTGCCAATGTGAGCTGTGCCCGCCACCCTTTGCTACACTGCTCCCATGCCGGCGGGCCGGTTTACCTGTAGCCAAAGTGAAATATGAACTGCGGGAGAGTCCATGCCAGTTGTCGAACTCGCGGGGGTGACCAAGGCCTACGAGAGCAAGGTTGCCGTCAGCAACCTGAGTCTTTCCATCGATGCGGGCCAGATGTTCGGCCTGCTGGGGCCAAACGGGGCGGGCAAAACCAGCTCCATTCGCATGATGATGGGCATCACCATGCCCGACTCCGGCCGGATCAACCTGTTTGGACAGCCCTTCGACCGCAAGAGCCTGGCGCGGGTCGGCTACCTGCCTGAAGAGCGCGGCCTCTACAAGAAGATGAAGGTCCTGGAGCAACTGGTTTTTTTTGGCCAGATGCGCGGACTTACCCCGGAAGAGTCGCGCAAACGCGCCACCGCATGGGCCGGGCGCATGGAAATCTCCGACGCCCTGCCCAAGAAGACTGAAGAACTCTCCAAGGGCATGCAGCAGAAGATCCAGTTCATTGCCTGCCTGCTCCACGATCCGGGCCTGATCGTGATGGACGAGCCCTTCTCCGGCCTCGACCCGGTCAATGCCGTGCTCGTCGAGCGCACCCTGCTGGAACTGAAGGCCCAGGGCAAGGCGATCCTCTTTTCCACCCACCGCATGGACCAGGTGGAGAAGCTGTGCGACACAATCTGCCTGATCGATAACGGCAAGGCCGTGCTGGCCGGCAGGATGCGCGACATCAAGGCCACCTACGAGCGCAACCGCGTGGTCATGGAATTCGAGGGCAGCGCCGAGTTCCTCAAGAGCGCGGAAATCGAGCAGGCCAAAAACTTCTCCGGCCACGTGGAGATCAAGCTCCACCCGCACGGCAATGCGCAAAAGCTGCTCCACGAAGCTGCCGCCGTGGCCACCATCTACCGCTTTGAGTTGGTTGAGCCCTCGCTCGAAGAGATCTTCATCCAGACTGTGGGAGGCAAGCCCCATGCGTAATATCCTTCTCATTGCCCGGCGGGAGTACCTGGAGCAGGTGCGCGGCCGCGCCTTCCGCTTATCCACCATTCTCGTGCCGGCTCTGCTTGTGGTGATCGTCGGCATCATCTATCTCACCGGCCGCAGTGCCGATGTGGGCAAGCATGTGGTCATCGCCTCCACCGATGCGCCGTTGGCCGCCGATATTCGCGCCGAATTGCTGAGCGAACAGGGCGCCAAATTCGTGGCGGACGTGGTGGCTCCCTCCCGGCCCCAGGACCAGGAAGCGCTGGTCGACCGGGTCAAGAGCAACGCCATCGACGGGTTCCTGTGGATTGAAACCGCCGCCGGCCGGGAGCCGACGGCGGTGTTCATTTCGCAGTCTTCGGGCGGCTTCATTACCAACGCCAAGCTGGGTGCGGCGCTCAATCGCGCCGTGGTCCGGCAGCGGCTGGCCGGTACCGGAATCAAGGCCGGCAACGTGGATGCGCTGCTCAAACCCATCGAAATCGACACCCGCCAGGTGAACAAGGAAGGCAAGGAGGTGGAGAGCAATGCCATGACCTCCTTCTACAAGGGCTATCTGATGGCCTTTCTGCTCTCCATGACCACCGTGGTCTATGGCCTCAACGTGGCCCGTTCCATCATTCAGGAGAAGACCTCGCGCATCTTCGAGGTGATGCTGGCCATTGCCAAACCCGGCGACATGCTGGCCGGCAAGCTGATCGGCGTGGGCGCCGTGGGGCTCACGCAAATCCTTATCTGGGCGGTGGCCGCCGTGGCCATTGCCGGCTCGGCCTTTGCCGCTCCCATCCTCTCCGGCACGCTCTCCATCCACTTTTCCTGGATCGAAGGCCTGCTGTTCCCCATCTATTTTGTGCTCGGCTACCTGCTCTATGCCGCGCTCTTCGCCGGCCTGGCCGCCACCTGCGAAACCGAGCAGGAACTGCAAATGTATACGCCCCTGGCGGCCTTGCCCGTCTGGCTCAGCTTTGCCCTGATCGTGCTGGTGGTCAACAATCCGGATTCGCTGGTGTCCATGGCCGCATCGTTCTTTCCCCCCACCGCGCCCATCATCATGATGCTTCGCATGGGCTCGCTGATGCCGCCGCCCTGGCAGTTTGCGGTTTCCATCGCCCTCATGATCCTCAGCATCTGGGGCGTGCTCTGGTTCTCCACGCGCATTTACCGCGTGGGCATTCTCATGTACGGCAAGCGCGCCACGGTCCCCGAGCTGCTGCGCTGGTTGCGCTATAGCTAAACAGCGGTGTCAGCGGGGCGGGCGGGGCTGCCTGGGTGCCCCACCCTCGCCGCGCTTTTGTTTTTGCGGCTAGGGTGGGCTGGCACGACCCCCTTTTTCATGAAAGCCGACCCGGTAGAATCAAAGTGTGACCACCACAGCCCACTCCAAATTCACCCTCTCCCAGCGCCTCGTCCTGGCCATTGTTCCCCGCGTGGTGTGGGCGCTGCTGTGGATCGTCGGCCTCACCTGGCGCTTTGAGGTGATTGCCGAAGAAGGCGTCGAACCCGTTCTCTTCGGCCAAAAGCCGGGGCCGGAGATTTACTGCTTCTGGCACCAGTGCGTGCTGCCCTGCACCGTCTATTTCCGCCACGCCCGCGCTGTCATCCTCATCAGCCGCAGTTTCGACGGCGAGTTGATCACCCGCATCCTCAGGATGTTCGGCTACGGCGCCGTGCGTGGCTCCAGCTCCCGCGGCGGGCGCGAGGGCCTGCTGGGGCTCAAGCACATCCTCGAAAGCGGCCGCACGGCGATCTTTACCGCCGACGGGCCGCTCGGTCCCATCTACCAAACCAAGATGGGGCCCATCAAGCTGGCGCAGATCAGCGGCGCGCCCATCGGCGCCTTCCACCTGGAGCCCGAACGCGCCTGGACCATGCGCTCCTGGGACCGCTTCCTGGTGCCCAAGCCCTTCACCCGCATCGTGGTCAGTTGGGCGCAATGGACCCATATTCCCGCCGATCTGCCTGCCGATCAGCTTGAGCCCAAGCGCGAAGAACTGAACGCGGCCATCGAGCGCGCGCGCCTGCGGGCGCTGGCCCACTTCAAGAAGCCCAATTCCCCAGAGGCGCAAGCATGACCGGCCTGCTCGTCACCGACTTCGACTTCCACCTGCCCCCGGAACTGATTGCGCAGCAGCCGCCCACCGAGCGCGGCCTGAGCCGCATGTTGGTGGTGGACCGCTCCACGGGCGCTTTGCGCGATGGCCTCTTTGCGGAGTTTCCTGCGCTGCTCCGGCCCGGCGATCTGCTGATTTTGAACGACAGCCGCGTGATCCCTGCCCGCCTTTACGCCAAGCGAACCGTCGTGCGCGACCGCCAGGAACCCAGCGGTCAGATCGAGGTCCTGCTCACAGAGACGGTGGCCCCACAATTGCCGGGTGCCCCCGGTCTCGCATCTGAGACCGGGGAAAGCAGGAACTCCAGATTCCAAATAGCGGGCGAAAATCTATGGCGCGCCCTGGTCAAGCCGGGAAAGAAAGTCGGCATTGGCGAGCGTCTCGCCTTTCCGTCGGCCTCCGGTGCCGTCGAGCTGGAAGCCGAAGTGCTCGAGCGCGGCCAGTTTGGCGAGCGCCTGCTCCGCTTTGCCCCGGTCGCCGATTTCTTCGCCGTTCTGGACCGCATCGGCCACATGCCCCTGCCGCCCTACATCCGCCGCGACGATGCCATCGATGACCGGGAGCGCTACCAGACCGTCTATTCCCACGACCGCGGCTCTGTCGCCGCACCCACCGCGGGCCTGCACTTTACGCCCCAAATCCTCGCCGGCATCGCCCAGCGCGGCGTTGAAATCGCGCGGGTTACGCTCCACGTCGGCCTCGGCACCTTTGCGCCTCTCCGTGTGGACCGGGTGGATGAGGTCCATCTGCACCGCGAGCGCTACACGCTTTCCGCGGAGACCGCCGCGGCCGTCAATCGCGCCCAGGCGGAAGGCCGCCGCATCGTCGCCGTCGGCACCACGGCGGTGCGCACCCTGGAGCACTGCGCACAACAGGCAAAAGGCTGCCGCCTGCAAGGCCACTCCGGCGCGACGGAGATCTTCATCTCCCCCGGCTTCGAGTTTCGCCTGGTGGGCGCGCTGCTCACCAACTTCCACCTGCCCCAATCCAGCCTGCTGATGCTGGTCTCGGCCTTTGCCGGCCGCGAGCGCGTTCTGGCCGCCTACAACCACGCGGTCGAGGAGAAATACCGCTTCTTCAGCTACGGCGACTGCATGTTTCTGGGCTGACGCAGAGACCTGGGTCTCCGCAGAGAACTGGGTGCCAACAACGAACTGAATGCTCCACAACGAACCGGGTGCCCCACCCTCGCCGCGTTTTTGTTTTTGCGGCTAGGGTGGGTCTCGCAAACATCTACCCCTGCCCCCTGCTTCTTGACAGGCAAATGTACCAGTTTGAAGGCCCTTGAGGTGCCTATCTTTGCGCACCTTCCGTGCCCGGAATGGCCGGGTGCCCCAGACCCCGCTTCCGGGACCTGCGAAAACACGAACGCTCGAACCCAGACAGTTGTGCTTTCCCACCCATTCCGCAGAAAAAAGCGGAATGGATGGGGCACGGAGCTTGATTGGCAGGTTTTTGTTCCCTGTTCCCTGTTCCCTGATCCCTGATCCCTGTTCCCTGTTCCCTGTTCCCTGTTCCCTGTTCCCTGTTCCCTGATCCCTGATCACTGCCCCTGATAAACTCGGAACCGTGCCCGACCAAGCCAAGCCGCCCGTTTTCCTCCTCGACACCATGTCGTTCATCTTTCGCGCCTACCACGCGATGCAGCGCTCGCGCCCCATGTCCAACCGCGACGGGCTGCCCACGGCGGCCATCTTCGTCTTCGTGAACATGATCAAGAAGCTGCGCCTGGACTTTCAGCCGCAGTACTTTGCCGCCGTCTTCGACATGAGCGGCGAAGTTTTCCGCGACGAGCGGGCGCGCTCCATCGGCACCCTGCGCAAGTGGAACGGCAAGACGCAGAGCTTCGACGAGGTCAGCTACGAGGGCTACAAGGCCAACCGCGCCTCCATGCCCGAGGACCTGCGCCGCCAGATTCCCTACATCCGCCGCGCCCTCGAGGCCTTGCGCATCCCCATTCTGGAGGCTGTGGGCTTCGAGGCCGACGACGTCATCGGCACCCTGGCCCGCGAGGCCGCCGAGCGCCAGCACCCGGTCTTCATCGTCAGTGGCGACAAGGACATGATGCAGTTGGTCACCGCGCAGGTGAAGATCCTCAATCCGCAAAAGGACAACCTGATCCTGGACCCCGCCAAGGTCTCTGAAGTCCTGGGGGTCCCGCCGGAAAAAGTCGTCGACGTGATGGCCCTGCGCGGCGACTCGGTGGACAACATTCCCGGCGCGCCCGGCATCGGCGACAAGGGCAGCGTGGAGCTGATTGTCGAGTTCGGCAGCGTGGAGGCGGTCCTCGACCGCACCGCCGAGGTCAAGCGCAAGAGCTATCGCGAGTCGCTGGAGCAGAACCGCGAAACCGTCCTGCTCTCCAAGGAACTGGTCACCATCGACAGCCACGTGCCGCTGGAGTTGGATCTGGCCGCGATGCAGACGCAGGAGCCGGACATTGAAGCCTGCCGCGAACTGTTCACTGAGCTTGAATTCACCTCCATGCTCAAGGAACTCACTCCTGCCACGCCGGCGGTAGCCGTCGAGTTGATTGAGGAGCCCAGCGAAGAACAGGCAGCCGCCTTTTACACTGCCGCGCGCGCGCACGGCTTCGCTTTTGCGCTGGACGCGGCGCCGCCGGTCGAAGAAGCGGAAGACGATCTCCCGCAAAACCTGTCGCTGCTCGACGTGGCCGAAGCCGCGGAGAAAAAAACCAGCTTCAGCGTGGGCGTGTGCGCCGATCCGGCGACGGCCCTCGAACTCCCGCTGACCGCGCAGCTCCGCGCGCTGCTTGAGGACGCCGCGGTTCCCAAACAAATCCACGACTGGAAGACCGCGCTCCATCTGTTGAGCGCGCAGGGCATCGCGTTGCACGGCGCGGTGGACGACACCATGCTGCTGTCGTACGCGTTGAATCCCACCCACTCCACGCAGGCGCTGGCCGATGTAGCCGCGCGCCATGGGCAGCCTGTGCCGTCCACGCTGGCCGCGGGTGCGGCGGCCATTCGCGCGCTGGCTCCCGCACTGCGCAAGCAGGTGGAGGAAGCGGGCCTGCACCGTGCTTATGCGGAGATCGACCTTCCTCTGGCGCCGGTTCTCTTCCGCATGGAGCAAGCCGGGGTGCGCATCGATCTGGGCGTGCTCGACGGGCTCTCCAAGCGTTTCGCCGTGGAGCTGCAGCAGGTAAGCGAGCGCATCTATGAGCTGGCCGGCGAGCGCTTCAACATCAACTCGCCCAAGCAGCTAGGCGTGGTGCTCTTCACCAAGCTCGGCCTGCCCGCACCCGCTGCCCGCGGCAAAAGCAAGTCCGTCTCCACCGCGCAAGACGTGCTGGAGTTCCTTGCGGAGCAGCACGAAGTGCCCCGCCTGGTCCTCGAATTCCGCCATCTCTCCAAGCTCAAGGGGACGTATATCGACGCCTTGCCGCTGCTGGCCGACGCCGATTCGCGCGTGCATACCACGTTCATGGCCGCGGCCACGGCCACCGGCAGGCTCTCCTCCGTCAATCCCAATCTGCAGAACATTCCCATCCGCACCGAGCTGGGCCGCGAGATTCGCGCCGCCTTCACCTCCTCGCCCGGCACGCAACTTCTCTCCGCCGATTATTCGCAGATCGAGCTGCGCCTGCTAGCTCACTACAGCGGCGATCCTCTGCTGGTGCGCGCCTACCAGAACAACGAGGACATCCACACCCTCACCGCCAGCGAGGTTTTCGGCGTGCCTGCCGAAACCATGGACAAGCAGACGCGCAGCCGCGCCAAGGCCGTGAATTTCGGCATCGTCTACGGCATCTCGCCTTTTGGCCTCGCCGCGCAACTGGGCATTCCGCAGCAGGAAGCGCGCGCCTATATCGACCGCTACTTTGCGCGCTATGAGGGCGTCAGAACATTTATAGACAAGACTCTCGAGCAGACGCGTAAGGAGGGCAGCGTGCGCACGCTCTTCGGCCGGGTGCGGCCCATTCCCGACATCGAGAGCCGCAACGCCAACCAGCGCGGTTTTGCCGAGCGCACGGCCATCAACACGCCGCTGCAAGGCACCGCCGCCGACCTCATCAAGCTGGCCATGATCGCCATCGACCGCCAACTCACCGAGCGCAAACTCAAGACCCGCATGGTCCTTCAGGTGCACGACGAACTGCTCTTCGAAGTCCCCGCCGACGAGGCCGCGGAGATTGAGACGCTGGTGCGCACGGAGATGGAAGGCGTGGTCAAGCTCAGCGTGCCGCTGGTCGCCGACCTCGGCTTTGGTGCGAACTGGCGGGATTTGAAGTAGCCGCCAAGCTGGCAGCAGCGTTAACACTGGGTGCCACATCTTCGCCGATTCGCCGGGGCCCCCACGGACAGGTCTTCGTCCGTGGGGTGGCTTCGCGTCCTTTTGCGAATCGGTTAAGGTGGGATACACCTATCGAGAGTTCTTTATAGTTTTTCATCGCTGTCCGGTTAAAAGTCGAACAGAATCAACTGGTTGCCAATATCGCCTAAGTCGTTATGGTAGTCCGTATCCTGAAGTGCCTGTAAAATGGGCGTTTTCTCGAACAGAGTTAGGCTAAGAATCTGTAGGATTTGGTAGAGTCCTGCCTCCATCCCGAGCCGTTTGCGTACGATGGCGACCAGCACATACACGCTCACGGCGATCCAGATTTGGGTCTTCACCGCGTTCTCGCTGGTTCCGTAAAACGCATTGATGCGCAGGTGCTGTTTGATCCACTTGAAAAAATAGTTCCACCTGCCAGCGCTGCTTGTAGATTTCAGCGATGGTCAGCGCGGGCAGGGTGAAATTGTTGGTGAGGAACTTCAGCCGCTTGCCAGTGACGGCATCGAAGTAAACCACGCGCCGAAGTGCGTCTGGATAGGCCGCAGCCGAGCCATCCGTGGTCAGGACAACGGTCTGATCCGAGCGCACGCCGGTGCTTTTATCTACCGGGTGCGAATAGCGCCGCTGAATCAAGACATTTTCTTTGCTGCGGGTCACGAAGAATGCCAACTCGCGCGTGAACGCATGAAGACGCTTGAAATCGATGTAGCCGCGATCCATCACATAGAAGGCTCCAGCCTCGATAAGTATCTCGTCCAGGATGTTGACATCATGCACCTTGCCGTCAGTGATGCGGATGAACGAAGGTATGTTGCCGTGCAGATCCAGAAGCGTGTGCATCTTGACAGCGCCTTTATGCTTGCGAAACTTGGCCCACGGGAATACCGACAGGCACAGATCGATGGTGGTCGAATCCAGTGCATACAGGCTCTGTTCCAGATCAACGCCCATCGGATCGGTAGCATATAGGTTGCGCGCGGTCGCGATCAGCATCAGCGCAAAGTCGGCATGGATGCGCCAGTTCCGTGTTTCGTTTGCGTCAGCCAGCGTGGAACGGGCCACGCCGCCGCGAAATCCCATGTGGTAGAGCTTGGCTGAGACCGCCTTGAGGCAGGCCTCGATGTCGCGCAGGCTCTCGCGATAAGTCAACTGGGCGAAGGCCATGGCCAGATACTGATCCCAGCAGGAAAAGTCTTTTGCGTAGCGATCACCGCCGTAACGGGTCACGCACTTTTGGAATTCCTTGTGGGGAAGATGCTCGATCAACTGCGCGAAGACGGTTCGGCCAGCGTTCATTCTGCATTGTTGCTCTGTCCAGTGGCCGACGCCAACTGCCGGAAGAGCCGCAGCGATTTCAAATCGTTCCCGGCGATGAGTAAGTCTATCTAATACGAAATAATAGCTTTACAATAATAGCTTCAGATTTTCCCCGGACAGTAGTGTTCTGATATTTTTCCATGCCTTGCGGCTACAGGGCACCGGCCGGGTGCAGGAGGTTGCGACCATCTCATGCATCGAGAGAGGCTTCGGGCTCGGAACTGCCTTCTTGCGAAGCGCCAGACCGAGAGTGACTGTGGAATTTCGATACAGTCCTGCTGCATGTGGCCCGGCGCAATGAAATCAACCTCTTATCGGCTTGGATTGCTGGAGAGAGATTGACGGCAAGACGCTTTAGAGCATATCTCTAATAGGTGTACACTGTAATAGCTCTGGACTTCGCGGCATTGAGAGATGGCGAAGGCCTATTCGGATGATCTTCGATGCAAG
>Ga0302202_10002181_pt1 | contig 23060 bp, 20 predicted proteins | sample II_Bog_N3_3_FD_194579 | JGI IMG/M metagenome (GOLD analysis project Ga0302202, IMG submission 194579) | Peat permafrost microbial communities from Stordalen Mire near Abisko, Sweden - II_Bog_N3_3 | ecosystem: Environmental > Terrestrial > Soil > Wetlands > Peat | place: Sweden: Abisko...
TTGTGCTTCGACAGAACCTTCGTGATCGCCGCCGTCAGCGTCGTCTTGCCGTGATCGATGTGGCCGATCGTCCCAACATTCACATGCGGCTTTGACCGGTCAAACTTTTCCTTGCCCATCGCTGTTCATCCTCTCTCATTGGCCGGCTGTGCCGGCGATTCAAAAAAACCAAACCGCTCAATAATATGCGTACAGCTTGAAGAATTGCGTCCTCAATTCGGGTGTGACCTTCTCCAGGCTGGCCAGGTAGAACTCACGGATCTGGCCCTGGTCGCCGTTGCCCAGGCGGCCGTACTCGCCGGCTATGGCCGGGCCCAGAGCGCCCTTCTTCAGGACCGACTCAAAGTCGCGGATGCGCAATCCGGCACGCTCAATCGACCGAAGGAAGTCCTTGACCTTTTGGGTGGAGAAAGCGGTCTGAATAGCGGACCGGACCGCGCCGAAGGCCTCGGGATCGGCCACCGGAATTGCTGCCTGCTCGTGCAAAGCGCTCAACACTCAACTCCTGCATCGGAAACGAACTTCAAGAACAATCTGGAGCGGGAGACGGGAATCGAACCCGCAACCAAGTCATCTACGAAGGCTGAGACTCATAGTGCCCTCTTGCATATGGAGCGGGAGACGGGAATCGAACCCGCGACCAACAGCTTGGAAGGCTGAGACTCTACCACTGAGTTACTCCCGCGTACTGCTTCCGGCTTCGACTCTAGTCCGGGCTAAAGCCCTGACCTACGGTTACTCCCCGCCGGAGAAAACTGGAGCTGATGATGGGGCTTGAACCCATGACCTCTCCCTTACCAAGGGAGTGCTCTACCACTGAGCTACATCAGCCTTTCCTTCGAACATCCAAAACAAAGAGCAAGTTGCGTGCTTCCTTTTTATCCTACCGCGAACGCAGGCGTCCGAGCACGACGCGGAAGGCAAAAAATCCCAGCAGCACCCAGGTGAGCGACCGGAACTTTCCGGGCTCCATGGTCTGCCAGGCCAGGATGGCCAGAACCGCCAGAACGCCCAGCGCGATGATCAAGCGTCCGCTACCGGCAGGGCTTAGGTCCACAACTGCTCCAACACAACCACTACGAAAAGAATGGTGCACAGGGAAGGATTCGAACCTTCGTAGCGCATAACGCGGCAGATTTACAGTCTGCTGCCATTAACCACTCGGCCACCTGTGCATCCGCTGCGTGCCCGCCAAACCCGAGAACCCGCACTTGCCTCCAGACCCCGGCACCGATTCTGGATCGAATCGGGGGGAACTTGTCTGGTAGGAGTGGTGTGAGGTCTGCGTGCCAGAAGGCGAACAAGCAGTACAACCAAATCCGTCGACCGTTCAAACTCTGCCGCTTCGCCTGAGGGGAATCCTGGATGGCCTTCCGTTGGAACCGGCAGACTGCTGGAACCGGCAGACTCTCAAGGAAGTGGAGCTGACGAAGGGATTTGAACCCCCGACCCTCTGATTACAAATCAGATGCTCTACCAACTGAGCTACGCCAGCCCAAGACAATCCCAGATAGCCTGTGGGCCCGTGACAACCGGAGACCCAATGCCAACCTCAAGCGAAAACAACTTCGCGACGAACCTGCTGAGACATGCCCTGGACGCAAAATGCCTGCGCAGACATGCCCGCGCAAAAGTGCGCCGCAAGTCCTAACTTTAGCATAGGCGGCAGGGTGGGGCAATGCGAGCAACGGCCGGCAGCGGAGCCGGTTGCACACCTCACCGGCGCCTGTGCGTCCTATATCATGGCAGCGCCAACGATTCACGCAAACGGGAGCGATGTTCGATGTCCATTCGGCTGTGTCTGTTGTGGTTTGTGTGTCTTGTGTCCCCCACTCTGCTGGCGGCGCAGGACCCTGTAGGCAATGTGGAAGGTGGCCCGCTGCCGGTGCCCAGGACCGCGCCTGCCAGGATGAATAACGATTCCGTGATCCGCATGGCGAAGGCAGGGCTGAGCGACGACCTGATCGTGCAGACCATTGGCACGCAGCCCGGGCAGTATGCCACGGACGCCGACTCGCTCGTCGCGCTGAAGCAGGCGGGTCTCTCCGACCGCCTCATCACGGCCATAGTCAACAAGAGCCGCATCCGGCTGACTGGGGAAGATCCGCCGGTGGTGCTCTCCGACGTGAACGAGATCGGCGTGTACTACAAGGACCGCAACGGCAAGTGGCAGGCCATCGAGCCGGAGATCGTACACATCCAGTCGGGCGGCTTCATCAAGTCCACGATCACGGACGGCATTATCAAGACGGACCGGAATGGCCATATCAATGGGCGCGAGTCCAAGCTGCTGTTGCCGCGGCCGATTGAGTTCCTGGTGTATACGCCGGAGGGCGTGGACATTGCGGAGTACGACCTGCTGCGCTTCCGGCTGAACTCCAACAGCCGGGAGTTCCGCACGCTGACGGGAGGAGTGATCCACTCGACGGGCGGCGCGCAGCGGGACGAGGTGCCGTTCAAGCCGGTGAAGACCGCGCCGCGCACCTACCAGTTCACGCTGGGGCAGGACACCCCCGGGGCCGAGTACGGCATTCTGCCGCCAGGGACAGGGAATGTGACGAACGGGGGCAAGATATATACGTTTGCCATCTCGGAGTAGGGTGAAGTGCGGCGATAGGGATTGGAAGGCGATCCAAAGACAACGACTGAGATTCTGCACGGTTGTGCAGAATGACGGCCCGTGGGGGCGTGTGCAGAAGGAAGGCCTTTTGGGGCGTGCAGAAGTGCAGACTTTGGGGCGGTGGGGGCGACGGCGTAGAATCGAATTCGATGCGAAAACGCACGCGGTACTCGCTGCTGGTGATGTTGTCGCTGGTGGCTGCGCTGTTGGTGGCAATCTGGCTGTGCAAGACGGCGCCACCAGAGGCGGCCCGGCTACTGCCGGAGTCGGACGCGGTGATTTATGTGAACCTGCGACCGCTGCGCGCGGCGACCCACTTCGAGCGCAATCAGGTCTCGCGCAGCCCGGATTACCAGCAGTTTGTCGATGCCACCGGCATTGTGCCGGAGCGCGATCTGGACGCCGCAGCCTTTGCCCTGCACCGCATGGACAACCCCAACGGCCCCAACGGCCCGGTGGCCTACTCCGAGGTGTTTGAAGGCCGCTTCGATGGCGCGCGCCTAGCGCGCTACCTGGGCGGTATTGCAAGCTCGCAGGAGCAGTACGCCGGCCACACGGTGTTCACCATCCCGGTGGAAGGCCGCCAGTTGCGGATCGCCCAACTGGACTACGACACACTGGCCGCGTCCAACATGCCGACGACGGAGCAGATCCACTCCATGCTGGACCGCTACCATGCCGCAGCGTCGCCGTTCTCGGGCTCGTCGCTGCTGGCCGCACGGTACCACGATGTGCCGCTGCTCTCGAGCGCATGGGGCATCGGCCATGTTGGGCTGCCGTTCTCGGAATCCGGCCGTATCCACGTCTTCGGGCTGGAACTGCCGCTGGCGGAGGACACCACGTTCGTCACGAGCCTGAGGCTGGGGATCGGCTCCGTACACCTGCGGGTGGAGCAGATTGCGCCGAACCAGGCCGAGGCCGCGCATTCCGCAGAGGCGCTGGGCAGCCTGGTGCAACTGCTGCAGGCTATCCAGCCGAGCGTGTCCGCCCAGTCGGACAAGCCCGACGCCGATGCCATGCGGGAGTTCACCTCCTCGCTGAAGGTGGAGCAGCGCAACGAGCGCGCCGTCGTTACGGCTAGCGTGCCGCTGCAGTTGTTCCGGAAACTTTCCACGCCGCTGAGCGTCAATGGGCCAGACTCAAGCGAAGCCCCGCCGGGGCATTAGAGCAGGTCAATCGGATACGGAGGGCCACCGGGCCAGCCCGCAAGACATCTCAATGGTGAATCAGGAGGGAATCCCAGCATGCGCCGTCGTAGCAATGCATCCGTCGTGACACTGTTTCCCGCAATTGCGCTTGTGGCCTGCGGTCTTGCCACTCCCGCCGCGCTTGTGGCCCAGGCCAGCACCCCGGTGTTGACCGGCCAGGCCGCTTTTACCGACTGGAACCAGGAGGCTCCCGGAGTGCGCCACAGGATTACCTTGGCGGACCTGCCCGCGCCTAACCCGGAAGAGTCTGTGAGCAACCAGCCGCGGGTGATCGCGCGCCCGGCGAACGCGTGGCCCATTGCGCCTGCGGGCTTCAAGGTGACGCTCTACGCCGGCGGCGACACCACCCCGATGCAGCGCGCGGACAATGTGGAGCATATGACCCGCAGCAGCGGCACCTTTACAGAGCCGCGGCTGATCCGGGCGGCGCCGAATGGCGACCTGTTTCTGGCTGATTCGGGCGCGGGTGAGGTCGTCGTCCTGCGCGGCGTCGGTGCGGACGGCAAGGCAGCCCAGATTGCCACGTTTGCCAGCGGGCTGGATCATCCCTTCGGCATCGCCTTCTACCCGGCCACCAATCCGAAGTACGTCTACGTGGCCAACACCACCAACGTGGTGCGCTTCCCCTACCATGCGGGCGATCTGCATGCCGCGGGGCCGGCGGAGACCGTGGTGGCGCAGCTTGCGGGCTGGGCGCAACTGACCGGCGGCGGGCATTGGACTCGCGACGTGGTGTTCAGCAAGGATGGGACGCACATGCTCGTCTCCGTCGGCTCGGGCTCCAACGTGGACGACGCAGATACTCATGCTCGCGAGTTCCACCGCGCCGACGTGCTGGAGTACTCGCCGGAGGGGAAGTTCCTGGAGGTCTATGCCACCGGCATTCGCAACTGCGTGGGCGAGGCCGTCAACCCCATCACCGGCTCGCTGTGGTGTTCTACGAATGAGCGCGACGAACTGGGGAATCACCTGGTTCCGGACTACGTGACCAGCGTGCCGGAGGGCAGCTTCTTCGGCTGGCCCTGGTACTACATGGGCGGCCACCAGGACCCGCGGCTCCCCCACCCCTGTGCCAATGGCACCGGCGCGAATCCGCAGATCTCTGCCCCGCTGACCGAGGAGCAGGCGGCAGCTTGCAAGCGCGTCGATCTGTCGGCCAAGGTGCGCACGCCGGATGTGCTGGTGCAGCCGCATATGGCTTCGCTGGAGATGACCTTCTACCCGGACCACGGCCAGTTCCCAGCCGGCTATGACGGCGATGCCTTTGCCGCCGAGCATGGGAGTTGGAACCGCAAGAACCGCACCGGGTATGAGGTTATCCGCATCCCCATGCACGATGGGCACGCTACGGGCGAGTATGACGACTTCCTCACGGGCTTTGTCACGGCAGACGGGCAGGTGTGGGGGCGGCCGGTCGGGGTCGCGGTTGGCAGCGATGGGTCGCTCTTCGTCAGCGACGATGGCAGCCGGTCCGTGTGGCATGTGACCTATACCGGCAAATAAGGACGGAGAAACGGATTTTGTGGTGGGGTCGTGGCGGGTTTAGCGCGAATCAACCTCGCCGGGCTTTAGCCCCAGGCCCGTGCGGACCAGGACGCACTACACTAGGAGAATGCGCCCAGTCTTCTTCTATAAGCCACTCCAGCGCTCCAGCCGCGGCGAGGGAGACTGGCGCTGGTGGTTCCGCGTATGGGGTCCTGTGGTCGTCGCCATCGCGGTAATCTGTGCGGAGTCGACCGATACGTTTTCGGCGGAGCACACCAGCGGTTGGTTGAGGCCTCTGATGGAGCGACTGTTCGGTGCATTTCAGGACGCCAGGTGGGATTCCTTCCACCACTACCTCCGCAAGACAGGGCATTTCGTAGGATACGGAACCGTGGGCTTCACCTTTCTGCGCGCATGGCTACACACACTGGGCAGGCGCGGACCGTCGTCACTGCTCTCCTGGCGCGTGGAGGCGTCGATTCTGGCCGTCTTCTCAACCGCCATCGTCGCCAGCGGCGATGAGTTCCACCAGACGTTCATTCCCAGCCGGACCGGAACGCCGGTCGATGTGCTGTTGGACTCCGTGGGAGCCGGCTCGATGTGCCTCATCGTCTGGATCGTCTGTTGGGTCGGGCGGACCCGCGAAGACGCCTGGTAGCGGGCACGCGGGCTCAGCGCTGTCGCTTGGTCGTGTCCATCACCATCGCATCAAAGCGATGGCGCAGTGTGAAGCCGAACTGCTCGTACAACGTTACGGCCTGCCGGTTGCCTTCGGTCACGGTCAGCGTGACCGCCGCGAAGCCCGCGCGCGCCAGACTGGCCGCATTCTGCGCCAGCAGCAGGCGCCCCAGCCCGCGCCCGCGATAGGCCGGCGCAACGCACAGCTGCGTGATGTGCGCGACGTCGGCAGCCACCCGCGACGAAAGCACCATGCCCACCAGCGCGCCGTTACGCCGGTCGTGCAGCATCCAGGACAGGTTAGAGGCAAAGACGCCGCAACCGGGAAAGCGCACGATGTTGTGCAGAAACCGCAGTGAGCCGTGCAGCGTGCGGTACTGGTCGTTGATCTGCGCGTCCGTATGGCCCACATAGCAGGCGTGGATAAGCTCCGCGGCCGGCTGGTAGTGTTGCGGGTTCCAGGGCTGCAATTCAAGGTGCGGCGGCAGGGAGAGCGAATCGGCCACGCTCGCCGCCTTCTGCTGCTCGCACTCCAGAAACAGCCGCGGGCAGATCGTGAACTCCGGGCCGGACAGGACGTCCGCAAACTCGCCTGCATCGAAGAGCAGAAGCTGCGACTCGACGCGATCGACCGCGGGCGAGTGCCGCAGCAGGTCCAGCACATGGATCAGAAGTTGCCGCGCTGTGTCGGCATCGCTCAGCGTTCTGTGCCCGGAGGCGAATGCGTCGCCGACGACCGCTTTGTGCCCTTCGTACACACAGAAGGTGTAGCCGCAGATGCGTCCCTGGTCGAGCGCCGCAAAGCCATGCAGGATGCGCGATTCCAGGTACTGCAGCAGCAGCTCTGTGGAACTCCTGTAGTCCCAGCGCAGGCGCTCGCGCCATAGCTCCGCTTCGCGCTCCAGCAAGGGCCGGAGCTGGCGGGCGGAGAAGTGCCGCAGGTCCAGCACTTCGAGTTGGGTGGCAACGGGCAAACTGGACATAAGGACTGGGCCGGTATTTCGTCGTTGCTCCAAGGTACCTTTCGCACAGCTCAGGCGTCGAGCTTTATTGCGTACCAGTGCGCAATAAAGCCATTTCGCCTGCGGCTGTTAGCGCTTGGCGTAGACCTTGTACACCGCGAGTCCCTGCGACTCATACAGGAACAGCGGTTCGTAGACGCGACCAGGAAGCCACTGCTCCAGTTTGGCCGTCTCATTGGCTGGGATGACGAGCAGGTGCTCGGCGGCAGGAATATCGGTCCCGGCGCTGCAGTCCTCTTCGTTCAGGTGCGGCTTGCTCGTCGGCTCGCAATAGTCAATCGGCTGTTGGTTGCGATAGAAGGCGAGTCCGTAGATCATGTCGCGGCGAACGTCTTGGAATGCGACTAGCTTTGCGCCCGGCGCCTGCTGCTGCATCTCCCGCGCCAGCGGACGCGCCGAGTAGTTCACGTCCAGGTCTTTGCCATGGAAGCCGAGCAGGAAGACCAGCGCGGCCAGCACCGGGAATAGGGTCGCATTGCGCACCTGTCCGATGCCTCCGATCCGGATGGTCCTGGCTACGGCGAACAGCACCAACAGCGCCGCGGCGCTGGCGCACGCCAGCCACGCCGCGGAAGGCACCAGCGTCTCATACACCATGTGCTGCGGCGCGAGCACCAGCACAAAGGTGACCGCGGCGCAGACCGCTGCATGCGCCCACAGCAGCCACGTCGGCAGCCCGGTGCGGCGAATGCGGTTCAGATAGTCGCCGGTAAGAATGGTGACCGGCGGAATCGACGGCAGAATGTAGCCAGGCAACTTCGATTTGGAGAACGTGAAGAAGAGGATGGGAAACAGCGCCCAGATGACGAGGAACTCCGGGAATGCATCGCCCGCGCGCGAGTGGCCGAGATACCGCTTCGGATTGACGCGGACCTTCCACTCGGCCATCGACACCTTCAAGGCTTCGACCACGGCGCGAATGGAGATCACCGTCCACGGCATCAGGCCAACCACCAGTACGGCAAGGTAATACCAGAACGGCTGATGGTGCTCATAGAGGTTGGTCGCGAAGCGCTCCAGATTGTGCTCGACAAAGAACTTGCGGACAAACGTCGGGTTCTCTCGCTGCACAGCGATGTACCAGGGCAGCACCATCACCAGGTACAGCAGCACGCCGGGAACCCAGATGGTGCGCCGCAGCGCGGACCACTCGCGGCGCAGGCCCAGGAAGATGAGGATGATGCCCAGCGCAAGGAACGGCGCGACCGGCCCTTTGGCCAGCGTTGCGGCCGCGCCAAAGAAGTAGAGGTCGAAGAGCCAGAACTTCAGGCCCGTCTCGTACCACGCGTACCAGCCGAGCATGCCGATGCAGAACGGCGCGGCGAGTTGCATGTCGGTGGAGGCGCCGCGGGCAAAGCCGATGATGGCGGCGCAGGAAGCGGTAATCAGAGCGGCGTCAAGCTGCCCGCCGGGCCGGAACCGGCGCATGTGCAGAAAGATCATCGCGATCAGCAGGAACGCGCCGGAGGCGCCAGGCAACCGGGCCGACCAGTCGGAGACGCCGAACTCCATGAAGAAGCCCATCGCGCGCCAGTAGTAGAGCGCAGGCTTCTCCAGCCATGGATGTCCGTAAAGGATCGGGGTGACGGTCCCGGCGTCCAGGCAGCGCAGCGAGTTCTGGATGTCGCGGAGTCTGGGGCTGCGCGGCAGGATGTTGGCGTCCACCTGCTGGCAGACCGTGGTGTGCGTGTGCAGCATCTCGCGCGCGATCTGCGCGTAGCGCGGTTCGTCTGCGCCTACCAGACCAACCTGGTCGCCGCCGAAGGCCGGGACCAGCCCGTAGAACAGCAGCACGGCCGTCATCACCAGGAAGACGACGAACTCCCAGGGCGACTCGCCAAGCAGGCGCAGGTACTGGGAGCGTAGCCAGGCTGCCGCCGCCTGGGGCATCCCTGCGCCGGACGCAGCGGGTTGTGGAGATTCAGTCAAGATATCCATTGCGTTCGCGACTGAAGCAGCCAGTTGTTTGGCCGGGCCATGAGCCAGACAAGGCTACCAGAGTCGTTGTGCATGCGGTTGGGAGCTCAGGCCCCCGGTTCGGGGGCAGCGGGTTCAGAAGCTTTGGCAGCCGTTGCGGCCCTGGCTTCGCGCTTGCGGTCGCGCTTCTGCAGACGGCCCAGCAACTCGTCCATGCGGCCGGTCATGCGTTCGGAGCGGTCGATGGCGAAGGTGAGCTCCGGAACGTGGCGCACGCCCATGCGGTCGCGCAGCTGGGTGCGAATGTAGGCGCGCGCGGTCATCAGCGCGGCCAGGGTGGAGTCCTCCTCGTCCGCGCTGCCGTGAACGGCGACGAAGACACGGGCGCTCTTGCCGCCGGGCGCCAGCACCACGTCGGTCACGTAGCTGGGGGCAATACGCGGGTCGGAGAGCTCGCCCTCGAGCATGGCCCCGATCTCCTCGGAGAAGGTGCTGGCGACTCGGTTTCGATGGTAGGTTCGTGCTCGTTGTTCAGGCATGACGCTTCTTTCCAGCAAACAGTTAAGGATACCAAATCGCGACCGCGGCAGGGGCGTGCCAGGGCAATGATCGGTGCGCACGAAAGCCCGGCCGGGTGGCCGGGCTTCGGTGATTCCGGGCAAAACGGCGATTCCGCTAGAAGCGGATGCCGAACTTGATCGGGATGTATGAGGTTCGGTTGCTGTTGGCGGGGTAGAAGTTGGTTGCGGTCAGCGGGGCCGATGCGATATTGGCGTCGGTGACACCAGTCTTCTGTGAGTTCAACATCAGCACATAGCGAGCTTCCATATAGAAGCGCTCGTTGGAGAACTTGGACATCTTGTAGGTGAGTCCGAAGCCGGCGTTCACACCTGGGGCGTTGCTGGTGTAGTGGTCGAAGGTCTGGTTCACGTTGACCTCCTCGCAGAAGTAATAGCACTCTTCCGCAGTGGTGGGCGTCGTGAAGTTGGTGACCTTGTGGTAGAACCCTCCCCCGACAACGACGTATGCGCCGAGCGAGCCTTCGGTCGGGACGGTGAAGGTGGGGTTGAGGGTAAAGGACCATACGTGATTGCTGCCATCTATGGGCGTAGAGGTGCCGGAGGGCGCCGGGCCCTGGGGTAAGCACTCGCCGGCGCTGTACTCGGCTGTTGTGCAGTAGTTGTAGATGTAGTCCTCGTTGGCGATTGTGGCTCCCTGGAGGCCGAAATGGTCATAGTCGAACTGAGCCAGCACACCGAACGTCTTGCTCCAGTTTCGTCCACCGCCGACCTGGAAACCCCAGGACGGAGTCTCCCAGAAGTGGGTATCGCCCACCGGCATAGTCAGACCGACACCGCCTACGAAGGCCCACTTGCTGGAGCCATCGGGGTTGGAGTTGCTGCTGGCGTAGTTGGGGCGGCCGTAGCGGCGGCGTGGAGGCGGCTGGGAGCTGTCCAGGGCGTCCGCGCGCAGGCTCAGGCCATCCTCGGCGACCGCGTCGGAGGAAGAAGAGCTGCTGGAGGACCCGGCGAAGTCCGGCACGGCAGACGAGGCCAGGAAAAACGGCGACCGGGCGACCGTTGTGGGAGAAACAACCTGCTGTGCATGCAAGAGCGAGGCTGTTCCAAACACGAGGAAGCCGAATGCCGCGGCGCGGCACGCAAGACCGAAGAGACTACGTTTGGTGTGCATTTTTTGATAACTCCCTTGTTGATTGCAAAGTCTTTCCAGATTGCTAACCCGAATCTGCTCAATTTGTTGTGCCGGCGCGATGTCAACCGGCTACCGATCTATTTCAGTGTAAGACGCATTCGCGGCAAAATTGGATCGTTTTGCGTCTTGGATTTATGGCGCACCGGGCGTGGCGCGAAGCGAGGCGTTGCCGGTTACCTGGAAGGCGTGGGCAAAAGCTAAGGGCCCTCCATCGCTGGAGAGCCCTTGCCGCAAGCTTGCGAAGACTTAGTGGATGTCGAACTGCTCGGGATGCAGACTGGGGTCGCTCTTGACCAGGATGGTCTTGCCCACCATCTCCTCCATCTCCTGCAGCCACTTTGCGCCGGAGGACTTCAACTGCTTGACCACCTCAGGATGCACCCGCAGCATCACGTCGCCGCGATCGAGCAGCTTGTGCATCTTGCGCATCTCGATGTAGATATCGTTGCAGACTGTGACCGGCGACTTGACCATGCCGGTGCCCTGGCACACGCCGCAGGTGGTGGAGAGGGTGCGCTCCAGCGACTGCTTGACCCGCTTGCGGGTGATGGCGACCAGGCCGAAATCATTGAACTGTAGAACCTTGGACGGGGCGCGATCGGACTTCAACTCGTCTTCGAGCGCGGCCATCACGCGATTGCGATTCTTGCGCTCGTCCATGTCGATGAAGTCGATGATGATGATGCCGCCCAGGTCGCGCAGCCGGATCTGGCGAACGATCTCGGGGATGGCGTCGAGGTTGGTCTTGACGATGGTGTCTTCCAGGCGCGCCGTCTTGCCGACGAATTTGCCGGTGTTGATGTCGATGGCCACCAGCGCTTCGGTCTGGTTGATGACGATGGAGCCACCGGACTTGAGCCAGACCTTGCTGCGCAGCGCCTTATTGATCTCCTCCGTGATGCCGAACTGCTCGAAGAGCGGCGTATCTTTGGAGTAGAGCTTGACGCGGCGGATGAGCGACGGCTGGAAGCGCTGCAGGAAGCGCAGCACGCGTTCGTAAGCATCTTCGGTGTCCACCCAGATAGCCGAGAACGTGTCGGTAACCTGGTCGCGCAGGATGCGCTCGACGAGGTTGAGATCGTGGTAGATGAGCGCCGGCGACTTGGAGGACTCCGAGCGATTCTTGATGTCGGCCCAGAGGTTGAGCAGGAAGCGGAGATCGCTGCGCAGTTCCTCTTCGCTGGCTCCCTCGGCGGCTGTGCGGACGATGAAACCACCGCTGGCGTCGCCCTTTTCGCTGAGCAGAATCTCCTTCAGGCGGCGGCGTTCGCCGTCGGACTCGATCTTGCGCGAGACGCCGGTGTGGTTGACGGTCGGCATGAAGACCAGGAAGCGGCCAGGCAGCGCGATGTGGGAGGTGATACGCGCGCCCTTCTTGGCGATGGGCTCCTTGGCAATCTGGACCAGAATCTCCTGGCCGGGCTTGAGCAGGTCGCTGATGGCTGGCAGATTGGTGGATTGTACGGAGTGGCGTCCACGGCTGCCGCCGCCGCCGCTGTGCCCGCTGCGGTCGCGGTCGCCGGAACTGCTGGATCGGTCGCCGTGGTCGCTCCGTCCCCGGCGTCCATCGCGGCGCCCGTCACGGCGTCCGCCTCGGCCGGAGTCGCGGCGCGGCGCGGAGGTCGCCGCAGAGCTGCCTTCGCCAGATTCGCTACGGCCCTGGTCGCCGGACTGGCCAAACTGGGTCTCGAAGAACTCCTGGTCCGAGGGGTTGCCGGTGCGGGCGGCCTCCTCGCTGAACTCTTCAGAGTTGCTGGCTTCGTCGGATTCGGACTGCTCGAAGGTCTCAAAGTCGCCCGTCTCGCCGTCCTCTTCCAGGTCGTCTTCTTCGAGGTCGTCCTCTTCGTCCAGCTCTTCCGCCTCGGGGGTGCTCCGGGTGATGTGGTCGATGGACATCTCGCGGAGCATGGTGCCAAGATCGGCGGCGCCCTCCAGAACCTCCTCGTCCAGATCCTCCAACTCTTCGACGGAGCTGGCATGGAGCGTTGCGCTCTCGCCGTCCTCTTCGTCCAGAGTCTCTTCCTCGAGTTGTCCGGAGCCGGTGGCAACTCCCTCGGCGAGTGCGGTGAGGTCTGCGCCGGCATCTACAACAACCTCAGAGCTCTGCTGCGAGAGGGCGGAGTGGAGTTGCGGAACTTCCACGGGAACCGTGTGCGGCGTCGCGTCCGGCAGTACTTCCGCCGGCTCAGAGAGCATCTCGCCGGTCGGGGTGATGGAGGTGATGTCGTGGGCCGGAACTGCGTGCGCTTCCGGCTCTGGGACAATGGCGGGAACGGCCTCGGTCTCGGCGGACGCTTCCAGTACGGGCGCGCTCTGGCGAAACTCGCTCGGCGCGACGGGGTCGACGCGGTAGGAGGCAGAGGCAGCCTCCGGCTCATACTCGACCTCGACGACGGGGGGCGGCTCAGGCGCTGCGATGGCCTCCGGCGCGGTGGCCTGGATTGGAGTGGTCTGGATGGCTTCCGGGACCGGCTCGGAGCCCGGCATCGGCGGCGGTGGCGGAGAGACATATTCGGCCACGGAAACTGCAACCGGCTGCTCAGGAACCGGCGGCGGGGGTGGCGCGTTGCGAAATTCGGAGCGGTTCTGGCGGTCGCCACGGTCACTGCGATTGTCCCGGCCGCCACGGCCTTCGCGGTCGCCACGGCCTTCGCGACGGGGTTCGCGCTCGGAGTTGCGCTGCGGTTCGCTGCGGGATTCCGGACGCCGCCGCGAGAGGGTCTCGCCGGGAAGCACGTCGCCGCCATCCCAGCCTGCGGCGACGGTGTAGAGGTTCGCCGGCGGTGCCAGCGTGATGGGCGTCGCGTCGATGGCGGACTTGGCCGCCGGGGCGGGCACATCCGCGTCTTTGCGGTACTTGGAGAGCGTTTCGCCAGGCAGAATCAGCGGCTCCGGACCGCCGTCGGCACCTGATTCGGGGTAGGCATTGGCGATGGGGCCGGTACCGCTGGTCTCTCCACTGTCCACGCCGTACAGGTCGCGCGAGGGGGTAAAGCCGCGGGCAGCACGCGGGGCAGACTCGTCTTGATCGTAGCGCGGAAGGTCGGAGCGTTGACCGCCGCGGCCACGGTCACGCCGTCCACGCTCACCGGAGCGGTAGGAATCGTCCGTGCGGTCGCTGGGAGCGCTGGGTGGCTGTGTGGTCTCGCCGTCGATCTCGGCGTAGGGCTCTATCGCAGCGGGTGCATCCGCCTCCGCCGCGGCGGGGATTGCGTTCTCCTGTGCCGGATCGCCAGGCTGGCCGGGGACTGGGCCACGTCCGCGGCGACGTCCGCGACGGCCACGCCAGCGGCGTCCGCCGTCGGCGCCCGGCGCGCCTTCGCCGATCTCGGCAGTGTCGCCGGATTCCATGGTGGAAGCGGCCGCCGGGGTCTCCTCGACGCGGGGTGCCGGGTCGAGCGGGAAGCTGGCGGAAGCCTCCGCCGGGGTGCGATCCGCGTTGCGGTCTTGATTGCGGTCGCGTCCGCCACGACGACCCCGGTTGCCACGGTCTCCGCGGTCGGAGCCATGGACTGCTTCCGGGCGCTCGCCGCTGACGGCTGGGCGGGGCGCACGGTCTCCGGTGGACACAGTGTCAAACTCGTCCGGGTCTGGAGTTTCCTCCATAAAATCAGTGATATATAGGAATGCGTCGCGCTCCAGGCCGATGTCCACGAAGCTGGACTGCATGCCTGGCAGCACACGCGTGACGCGGCCGTTGTAGATGGAGCCGGCGAGCGTGTATTCGTTCTCGCGCTCGTAATAGATTTCGGTGAGTGCTTCGTCTTCGACGATGGCCAGACGCGTCTCATGCGGCGTACTGGAGATGTAGATTTCTTTCGACATGGTCCTGCTCTTTCTGCCCGCTCCGGTTGAGACCAGTGGCTGAGCGGCAGGGCAGGCGAGTGGATCGGAGGAGGGCTAAGCCCTCCTCACCGAGGGTACGGACAGGATTCGGGGTCGTGAAGCTGAGTCGGCCGAAGGATGCAGGCTGGAGACAGACTGCGGCCGGAAAGCATCGAGAAAGGAGGCTATCCGGCTGATAAAAAAGACGATCGGAGACACGATTAACGCTTCGAGCGAAAATGGGCATGCGGAGTTTGTGGCCAAAACAACCTCAGACGAAACTTGAGGGCTGGCCGTTCGCGGTCCGGATGCAGTCATTCCCTTCAAACCTGTCCAGCCAACGGATCTTGATCTCTCGCCTGGCCGGCCTTTTTCTAATCTTTGAAAAACTCGGTAAAACTCTAATGCCGCGGGCCCGGTGCCACTATGCACCAACGGGAGCGGGGGGTGCGTCGGCCTGCGTGTAACAGCCGAGTAAATCCAGTATGCACCAAAATCGTACCGCGCGCTTGGTCGGTGTGCATTCTAGGGCGTGAGCTTCTCGATTCGGGTCGCCCATCCGCTGCGCCTATTCGAGAAGCAGAACATGGCTGCCGCACTCTGGCCCTGCACCCTAGCAACCCTGCTCCGGTCAACGGGCATACTCCCCAATCGCGGTATCCCGAACGCTCGAACCATTGGATCGCTCTCGCGTGGAGCAGGTGTTTATCGTCGGTAAGGGCGATCAACACGTTGACATCTGGAAGGTACTTGGGATGACTCAACCCCGACCTCTAGGGATTCTACGGTGTTTTAGCAGGGGATTCGCTGGCCCCTGAGCGTTTGTAGTCCCCGCTCTTCCCGCCACTCTTCCGCACCAACTGCACGTCGCGAATCCGTATCCCCTTGTCCAGCGCCTTGGTCATGTCATACACCGTCAGCGCCGCAACCGAGGCCGCCACCATCGCCTCCATCTCCACGCCAGTCGCGGCCACGGTCGCCGCCGTCGCCCGCACCCGCACCCCACCCGCCATCACCGTCGCTTCCACATCCACAAAGCTCAACGCCAGCGGATGGCACATCGGAATCAGCTCGCTCGTCCGCTTCGCCGCCTGCATTCCCGCAAACCGCGCCACCTCCAACGGATTCCCCTTCGGATTCTCCGGCAGCGCGCGCAGCACCGCCTCGTTCAGCTCAACGAACGCCTCCGCCACCGCCTCCCGCCGCGTCGCCGCCTTCGCAGTCACATCCACCATGTGCGCCTGTCCCGCCTCATCGTAGTGGCTCAACTTTTCGCTCATGCTGGAAGCCTACCGCAGCAACACGCTGATCACATCTCCCGCCCGCAAATCCTTCCCCCCCGCCAGCACCGCATAGCAGTTCGCCCGCGCATTCGCCGCCAGGTCGCCCGATCCCTGCCACTCCACCAGCCGCACCTCCGGCCGCTCCACATCGTACGTCAGCCGCCCCGGCAGCAGTCTCGTCAATCCAGCCTTCCCACGCATGTCTTCTGCCAGCGTCGCCTGCACAAACCTCGGCCCCACCACCTCCGCCCCACACAAGGCCCGCAGCAGCGGCTCCACAAAGCAGTGAAACGTCACCTGCGTCGAAATCGGGTTCCCCGGCAGCCCAAAGAAATATGTCCAGCCCGTCACCCCTCGCTCGTCACTCCCCCCTCGTTCGTCACTCACCCCTCGCTCGTCACTCACCCCTCGTTCGTCACTCACCCCTCGTTCGTCACTCACCCCTCGTTCGTCACTCACCCCTCGCTTGTCATCCTGAGCCCTTTGTTTGTCATTCTCCTTCTCTCGTTTGTCATTCTCCTTCTCTCGTTTGTCATTCTGAGCGGAGCGAAGAATCCCCGCATTTCGCTCCCGCTCCTCGCCCCCTGGCAGCCTCCCAAAAACCACCGGCTTCCCCGGCTGCATCTTCACCCCGGTAAAGAAAAACTCCGCGCCAAACCCCGCCAGCACCTCTTCCACCAGGTCATACTTTCCCGCCGAAACCCCGCCCGACAAAATCATCAAGTCCACCCCGCGCCCAGTCGCAATCCGCCTGCGCACATCCGCCCGCGTGTCCCGCGCAATCTTTAGCCGCCGCGCCCTTCCGCCCGCCGCCTCCACCAGCGCCGCCAGCGCATAGCCGTTAGAGTTGTAGATCTGCCGCTCGTCCGGCGTCTCGTCCAACTCCACCAGTTCATCGCCCGTTGCCACCACCGCCACCGTCGGACGCTTGCGCACCGCCAACCTGGCGCGCCCGCACGCCGCCGCCAACGCAATCTCCGCGGCTTGCATTGCCGTTCCTGCCGGCAGCAGTACTTCGCCCTTCCGCGCCTGGCTGCCTCGCTCCACAATGTTCTCGCCCACGCTCAGCTTCCGTCCCGCTGCCGCCCACACCGCACCGCCGCCCAGCTCCGCGTGCTCCAGCATCGCCACCGCGTCGGCGCCGCGTGGCACCCCCGCGCCGGTCATAATCTCAATCGCCGAACCCGCGCGCATCTTCCCGCCTGTCCACGCTTCGCCCGCGCGCACCTGCCCCGACATCCGCAGCCTCTTCCCCGCGGTCCACTCCTTCGCCCGCACCGCAAACCCGTCGCGCGTCGATCGGTCGAACGGCGGCTGATCGCGGTCTGCCTTCACCTCTTCCGCGAGCACCCGCTCCGCGGCCTTCGGCAGCGCCACCATCTCCACTCCAGGCACGCGGACTCCAGCCGCATGCCGCAGCACCACCTCCAGCGCCTCCGCAAATTCCAGCACTCCGCCCATGCACCCTCCTTCACCACCTTACCGCCAAACGGAAAGAGGCCCCAGGCGGATGCCGCCCGGGGCCTCTTCTCCCTGCACAGCCTGAGCCAGGCCGCTTATTTCTTCTTCGCCGGCGCTGCCCTGTAGCTCGTATCGATCTTCACGCCAATCCCAGCCAGAACGTCCTTCACGTCCTGGGCGTGCGGGCCCGTCGGCGCCAGTTCCAGATACTTCTGGTACGCCGCAACGCACTCCGGCGGAGCCGTTACTACGTTCGTCTTCGGGTCCACGGTAACCTTCTGCACCAGCGCCTGCCCCTTGATAAAGTAGGCGTCCGCCTTGGTCGGGTCGGCTGCAATCGCCTTGTCCGCCGCCGCCGCCGCGCCATCGATGTCATTCGCGTTGAACAGAATCGCTGCCTCGTTGTAGTAGGCGGACGCAGCCTTGGTCGGGTCGGCCTTGGCTGCCGCATCAAACGCGTCGGCAGACTCCTTCGTCTTGCCGATCTTGCCCAGCGCCTGTCCCAACTGGTTGTTCGCCGCATACACCACTTCCGTGCTTGGCTTGGCCGCCTTCGCATTCAGGTCCAGCGCCTTCTGGTATGAGGTCACCGCCGCCTGGTACTTGTCCGGCACCGTAGCGTCCGTCGCCTTCGCGTCATGCGCTGCCTTCGCTGCCACATTTGCCTGGCCCAGTTGCGCGTCGCCCATTACGTCCCACAGAATCGGCTCGTCCGGCTTGGCCGCCGTCGCATCTGTCATGTCCTTGTATGCCACATCGTAGTTGCCCGCCGTGTTCGCCGCGCGCGCCGCCTTCAGCAGATTGTTCAGGTTCCCGATCTTGGCATTCGCCGCCACCGCCTCGGAATTCTGCTTCTTCAGTTGCTCAATCTGGTCCTTCTCCGCCGGACTCAGCTTGTCGATATACTCCTTGCGGGTCATATCGAAGTCGACCTGCTTGTCCTGTCCGGCCACCAGCGCCGCCTGGATAAAGTCCTGCGTCACGCCCTGCTGGAACGCCACAGCCACATAGGTCCCCGCCGCAATATCCGTGCCCTTGTAGTCGCCACTGGCGTCGATCGGAAACGTGTATTCGTACTTGGACGACGCCGACGGGTTATGGTCCTTGGTCAGCTTCACCTCGCCGTTCGGGAACACCTGCCCCAGCGCGTTCACTACATGCCCGTGAATGCTTGCCTGCGCCATCAGCCGCCCCGGCTGTGCCAATATCGCCAGGCCCAAAACGCCCGCCGCAAATACAACCGCAAACCGAATCCCGAATCGCTTCATTTCCTTCACCCCAAATCCTCTCGTCGCGCTCCGCAGGCCACGCGCTTTCCTCATTCACAACCGCCTCTTCCAGCCGAAAGAGGTCCCGAACCATTCCACGCTGTCCGCCGCAGCTCCGGCAGTATCGGCGGTCACACGTCACAATTCAGATGCAAAACCGCACAGTTCAACGCCGAATCCGCCATCCTCCGGCAGCATTGACAAACTTACATGCAACCCAGCGCCGAATTCAACTCCCGCCATCCGCGGCCCTCTCTTCCTCTGGCTCCCCATTCGGCCCCGCCAGCAGCTCCCGCGCCGTCGCCTCATCCTCCGCCTGCACCTGCAGCCGCACTCGGAAAGCCGCCTGCATCAGGTTGTTCGCGTTCTCGCCCACCAGCAGACTCTCCACCCCAGCCGACTCCAGCATCCCCTTCGCAATCTGTGCCTCCACCGGACTCTCAAACCGCCCCACCGTCACCATCCCCTGTGCCGGTGTCGGCTCCGGATCTCCCTCAAATAGCATGTCTTCGCTCCCCTCGCCACACTCACTTAGCGTTCACGCTCTGCAGATGAAACGTAATCGTGCCCCAGAACAGCCGCGCGCGAATCTGCACCGGCATGTGGCGCGCATCGTCCGTATACCAGATCCAGATTGCGCCGCGGTTCTTCACCACACCCTCTTCCGCCGTGGGCTGCACCCGGATCGTCTGGAACGTCCCCGCCGGCGTCTTGATCTCTTCCTTGCCCTCCACCTTCATGGTCACGGTCACGGTCCGCATGGCATCCGCCAGCGGCAGTCCCACATCCTGGCCCACCACCAGCCGCTGCGACGCCACATAAAAAATCCCCGACAGCGAGTCCGTCACGCACGCCGGGATCGACGACGACACGGTCTTCGTCGTCCCCTTCACCAGGTTCTTCTCAATCTCCGTCTGCTTGCCCGCGGCGGCGTCGAACGTCAGATCGCTCACGATCTTCCGCCGTCCCTCCTGAATCTGCTTGGCAAACCCCGCCGAGCAGCCCGTCTTGGTGTTCATCGACGACTGGAACCGGTCCACTACCGGAAACAGCATGTTTACCGCGCCCACCGTGTCCGCCGTCGCCGACACCTTCAACTGGTCCCCCTGCTGCTCCAGGTGGAACACCGCCGTTCCTCCCGTAAACACCCGCCAGTCCACCGTAAAGGTCAACGTCTGCCGCGCCGGAAACACATAGCCCGGCACCGGAGGCTGCAGCGTCGGAATCACCACCGGCGCCGCCGGCTTGCTGCCCAGCCCCAAAATCTGCGCCCCTGCGGGATACACTCCGGCTGCAACGACCAGGACAACGGACAGCACAGAAATCCACAAGCCGAATCTACTTCGAACAATCTGCAAAGGCATCCCCGGTCATGATTTTTGGGACGGGCCAGGGCCACCAGGGCGGCCGGCTGGATCGATTAGAACCTCGCGTGCGCGTGCAGGAGCTTCACGGCCAGCGCCAGGTAGATCGCGCCAGCCCCAATCAGTGAATTGTACTCGCGGTGACGCAGATAAAGCGCGCTGGAGAAGCTTCCCTGCGCCTCCGCAGCCCCGCCGCCAACCCGCGCCGCGGTCAGCCGGGGCAGCAGCCGCGGCACAGCGCTCGAATAGGCCGCAAACCCCGCAAAGTGCTCCCGCAGATAGGCCTCTTCGCTCAGAATCGTCGGAATATAAATCGCCGCAAACAACCCCGCCAGCGTCAACAAAATCCACACGTTCCACGCCGCCGCCGCAAACCCGAACGCAATCAGCATCGACCCCAGGTACAGCGGATTCCGCGTGTGCGCATACGGCCCCGTCACCGCCAGCTCCGCATTCTTCTTCACATAGCCGGACGCGTACGCCCGCAGCCACAGCCCTGGCGCCACCAACACCAGGCTCAACGCCATCGTCTGCCAGCTCGGCCGCGCCAGCCACAGAAACACCGCCGCAAACACGAACCCCATGGGCACCCGTATCCGCCGCGCAATCTTCTGCCAACCCGTCCTGCCGCTCACTCTACCCGCAACCTCTCCCCGTACCCCTCAATTTTCTCACCTGCCACCCTCCGCGCGCGCTTCGCTGCCCTCTCGAACCTCGAACCTCGAACCTCGAACCTAAGAAACCATCTCCCGCGCCGCCGCTACCACGTCCTCTACCCCAATCTTCAACATCCCCGCCTCCGGCTCGTGGACCCGCTTGTGACTGGTCTGGCTGGTCGCATCGCGCAGCACCCGCTGCGGTGTGCTGTACGGCCCGTTCCGCGCCGGGTCCGTTGGCCCAAAGATGCCCACCACGGGACGCTCCAGCGCCGCCGCCAGGTGCAGCGGCCCCGTGTCTCCCGCAATCACCACCGCCGCCCGCCGCGTCAGCGCAATCAACTGCCCCACCCGGCACGGCACCAGCCGCGCAAAACCCTCGCTCTTCTCCACCACGCGGCCCGCCTCGCGCGAGCCATGGATCGTCGCGTTCACCACCGTCCGGATCCCGGCACGTCCCAGCTCCGCCGCCACCTTGCCAAATCGCTCCGCAGGCCAGCCCTTCGCGCCCCATCCCGCGCCCGGCGAGCACAGGCAGAAACGCTCGTGCCCCACCACACCGTCCGCCCAGCGCTCAAAGGTCGCATCCATCGGCAGCGGCACCCGCACCGGAGTCAGCGTCTCGCCCACCGCCCCCCCCAGCAGCTCGCAGCCCTGCTCAATCACATGCGACGCCGTCAGCCCCACGCGCTTCCCGTACAGCAGCCGAGCCACGCGCTCCCTCGGCTCTTCCATCCCCACCAACTCCCCAGCCTTCGCCATCCGCCCCACCACGGCCGACTTGATGGACCCCTGCATGTCCACGCACACATCGAACCGCTCCGCCTGCAGCACCCGCCGCAGCGCGCGGATGTCGCGCAGCGTCCCTCGCGCCAGCGGACTCCGCTTCCACGCTCCCGCCGGCACGCTGTACCAGCGGTCCACCAGCGCCCGCGCCGCAAAACCCACTCCCTGCGACAGGTCCTCCGGGTCGCCCGCAATCTGCAACAGGTCGCTCCACTTCGGCTCAATCGCCCACCCGATGAACCAGTCCGGATGCCGCTCGCGCAGCGCTGCCACCGCCGGCATCGCGTGCAGCACATCGCCCATCGCGCCTATCCGCACAATCAGCACTCTCACGCGATCCGCGCCTCCAGCACCCGCATCACGTCCGCCTCATCCACAAACTTCGCCTCCAGCCCCACCACACCCACCGGACCAACCGCGTGCAGCCGCTCCAGCATCGTGCCGGAAAGCTTCACCGCATCTTTCTCCGTCGTCACAAACCCCGTCGCCCCGTGCTCCCCTGCCACCTTCACCAGCCGCTCCACATCCGCCCCAGCATAGGCGTGATGATCGCCAAACGCCACCATCTCCACAACCGCGCAACCCGCCTCCGCCAGCATTGCCGCAAACCCATCCGGCCGCGCAATCGCGCAAAACGCCACCGGCCGCGGCCCTCCGCACAACACTCCCCCATGCGGAAACCGCAACTCCCTCCGCACCGTCCAAATAGCCGCGCCGTCCCGCATCAGCCCCCGCACCCGCGCCTCCACGCGCTCCCGCTCCTCCGCCCGCAGCACCACCGCGTCCGCCCGCCGCAGCGCCCGCAGCGGTTCGCGCCGATTCCCCGCCGGCAGCAGCGCATCCTCCAGGTCCACCGCCGTCACCAGCACCACATCCATCGCCCGCGCCAACCCGCGATGCTGAAACCCATCGTCCAGCAGATGCACCCGCCTCGCCTCGTCACCCAGAGCCGCCCCCTCCGGCGTGTCATTCCTCAAATTCAGCTTGTCATTCCCCCACTTCAGCTTGTCATTCCCCCACTTCAGCTTGTCATTCTGAGCGGAGCGAAGAATCCCCGCATTTCGCCCTTGCTGTTGCTGTTGCTGTTGCTCTTGCCCTTGCTGTTGCTGTTGCTGTTGCTCTTGCCCTTCCCCTTGCCTTTCCTCTCTCGCCTCTCGCTCCGGCCCCCCCCCCCCCCCCCCACCACCCCCCCCCCCCCAAACCGGCACACCCAGCCTTCGCGCCATCACCACCGGCTCGTCTCCAAAACGACCCGCCGCGCCCTCCATCCCCGCATCCACCCGCTCCACGCCAACCCCGGACCGCCCGTACCCCCGCGACAACACATCCACACCCCAACCCCGCTCACCCAGCAACTCCGCCAGCGCAATCACCACCGGAGTCTTCCCCGCACCCCCCGCCGACAGGCTGCCCACGCTGACCACCGGCCATTCCAGGCGCCGCACCGGCACCACCCCCACTCGCCGCAGCCCATCCTTCACCGCCAGCCCCGCCGCATACGCCGGAACCAGCGGCCACGCCCAGCGTCTCCTGAACACACCCCGCCGCGCCTTCACCGCTGCACCAGCCCAACCAAAGCCTCAACTGCTCGCCCCGTCGCCCCACTCTGCGCCTCAAACACCGCCCGCCCCCGCTCCCCCATCGCCTTCGCGGCCTCGCGATCCGTCAGCAGCTCCACCATCGCCGCTTCCAGCCCATCCTCGTCCTGCACAATCCGAATCCCATCCGCCGCCTGCATCTTCGCAACAATCTCGCGAAAATTCTCAAACGACGG
>Ga0302202_10002184_pt1 | contig 23024 bp, 20 predicted proteins | sample II_Bog_N3_3_FD_194579 | JGI IMG/M metagenome (GOLD analysis project Ga0302202, IMG submission 194579) | Peat permafrost microbial communities from Stordalen Mire near Abisko, Sweden - II_Bog_N3_3 | ecosystem: Environmental > Terrestrial > Soil > Wetlands > Peat | place: Sweden: Abisko...
CGACGTGCTGAAGAACTATCATTTCGAGGAAACCGTCGGCTCGGCCGTGGTGGTGCGCGAACCCGTCGGCGTCATCGGCATGATCACGCCGTGGAACTGGCCGTTGAACCAGATCGCCTGCAAGGTCGCGCCCGCGATCGCCGCCGGCTGCACCATGATCCTGAAGCCATCCGAATTCACCCCGTCATCGGCGCTGATTTTCGCCGAAATCCTCCATGAAGCCGGGGTGCCGAAGGGCGTCTTCAACCTCGTCAACGGCCTCGGTCCCGAAGTCGGCGCCGCCATGAGCGAACATCCCGGCATCGACATGATCTCGTTCACCGGGTCGACCCGCGCCGGCATCGACGTCGCCAAGCGCGCCGCGCCGACCGTCAAGCGGGTCAGCCAGGAGCTCGGCGGCAAGTCGCCGAACATCATCCTGGAAGGCGCCGATCTCGCCAAGGCCGTCACCGGCGGCGTGATGCACATGTTCAACAACTCCGGCCAGTCCTGCAACGCGCCGTCGCGGATGATCGTGCCGCTGTCGAAGATGAAGGAAGTCGCCGCCATCGCCAAGGGCGTCGCCGACAAGACCAAGGCCGGAGATCCCCGCGCCGAAGGCACCACCATCGGACCGGTGGTCAACCGCGGCCAGTGGGACAAGATCCAGGGCCTGATCCAGAAGGGCATCGAGGAAGGCGCCACCCTGGTAGCCGGCGGCCCCGGCCTGCCGGAAGGCGTCAACAAGGGCTTCTACGTCCGCCCGACCATCTTCGCCGACGTCACCGAGAACATGACCATCGCGCGCGAGGAAATCTTCGGGCCGGTGCTCGCGATCATGGGGGCCAAGGACGAGGAAGACGCGGTCAGGATCGCCAACGACACGCCCTACGGCCTGGCCGGCTACGTCTCCGCCGACACCGTCGAGACCGCCCGCAGGGTCGGCCGCCGGATCCGCGCCGGCAACGTCAACCTGCAGGGCGTGCCGAACGAACGCACCGCGCCGTTCGGCGGCTACAAGCAGTCCGGCAACGGCCGCGAATGGGGCAAGTATGGCTTCGAGGAATTCCTCGAGGTCAAGGCGATCGCCGGCTTCAACGCCGCCTAAGCGCCAGACTCACATCGCAGCGCCGGGGCGGAACAATCGCCCCGGCGTTTTGCGTTTTGGGCCATGTAAAAAGATCAGCGTCTTCCCTGCGCAGGAGCCTGAGAGCGAGTCTGACTAATCCTGAGGAGCCTGCCACCGGTTCCGCGCGAAGTGCGGCCCGAAGCAAGCGTCTCGCAGGATGGACCCACTGCATGGGCCCGCGGCCATCCTTCGAGACGCGGCCAAGAGGCCGCTGCTCAGGATCAGGTCGGAGATAACTTCACAGCCTTGCAGGCCGCCACGACGTCGCACTATCCCCCCGGCGCGCCCTGGGTGTTGACGTACAGCGCATAGATCGACTGGCTCGCGGCCATGAACAGCCGGTTGCGCATCACGCCGCCGAAGCAGACGTTGGCGCAGCGTTCGGGCAGCGCGATGCGGCCGATCAGGACGCCGTCGGGCGCGTAGACCACGACGCCGTCGAGTTCGGGATCGCCCATGCCCCAGCCGCACCACAGATTGCCGTCGATGTCGCAGCGCATGCCGTCCGGCGTGCCCGCGCCGGCGTCGATCAACACCCGCTTGTTGGAAATCGCCTTGCCGTCGGCCGTGACGTCGTAGGCCAGGATCTTGCGGTTCGGCACCCCGCGCGATTCAACCACATAGAGGATTTTTTCGTCCGGTGAGAAACACAGCCCGTTGGGCCCGAGCACGCCCTCGGCGACGATGCTGGCCTTTCCGGTCGCGGCATCGATCCGGTAGACGTTGGGTTCGATCTCGGATTCGGCCTTGTAGCCTTCGTAGTTGCCGAGCAGGCCGAACACCGGATCGGTGAACCAGATCGAGCCGTCGGATTTCACCACCACGTCGTTCGGCGAATTCAGCCGCTTGCCGTCGAACCGGTCCATCAGCACCGTGACCGAGCCGTCATATTCGGTCCTGACGACGCGGCGGCCGCCATGCTCGCAGCTGACCAGGCGTCCCCCGCGGTCGCGGGTATGGCCGTTGGCGAAATTCGACGGCTTGCGGAAGACGCTGACCGCGCCGGTCTCCTCTTCCCATTTCAGGATCCGGTTGTTGGGAATGTCGCTGCACAGCAGATAGCGTCCGTCGCCGAACCACACCGGGCCCTCGGCCCATCGCAATCCGGTGGCCAGCCGTTCGACCGCCGAAAGTTTCAGCCAGTATTTCTCGAACCGCGGGTCGAGCGCGCGGATCGCCGGATCGGGATAACAGGTGGCCGGCCGCCAGCCGGCGGAATGCGGTGCTGCCTCGGACATTTGCTGTTCTCGTTGTTGCTCTGCTTCCTCACATGTTCTGGTCTGCTATCACTGCCATCCCGCGGCGGCAAGCGATCAGGCGCCAGCGTGCCCTGGACGCTGCGCAGCACGAAGTGCGCTGCAGAGCCGGAGCCCGTTGGATGGAGGGTGCTTGTTGGTCCCGGCTCTGCGGAGCGGTGCAATGCACCGCATCGCGTCCGGACACGGTTACTTGCCGTGATGTCACCACCGCGCCATATTCGTTCGAAGGCGAAATACGAGTGATGAAATGCCACGCATCCTGATGACCGGCGCGGCCGGCGGTATCGGCTCCCGTCTGCGCAAGCTGCTGCCGCCGCTCTATCCGGACCTGGTGCTGAGCGACCTGAAGCCGCCCGCCGATCTCGCCGCCAGCGAGACCTTCAGGGCGGCGGAGCTGTCGGATCCGGCGCAAGTCGAGGCGATCTGCGCGGGTGTCGACGGCATCCTGCATTTCGGCGGGTTTTCGGTCGAAGGCCCGTGGGACGCCATCCTGCAGTCCAATATCATCGGCTGCTACAATCTGTTCGAGGCGGCGCGCAAGCAGGGCGTCAGGCGCATCGTGTTCGCCTCGTCGAACCATGTGGTCGGCTTCTATCCGCGCCACCACCGCATCGGCACCGAGGTGACGCCGCGGCCGGACAGCCGCTACGGCGTCAGCAAGGTGTTCGGCGAGGCCTTGGGCGCGCTCTATGCCGACAAGCACGGGCTTGCCGTCACCTGCATCCGGATCGGCAATTTCGGCGACCGGCCGCTGGACCACCGCCGGCTGTCGATCTGGCTCAAGCCGGAAGACCTGGTGCAGCTGTGCCGGATCGGGCTCGATCATCCCGACATCCGCTTCGAGATCTTCTACGGCGCCTCGGACAACGAGCGCTCATGGTGGGACAATCATCGCGCCTATGACCTCGGCTACCGCCCGACCGGCCGGGCCGAGGATTTTCGCGAACACGCTTTGGCCGAACAGGCAAAACTGCCGGCCGATGCGGTCGGCGACTTTTATCAAGGCGGCACCTTCTGCACCATGGAGTTCGACGGCGACCGCAGCCGGATCATCGACCGCAAATAGCGGGCTGCCGTCATTCCGCTCCCGCAAGAGCGCGCCTCCGGAATGACGACTTCATGTTTGGCGCGCCCCGACGTAGAATGGCCGCACACAAAAGGAAAAACGAAATGGCCGACGGACTGCGCAAGGGACTGACGAGTTACGGGGATGCCGGGTTTTCGCTGTTCCTGCGCAAGGCCTTCATCAAGGCGATGGGCTATTCCGACGATGCGCTGGACCGTCCGATCGTCGGCATCACCAACACCCACAGCGACTACAATCCCTGCCACGGCAACGTGCCCCAGATCATCGAGGCGGTGAAGCGCGGCGTGATGCTGGCGGGCGCGATGCCGATGGTGTTCCCGACCATCTCGATCGCCGAGAGCTTTTCGCATCCGACCTCGATGTATCTGCGCAATCTGATGGCGATGGACACCGAGGAGATGATCCGGGCGCAGCCGATGGATTCGGTGGTGGTGATCGGCGGTTGCGACAAGACGCTGCCAGCGCAGATCATGGCCGCGATCTCGGCCGACCTGCCGACCGTGGTCATCCCGGTGGGACCGATGGTGGTCGGCCATCACAAGGGCGAGGTGCTCGGCGCCTGCACCGACTGCCGCCGGCTGTGGGGCAAGTTCCGCGCCGGCGAAATCGACCAGCAGGAGATCGACGCCGTCAACGGCCGGCTGGCGCCTTCGGTCGGCACCTGCATGGTGATGGGCACCGCCTCGACCATGGCCTGCATCACCGAGGCGCTGGGGCTGTCGCTGCCGATGAGTGCCACGATTCCGGCGCCGCATGCCGAGCGTTTTCGTTCCGCGGAAGCAAGCGGCAAGGTCGCCGCCGCGATGGCGGCGGCGAAGGGCCCGCGCCCCAGCGATCTGCTGACCGGGGCGTCGTTCCGCAATGCCCAGGTGGTGCTGCAGGCGATCGGCGGATCGACCAACGGCCTGATCCATCTGACCGCGATCGCCAACCGCACCGCGCATCGCATCGATCTGGAGGCCTTCGACCGGCTCGGCCGCGAGGTGCCGGTGCTGATCGACCTGAAACCGTCGGGCGCGCATTACATGGAGCATTTCCATCATGCCGGCGGCGTGCCGAGATTGATGGCGCAGCTCGGCGACCTGATCGACCTCGATGCCCGGACCATCACGGGTGCTACGCTGCGCGAGGTCGTCGCCGGCGCCGAGGAGGTGCCGGGCCAGGATGTGATCCGCGCGCGAAAAACGCCGATCAAGCCGGAAGGCGCCATGGCGGTGCTGCACGGCAATCTGGCGCCGCGCGGTGCGGTGATCAAGCATTCGGCGGCGAGTCCAAAGCTGCTGCAGCATACCGGCCGCGCGGTGGTGTTCGAGTCGGTGGAAGACATGACGCTGCGGGTCGACGATCCCGCGCTCGACGTTGCCCCCGACGACGTGCTGGTATTGCGCAACGCCGGTCCCAAGGGCGCGCCGGGCATGCCGGAGGCCGGCTACCTGCCGATCCCGATGAAGCTGGCGCGCGCCGGGGTCAAGGACATGGTGCGGATCTCGGACGCGCGGATGAGCGGCACCGCGTTCGGCACCATCGTGCTGCACATTACCCCGGAATCCGCGGTCGGCGGTCCGCTGGCGCTGGTGCAAAACGGCGACCTGATCCGGCTCGATGTCGCCGGGCGCAGCATCGATCTGCTGGTCGATGCGGCCGAGCTCGAAAAACGCCGCGCCGCGCTGCCACCGGTCGCAACCCCGGAATGGGCCAGGCGCGGCTACGCCCACCTGTTCAACGCGACGATCCTGCAGGCCGACGAAGGCTGCGATTTCGATTTCATGCGCGGCGACGGCAAGGGATAGGGCAAAGCTGCCGCCGTCCGCGCCCGCATGACGGATCAGAAGAGCCGTGCCATCATCATATATTGCGTTCCGATGCACCGGCAGCCTGCCGCGCCGCCGAGCGCCATCGCCGTCACCGACGCCAGGACAGCTTTTCCGAAGCTCCGCACCAGGTGCCCTTTGTTACACGCGCTCAGGCGAAACGCCGGCCCAACGCAGGCCGTGCCGCAGGGCGACATGAATCACCATGCGCCGGCGCGCGGCCGGTGCACTCTTTAATACTGCTCATTCAGGAAGAATCCGCGAGTTGGCCCGCGGCCGCTGCACGAAGAAACTTGCCGCACTGCGCATTGGCTTTGCAACATGAACGTCTGATGTCAGGCGATGGCTTCGATTCGAGATGCAGTTCGCGCGCCGCGCCGTGCTGACTTTGGACGACCGCTCTGCAGCAGGGCGAGTTTGCCTCAAGCACTTTGCTGGTATTGGCGATCGACGGCGTCAGATCGAAGAGCGCTGCTCTCGCCGGCGTTGCGGAAATCCGCTTCCGGATTCAGCCCGGCGGCAGATAGCCGAACCGTTGCATCTGTTCGCCGTGGTCGCGGACGATGCGCTCGACCTGGACCGGCGTCAGGACGTTCTTCCATTGCCCGGCTTGGCCGTGGCGAAAGAAGTTCTGGTCGGCCGTCGGCGGACGTTCGCGAAAGCCTTTGGCCTGTTCCTGCGCCTGCAGCCGCGCAAAGGACGAGCGCTCGATCGCCGACCTCAGTTGCCGCGCGCTGCAATCGATCAGCAGATGCCTCGCCAGCGCGGCGAAGGTTTTCTTCGGCTCGGCAAGCATGTCCTCGTAGCGCATGACATGGAGCGCGCGATTGTCGTTGCGGGTCCAGCTCCAGACATGCTGGCTCCAGGAGCCGTGCACCTCGTAGACGGAAGTAGCGTTGCCGTTGGTTTCCACATCCGCGATCGCCATGTAGGTGATCGCATCATCGATCGATCGGCCGCTGTGATGGGCATAGGAGATGGCGACATCGAGCGGGTTGCGGACGATATAGACCGCACCGGCGGTGGCGGCGGAACTGACGGTGGCATGGCCGCGATCCATCACCAGGCAATTGTGCGTCTTGACGAAGATCAGTCCCTCGGCGGCGTCGGCGACCTGCTGGTGAACGGCGTGGCGGGTGGCCGCGATCTCGCGGCGATGGATGGCGTTGTCGGGCTCAAAGCCCAGGAAATGCGCATAGCGCTTCTTGTCGAGTTCCCAGGTGGAGAATCGGGCCATCTCATTGATGTCCTGCTCGTCGGCTTCGCGGTTGCACACCTTGACGAGGTTATGCAGGAAGGCGCGAACCCAGGTGTTGCCCGACTTCGGGTAGGACGCGATCCATACGATTCCCGACTTTGCCGCCATTCTGCCGATGCTTTTCCAACTATTTGAATTATCAAGACTTTGCCTGGAACTGGGCGCGGCAGGGTCGCCCCGCGCCGCCGGCTGATGCACTTTGGCAACAGCGGAAGCAAAAATGAGGCCGGCCCGCAAGACCTGGCCACATTGGCAATAAAGCATTTTGCCGGGCGGGCACCATCGGCTAGGCTCGAATCAGAATTCGCATTTCCTAAGCCCAAGAAATTGCTTGTTGAATTCATAAAGTTCGCAAGAGAATCGATGCCTCCTGTCCAGCCTTCCATTCGCGGCTCATTGCTCACCGGAGCTTCGGCGCTGGCGCTTTCCGTGTCGGGCACCGGCTCCAACGCGCAAACGGCCCAAACCCCGTTGCAAAACGTGTCGGTCTGGGTGGAGGGCGCGGCGTTCTGGACCGGCGGCGGCGCGACCAATTTTCCCTCGCTTCCCGGACTGGGCGCGCCCTACACCTCCTTCAATCCCCCGCACGGGCCGGAATGGGCGATCGGGGCCGATTACCAGCCGCAGGGTCAGCCCTGGCATTATGTCTTCGATTTCCGCTACGGCCAGAGCGGCACCACCACCGTCCGCACTTCCGGCGGTTCGTCCTCATCGTCGACCAGCTTCGTTCCCGCAGTAACCCAACCGTTCTTCGGGTTCAGCAGCATCGTGTTCGGCACCACGACCAACCAGACCACCTCGAACTCGTTTGCGACGCAATATTCGGAGCGGGAGAGTCACCTGGTTGCCGATCTGATGATTGGCCGCGACCTCGGCCTCGGCGCCAACGGGCCCGAGCTGCTGTTCGGGCTTCGCGTCGCCGACCTGCATGCGGCAGGGCAGGCGCAGATTTCGACCCAGTCGACCACCAACAGCACGACCAATACCACCTTCTATGCACCGACCAATGCCGGCACCGTCGGCACCACCACCGCGTCACAATCCACTTCCTCCTCTTCCTCCACCTTTGCCAGCTGGGGCAGCCGGTTTTTCGGCGTCGGCCCGCGGCTTGCGGTGACCGGAGCCGTCCCGATCATGGGGGCGTGGTCGTTCGACTACAGCGGCGGTGCTGCGGTATTGATCGGCGATCAGTCGTTCAATGTCACGGTCTGGAACAATGGCGGCCCCGGGCTGGGGGCGAGCTATGGCGGCACGACGGCCGTGTTCAACATGGACGGCTTCACCGCGCTCAGCTACCGGATCACGCCGAACTTCAAGCTCAGCGCCGGCATCCGCGCCGATTTCTACAACGCCGCCCTGAAGACCTACGATGTCAGTACCGGCGGTCTGCAAAGCCTCAGCCGCATCTATTGGGGACCGTTCGTGCGGTTGACCGGATCGTTCTGAAAGGCCGCCATGCGCAGGGCCCTGGTGCTGCCTGACCGCGGGTGCAGCGCATGAACATCATCGAGCCGATCCTGTTCCAGGCGAAATGCCAGCCCGAATCGCCCGCGCTTTGCTCGCAAGGCAACGACGTGGTCAGCTATGGCAGGCTGGTCGTCCAGATGGGCACGCTCGCCCGCCGGGCGCTCTCGCTCGGCATCAAGCGCGGCGACATCGTCGCGCTGTCGATCGACGAGCCGCTGCTGCATGCCGCGATGATCCTCGGCCTGACCCAGGCGGGCATCGTCACGGTCTCGGTCGCCGGCCACAGCCCGCCGGCCGGGCTGAAGGTCGACGCCGTCATCAGCAGCAGGCCCTATCCGTTCGCGCCCGCAGCCCGGCACCTGCTGCTGGATTTCTCCTGGACCGCGGCCGGCGGCTTGCCGATCGAGACCGCGCCGTCGGGCGCCGGCGCCAGCGCGCAGGCCTGCCGGATCATCCTGACCTCGGGCACCACCGGCGACCCGAAGGCCGTGGCCCTGACCCACGACATGGTGATGGCGCGGAACGCGCGGTTTGAATATGCCCTGGGCAACCGGCTTCCGGCCTGCTCGCGCCTGTTCATGAACATGGGCCTTGCCGCGGCGCTCGGCTTTCAGTTCCTGACCTATATGCTCGCGCGGGGCGGCACGCTGTTCTTTCGCGGCACCAGCACCGAAAACACCCTGCGGTCGTTCGAGATCTTCCGCATCGAGGCCATGCTGGCGACGCCGACTTCGCTGGCCCAGCTGCTGGCGGCCTGCGAGCAGTATCCGTCGATCGAGGTTCATGTCGAAACCATCCTGTCGAGCGGCGGCCTGCTGCCGCGGCCGCTGCTGGAGCGCGTCAGGCCGCGGCTGTGCTCGCATCTGATCACCGGCTATGGCTCGACCGAGACCGCGATGAGCGCCACGGCGCCGGCGCACCGCATCGCGCAGATTCCGGGCGCCGCCGGCTATGTGACGCCGGGCATGCGGATCGAGATCGTCGACGAGATGGATCGTGCGGTCCCGCCGGGCACCGAGGGCATCGTCCGCATTTCCAGCGAATTCGGCGTCGACCGCTATGTCGACGACCCCGTCGAATCCGCCGAGGTGTTTCGCGACGGCTGGTTCTATCCGGGCGACCTGGGATCGCTGACCGGCGATGGTCTGCTGGTCATCTCCGGTCGCCAGAATGCCGTACTCAACAGCGGCGGCGGCAAGCTGGCCGCCGAAAAGGTCGAGGCGGCGCTGCTGTCATGCAAGGGCGTGCGCGAGGCGGCGGTGTTCATGGCGACCAGCGAGGCCGGCGTCGAGGAAGTCTGGGCTGCCATCGTATGCAGCGAAACGCTGGATGCCGAAGCCGTGCGGGCGCACTGCCGAACTTTGATGCCGGAGGTGTTCGTGCCGGTTCACATCGTGCCGCTCGACAGACTGCCCGTCAACGCCACCGGCAAGGTCGACCGCCGGCAGCTGAAAGACACCGTGGCGGCCGCCGCGACGTCCTGACCGCCGCAGCCATTTCCGGAATGGGAGATCGCAGGCGTACCGGAGCGCGGGTGAAATTATCGTGCCGGCGCCAGCAGGGCAGGGCGCGATGTCGAATTGACAATGCCGCGGCGGCGATGGGATGATCGAACAAAATAAAACAGGGGGAAGCGGTGCAGCATTCGGCAAGGGCGCTTTATGGGCTGGTCGCTGCGGCGGCGATTGCATTCGCAGCGAGCGCGGGCGCCCAGGAGGTGAAGCATTATCGCTTCGCCTATGACCAGCCGCGCAACACCGGCTACAGCGTCGCCGGCGACCTGTTCGCCGACAAGCTCAAGGAATTGAGCAAGGGCACCATGCTGATCGACCAGTATCCCGGGGCGCAGCTCGGACAGGAGCCGCAGCTGCTGCAACTGGTCAAATCCGGCGATATCGAGTTCGCCATCATCTCCTCGGCCAACACCGCGACGATTTCTCCGCAGGCCGGGGTGATGTCGCTGCACTTCCTGTTTCGCGACGAAAACCACGTGATCAGGGCGCTGGCCGATCCGCAGGTGTTTGACGCGCTCAGGACCATGATCGACGAGACCACGCAGGGCCTGCATGTCATTGCCACGGGCTCGCAGGGGCTGCGGCATATCTACAGCAAGAAGGAAATCCGCAAGGTCGAGGACATCAGGGGGATGAAGGTGCGCGTCCAGGCGACCGCGACCGAGGACACCATGTTTCCGGCCTATGCCGCCCAGACCGTGCACATGCCGTTCGGCAGCGTCTATACCTCGCTGCAGACCGGGGTGGTCGACGCCGCCGAAAACAGCATCAATGTCTATCTCGTCAACAAGCATTACGAGGTCGCGCCGGTGCTGTCGCTCACCGAGCATGAAGCCAACAACGCGCTGGTCTTCGTCAGCGACAAGCTCTGGCAGGGCCTTTCCCCCGAGCAGAAGCAGTGGGTGCTGACCGCGGCAGCCGAAATCAGCGCCAGGGAGCCGGCCCGGGCGTTCGAACTCGAACATTCGGCGGCGGCCAGGCTTGCGAAAATGGGCGTCAAGATCGTCACCGACGTCGACAAATCCGGTTTTCAGGCCATCGCCGATCCCTACCTCGACAAGCTTGCCAGGGAACTCGGCCCGCACGCCGAGAAGATCAAGAGCCTGATCAGGGCGATCAATTAGGTCCCCTCATGGTGAGGAAGCGCTTCTCAAGCGCCGTCTCGAACCATGCGACCCGCGGCCCATGCTTCGAGACGCGCGCGAACAGCGCGCTCCCCAGGACGAGGTCGGAGATTGCTTCACGCCCTCTCGGGATGAGGGCTCTGCCCTGTTCGATCCTCGCCGGGGAGTGCTGGCCATGACCATCGCCGACAAGCTGGTGCTGCAGCGGCAGCAACACCTGAAATGGCGGGCGCTCGACCGGCTCGAACAGGGGCTGATGATGTTGTGCGGCCTGTTGTGCTTCGGCTTCTCGCTCTCGGTCATGTTCGACATCGTCACCCGCACCATCGGCCATCCCTGGCTTTGGCTGCAGGAAGTCACCTCGACCCTGTTCATCTATGCGATCTTCATCGGCGCCGCGGTCGCCACCCGGCGCAACGATCATCTGTATCTGACCGCGCTGTCCGAGGCGCTGCACGGCATTCCACGGCTGGTGGTCGAAATCATCATCCGCGTCGTGGTTCTCGGCGTGGCGTTTTGTCTGATCTGGTTCGGCTACGTCAATTTTCTCCGCGGCTTTGGCAGTTTCCGGCTGCCGTCCGGCACGCCGATCGCCTCGCTCTATGCCGTGATCCCGCTGTCCGGCGTGCTGATCGCGCTGTTCACCATCGAGCAGCTTGTCAACGGCATCGCTGCGGGGTTCGACCATCCCGAGCCGCCGGATGACGAACTGCCGATCGCCGCCGCCGACAGCCGCTTCCGGACCAGGGCGCGGCCGTGAGCGCGCCGCTCGTACTCGGGCTGATGTCCTTCTGCTTCCTGTTTTTCGGCTATCTCGGCGTGCCGGTGCCGTTCTCGCTGATGGCCGGCGTGTTCGTCGGCGCCATGCTGACCGACGTCTCGCTGGCGGCGATCGTCCAGAAGGTTTTCGACGGCGTCGATTCCGAGGCGCTGTTGGCGATCCCGTTCTTCCTGCTGGTCGGCGAACTCATGAGCTCGGCCAATGTCGTGGTGCGGATCGCCAATTTGTCGCTGTCGCTGGTCGGGCACATCCGCGGCGGGCTGTCGCAGGTCGTCGTGGTGTTCAGCATGTTCTTTTCCGAAATGTCGGGATCGACCACCGCCGATGTCGCGGTCATGAGCCGCGCGCTGGGCGGGCCGATGAAGCGCGAGGGCTACAGTCCCGCCTTCATCGCCGCGATCATCGCCTCGGCCTCCACCATCGCGGCACTGGTGCCGCCGAGCATCACCGCCGTGGTCTATGGCGCGGTCGGCAACGTCTCGATCGCCGGGCTGTTCATGGCCGGCGTCGTCCCCGGCTTCATGATCGGCTTCGGCCTGATGATCTACTGCTATTTCTTCGGCCCCTCCGGCCTGCGCAAGCCGCGCGCGCCGCTGCGCCAGGTGGTGTTCGCCGCCGGCGACGCCGCGCTGCCGCTGATGATCCCGGTGATCCTGCTCGGCGGCATCCTGACCGGCTGGTTCACTCCGACCGAAGCCGGCGTCGTCGCGGTGGTCTGGATCATCGCGGTGGTGATCCCGGCGCTCAATCGCGGCCACCTGCGAAAGATCCCTTACGATTTCTGCCTGGCCGGGTTGATCTTCTCGCTGCCGCTGATCACGATAGGGGCCGCCAACGCGTTCGGCTGGATGCTGGCCTATCTGCGTGGCGCCATCGTCATCGCCGACTGGATCACCTCGGTCGCCGGCAGCAATCCGCAGCACATGATGCTGCTCCTCGTGCTGCTGTTCACCGTGGTCGGCGATTTCATCGAGCCGGTGCCGACCATCATCATCTTCATGCCGCTGGTCAACGCGCTGACCCAGGCCGGCGACATCAACGGCGTGCATATGGGCGTGGTGCTGATCGCCACCCTGGCGTTCGGGCTGATCACCCCGCCCTACGGGCTGGTGCTGCTGATGGCGTCGAAATTCGTCGGCGTCAGTTTCGGCAAGGCGCTGCGCGCGGCGCTGCCGATCTATCTGGTGTTCCTGGTGACGATCTGTTTTACGATTTATTTCCCGAAGGTGGTGCTGTGGCTGCCGAAGCAGATGATCCCGGAATCGGTCGGCTGCTTCAAGTCGCCGGCGGGGGCGGGCTATATCTGCCCGGATTGATGCGGCGCTTCGCGACGCCCGCAAGCGGGCCATGCCGCGGCGAGCTGTCATCGGGCAGCAACGGAAGACTGAAAATGCGAGAAGCGCCCCCCGGCCTACTTCCCCTTGGCCGTAAACTTCTTCACCGCGGCCAGAAATTCCTCCGAATGCATGCAGTCGATGATGCCGTCGCGTTCGGCGTCGAGCTGTTGTTCGATCGGGGTGACGCCAGCGCGGTGGATCAGCGCCTTGGTGGCGGCGATGGCGGCGGGGGTGTTCTGCGCCAGGCGAAGCGCCAGTTCGCGGGTCGCGGCCTTGCGCTCGACGGCGGGCACCACCTTGACGACCAGACCCCAGTCATGGGCCTGGGCCGCCGAAAAACTGTCTTCGGCGAGATAGATTTGCAGGGCGCGGCGCGGGCCGACGCTGGCGACCACGCCGACGGTGCCGCCGCCGTCGGGCGAGACCCCGAGCTTGGCATAGGCCGGCGTGAAGCGGGCGTCCTCGGCGGCGAGACAGAGATCGGCCATGAAAGCGAGCGACAGGCCGGCGCCGGCCGCCGAGCCGTGCACGCTGGCCAGCACGATCTTCGGCATCCGCCGCAGCGTGGTGATGAAGGCGTGGTAGTGCTTCAGCAGCTCGCCGACCACGGGAGCGATATTGTCGGCGGCCGCGGCGGCGCCGATGGTCTGCAGGTCGCCGCCGGCGCAGAAGGCGCGGCCTTCGCCCTCGATCACCAGCACCCGGATTTCGTCCGACGCCTCGACCTCGAGCGCGAACTGCTCGAGTTTCTTCGCGATCGACAGGTCGATCGAGTTGAAGGCGGCCGGCCGGTTCAAAGTGAGGGTGGCGACCGGGCCTTCGATGCGGAGCAGCGCCGGCTCGCCTGGCGAAGCGTCTGTGGCGGGTTCGGAAGCTGGCATCTCGGGGCCCCGGTTGAGGAAGATCGCCATGCATTTAAATCGCAGAAGCCGGCAGGTGACAATCCCCGGCTCAGCCTGCAAGATGGCAGTCCCTTGCGGCGCGTTGAAGCAGCGCTGCCGGGACTGCGCGAGAGGCGCATCGGAGAGCCGAAACGGGAGCAGGCGGAAGTGAGCATGGATACCATCGAGCCGAGACGGCCGAACGACACCCTGCGCGGGCGCCGCGGCCTGCCGCCCCGCATCATGCCGGCCTGACCGATGGCGGAAGGAGCGGTTCTGATCGTCGGCGCCGGGCATGCGGGTTTCCAGCTCGCGGCCTCGTTGCGCCAGCATGGTTTTGCCGAGCGCGTCTGCCTGATCAATGACGAGGCGCATCTGCCGTATCAGCGGCCGCCTTTGTCCAAGGCCTATCTGAAAGGCGAGGGCCGTCCGGACAGCCTGATGTTCCGCCCCGACAAGTTTTACCGCGACCAGAACATCGAGCTGATCGGCGATCGCGCCGCCTTTGTCGATCGCGCCGCGCGCCGGCTGCTGCTCGCATCCGGCGCGTTTCTCGATTACGGGCATCTGGTGCTGGCCACCGGCGCGCGCAATCGGCTGCTCGACATCCCCAACGCCAATCTCGCCGACGTCCGCTATCTGCGCACGCTGGACGAAAGCGAGGCGTTGCGGCAGCGGATCGGCTCGGCGCGCCATGTCGTCGTCATCGGCGCGGGCTTCATCGGGCTGGAATTCGCCGCGACCGCGCGCCTCAAGGGACTCGAGGTCGATGTGGTCGAACTCGGCGCGCGCGTCATGGCGCGCGCGGTGACCGCGGAAATCTCCGACTATTTTCAGGCCCGGCACTCGGCCGCCGGCATTCGCATCCATCTCGGCGTGCAGGCCACCGCCATCGAGGCCGACGGTGCCGACGTTACCGGCGTCAGCCTCAGCGACGGCCGCCACCTGCCGGCCGACCTCGTGGTGGTCGGCGTCGGCGTGCTGCCCAATGTCGAACTGGCCGCGGAAGCCGGCCTGCCGGTGGCGGCGGGAATCATCGTCGACGAGCAATTGCTGACCCCGGATCCGAACATCTCGGCGGTCGGCGACTGCGCGCTGTTCAGGAGCCCGCGCTTCGGCGGCTCGCTGCGGCTGGAATCGGTGCAGAACGCCACCGATCACGCGCGCTGCGTGGCGGCGCGGCTGACCGGCGACGCCAGGACCTATGACGGCCAGCCGTGGTTCTGGAGCGACCAGGGCGACGACAAGCTGCAGATCGCGGGTCTCACCACCGGCTACGATCGCGTGGTGGTGCGCGGCGACCGCGAGCAGCGCTCGTTCTCGGCATTCTGCTACAAGTCGGGACACCTGGTCGGCGTCGAGTCGATCAATCGCGCCGCCGACCACGTGTTCGGGCGGAAGATTCTGGCCATGAACCGCTCGATCGAGCCGGAGCAGGCGGCGGATTTGAGCTTCGATCTGAAGGCGGCGCTGGCGTAGGCGGGTTGCGGTTCATACGCGCTGCCAATGTCCCATGGCGGCCTCGAACGGTTGCGCGCCGATCCGGGCATTCGCGAGACTTCGTCTTGAAGAGTCCTGCGATTTCAACTGTTTGCCGGACGTTTGAGCCGTCCCTGGGCCGCCCGTGATTGGATGCGCCGCGGACGGATGATATGCTAGTCAGCATGACTAGAATCGTAAAGCCAGCTGCAGCGGGATCGAAGAAGATCCGCCGCCGCATGCGCAATCCAAAGGCAGGCCCAAAAGCCGGCCAATGGCTGTTGCAGGATGCGAAGGCGCGTTTCAGCGAACTTGTGCGGCGCGTCCGTAGCGAGGGACCGCAGCGCGTCACCGTGCATGGACGCGACGAAGTCGTCGTCATCTCGGCCGAGGAGTTCCGCCGTCTCAAGGGCGATCTCACCGGCGAAGCCTTGATTGCCGCGATGCAAGCCTCGCCGCACCGCGATATCGACATTGAACCGAACCGCGCGCCGATGGCCGTGCGCGGCGTTTCCCTGTGACGGGTTGGCTTCTCGACACCAACGTCCTCTCCGAACTCCGCCGCCCCAGGCCGGAACGCAAGGTTCTTGCCTTCATCGCCGCCCAGCCGCTCGAACATCTCTATGTAAGCGCGGTGACCTTTGCCGAAATCCGGTTCGGCATCGAACTCGTCACCGACGCCGGTCGACGCGCGGAACTCAATGACTGGCTTGCCCTCAAGGTACGGCCGATGTTCGAGCAGCGAGCGCTCGCGATCACCGAAGATATCATGTTCAAATGGCGGCTGCTGGTCGAAGAGGGGCGCAAGGCGGGCCCTACCTTCTCTCAGCCCGATCTCATCATCGCGGCAACGGCTCTCCATCACGGACTGATAATCGTTTCGTGCGACGTCAGCGGCTACGAAAGAACCCGCGCAGCGGTGCTGAACCCATGGCTTGACCCGCCGCCGGCTCATTCTCCGCGCAGTCAATAATCACCGTCTACGTTGCCGGGAAAATTGCCTTTAATCTTCGCAAGACGGTTTTCCATGCTCTGGAGGCTCGCGACCTGATCCCGCATGGAAGCCTTGACGATTCGGCAAGAGTTGCCGCGGGAAGGTCGGCGCATGAACTCGCTTTGCGCGTGAGCAGAACGACACCACCGCGAGGTTCAGTGTGGTCGGGGTTGCCAGTTTGGCCGCCGCGACCGCCTGGTTGGCGCCCTTGCCGCCGGGAAAATACGCTACCGCGTGCCGGCTAGGGTCTCTCCGATGCGCGGGATGCCGGTCGGCCGTCGCCACCACATCCTTGTCGATGCTGCCGGCAACCACGACGCGGCGCATGCCTGATTTCCAAATTCCCGATTTGCAAAAATGCCTAATCCCAGAATTCCTTCTTGCGTCCGACCTGGAACTCCTGCTTGACGGCTTCGATGTCCGCAAGCGTCGGCAATCCGGCCTCGTTGCCGAGGCGCTGGATCTTGTAGGTCGAGGCCGCGCGGGCGAACTCGAAATGATCGTGCCAGCTCTTGCCGGGATTCTTGAGATAGGAAAACACGTAAGCACCGTGGAACACGTCGCCGGCGCCGTTGGTATCGAGCACCCGCTCGGGCGGGATCGGCAGCGCCGGCAGCGTGCGGACGCTTCCGGTCTCGTCGTACCAGAGCAGGCCGCGCTCGCCCATGGTGACGCCGCCGACCCGGCAGCCGCGGGCCTTGAGATAGTCCAGCATCTTCTCCGGCGTCAGATCCATCTGCTCGCACAATCGCTCGGCGACGATGGCGACGTCGATGAATTCCAGGAGGTCATGGGTGTTGGTGCGCAGGCCGCCGCCGTCGAGCGAGGTCAGGATACCGGCCTCGCGGCATAGTTTGGCATAGTGGATGGCGGCGTCCGGCTGGTGACCGTCGACATGCAGCGCCCGGCAGGTGCCGAGATTGAGCAGCGGGAACGGATGGATGTGCTCGTCGTCGCGGCAGCGCACGATCGCCCGCTTGCCGTCCTTCGGCATGATGAACGACAGCGACGAGGTATTGACCTTGCGCGGGTGAATCGAGATGCCGTACTTCGCGCTCATGTCCTGAAACATCCGGCCCAGCCAGTCATTGGCGACGGTGGCGATCAGGTCGGGCACGATGCCGAGCTTGGCGCAGCAGAACGCCGCGGTGACCGCGTTGCCGCCGAACGAGACGGCGTAGGCCGACGCGACATGCTTCTCGTCGCCGGTCGGCATGTGGTCGGTGATGAAGGTGACGTCGATATAGGTCTGTCCGATGAAAAGGGCCTGCATTCGGTTTCCGTCATGGCTTGGGGTGGTCCCGGCCGGCACGCTACATTAGCACCAGTTATCGCCGCAGATTGGCTAAAATTATTCGCAAGGCCGCCGTCTTAATCCGCTTGAGATCACCGGCTTGCCGGACTACGACCCCCTCAGGGCATGTCGGCAGCCCGCTTCTGTTCGCTTGGTTGCAGCGAAATGACGGGGAGGGAACCATGACCGTCTATTCCGGTCCGGTGTTCGAGATGGCGGTGAACCAGTTCCGGGTGATCGCCAATCACCTGTCGATCCCGATCGACGAGCGCGACCGCCTGCTGCTGCCGAAGCGGGCGATCACCGTCTCCTGTCCGATCCATCGCGACGACGGTTCGATCGCGGTGTTCGAGGGCTACCGGGTGCAGCACCATCTGACCCTCGGCCCGACCAAGGGCGGCACCAGGTTCGCGCCCAGCGTCGACATCGGCGAGGTGGCGGCGCTGGCGATCTGGATGAGCTGGAAATGCGCGCTGGTCGGCCTGCCCTATGGCGGCGCCAAGGGCGGGGTGCGGGTCGATCTCGCAACCCTTTCCCGACGCGAGCTGGAGGGGTTGTCGCGGCGCTATATGCAGGAGATGATTCCCTTCGTCGGGCCGCATACCGACGTGATGGCGCCGGACATGGGCACCAACGAGCAGGTGATGGCCTGGTTCATGGACACCTACTCGATGTACCAGGGGCGCACCGTGACCGAAATCGTCACCGGCAAGCCGGTGGCGTCCGGCGGCACGCTGGGCCGGCGCGAAGCCACCGGACGCGGCGTCGCCCATCTCGCCGGGCGGGTGATGCACGAGCTTGCGATCGATCCGAACGGCGGCACCGCCGTGGTGCAGGGCTTCGGCAATGTCGGCTCCTATGCCGCGTTCGGACTGCAGCAACTCGGTCTCAAGGTGATTGCCGTCAGCGATCACACCGGCGCGCTGCACGACCCGGCCGGCCTCGATATCCCGGCGCTGATGCGCCACGGCACGACCCATGGCAGCATCGCCGGCTTCTCCAGCGAGCTGCAGTTCGACCCTGTGAAAGTTCTTACCTTGCCCTGCGATGTGCTGGTGCCGGCGGCGATGGAGCGGGTGATCGATGCGCAGGTCGCGGAAAATCTGCAATGCCGGGTGCTGGCCGAAGGCGCCAACGGACCGACCACGCCGGACGCCGATCTGGTGCTGGAAAGACGCCAGGACGAGATCTTCGTGATCCCGGACATACTGTGCAATTCCGGCGGCGTGGTGGTCAGCTATTTCGAATGGGTGCAGGATCTGCAGCAGCTGTTCTGGGAAGAGGAGGAAGTGATGCGGCGCGAATACCACATCCTCGATCGCGCCTTCGACCAGATGGTGGCACGGGCCAGGGCCGACCGGATTTCACACCGCACCGCCGCGATGGCGATCGGGGTGGAGAAGGTGCGCGCCGCCAAGAACACGCGGGGCCTGTTCCCGTGATCACCGGGCTCGATCATGTCGTGGTCCTGGTCGGCGACATCGCGGCCGCCGCGGCCGCCTACCAGACGCTGTTCGCGCGCACGCCGGCGTGGCGCAACTCGGGCGACGGCGCCGACCGCGTGCTGTTCACGCTCGACAACATGACCCTGGAATTGATGGCGCCGAGCGGCGAGGACGCCACCGCGGAACGGATCCGCGCGGTGATTGCCAAACAGGGCGAGGGGTTGGCCAGCCTCTGCTTCCGCACCGGCGACATCGCGCGGCTGCATCGCCGGCTCGACCGGCTGGCGCTGAAGCCGGAGCCGGTCGCCGAGGCCGAGAGCCGCGATATCGCCACCGGGGCCACCCTGTCGTGGAAGCGAACCCGCGCCGCCACCGAGGCTGCGCGCGGCGTCCGGCTGTTCTTTCTCGAACTGGGCAGGGAGCGGCCGCTCTCGGTCAGGACCACGCCGGCCTCGATTACCGCGATGGACCATGTGGTGATCTCGACCGCGGATCCGACAGCCGCCGCCGCGCTCTACGGCGCGCGGCTCGGCCTCGACATGGCGCTGGACCGCTCGCATCCGGATTGGGGCCGGCTGATGTTCTTCCGCTGCGGCGATCTCATCGTCGAGGTGGTGCAGCGGCCCGGCAAGCACGCCGATGCCATGCATGACACGCTGTGGGGCCTGAGCTGGCGGGTCGCCGATATCGAGGCGACGCGGGCGCGGCTGGTTGCCGCCGGGGTCGATGTGTCCGAGGTGCGCGACGGCCGCAAGCCGGGAACCCGGGTGCTGACGGTGCGCGGCGGCACCTGCGGCATCCCGACCCTGCTGGTGGAACGGACACCGCGGCCCGCAGCCTGATGCTGCGTTGCCGGGCTGCACGTCAAGCCGAGCCGATGTTCGCCAGTTGCTTGATCGAGTCGTCCGGCAACGCGATCCCGGCCGCCGCGAGATTCTCCCGCAGATGCGCCAGCGACGAGGTGCCGGGGATCAGCAGGATGTTGGGCGAGCGGCCCAGCAGCCAGGCAAGCGCGACCTGCATGGGCGCGGCGCCGAGGCGTGCAGCGACGGCGGACAGGTCGGCGGACTGCAGCGGGCTGAACCCGCCGAGCGGAAAGTACGGCACGTAGGCGATGCCGTCGCCGGCGAGCTGGTCGATCAGGGCGTCGTCGGCCCGCTGCGCCAGGTTGTAATGGTTCTGCACGCAGACGATTTCGCAGAGCCGGCGTCCCTCGGCGATCTGCGTCGCCGTGACATGGCTGAGCCCGATGTGGCGCACCAGCCCCTGGCGCTGCAGCTCGGCGAGGACCGCGAGCGGCGCCTCGATCGACCCCTCCGCGGGATGATGGGGGTCGAACATGCAGCGAAGGTTGACCAATTCGAGCGCATCCAGCCCCAGATTGCGCAGATTGTCCTGCACCGCCTGGATCAGTTCGTCGCGCGAAAAGGCCGGATTCCAGGATCCATCCGCACCGCGCCGCGCGCCGATCTTGGTGACGATGACGAGATCGTCGGGATAGGGGTGCAGCGCTTCGCGGATCAACTGATTGGTGAAATGCGGTCCGTAGAAGTCGCTGGTGTCGATGTGGTTGACGCCGGAGGCGACGGCCTCCCGCAGCACGGCGAGGGCCGCGCCGCGATCTTTCGGCGGCCCGAACACGCCGGGGCCGGCGAGCTGCATGGCGCCATAGCCGAGCCGCCTCACCGCGCGGCCGCCGAGTGGAAAGGTGCCGGAACGGGCGATATTTGACATTTTTTGCTCTCCTGTGTGCTGCCTCAACATAAAAGTCGCCGCTCCCTTCGATAACCGGATACAATCCGCACGGGTTGTACGGAGTGACGCACAGTGAAAGTCGATCTCGGCGATCTCCAGGCCCTCGTGGCGGTGGCACAGGCCCGCGGCTTTCGCGACGGCGCCCGCGTCAGCGGCGGCAGCGCTTCGGGCCTCAGCGAGGCGGTGCGCCGGCTGGAAGCCCAGCTCGGCGTCCGATTGCTCCACCGCACGACCCGCAGCGTCGCGCCGACGGAGGCGGGGCAGCGCCTGCTGGATCGCCTCCGACCGGCGTTGACCGAGGTCGAGGCGTCCCTCGACGTGGTGAACGGGTTTCGCGACAGGCCGGCGGGCGCGCTGCGGCTCAACGTGCCGGTCAGCGCGGCGCGGCTGGTGCTGCCCCGCATCATCCCACCGTTTCTCGCCGCCTATCCCGATATCCGCGTCGAAGTAATGGCCGAGGACAGCTTCGTCGACGTGCTGGCGACGGGGTGCGACGCCGGCATCCGCTACGACGACCGGCTGGAGCAGGACATGATCGCGGTTCCGATCGGGCCGCGGGTGCAGCGCTTCGCCGCCGCCGCCTCGCGGGCCTACCTCGATCGCCGCGGCCGGCCGGAGCACCCGCGCGAGCTGCTCGGCCATGCCTGCATGCTCGGCCGCTTTTCCAATCGCGCGATGCCCGCCTGGGAGTTCGAGCGCGACGGCGAGGTCGTGCGGATCGATCCGACCGGCCCGCTGATCGTTCAGGCCGGCGGTGCGACCGACCTCGCGATCGACGCGGCGATCGCCGGCACCGGCGTGATCTACCTGTTCGAGGATTGGCTGCGCCCGCAACTCGACGCCGGCAAACTCGAACCCGTTCTCGAACCCTGGTGGCAAAGCTTTTCGGGGCCGTTTCTGTACTATCCGGGGCGGCGCCTGGTACCCGCGCCGCTGCGGGCATTCATCGACTTCATCAAGGTTTCGGCTGAACAGGCCTGAGGAGACCGCCGCCGCCATCGGCGGCGTGCTTCACGCGGCGGGCAGCGTTCATTCTCAAACCGCGCGTTGCGTGCTACAGGCCATGGCTTCGCGGCCGACCGGATGTTCCTTCCGGGCATCGCCGCGGCGGAGTTTTTTCGGGTGGCCAAGGCAAAGCGAATCCTAAAATGGCAGCGCGACCCCGAGGGCATGCGGCTTCGCATTCTCGAGGCGGCCAAGCAGGAATTCGCCGCCCATGGCCTGGCCGGCGCCCGCGTCGACCGTATCGCGGCCAAGGCCGGCGCCAACAAGCGCATGCTGTACTACCACGTCGGCAAGAAGGACGATCTCTACCTCGCGGTGCTGGAAGGCGCCTATGAGAAAATCCGGGTCGAGGAGCGCGGGCTCGACCTCGAACAGCTCGATCCGCCGGAGGCGATCGAGCGCCTGATCGGCTTCACCTGGAACTACTTCCTCCGCAACCCGGAATTTTTGGCGCTGCTCAACACCGAGAACCTGGCGCGGGCGCGCCATCTCAAGCGATCCACCAAGGTCAAATCGATGCATTCGCCGTTCGTCGAGATGATCGGCACCGTGGTGCGGCGCGGGGTCGAAACCGGCGACTTCGTCGTCTCGGTCGATCCGGTGCAGCTCTATATTTCGATCGCGGCCCTGTGCTTTTTCTACCTGTCTAACAGCGCCACCCTGAGCGTGATTTTCGGTCGCGATCTGTTGTCCAGCCAAGCCAAGGAAGAGCGGCTCGCGCATATGGTCGCGCTGGTGCTGGCGGCCCTGACCGGGAAATCGGCCATCGCCTTCGGCATCGACAAGGTGCCGAGGCTGCGCGCGCCGGTGCGGCAGCCGGCCTGATCCGAGGTCGTTCCGGGCGGGCGATGATGGGAGCTCCTTGTGACGCACCGCGCAGCGCATGCTCCCGGTTGTCATCGCCCGCCGAGGCGGGCGGATCCCGGCAGTCCGCGGCATCGAGGTCTCAGGGCGCAGAATCGTTGGCACGCAGCCAGATTCGGATTGCTGCGAGTTTGACGAAAGCCAGATAGTTGGCTGCGAGTTTGTCGTATCGGGTCGCGACACGCCAACACTGCTTGATCTTGTTGAAGAGCCATTCGAGCTGGTTGCGTGAACGCATACGGATACGGGCTGAAGCCGACCGGGTCTTTGCGATTTCTTCTCGGCGGAATGTTCGCCCATGCCACCTGCCGGGATAGCCGGTCGCGAACCCGCTCTCTGGATACACTTCCGCTTTTGTGAAGGGTTTCGGATGACGGCCCATCGCGACGGTTCGGCTCGCCCCGGGGTCGTCGTCCGAAAGCCTCCAGTGAAGGAACGAGCGGGAGGTGAAGTGCCGATGGTGATACCGGGCTATGGCGATTTGATCGCGGTGTTGGCGGGGGAGGCAAGGCGCGAGAGCATGGCGGTGAGTTGAAGGCGGACGCTGGTGGGTCTCGGGCT
>Ga0302202_10002186_pt1 | contig 23019 bp, 20 predicted proteins | sample II_Bog_N3_3_FD_194579 | JGI IMG/M metagenome (GOLD analysis project Ga0302202, IMG submission 194579) | Peat permafrost microbial communities from Stordalen Mire near Abisko, Sweden - II_Bog_N3_3 | ecosystem: Environmental > Terrestrial > Soil > Wetlands > Peat | place: Sweden: Abisko...
CGACGAATCGCTCCGTGGACGGGGTTCGCCCGTGACGCCGTCACCGGAGCCCTGGGGGACTCGCCGCTCGGAGCCCTCGTGCCGGCCGAGTCGGTGGGGTTCGCCGTGGTCGCCCTCTATCTGGGCCTGGAGATGCTGACCCAACTCGACGGGGACCGGGCCCCGGCCACGGCCCTGTTCGACCAGGCGCTCCACTTCGCCCGGCTCCTCGGCGGTCCGCCTGGAGGGTCCGCCGGGCCCGCGCCGGAGCCGACACCGTGACGCGCCCCACCAGGCCCTCGCTCCGCGTGTCGTCGATGGTGTGGCGTGCCGCCTTCCTGGCGGCCGCCTGGATCTGGGCCGGAGCGGTGGTGGCCTTCTACTTCGACTACCACATCGCCGAGCCGTCGAGCCCGTGGCTGGTGGCGAACGGCCACACGTACTTCACGCATCCACCGGCCCAGACGCTCGCCCAGAGGGACCATGTCTCGGCCGAACTCGTGAGCATCGCCCTGGCTCTGGCTGTGGTCGTCGGCGCCCTCGACCTCGTGGTGCGCCTGGTCCGCCGCATGACCGGCCCGGGGGTCACCGCCATCTCGGCCGGTGGGATGCTCGTGCTCTTCTCGCTGTTCGGGCTCGTCCGCGGACTGGCCGGCATCGGCACCGTCGGGCTGCTCGTCATCCTCTCGGGCCTGCCGATGAGGCCGTCGGCACCCGCCGACCCGGACCCACCGGTCCCGGCGAGCTGGTGCGTGGACCCCACGGGTCGTTGCGAGTACCGCTACTGGGACGGGAGCTCGTGGAGCCGGCATGTCGCCGACTCCGGTCGGGCCTCCATCGACCCGCCGTGACGCGCTACCGCGCCCGTCGATCCGCTCTGTCGATCGCGGGCGCCACGGGGTGACCTTGGCCACGGTGCTGATCGGGTGCACAATCCTCTGACCGGACAAGTGCGAGGGGGTCACCCGTGCGACGGAGCATCTTCATCGCGATGGGAGTGGGAGGCCTGTCCCTCGTTCTGGCGGCGTGCGGGGGCGCCAGCAGCTCGAGCACCACGACCACCAGGGTGCGGTCGGGGGTGACGACGACGACCGAACCCCTTTCGACGACGACCGCATCGACGACGTCCGCACCCGCCGCGGTGCCCACGGTCTCCGCTCGGCTCGCCCAGGTCGTCTGTCCCACCACGTACGGGATCCAACCGACGGGCACGCCGAGCCTGCCGTCCACAGTGGCGGAGTCGATTCCGTCGAGCCTGGTGGACCAGATCGCCGTCTACACCGATGCCCAGGGCCAGATGCAGATCCTGGCGCCGACCGGCTGGGCGTGCGCCGCCACCATCGGCGCCGACGGTTCGAGCGATCTCGCGGCCTATCCGCAGGGGCAGCCCGAGCCCACGACCTCGGGTGCCACCCCCGACACCGGTGAACAGGTCGTCGGTGGTCAGACGAGCGCATGTGCCAGCTGCCTCTACGCGCAGACGACACCGCTGTTCACCGCGGCGGCGAGCCAGTGTGCCGTCGACCACGCCGGCACGCCGTCGGTCTGCCCCGGCCCCTATGCCGGCGAATCGTCCGAGCAGATCGGCGACGGGATCGTCGGGTTCCTGGATCCGCCGGGGGTGAAGGGCTCCGGCGCCGGCTCCGGTGGCCCGTACCCGGCCAACGGTGTCGTGACGTTCCACCCGGGGACGGCGGGAAGGAGCGGGAGCTACATCGAGACGTGCACGCTCCCGAGCAACCGGCACTCCCTGTGCACCGCGACCCTGGACGACTTCGTCGAGGCCTACGGCACGCGCTGAGCGGACCTCGGTGGGCCGCCGGGATCGGTTCCGGTTCCGGTTCCGGTCACGACAGGATCTCGACGAAGCCGTTCGTTCCGTCCACCCGGATCCGCTGCCCGTCGCGGATGATGCTCGTGGCCCGCTCCACGCCCACGACGGCCGGCAGGCCGTACTCCCGGGCGATCACCGCGCCGTGGGTCATCATGCCCCCCACCTCGGTCACCAGGCCCGCGATCGCCACGAACGCGGGTGTCCAACTGGGATCCGTGAAGGGGGTCACCAGGACGTCCCCCGGATCGAGATCGGCTTCGGCCATGTCGGTGATGACGCGGGCCCTCCCTTCGACCGTCCCGGCGGACACCGGCAGGCCGACCAGCGCGCCGGATGGCCCACCGGAGCGACGGTACGCGCCGGTGACCACCTCGCCGTCCGACGTCGAGACCCGGGGAGGCGTGAGTGCCTCGTACGCCCGGAACTCGTCCCGGCGCCGGTCGATGAGCCGCCGGTCGATCTGGTGCGTCCGCACGACAGCGTCGAGCTCGTCCAGGGTGAGGTAGAAGATGTCCTCCGGCTCGCGCAGAACCTGCGCGTCGACCAGGCGCCGGGCCTCGCCCAGGAGGGCCCGCTTGTAGACGAAGTAGCGGCTCACCATGCCGTACTTGGGATACTCGCGGTAGCCGATGAAGGTCCGCACCCGGTCGATGTGGCGCTTCGTCTCGTCCGCCTTCTGCGCACCCTCCGGCAGGGCCCGCACACGCTCGAGCACGTCGTGTTCCTTCCGCCGGGCCGCTTCCAGTCCCTCCTCGAACCGCCGTTGGCCGGCACCCGCAGGAACGTTCCGGATGTGGCCGAGGATCACGGGGACGAGCGAGGCGGGGCGCTCGGCCCAGCGCGGCCTCGTGATGTCGATCTCGCCGACGCAGCGCATCCCGTAACGGTCGAGGAACGCCTCGAGGGCGTCCCGGGCCTCCCTCCCGCCCGCCCGCCCGGTCAGGCCGTCGAGGAGGTCCTCGTCCCCGTCGACGTGCTGCAGGTAGGCGATCACCTCCGGATGCGGCCGGATCACATCGGCGACGTCGAGGAGGGCCAGTCCCATCTCCGACGTCACGTTGTCGGGGACGGACCGCGTGAGCGTGTCGGCCACGTTCTTCTCCCCGAGCCACGCCTCGAGGTGCTCGTTGAGCCACCACGTGGACTCCATGGCCGACATGAACACCTGGTGGCTCCGCGGATCGAAGAGGATCCGCTGCAGCTCGGGGATGTCCGCCAGGATGCACTCCATCAGGGCCGTTCCGGACGTGGTGGCGATGTCGCGCTGCAGTGCGGCGATGGACGCCTGCGTGCCCGCCATCAGCTCGGCGACGATGGCCGGGTCGGTCTCGAGGGGCGCCGGAGCGCCCCCCGGCACCCCTCCGTCCCGATCCGGGTCCGGTAGCGACGGGACGAACCCGTCACGTTCCAGGACGGTCTCGAGGGCGTCCCCGATGAGCGGGTCGCCCCGTCCCATGACCTCCAGGAGTCCGGCGCGGCCGGTCGGCGAGCCCAGCTGTCCGGCGACGTCGACGAACAGTCTCCCGCCGGCCACGAACATCGGTCGCGGGGTCGTCCGGAGCCAGAGCGAGATCCCCAGCGGCTTCATGGCGTCAGTCATCATCTGGTTGTGGCCGACGGAGACGAAGACGTGGTTCTCCCCGTCGTCCGTCACCGGGATCGGGAACAGCGTCGTGATCGGTCGACTCTGGACGACGTGGACGTCGTCATCGTCCAGGCACCATTCGATGTCCTGGGGGCTGCCGAAGTGCGCTTCGATCCGCCGGCCGAGCCGCGCCAGGTCCACGACTTCGGTATCGGTGAGCGCCGGATCGTCCCGACCGGCCGGCCCCATCGCCCCGTCCTCGGTCCCGCCGGCCGGCGAGGCCCGGACGGCGAACGGCTTGGTGGCGATGGATCGTTCGATGATCCCGTCGTCGCGCACCCGGTAGGAGCCCGGGGTCACCCGACCGGAGACCAGGGCCTCGCCCAGGCCGACGGTGGCCTCCACGGCGACGACCGTCCGGTCGGACGTCACGGGGTCGGCCGTGAACATCACGCCCGACGCCCGGGCCACGACCATGCGCTGGACGACGACGGCCATCTGCACCAGCCGGTGGTCGATGCCGTGCTCCACCCGGTAGGCCACCGCCCGCTCGGTGAACAGGGACGCCCAGCACCGGCTGATGTGTTCGAGCACGGCGGCCGTGCCCATGACGTTCAGGTACGAGTCCTGTTGACCGGCGAACGATGCGGTGGGCAGGTCTTCCGCCGTGGCGCTGGATCGGACGGCGTAGGCGGCGTCGGCACCCAGCCGGGCCACCGCCGCGGCGATGGCCGCCGCCAGATCATCGGGGATCGTGACCGACGCAACGGCATCGCGGAGCTCGGCGCTGACCGTGCGGATCGCCTCCCGGTCGTCCGGGCGCACACGCGTGAGGCGGTCGAGCCGTTCGTCGATCGACGGCGCATCGGCCACGATCCGGCGGAAGGCGTCCGTCGTCACGCAGAAGCCGGCCGGTACCCGGACGCCCGCCACCCGGGAGAGCTCGCCGAGGTGCGCCCCCTTGCCGCCGACGACGCCGATGTCGTTCCGGCCCAGCCCGTCGAACCCGATCACGTAGCTGCCCACCCGTCCACCTGCCCTCCCAGACCCCTCAGGTCTGCCTCGTCCCCACCGTCGATCGTGCCCGCCGTCGAACCGGAAGGGACGTGCATTGTCACCACGGCGTGGGCCCTTGCCGCAAGCCCCCCACCCGGGAGTACGTTGGGACCAGGGGGGTGATCGACGCCGGTCTCAGGTCGGTGGTGGTAGCTGGATCCCGGCGGCACCGAGCATCGTCGCCACTAGTTCCCGGCTGACCTTCCACGATCCGTCGATGCGCTTCACCGGACCTTCGAATGGGAAGCCGCCGAGCGACGGACCGAGATGCACGGTGAGCAAGATCCAGGCGTGCTCGTCGGAGACGAAGCGGACCCGGCGCACGATCGCCTGCGCACCGGTGCTGCCGCTGCGCTGTTGGGCCTCGTGCAGGGCCTCGCGGATCTCGGCGGCGTCCTCGAGGAACGGCCCCCAGCCACCCTCCGGCTCGGGTCCCGTCACCCGCGCCACCGCCTCAGCGATGGCGCCCGGTGCCTCCGGCGACGGGACGGTGCCGAAGACGCGTGGGGGGAGCGAGATCCGGTGCTGGTCGGGTGCGGCGTCGCGGATGGCACCGGCGGCGTCGTCGATGCAGACCTGACAGAGGAGCACGCTCCCGTCCGTCACGAAGTGGTCGACCTCCCAGGTGTCCCGGTCGCAGACGACGCAGGCATCCGGGCGTTGACCCGGGAACACGCGGCCGCCGAGTCGGCCCGGTGGCCGGACCGACCGGGACGCAACGCCGAACCGGTCCACCGGCGCCTGCGGGTCGGAGGGAGGCTCTCCTTCGAGCCGCTCGAGGACGCGCTGACGCAGGGCCACGAGATCGACCCCTTGGCCGACCAGCAGCTGGGTCGCGACTCCTTCGCCCTCCCGGAGGATGCCCAGGAGGATGTCGCCCGGCCCGATGCTCGGGCTCTGACGGTCGAGCGCCTCACGGAGCGACAGTTCGAGCACCTTCTTCGCCCGCGGTGTGAACGCAGGGGAGCCGGGGCCTCCAAGGTGTGGTGACAACGTACGGCTCACCTGCTCGCGCATCGGGTCGAGGGCGATCCCGACGGCTTCGAGCAGGTCGCTCGTGACCGGGACGGACAGCAGTCCGAGCAGGAGGTGCTCCGTGCCGATGTGGCCGTGCCCGGCCAGGCGGGACTCCTCCTGGGCCAGGACGAGCACCCTCCGACCGGCGTCGGCCATCCGCTCGAACATGGGTCCCATCATGCCATCGGCCCGTGGGCGTTCCCGTGGGTGTCGGTGGTCCACCGGTGACCGGCGCGGCGGCGCCGGCCCGTCGGCTGCCCCCATAGCGATGCACGATTGGTGCATTATGATGCACGAATGGACGAGACCACGGCGAGCCTGGCCTCCGCGATCGGCGACCGGGTGCGGGCGGAGCGGCGGTCGAGACACTGGACGCTCGACCGGCTGGCGGAGGCGGCCGGGGTCAGCCGTCGCATGGTCGTCAACGTCGAACAGGGAACGGCGAACCCGAGCGTCGGAACGCTCCTGCGGATCAGCGCCGCCCTCGGCGTGGGCCTGCCCGGCCTGGTCGAGCCCCCGCAGCCCAAGCCGGTGCGGGTCAACCGCTCGGGCCAGGGGGCCGTCCTCTGGAGCGGCCTGCACGGTGGGCGGGGCGTGCTGGTGGCCGGCACCGAGCCTCCGGACGTGATCGAACTGTGGGACTGGGTCCTCGGCCCGGGGGACCGCCACGCCAGCGAGGCGCACACGGCCGGGACCAAGGAACTGGTGCACGTCCTGGAGGGTGTCCTGACGGTCGAGGTCGTCGACCGGTCGCTCACCTTGAACCCCGGGGACGCGGCCTCGTTCCCCGGCGACACGCCGCACGCCTATGTGAACTCCTCGCGCACGCCCACGAGGTTCTCCCTGGCGGTGTTCGATCCCGGTGCGCCGGCACCGTCCCGTCGACCGGTGGCCGATGACTGAGCGGAATGGGTCGGCCACCCCCATAGGAACTCGCGGGGATGGGCCGAGGCAGGCGAACCGGTTCGTCGCGTCCGCCACGCCGTGCATGCGGCGCAGCCGCCGGTGAGCGGGCGCGGACCGGGCACCGGCGCGGTGCCGCCGTCGGCGCTGGCGATCGGCGCCATGCTCTCGGTCCAGCTCGGCTCCGCGCTGTCGGTGCACCTGATCTCGACGGTGGGACCCGCCGGAACGGCATGGCTGCGACTCACGGCCGGGGCGGTGATCTTCCTGGCCGTCGCCCGGCCACCCCTGCGCTCCCTCCGCCGGCACGACGCGCCGGTGCTGGTCGGACTGGGCATCACGACGGGCGTGCAGACGATCGCCTTCCTGGCGGCGATCGAGCGCATCCCGCTCGGGACGTCGGTCGCCATCGAGTTCCTCGGCCCGATGACCGTCGCCGCCGTGTGCAGCCACAGTCGCCGGGCGCTGGTGTGGGTGGGCGCCGCGGGAGTCGGCGTCGTGCTGGTCACCGAACCGTGGCGCGGCACCATCGACGTCGCCGGTGTCGGGTATGCCGCCCTGGCCGCCGTCGGATGGGCCTCGTACATCCTCCTCACCCAACGGGTGGGCGACCGCTTCACGGGCCTGACCGGACTGGCGTGCACCATCCCGATCGCCGCGGTCACCGCGGCAATCATCGGGATCCCGCAGGCCGCCGGGCACCTCACGCCCGCGGTCATCGCCACGGCCGTCGGGCTGGCGATCCTGCTCCCCGTGGTGCCCTACTCGCTCGAACTGCTGGCGCTCCGCCGGATGACCCCCACGGCCTTCGGGACCCTCATGGCCCTCGAACCCGCGTTCGGGGTCCTGCTCGGGCTGTTCGTGCTCCACCAGACCCTGTCCGCCGTCCAGGTGGTCGGCATCCTGCTCGTCGTCCTCGCCGGAGCCGCCGCGCAACGCGGGGGCCGACGTCGGGCGTCAGTGGACGAAGCCACCGCCCCACCGCCCGGCGCCGGACCCGTGCCCTTCTGACGTTCCGCGGGTCACCCGTCCCGACGGCCGGCGCGGCAAAGCCCCACGGGCACGACCACGCGGGCCGGACCGACGTCGTCCGGACCGCGTGGCGTCCGTCGACGATCAGTGGCGCTCGAGGACCTGACGGGCCAGGGTCCGTGGTGCGATCAGGGAGTAGGAGGTCTCGATCCACTCCTCGACCTCGCGCCACCGGTCCGCGCCGAGGCGTCCGGCCAGGGTGACGGAGACCCAGCCGTGCCGCCCCAGCCCGTACCCGGTCGGAGAGGCGTGTGGATCCGTGGCGACCACGGCCGCCGCCTCGTCCGGGGGGAGCTTGACGCTGATGGACGAGCCGTCGGGACTGGCGAACACGAAGTTCTTGCCGCGCACGCGGAAGGTGGGCTCGCCACCCCACGCCTCGATGTCGACCCGTTCCGCCTCGGGCAGGCGGTCGACGATCTGCTCCAGACGCTCCATCTTCGAGGTCACGTTCCGGGCCCCTTGGTCGCCCGGAACCGCACGGCGTACTCGTTGGAGTCGACCTCGACCGCGGCGAATCCGGCGGAGGCCAACCGGGGCCCCAGCCTCGGCGGGTCGATCGGCACGTACGTGTCGTCGACGTGCAACTCCCGCAGTTCGTCGGACGCCAGACTGTCCTGTCCGACCAGGACGCCACCCGGGCCGAGGACCCTGTGGACCTCGGCGAAGAGGCGGTCCTGGAGGGCGACGGAGGGGACGTGGTGGAGCATGGTCAGACAGACCGCTCCGGAGAACCGGTCGGAGGGCAGGCCGCTGTCGGTGGCATCGGCGCAGACCACGTCGACGTTCGTTCCGGCGAGCCGCTGGCGCAACGACGAGGCGAGATCGTGATCGACCTCGATCGCCGTGAGGTCGGTGGTGCGGAGCCGGAGGATGTCGGTGGTCAGTCCGGGACCGGGCCCCACCTCCAGCACGTCCTCGCCCAGGTCCACCCCGTCCAGGACCCACGGGATGATCCACCGTTCGACGGCCTCGGCCCACTCGGCGCTCGAGCACAGCTCGAGATGACGTCGGTTCACGGGTCCTGTCTAGCGTCCGGGATCGCCGCCCGTCGATCGTCCCGGCGACGGCACCCCACCCGCTCGACGGGACGTGGAACCGACCGGGTGGGCTCCGACGGGAGTCCGGCCCGGCGCACCGGGCACCCCACCGCCGCGCCCTACCGCAGCACGAAGGCGAGCGGATTGGACGCACCGCCGTCGGTGATGATCACGACCGGGTCCATGGATCTCCTCCCGGGCACGGGCGGGATCGTCACGCTGCAGTTCGTCTGGTCGGGACAGCGCACCGACGCCGTCCGCCCGCCGACGGTGGCGCTGATGTGGCCGGAGGCACTGAGGAAGCCGGAGCCGCGCACGTCCACGGACTGGCCGGGCACCCCGGAGTCGGGCCGGAGCTTCGTCAGCACCGGGGGTCCCGCCGCCGCCGGCGGCGTGGGGCTGGCTCCGGCCGCGGTGGCGGTCGTGCCGGGGGGAGGGGGTGCCGTGGCCACCGAGGGCGCCGCGGTCGTCGTGCTGTCGGTGGCCGGCGCGGTCGAGGACAGCGGCGTGCCCCCAGCCGGCGCACCGTGGGCGACCGACGTCACCGACGTCGTGCCGCCATGGGTGAGGACCGATCCGATGAGGGCGGCCACGACCACCACCACGGCGGCGGCCACGACGGCGATGGCCCGCCGCAGTCTCCGTTCGGTGGCGCGGACCCTCCGGGTCCCCGGGCGCGTCACCCGCGCCGCCGGACCCGGAGACCCCCCGCCGGGCCGCTCCTCGGCCAGGGCGTCGAAGACGAGCACCGGTGCGACGTCGGGTGGGGGTGCCGCGGTCGACACCCGGACCCGGGGTTCCGGGGACACCGGAGGCGTCGCCGTGGCCGGCCGAGGATCGGGATGCGACCGCGGCGGTCGCATCGGAGCCCCAGGGGCCCCGGGGTCGGATGTGCGGGCGCGACGCGCCGCATCGGCCATGGCGCTCAGGGCGCGTGCCCTGGTGTCCGATCCTGCCCGGTGTCCGGGCCTGTGTGGGGGCACGAGCCTCCTCCGGCGTCGGTCTCCCCTGTGCCCTACCCACTCCTGCTCCGGATAGCCACGCGGCAGGTCACGCTGTCCCCCGGCGACGAAAGGATCCATCGGGCCGGGCCATCGGACACCCCCGACCGGGCCGGCCGCATCGAGGGCCGGCCCGGTCGTCCCTACAGTGGCGGGATGGACGACGAGGCGTACGCCGGGCCGCTGGTGGTCGCCGACGATCTCGACGACGACCGGCTGGCCGACTACCGCGACCTCAACGACCCCGCCTACCGACGCCGACTCGAGGCGGAGCTCGGCATCGTGGTGGTCGAGGGGCGGGTGGCGGTCCGCCGACTGCTCGACTCCGACCTGGAGGTCCGGTCGTTGGTGGTCGACGACCACCAGGTCGCCCTGGCCGACGACCTGGTGTCGGCCGTGCGCGGCCGGGGGGCGACGGTCTTCGTCGTGCCCCGCGCCCGCATGGCGGCGCTGGTCGGGTTCCGGCTCCACCGGGGGGTGGTGGCCGTGGCCGCCCGACCACCGGAAGCCGATACCGGCACCGTCCTGGCCCGGGCGGCCCGCACACCGAGTGTCGACGCCGGTCCGCCGCTGGTGGTGGTGCTCGAGGGCCTGAACGACCCCGAGAACATCGGTGCCGTGTTCCGCAACGCCGCCGCGTTCGGGGCGGCCGCCGTCCTGGTGGACCCGACCTGCGGTGACCCGCTCTACCGACGGGCCATCCGGGTCTCGGCCGGCCACGCCCTGCACCTGCCGTTCGCCCGGCTCGACCCCTGGCCCGACGGTCTCGGGATCGTCCGGGAGGCGGGGTTCGCCGTGTGCGCGCTGGTCCCAAACCCCCCGGCGGGCGACGGTGGTCCGGAGCGCCTGACCCTACGCCGACTCGCCGGACGCCGGCGGCCGACGGCGGTGCTCCTCGGAGCCGAGGGACCGGGGCTGTCGGCCGCCGCACTGGACGCCGTCGACACCGTGGTGACGATCCCGATGGCGGAGGGCATCGACTCACTCAACGTCGCCACCGCCGCTGCGGTGGTCCTCGAACGGCTGTCGGGTCCCTGACCGGGTCGCCCTCCGGAGGCTCCGGGTGGGCCGTCTATCGTTGGGCCGACCCTGACCGCCCACCGACGACGGAGCGCGAGTGACCGACTCGACCATCATCTACACCCACACCGACGAGGCCCCGCTGCTGGCCACGTACTCCCTGCTCCCCGTGGTCCAGGCCTACGCCGCCCAGGCGGGTGTCGCGGTCACCACGCGGGACATCTCCCTGGCGGGTCGGATCCTCGCCTCGTTCCCGGAGCGTCTGGCCGAGGACCAGCAGGTGGTCGACGCCTTGGCCGAGCTGGGGCGCGAGGTGCTCACTCCCGGGGCGAACATCATCAAGCTGCCGAACATCTCCGCCTCCGTCCCGCAGCTGAAGGCGGCGATCGCCGAACTGCAGGCCAAGGGCTTCGCCGTCCCCGACTTCCCCGAGGACCCGCAGGACGACGCCGACCGCCAGGCCCTGGTCCGCTACCGGAAGGTGCTCGGCAGCGCGGTCAACCCGGTGCTCCGCCAGGGCAACTCGGACCGGCGGGCGCCGGCGTCGGTCAAGCACTACGCCCGGACCCATCCCCACCGCATGGGCGCCTGGACGCCCGAGTCGAGGACCAACGTGGCCCACATGGAGGCCGGCGACTTCCGCTCCACCGAGCAGTCCGTGGTCATGACGGCGGACGACCGCCTGTCGGTCGAGCTGGTGGGGACCGACGGAGCCACCACCGAGCTGCGTCCGCCCATCCCCGTGCTGGCCGGTGAGGTCGTCGACGCCGCCGTGCTGCGGGTGGCGGACCTGCGGGCGTTCGTCGACCGGCAGATCGCCCGGGCCAAGGAGGAGGGCGTGCTCTTCTCGGTCCACCTGAAGGCCACGATGATGAAGGTCTCGGACCCCGTCATCTTCGGACACGTCGTGCGGGCGTTCTTCCCCCGGACCTTCGCCGCCTACGGCGACACCCTGGCCGCCGCCGGACTCAGCCCCAACGACGGGTGGGGCGCCATCCTGGACGGTCTGCCCGGACTGCCCGACGGTGACGCCATCGCCGCCTCGTTCGCCGCCGAGCTGGCCGCCGGGCCCGAGCTGGCCATGGTGGACTCCGACCGTGGCATCACCAACCTGCACGTGCCGAGCGACGTGATCGTCGACGCCTCCATGCCGGCGATGATCCGCACCTCGGGACACATGTGGGGCCCCGACGGCGACGAGGCCGACACCCTGGCCGTGATCCCCGACAGCAGTTATGCCGGCGTCTACCAGGTCGTCATCGACGACTGCCGGGCCCACGGTGCGTACGACCCGTCGACCATCGGGTCGGTGCCCAACGTGGGTCTGATGGCCCAGGCCGCCGAGGAGTACGGCAGCCATGACAAGACCTTCGAGGTCCCGGCCGCCGGAACCGTCCGGGTGACCGGAGAGTCGGGCGACGTCGTGTTCGAGGTGCCCGTCGAAGCGGGGGACATCTTCCGGATGTGCCAGACCAAGGACATCCCGATCCGCGACTGGGTGAAGCTGGCCGTAGCGCGGGCCCGGGCCACCGGCGACCCGGCCGTCTTCTGGCTCGACGCGGGGCGCGCCCACGACGCCAACCTCATCGCCAAGGTGCGCGCGTACCTCCCCGACCACGACACCGAGGGGCTGCGCATCGAGATCCTCGCCCCGGTCGAGGCCACGGCCCTCTCGCTCGACCGCCTCCGTCGGGGGGAGAACACCATCTCGGTCACCGGCAACGTGCTGCGTGACTACCTCACGGACCTCTTCCCCATCATCGAACTGGGCACCAGTGCGAAGATGCTGTCGGTGGTCCCGCTCATCAACGGCGGTGGGCTCTTCGAGACGGGTGCCGGCGGCTCGGCCCCCAAGCACGTCCAGCAGCTCCTGGCCGAGAACTACCTGCGGTGGGACAGCCTCGGCGAGTTCCTGGCGCTGGCCGTCAGCTTCGAACACCTCGCCCAGACCACGGACAACGGCCGGGCCCAGGTCCTGGCCGACACCCTCGACCGCGCCACGGGCGCCCTGCTCGACGGGAACCGGTCCCCCAGCCGCAAGCTGGGGGGCATCGACAACCGCGGCAGCCACTTCTACCTCGCCCTCTACTGGGCCCGTGAGCTGGCCGCCCAGACCGTCGACCCGGAGTTGGCGACGACCTTCGCCCCCCTGGCCGATCGGCTGACGGCCGACGAGGACGCCATCGTGGCCGAATTGCTGGCCGTCCAGGGCTCGCCGACAGACATCGGCGGCTACTACCGGCCCGACGACGCCATGGCGTCGTCGGTGATGCGCCCGTCCCCCACCTTCAACCGCGCGCTCGACACGCTGGGCTGACCGCCGGCCGACCGGGCCGACCGGCACGGTGTCGGGCGGACCGGGCCGGTCGGCGGAGGGCCTACGGATCCGCTACCGGGGGACCCCCGAGTCCGTCGAGCCGCGACCGCAGGAACTCCCGTTCCACGGCGTTGTCGGTCAGGTCGAGCGCCCGACGGTAGGCGTCCGCCGCCTCGTCGTCCCGCCCCAGCCGGGCGAGCAGGCCCGCCCGGGCCGAGGGCAGGTAGGCGTAGGTGGCGAGCTGGGGCTCGTCGACCAGCCGGTCCAGTGCCGCCAGGCCGGCCTCCGGTCCGTCGGCGAATCCGACGGCCACGGCCCGGTTGAGCGCCACCACGGGCGACGGCCAGATGGCGACGAGCAGGTCGTAGAGCCCCACGAGCTCCGCCCAGTCCGTCGCCGACCAGGCCGGCGCCTCGGCGTGGACGGCGGCGATGGCCGCCATCAGGGCGAACCTCCCCGGAGGCCGCCGCGTGAGGGCCTCGCGCACCAGGGCCAGACCTTCGGCGATCCCCTCGGCGTCCCACCGGCTCCTGTCCTGGTCGGACAGGAGCGCCAGCGAGCCGTCCGCGGACACCCGGGTGCTCCGACGGGCGTGGGTCAGGAGGATGAGGCCGAGCAGGCCGGCCACGTCGGCGTCGTCGGGGAGCAGCAGCCGGAGCATCCGCGCCAACGACAGGGCCAGTTCGGCGAGGTCGGCGCGGACGAGGTCGGCCCCCACCGGTGCCGTGTGACCGGTGGTGAACACCAGATGGACCACCGTCAGGACGGCGTCGGTGCGCTCGGGGAGTTCCTCGAGCCGGGGCACGCGGTAGGGGATCCGGGCGGCGGCGATCTTCTTCTTGGCCCGGGTGATGCGTGCCGCCATCGTCGACTCCTGGACGAGGAACATCCGGGCGACCTCGGCGGTGGTCAGGCCGCACACCAACCGCAGGGTGAGGGCGACCCGGGCTTCGGGGGCCAGCGCCGGGTGGCAGCAGGTGAAGACGAGGCGGAGCCGGTCGTCGGGTACGCCCGGGCGATCGCCGGCGACCGGTTCGGCCGGCTCCTCCTCCACCAGCAGGTCGGGCAGGACCCGGTCGTGGACGGCGCGACGACGGAGGAGGTCGACCGCCCGCCGCCGGGCGACGGTGGTGAGCCATGCCGCCGGCCGGGCCGGTACCCCCTGGTCGGGCCAGGAGGTGAGGGCCCGGGCGTAGGCGTCCTGCACGCACTCCTCGGCGAGGTCGATGTCCCCGGCGACGCGCACCGTCGCGGCGAGCACGAAGGCCCACTCACGACGGTGCGCGTCGGCGACCGCGGCCTCGACCGAGGCGTCCACGGACCGGGCCCGGGTCAGAGCGGCCGGACGGGACGGACCTCGACCCCGCCGAACGGCGCCGGGATCTCCTTGGCCAGGGCGATGGCCTCGTCGAGGTCGGCGGCCTCGACGAGGTAGTAGCCACCGAGGGCCTCCTTCGTCTCGGCGAAGGCCCCGTCGGTGATGGCGAACCCACCGCCGCCGTCGCCGCGGAGTGACGTCGCCGTTCCCGACGGCTGCAGCGCGTTCCCACCCCGGATGGCGTCGGCGTGACGCTCGCCGAAGAGGCGGTGCCCCTCCATCATCTTGTCGACCGCCCCGGGGGCGGGGCGCTCGTATGCGGACTCGTCCTCGTAGATGAGGACCAGGTACTCGGCCATGACGGCTCCCTTCCGGCGGCCCGCCCTTCGGGCCGCTCCGTCACTACGACGAACAGGATTGCCGAGAATCGACAGGTGGTGGGGGCCGACACGGCCGACCGACCACGGGCTGCTTCACTGGACGCACCATGTCCCCCGCCCGACGCCCTCCGGCCGCCCAGGCGGACGCCTACGCCCGCGCGGCGCGACGGCGGAGCCGACGCCGACGTCGCAGCCTCCTCCTGGTGCTCGTGGTGGGGGTCGGCGTGTTGGTGCTCTGGCGTCCGGGCCCGCTCGGTCGGTCGACGGCGGACGGCGTGGCCCTCGACCCGGCGGCGTTCTCTCCCGGCGCCTGCGTGGCGTTCGCCCCGACGTCGGGGGACCGCCACACCACGGTCTTCCTCGACGCCGGGCACGGTGGCCTCGACCCGGGGGCCGTCGGCTCGACGTCGTCGGGGGTGGCGGTCGACGAGGGCACGGTCACCCTGCCGGTCGAACTGGACGCCATGCAACGGCTCCGGGGCGCCGGCTACCGGGTGGTGGTGTCGCGCACCACCGACTCCAACGTCGTCCGTCTCACCCCCGCCGACCTGTCGGGTGGGGAGCTCAGCCTCCAGGGCGCCCATGACGACGTGGCCGCCCGTGACGTCTGCGCCAACCTGTCCGGGGCGTCCGCCCTCATCGGGATCTACTTCGACAGCGGTGCCAGCCCGTCGGACGGGGGGAGCGTCACCACCTACGACGCGGACCGCCCGTTCAGCGCGGCCAACCTGCGCCTGGCGACGCTCGTGCAGAAGGACACGCTGGCCGCCATGGATGCCGCGGGGTGGCAGATCCCGGACGACGGGGTCCAGCCGGACTCGGTCGAGGGATCGCTCGTCCCGACGAGCTCGTCCAGTCCCATCGCCGTGGCCGCGGCGCACTACGGGCACGTCCTGCTGCTCGGTCCGGCCGACCCCGGCTTCTTCACCACGCCGTCGTCGATGCCCGGCGCACTCATCGAGCCGTTGTTCGTGACCGACCCGTTCGAGGGCACCCTGGCCGCGGGCCCCGCGGCCCAGCAGGTCATCGCCGGTGGCATCGCCCGGGCCGTGGAGCAGTATCTCGGGTCCGGGCCGACGGGGTCCGGGTCGACGGGGTGAGGCCGACGCCGGCGGCGGCGGGGGAGCCCCGTCAGTCGGCCGGGAGGGCGCGGGCCGCCGCCAGCGCGTCGGTCACCAGCCCGGCGAGGTCGGCGGGGTCCGCCACGTGCAGCTCGTCGAACCACCCGAGCGAGCGCCCCAGCCCGACCCCCAGGAGGGCCGCCACCGCCACCTGGGCCCGCAGCGTCGGCCGGTCGAGCCCGGCCGCCTCGTAGTCGAGGGCGATGGGCCCGACCATGCGCCGCTCCAGACGGGCCGTCGCCGCGGCCCGGATCTCCGCGGACGCGTCGTCGCGCACGAGGGCCTGGAGGATGGGTCCCGGTCCCTGCCTGGCCGTCCGTCGCAACACGACCTCGACCACCTGGGCCAGGTCGTCGAAGGGCGCGTCGGCCCGGCCGGGCGCCCCGACCTCGTCGTCGTCGAGGCGCTCGGTGGCGACGGCGGCCAGGTAGAGGTCGGCCTTGGACCCGAAGTAGCGCGAGATGAGGGCCGGGTCGACACCGGCGGCCTCACCGATCTCCCGGGTGGTGGTCCGCTCGTAGCCCTTGTGGCCGAACAGGTCCTGGGCGGCGCTCAGCAGTGCCTGTCGCGTGGCGTCGGCATTGCGTGGCCGCCGCGGGGGCGCGCCGTGGGCACCGGCTGTCGAGCCCGGACCGCTGCCGCCTGCGGCCCGGGTGGGTGTCATCCCCGGTCCCCGGCGTCCAGGTCGAGCTCGTCCACGAGCATGGCGCCGGTGGCGTCGAGCAGCGCCTCCTCCGCCATCCGCACCTCGACGTCGTCCGGGGCGGACCCGGCGCCGGAACGGTGGCCGCCGTGCGGGGCGGCACCGGACAGGACGAAGCTGAGCACGGCGGTCAGCAGTCCGAGCCCCGCGGAGACGAGGAGCGCCACGCGGAAGCCGTCGAGGTCCGGGAGGCTGGCGCCGTGGGGTGTGTAGGCGAGCAGGACCGCGGCCCCCAGGGCGCTGCCCACGGACAGGCCGATGTTGCGGAGCACCTGGTAGAAGCCGGTGGCGCTGCCCGTCTCGGCGGTGGGGACGGCCCGGATGATGAAGCCCGGCATGGCGGCGAACGTGAAGCCGATGCCGAGGCCGGCGATCCCCATGGTGGCGAACGCCTGCCACAGCGACCCGTGGTCGAGCGCGAAGTAGGTCGAGGCGGCCGCGAAGACGAGTGCCCCGAGAGGGATCATGCTGCGCACGCCGAAGCGCCGCTCGTAGGGGACGAGCAGGCGGCTCGCCAGGAAGGTCCCGAGGGAAAGCGGGGTGAGGACGACGCCGGACATGATCACCGTGGCGCCGAAGCCGAACCCGGTGGAGGTGGGGATCTGGATGAACTCCACCACGATGGGGACGACCAGGTACAGCGAGACGCTCATGAGGAAGCCGGCGACGTCGGCCATCAGCACCGAGCGGTTGGCGAGGTGGTGGAGATTGACCAGCGGATGGGCCGAGCGCAGCTCGTGGGGGATCCAGACGGCCAGCACGACGACCGCGGCGGCGACGAGCCCGAGCGAGCGCACCGACGTCCATCCCCAGCTGCCGCCCTCGCTGAGCACCACCGAGACGGCGGTCACGGCCAGGCTGAGCAGGACGGCGCCCGGCGTGTCGAAGCGGATCCGGTTCGCCGGCGTCCGGGCCGGCAGCACCACGAGCGCGGCGGTCAGGGCGCATCCCACCATGAGGGCGCCGAACCAGTAGGCGGCGTGGACCCCCAGCAGCTGGGCCACCGTCGCCGTGATGGGGTAACCGAGCCCGGCGCCGATGGCGGTGGACACCGACAGGGTGGCGATGGCCCGTCCGGCCCGCTCCCGGTCGAGGTTGCGCCGGGCGATGGCCATGTTGACCGGCAGCAGGCCGAGGCCGACCCCCTGGAGGGCCCGTCCGAGGACGAGGACCGTGAACGACGTGGCGAGGGCCGAGAGGACGCACCCGGCCAGCACCAGCGAGAGGGTGACCGTGATGACGTCCCGCTGGCGGGAGCCGTCGGCCAGGCGCCCCGTCACCGGGGTGGCCAGGGCCCCGGTCAGCAGTGCCGCCGTCAGCACCCACTGGGCCGAGCTGAGGGTCACGCCGTAGGTGTGGGCGATGGTCGGGATCAGTGGCGCGCCCAGACTGCTCACGATGGCGACGAGGAGTCCGACGGAGACCAGCGTCGGTACGAGCAGGGAGGTGCGGCGTCCAGAAGTCATCGGTTGATGACATGGTAGTCGCGGCCGCCGGCGGGTCGCCGGCCGGCCGGTCCCTGGGCACCGTCGGTGCGCCGGTTCGCGGCCGCCGGTGCGGACCGTGGATGGACACGGGACGGGCCCCTGAGCCGTCTAGGTTGAGCGGTCAGGGTCGAATTCCCGAGGAGCGGAGCTGCGGTGGCACGGGTCAACTTCGAGGGCGTGAGCAAGGCGTTCGATGGCGTGCTGGCGGTCGACGACCTCCACCTGGACGTGCACGACGGCGAGCTGTTGGTCCTGCTCGGCCCCTCGGGCTGCGGCAAGACGACCGCGCTCCGGATGGTCGCCGGGCTCGAGGACCCGACGGCCGGCACGGTGTCGATCGGCGATGTGGTGGTCAACGACGTCGAGCCGAAGGACCGCGATGTGGCCATGGTGTTCCAGTCCTACGCGTTGTATCCCCACATGACGTTGCGGCGGAACATCGAGTTCCCGCTCCGCCAGCAGCGGGTGCCGGCACCCGAGCGGGCCCGTCGCGTCGAGGAGGCGGCCGGCACGCTCGGCCTCCTCGACCTGCTCGACCGGAAGCCCGGGCAGCTCTCGGGTGGACAGCGCCAGCGGGTGGCCCTGGCCCGGGCCATCGTCCGCGACCCCCAGGTCTTCCTGATGGACGAGCCGCTGTCGAACCTCGACGCCACCCTGCGCATCCAGACACGCGCCGACATCGTCTCGCTCCAGCGGCGCCTCGGCACGACGACCATCTACGTCACCCACGACCAGGTCGAGGCCATGACCATGGGCCACCGCATCGCCGTCATGCGCGACGGCCGGCTCCAGCAGGTGGCCGCCCCCCAGGACCTCTACGAGCGGCCGGCCAACACGTTCGTGGCCTCGTTCCTCGGGAGCCCGGGCATGAACCTCGTCCCGGCGTCGGCCGAGCGCGGCGCCATCATCATCGAAGGGACCCGGATCGGGCTGCCGGACGGGACGCCGACCGTGGCGGGACCGGTCACTGTCGGCGTGCGCCCCGAAGCCGCCACGCTGGCCCCCGAGGGCATTCCGGCTTCCGTGCTGCTCGTCGAGCAGCTCGGGGCCGAGACCCACGTGATCTGCGTGCTCGCCGACGGCTCCCGGGTGGTGGTGCGCCAGGAGCACCGGGCCGTCCGGCCCGACCTCGGCGAGTCCGTCGCCATCCGGGTCGATCCGCTCCAGCTGCACCTCTTCGACACCGATACCGGCGCACGACTGGAACTCGGCCGGTGAGCGCGCTGCGGTCCCGCCGCCATCGCGAGTGGGGCCTCGCCTACCTCCTGCTCGCCCCGGCGCTGCTGATCTTCGCCGTGTTCACCTTCTATCCGTTCCTGCGGAACTTCAAGCTGGCCCTGTACCAGAACCCGCCGTACCCGGGGCTGCCGTCCCACTACGTCGGGCTGCATCAGGTGGGCTCGGTGCTGGCGTCGACGTCCTTCCACCAGAGCCTCGTGTCGACCCTGCTCTACGTCGTGATGGTGGTCCCGGTGGGTCTGATCGGCGGACTCCTCCTGGCCGTCGCCGCCCACAAGGCCATCCGGGGGATGGCGTGGTTCCGCCTCGTCTTCTCCTCGACGGTGGTGACGTCGGTCGCCGTGGCCGCCGTGGTGTTCGGCACCCTGATGGACCCGGTGGTGGGCCTCCTGCCGTGGCTGGGTGTCAACCCGCACCCGGCGATCCTGGAGAACCCGACCTGGGCCCTCCCCGCCGTCTCGCTGATCGCCGTGTGGCAGTTCCTCGGGCTGTCGTTCGTGATCATGACGGCCGGACTGCAGTCGCTGCCCGACGAGGTCCTCGAGGCCGCCCGGCTCGACGGGGCCGGCGGGTGGACGATGTTCTGGCGGGTGACGGTGCCGCTGCTGTCGCCGACGCTCTTCTTCGGCCTGGTGGTCGGGACGATCTACGCCTTCCAGAGCTTCGGGCAGATCGACATCCTGATCGGCCCCCAGAACTCGCAGTTCACCCACACCGACGTGCTCCTCTACTCGGTGTACCAGGCACTCTCGATCCAGGACAACCCCGGGGTGGCCGCCGTCCTGTCGATCGTGCTGTTCGCCATCCTCCTGGTGTTCACGCTGGCGCAGCTGCGGTTCCTCGAGCGGAGGGTGACCTATGCCGGCGACTGACACCGCCGTTCGGCCACCGGCGCCCGCCCCGCCCGCCGCCCGCCCCCCGCGCCGTCGCCACCGGCGCCTGCGCCTCGTACTCCGCTACACCCTGCTGTCGATCGGCGCCGTGGTGGTGCTGTTCCCCCTGTACATGGCGGTCGTGAACTCGCTGCTCGCCCCCAGCCAGATCGCCCACCAGCCGCCGCCGTTCTTCCCGCTCCACCCCCAGTGGGGGTCCTACCGCAAGGCCTGGACCGAGGGCGACCTCGCCGTCTACCTGCGCAACTCCGCCATCCAGACGACGATCATCGTCGCCGGCCAGCTCGTCACGTCGGTCCTGGCCGCCTACGCGTTCGCCTTCCTCGAGTTCCCCTTCAAGCGCACGTTGTTCGTGGTCTTCCTCATGACGCTCATGATCCCGTTCGAGGTGACGATCGCCACCAACCTGTCGACGGTGTCGTCGCTCGGGTGGTTCAACACCTTCCCGGGGCTGACCGTCCCGTTCCTGGCGACGGGGTTCGGCACCTTCCTCCTCCGGCAGGCGTTCCTGCAGATCCCGCGTGACCTGCGCGAGGCGGCCCAGCTGGACGGCTACGGGCACTTCCGGTTCCTCTGGTCGGTGGCCGTGCCCCTGGCCCGCCCGGCACTCGCCGCGCTCGGGGTGTTCAGCTTCCTGTCCGCCTGGAACCAGTACCTGTGGCCCCTGCTGGTGACCGGCAACGACAACTCGGTCCGCACCGTCCAGATCGGCCTGAAGCAGCTCATCAACACCCAGCTCGACCAGATCAACGTGTCGCTGGCCGGCACCGTCATCGCCGTGGTGCCGCTGCTGATCCTCCTGGTCGTGTTCCAGAAACAACTGGTGAGGAGCCTGACGTCGGGGGCCGTCAAATAGGACTTTGGTCACACGTTTTTCACCGTTCCGACAAGTGACCCGGTGCTACAACGGGTCCATGGTCCTGTCCCGACACCGCACGCTCCTGCCGGTTGCCGCGCTGGGGGCGGCCGCACTGCTCCTCGCCGCCTGCTCATCGTCCTCGTCCTCGTCGTCGACGACCTCGGGCGGGGCGTCCACGACGTCGGCGACGACGTGCTCGCCGGCGGCCCTGTCCGGCCGGACGTCACCGGTGACCATCAACTTCTGGGAGTCGATGCCCCGGGCGAACGGTCAGACCCTGCAGGCGCTCACCGACACCTTCAACCACTCGCAGACCAAGGTGCACGTGAACCTGGTGGTGCAGACCAGCTACGACGACACGTGGCAGAAGTACCAGGCCGGCCTCACCAACGGCGAGCTGCCCGACGTGGTCCAGCTGCAGGACACCGACACCCAGGGTGCCGTCGACACGCAGTCGATCCTTCCCGTCCAGAACTGCATCGACGGGTTCCACTACTCGACCGGCGACCTCCTGCCCCGGGCCCTGGCCTACTGGAACCTCGACAAGGCCCAGCAGGCCATGCCCTTCGCCGTCTCGGGCCCGGTCCTGTACTACAACAAGGCCGCGTTCCAGAAGGCCGGGCTCGACCCCGCCAAGCCGCCGGCGACGCTGGCCGACCTGGTCACGGCGGCCAAGGCGCTGAAGGCGGCGGGGCAGGGCGGCCTCGGGCTGAAGATCGACCCCTGGTACTTCGAGACGGAGCTGGCCACGGCCAACCAGGTCCTCGTCAACAACGCCAACGGGCGTTCGGCCCGGGCGACCAGGGCGGTCTTCGCCAACCCGACCGGCACCCAGGTCTTCACCTACCTCGATCAGCTGGTGCGGTCCGGGTCGGCGGGCACCAACTCGGCCAACGGCGCCGACGAGTTCGACAACCTGCTCGGGGTGGGATCGGGCAAGTACTCCATGGCCATCGACACGTCGGCGGCGCTGGGCACGGTGCAGCAGCTGCTCAGCCAGTACCCGAACGTGCAGCTCGGCGTGGCTCCGCTGCCTACGGTCGAGGCGACGCCCACCGGTGGCGTGCAGCCCGCCGGCAGTGCCCTGTGGATCTCCAAGAAGTCGTCGGCCGCGGCCCAGGCGGCGTCGTGGGAGTACATCGCCTTCCTCGACTCGACCGCGTCTCAGACGACGTGGGCCGCCGGCACCGGGTACATTCCGCTGCGGACGTCCGCCGCCCAGTCGTCGACCATCCAGACCCTGTGGTCGACCAACCCGGGGTACAAGGTCGCGTACACCCAGCTGACCAGCGGCATCGAGTCCGACGCCACCGCAGGCGCCGTCCTCGGTCCCTTCGACGACGTCCGCACGGCCGTGATCAACGCCGAGGACTCGATGTTCGTCAACGGTGTGGCCCCGGCCACCGCCGTGGCCCAGGCGCAGACGGCGTCGAACGCCCTCATCACCAGCTACAACCAGCGCATCGGCAGCTGAGCCGGGCACCCGCCCGGTCCGGAACGACGGACGGCGGTCGATGCGGGCGCGTCAGGCGGCGTCCGCCCGTCCGGTCCACCGGCCGGGACTGGACAGCACCATCGAGTCGTCGACCTTGGCGAACCGCAGCAGCCAGGTGTCCCGCAGGTAGTTCTGGTGGAGACGCCACGGGGTGGTGGCACCCTGCTTCGGCAGGTCGTCGGCCGCCCGCCTGACGTAGCCCGAGGAGAAGTCGATGAAGGGCTCGACCGGCTGTGACGGGTCGGGGGCCAATGGCGTGCACTGGCGCAGGCCGCGCCGGTCGAGCTGGTCGAGGAGGCGGCAGACGTACTCGGCCGTCAGGTCGGCCTTCAGCGTCCACGACGCGTTGGTGTACCCGAAGGTCATGGCCAGGTTGGGCACGCCGCACAGCATGATGCCCTTGTAGGCGACGGAGGCGCCCGGCACCAGCGGGGTCCCGTCGACCTCGAGCGCCATGCCGCCGAGCAGCTGCATCGTCAGGCCCGTGGCCGTCACCACGATGTCGGCGCCGAGCTCGACACCCGACGTGAGGCGGATGCCGTCCGGGGTGAAGGTGTCGATGGTGTCGGTCACCACGTCGGCGCGTCCGGAACTGATGGCCTCGAACAGGTCGCCGTCGGGGACCAGGCACAGCCGCTGGTCCCACGGGTCGTAGCGGGGGGCGAAGTCGGTGTCGACGTCGTAGCCGGCCGGCAGCGCCTCCACCACACCCTTGCGGATCCCCTTCTTCACCAGCTCCG
>Ga0302202_10002188_pt1 | contig 23008 bp, 20 predicted proteins | sample II_Bog_N3_3_FD_194579 | JGI IMG/M metagenome (GOLD analysis project Ga0302202, IMG submission 194579) | Peat permafrost microbial communities from Stordalen Mire near Abisko, Sweden - II_Bog_N3_3 | ecosystem: Environmental > Terrestrial > Soil > Wetlands > Peat | place: Sweden: Abisko...
GCTGCAATTCCGTTTACCCTCATCGGAGTAATTGGCACCACTTTTCTACGGCCATTTGAATACGCGGGCTTCGCTCTCTACTTCGCAGGGTTAGTTGCCCTCTCCATTGGAATACAGCGGCGCTTGAAATATCGGTCATTGAGATCTAAGTTTCAATCGCAAGTTTGAATCTCAAGGAAGACACTGATGCAATCAGTCCGCTTGTAGCTATGTATACGATCACGGAGTTGTTCAGGGACTAAGACCTCGGTTACCGTCTCATCTTCTCCGGTAAAGGTTCTAACTAGCGCGACCGTTGGGCCTCGTGCCAAATCTACGGGACCGTTCGTGAACAAGATTGCTCTGGCGATTGCCGTTCTAGTGATGTGTTTCGCAGTTTCCTTGCTGGGGCTCGTAGTTCTGTTCAGTCAAGTGGACCCCATCCCTTGGACAGCCTGACCGACTTCTTAAGAGGTGAACAGGTTGTCACGGGCTCAGGCATCTCGCTGGTTAATACGTAAAGAACAGTTAATCCCCGCCTCGTCTTTTCAGGCCTTTTCGAGCAAGTCCTAGCGCCCGCGGACGGCGGGCGCGTAGCGCCAGGACGTCCGGACGGGCCCACTGTGTGATCATCAAAATCTATATACGAAGCAGAAATACGAAATTTCGGTCTTATTGCAAAAAGTCGTGTCCCGAAAATCGCGAAAAGAGTGGCTACCTAAGTAGAGGGCGAAAATATCGCTCCTCTGCGAGGGAGCACAATGAGTCTTTCCTTTGACATCGGCAATACGAACGATTCGCCCGCGGTGACGCCGCTACTACTTACGGTTGAGCGGGCGGCGATCATGCTCGGACTCGGGCGTACCACGACGTACGAACTTGTAATGCGTGGACAACTCCAGAGCGTGAAGATTGGTCGACGGCGTCTCGTCCTGCGCGACGCCATCCAGCGCTACGTCGACGATCTCCTTCAAGCGCAATGTGAGTCTGCGTGTTAGCTGTCCTCGTCCCAGAGCAGCGTCCCCATGGCATCGGCCGCCTCCTGACGGTCAGGATCAAGGATGTGGCCGTAAACGTCGGCGGTCATGCGTATCGATGCGTGCCCAAGTACCTGGCTCACGACTTGCAACTTGACACCTTGGGCCAGCATCAAACTGGCCGCCGAATGACGAAGTTCATGGGGGTGCCAATCACCCATGCCGGCGTCTCGACAGATCTTCGTGAACTCGCGGTAGAAGTTCCTCGGGTCGATTGGCGTTCCCACGGCGCTGGTGAAGATGAAGTCCGTGTTAATCCACGAGGTGCCTAGTGCGGTCCTTTCCGTCTCTTGTCGTCGTTCGTGCCAGAGCAATGCCTTGAGCATCGGTGGCGGCAGATTGACCGACCTGCGGCTTCTTGAGGTCTTGGTGTCCGCGGTCACCAGAGTGCCGCCCTCTCGCTTTAGTTGTCTACGAATCTGCAAGACACCCGAATCTCGGTCGAGGTCCTTCCACATGAGCCCCAATGCCTCACCTCGGCGCAGCCCCGTCGAGAGCATGACGGCGTAGAGCGCCTCGTTGCGGTGTCCCTTGAGGTACGCCAGGAACTGCTTGGCCTGCTCCGGTGAAAGGGTCCGGCCTTCCTTTCTCGTCTCACGAGGGGCCCTCGAGTGCGACGCCACGTTGCGCGAGACGACGCCCCAGCGGATCCCTTGATCGAGGCATTGCGAGAGAACCGCTCGGATCCTGCGCACCGTCGAAGTGGAAAGGCCGGAGTCGATCTTCGATGAGAGAAGGCGATCCACGTCGGTCACCATGAGGGCTGAGATCTTCTTTTTGCCCAATGCCGGCACGATGTGTTTGACCGTTACGGCTCGGTAGTTGCTAAACGTGCTCGGGGCCACTTGGTGGCGAAGGACGTCTTCGAACCATCGCTCGAACAGCGCTTCCAGCTTCAGACCCGCGTCAGGCACGGTGAGACCGTCGTCGAACTGTCGACGGAGTTGCTTCAGCTTCTGGGCGACTTCGCTGCGAGTCTTGGCCGTCACGAACCTTCGGATCGGTCGTCCGAGGCCGTCGTAACCGAGAAGGAGTTGGCCGACCCATCTCTGGTCCGACGCGCGTCGATAGATCGAGCCCTCGTGGTTGCCCCGACGACTCGTCATTTTGAACTCGCAAAATTAAACGCTGACATAAACGCTGACACAACGGTCGCGCGACATTTTGGCCGAGTTCGAAAAAGCCGAAAAGTCTTTAGATGAAAGGAATTCCTTCGTGGAGGTACGGGGATTCGAACCCCGGACCCCTTGCATGCCATGCAAGTGCTCTACCAGCTGAGCTATACCCCCAAAGGCTCTCCGATGTTAGCAGTTAGATAAACGACCCTTGAAGGCTCAATCCACGAGCGCTCCGAGGAGATCGTGCGGGTGCGAGAGAAAAGGGGAGTGATCGCTCGCTAACTCCAGGTGTTCATCGCACCGCGTCGCGAGCAGGTTCTGGAGACCGGGGTCAATGGCGCGGTCGTTGCGACATTTGACGTAGAAAGTCGGGACATCAGTCGTAGCCGAAGTTCGCGGCGACCGGAAACTTGCGACCGTCTGGGAGCTGAGTTGCGAGATCGCCCATTCGCGGGTTTCGGATGAACATTCGCCGTACAGAGCGGCCTCGGCACGGCGGGGAGCGAGTTGAAGGTGCTCGCCTTCTACCTCTATGGCATCGTCGAGTTCTGTTCTCACGCGAACGAGTCGGGACACGTCAGTGGCGCTCTCACCGACGAGCGGGACGAGGGCTGCCACGTAGATGAGTCGGCGCAGACCCTTGACCTGAGGGGCCGCTTCGGTGATGACCATACCGCCGTAACTGTGGCCCACGAGGACAACGTGCTCAAGCCCTTCGGTGGCGAGGACGAGCTCGCTGACGTCATCGGCCAAGGCAATGGCTCCGGGAGAACCGTTGCGGCTACTGGGCAAGTCAATGCACCGTACCCGGACGTGCCGTCGCTTGAGCTGGGTGAGCAGGTCACGCCAACACCATGAGCCGCCCCAGGCGCCGTGGACCAGAACGAAGACTGGATTTTCCATGCCACCTCGTCTTTCTAGGGAGAGACTAGGCCGTTCGTTCTCTAGAATGTCGTGATGGCCCGCCCCTTTGACGTGACATCAGTTGAAGCCAAATGGCAAGCACGCTGGCTAGACGAAGGCACGTACGAGGTCGACAACGATGACGTTCGCGAGCGCTACTACGTACTCTGCATGTACCCCTACCCTTCGGGGGCCGCTCACCAGGGCCATGTGCGCAATTACACCATGGGTGACCTGGTAGTGCGCTATCAGACGATGCTCGGCAAAGCCGTTCTGTCACCTATTGGTTTCGACTCCTTTGGTTTGCCCGCCGAAAATGCCGCCATCAAGGCGGGAAGTCACCCGCGGCTTTTCACCGAAGCGCGCATGCAGGAGTTGAGTTCGTCCTTGCGTCGCCTGGGCGCGGTCTACGACTGGAGGCGTGAGGTCTTTAGCCACGACCCCGAGTACATGCGCTGGTCACAGACGTTCTTCCTCGCGCTCTTGAAGGCCGGATTGGCCTACCGAGCCGAGGCGCCGGTCAACTGGTGCCCAGGATGTCTCACGGTGTTGGCGAACGAGCAGGTACTCGCCGACGGCACGTGCGAGAGGTCGGGCGACCTCGTCATTCGAAAGGACCTCGAACAGTGGTTCTTCAAGATCACCGACTACGCCGACGAGTTGTTGGACGATCTGAATGGTCTGGATTGGCCCGAAAGGGTTAAGACCATGCAGCGGAATTGGATCGGACGATCAGAGGGAGTTGAGTTCGACCTTCCGCTCGCCGATGATCCAAGTCGCGCCTTGCGCATTTTTACGACGCGACCCGACACGGGCTTCGGCGTCACCTACGCCGTTATCGCACCCGAGCATCCGCTGCTCGCCCACCTGACGACCGACGAACAACGTGATCAGGTGCACGAACTGGTCGAACGCGCGAAGTCCGAGAGCGAGCTCGAGCGCACGGCGTCGTCCGAGGCCGGCCCGGGCCTCGAAAAGCGCGGCGCCTTCACGGGAAGTTTCGTGCTGAATCCTTTCACCAACGAGAAGGTGCCCGTCTACGTGGCCGACTACGTGCTCGGGAGTTACGGCACTGGTGCGATCATGGCAGTGCCGGCCGAGGACGAGCGCGACTACGCCTTCGCGACCGTGTACGAATTACCGATCGTTCGCACGATTCAGCCCCCAGCGGACTTCGAAGGCGGCGCGTACGCGGGCGATGGTGTGCACATAAACTCTGGATTCCTCGACGGGCTCGACGTCGTAGCGGGAAAGAAGAAGGCGACTGAGTACCTCGAACGAGAAGCAAACGGCGTCGCGACCGTCAATTATCGACTGCGCGACTGGCTGGTGTCGCGTCAACGATTCTGGGGCTGTCCCATACCCATTGTCTATTGCGAAAAGGATGGCATCGTACCGGTGCCCCTGGACCAATTACCGGTGCTCGCCCCCGATGACGTGGCGATGGACGAGAGCGGTCAGTCGCCCCTCGCCACGCACGACGAGTTCCGTCACACGACCTGTCCGCGGTGCGGTGAACCGGCGGTGCGTGAAACCGACACAATGGACACCTTCACGGATTCGTCGTGGTACTTCTTGCGCTTCGCGGATCCCTTCACGCCCGATAAAGCCTTCGACCCCGCCCAAGCCGCGAAGTGGATGCCGGTCGACCAGTACATCGGTGGCGTCGAGCACGCGATCCTGCATCTGCTCTACGCACGTTTCTACTTAAAGGCGCTCATCGACCTCGGGATTGCGTCGGGCTTGCCGCGCGAACCCTTCGCACGTCTCTTCACGCAGGGCATGTTGCGCATCGACGGCGCCAAGATGTCCAAATCCAAGGGGAACCAAATCGCGCCGGAGAAGTACTACGAGACGGTGGGTGCGGATGGACTTCGCCTCTTTCATCTCTTTGCCGGTCCACCGGCCGACGACGTGGATTGGTCGGAACAGACCGAGGAGATCATCGAGGGTTGTGGTCGATTCCTTGACCGCGTCTATCGACTCAGTGAATACGCCGAGGTAAATTTCCACGACGCCGCCGACGAATCCGACCTCCAGGTCCGTCGCGCCGTCCACCGCGCCGTAGCGACCGTGACCGGTTGCTTCGATCGCTGGATGTACAACATCGCCGTCGCCGAAGTGATGTCGGTGTTCAACACTGTTTCCAAGCAGGCTCGAAGCGAACACGGTATCCAGCGCGCCACCTTAGACGAGGCCATCGACTTGATGCTCACGCTGCTCGCTCCCATGGCTCCGCACGTCAGCGCCGAGCTCTGGGAACGGCGTCACCCGGGTGCGACGTCGCTGCATCACCAAAATTGGCCCGTGGCCGACTCGGCACTGACCGTGACCGACACACTCACCATGATCGTCCAAATCAACGGCAAGGTCCGGGCTCGTATCGAAGTCGACCCTGGCCTCAGCGAAGACGAAGCGCAACGCTTAGCGCTCGCGGACCAATCTGTTATTCGTGCGCTGGGAGATGCGCCGATCAAGCGAGTGATTGCCAAACCTCCTCGCATGGTCAACATCATCATCTGATGGCGCGACCTCCCGTTACTGGATCGTCGGTGTGGGTCGAGCCGCCGCGTTTTGACCGACCCGAAGTCGAGGTCCGTTCCTCGTCGCGACGAAAGAAGACCGGCGCCGCCCACTGGTCGGGAAGTCGGATCGTGGTCCAGATACCCGCGCGACTGCGCGGGCGAGAGCGCGAGGCCTTCGTCGACGACCTGGTCGAGCGGCTCCTCACGCAACGGCCCCAGAATGTGGCGGGTGATGCCTCGCTCGAAGAGCGGGCTCACGTGCTCGCCGACCTCTACAACGATGGCGTGATGGCGAATTCGGTTCGTTGGGTGAACAATCAGCGAGCGCGTTGGGCGTCGTGTTCGCCGGCGTCGCGTGACATCCGCGTGTCGAGTCGGCTTCGCCAGTGCCCCGAGTGGGTTATTGACGCGGTGCTCGTCCACGAACTGGCGCACCTTCAAGAGGCCGATCACTCCGCGAGGTTTTACGAGATCGCCCACCGTCACCCGCGCCAGAACGAGTGTGAGCTGTTCCTTGACGGTTACGCGCTCGGCCTCGGTTTGCGCATCGAAGAGGGCGACGTGGACGATACGCCGGGCGGGGCCTGATTAGACCAGACCCAGTTGGGCCTTGATGTCCGGTGGGACGAAATTGTTCTCAGTGGTGGTATCGGCTTCGACCAATTCCACCAGGCGATTGGCGACCTCAAGTGGGTCGCGCTGTCCGGTCGTGACGAAGTCGCCAATGACCCGAAAGAGTTCCGCCTCTGGAGCATTGAGTGACTGTTCGTTGAACCACTCCCACATTGACTGCGCCATTCGGTCGTTAAATCCCGTCAGGTAGGGTCCGGGGTTGATCAACGTGACGTCGATGCCGAGGGGGGCGAGTTCACCGCGCATTGACTTGCCCATTGCCTCGAGCGCGTATTTGGTCATCGAGTAAGGACCGAAGGCGGGTGCCGCGAGGACGCCCGCGATAGAGGACATGATGATGATCCGCCCGCTGCGACGCGGGACCATGTCGACGAGGACTGCCTGGGTCACTTTGAGCGTGCCAAAGACGTTGACCTCGAAGAGCCGCCGTACACGGTCCATAGGTACGTCGGCGAGAGGTCCGGTCTCGCCTACTCCCGCGTTGTTAACCAGCACGTCGATCGGCCAGTCGTGGACCTTGTCGACGTCGTCGGTGGTGATGTCGAGTTTCTCCACTCGTAGTGACGGCACTTCTCGGCGAAGTTCGCTCGCCTGGTCCTCGGTCTCGGTGGTGGCGATGACCTGGTGACCGCGCTCAACGAGGGCCACGGAGGCCAATTTTCCAAAGCCGGAACCGGCGCCGGTAATCAGAACGTTCTTGGTCGGCACGAGAAGCGTCTCTAGTTCGATTCGCCGCGCAGAAAACGTTCGAGTTCGGCCGCAAGCTCGTCGCCGCTCGGTAAGTCCTCACCAAGCGACGTCCCTTCGGTCTCGTCGGCGGCCTCCTCGAGCTGTTCGACCATGGAGGTGTGCTCGGGGTTGTTGGTGACCAGGTCGTCGACGCGTTGGCGGGCCTCATCGGCCGAGGCGCGAAGGTGACTGGCGTCGAGCGTCAGACCCGCGATGCGCGCCAGGCCGTCGATCAGAGCGGCTGACGCTTGCGGGTACGGCATCGCTGCCACGTAGTGGGGGACGCGCGCCCACAACGTGACGATCTCCATGTCGACTTCAGCGAAGCCCAGCTCGAGGGCGGCGCTGATACCCGCGGGGACCTCAAGTTCGCCCGTGACGGTTCCGATGATCGGTAACAGGTGCGCACTCGCTTCGGGTGCGGTGGCGATGACGCGAACGGGTCGCGTGTGGGGAGTCGGTGCGGGGAACGCGCCAAGTCCCACTACCAGGCGAACGTCAAATCGTCCGGCGGCGTCGGTTACCACGTCGATGAAATCACTCCAGTGGAAGTCCGGTTCGGGTCCTACGAGAAAGAGGATGTCCGCGCCATCGCCGTCGCGGCCGTAGCGCAGTTGGATCTCGGGCCAGGTGAGTTCGGTGGTGATGCCGTCGACGATGCGTGCGAGAGGGCGCCTGGCGCGTTGGTCAATGAAGTATTCGGTGTCAAAGGTCGCGAGGACCTCGGTGCTTATCGTGTTGAGCATGGTCGAGATGGCCGTACTCGCACCCAGTCCCGCGTCGATCCATCCCTCCAGACTGACCACCAGCACGGGTTCGCTCAATTCGGGGTCCGCGAGGTAGATGATCCGGTCGTAAATTTCGTCGTCCATTATTTCTCCAGCGTTCGCTGCGCCGTCGCGGCGAGCATTGCGATATGTGTCGGGAACTCAGCGACGCTGCCCTGATCGCCCGCGGTCGCTCCGGCGCTATAGCGCGCGAACACACCCTGGAGGATGCAGGCCAACTTCCAGTAGCCGAATGCTTGATAGTAGGCGACGTCACTGACATCGAGCGGTGAGTGCGCGGCGTACGCCTTGAGGACGTCGTCTCGACTGGCGAAGCCCTTGGCGGTCGTAGGGGCGGCGCCCAACAGGGCCGCCATCTCGTCGGCGGGTTCGGCCCAGTAGACGAGTAAAAGGCCGAGGTCGGCCATTGGGTCGCCCAAGGTGCAGATCTCCCAGTCGAGAATGGCTCGCACGGCGCCGTTCTCGTCCAGGACCGTGTTGTCGAGGCGGTAGTCACCGTGCACGACCGAGACGCGTTGCTGAGTTGGAATCGATGCCGCAAGTTGGTCGCCCACTGCTTCGACGAGACCGCCCTGGTCGACTCCTTCGACGTGCATCTGCTCGTACTGGGTCCGCCAGCGTCGGAGTTGACGTTCGACGTACTGATCGTGTTTCGCGAGACCACCGAGTCCCGCCTGGTCCACGTCGACGTCGTGCAGTTGAGCGAGCGTCGCGGCGAGGTTGTCGCCGATGACCCCTCGCGTCGTTTCACTGAATTCCTTCTCGGCTTGGTCGCGGTCACGCAGTATCGCGCCCTCGACGAACTCCATGACGTAGAACGGTCGGTTGTTGACCGACTCGTCCGTGCACAGTCCGAGGGGCGTGGCGACGGGTATTCCCAAAGGGTGAAGTGCTGAGATGACCGTGAACTCACGCACCATGTCGTGCGCCGTCGGCAGGACATGGCTAGTGGGAGGCCGGCGAAGGGCGAAGCGTCGTTTTGCCGCGTCGGTGACCTGGAAAGTGAGGTTCGAGCGCCCCCCGGCGATGAGCTCAAAGTCGAGCGGCGCGGTAGCGCCCAGGTGTTCGATCATCCACGACGAGACCTCGTCGTGCTTAATGCCAACGACCTCGCTCCCCATGAGTTCCGAGGCTAACAGCGTGTCGCACCAACGCCGTCTCAGCGGGAGCGACGTTAGGCTGACCGGGGTGAGCGACCAGAATTCCGAGACTTGCGGAACCTTTCTTTGTGAAAGGAACGCGTGACGGCCTTTCTTCCTAACACGCCGATCGTGCTGACGTTGGGAGAGACGACGTATGATCTGCGCACGCGAGCCCTGGTCATGGGCATCCTTAACCGCACCAGGGACTCTTTCTACGGTCCCGCCGCGACCTATGATCTTGACGCCTTTTTCGCCCGGGCCGAGGAACTCGTGTCCCACGGCGCGGACATTCTCGACGTCGGTGGCGTGAAGGCCGGTCCCGGTGACGACGTGAACGAGGCGGAAGAACTCGATCGGGTCGTAGGTGTCGTGGCCGAACTGAAGAAGCGCTTCGAAATCCCTCTCAGCATCGACACCTGGCGCGCGTCAGTCGCCCAAGCCTGTTTCGCCGAGGGTGCGGTCCTGGGCAATGACATCAGCGGCTTCGCCGACCCGGACTATCTTTCGGTCGCCGCTCGGTCCAAGGCTTCGGTCGTCGCGACGCATATACGCCTGCGTCCACGGGTCGCCGATCCCAACCCTCACTACGACGACGTGACACGAACGGTGAGCGAATTCCTCGTCGATCGCCGCGAGCGCGCGCTGGCGGCGGGGATGAGCGCTGACCGCGTGGTCTTGGACGCGGGGCTGGACCTCGGCAAGACGGCCGGCCAGTCACTGCAGTTGCTGCGTGATTCAGCCCAGCTGGCCGCTCTCGGTTCGCCGCTGCTGCTGTCGGCGTCGAACAAGACCTTTCTCGGAGTGATGTTTGATCTCGAAGTTACCCAACGCCGCGAGCCCTCGCTCGCGGCGGCGGCGCTGGGCGTCGCGGCGGGTTGTCGTATCGTGCGGGTGCACGACGTGCGCGGAACGGTTCGGGTGAGAGACGCGCTGGCTCGAGTGCTCGAGCAGGTCGCGTGACGAGCTCGTCGATCGCCGTGGTGGGTACGGACGCCACGATGGTCTACGACGCCGTGCGCAACGTGGTCGCCGGTGCGCTCGGTGCGCTCGATCCCTCGTTCGCCCTCGAGGACTTCACCGCCAAGGACGTGGCGTCCTCGTCGAGTGAGTCGGTGGCGGCCCGCGTCCTCGAGGCGCTCAACACGCCGCCGTTCCTGGTCGAGCGACGCGTCGTGGTGGTGCGCGACGCGCAGTCGCTGCTCGCCGACGAGGTGGGCCAGCTGGTGACGTGGTTGGCGAATCCGGCGCCAGGAATCGTGCTGGTGCTCGGGGTCGTGGGGACCAAGGCCAACAAGTTGGTAAAGGCGTCGAACGAAGTGGTCGAGGTCAACGTCAGTTCGCGCGCCCAGGACCGCGTGGCCTACGTCGAATCCAAGTTGGGCGAGTACCAGGTGAGCATTGACCGCCAGCTGGCCGAGCGCGTCGCGAGTCAGGTGGGCGACGACCTCGCGCGCGTCGATTCGCTGGCGCGCACCCTGAGGTCGATCTACGGCACGGCGCCGCTCACGTTCGCCAACGTCGAGCCGTATCTGGGCGACGCCGGCGACGTGCCCGAATGGGATCTCACCGACGCCATTGACGGCGGGAACGCGACCAAAGCCATCGTGGTCGCGCGACGGATGCTCGATTCCAAGTCTCGCGCGGGTTTGCAGATCGTCAATATTCTGCAACGGCATTACTTGCGCATGGCCCGCCTCGAAGGCAGTGGCGCTCGCGGGGACGACGACGCCGCCGCGCTGCTGGGCATCAATCGCTATCCGGCGGGAAAGGCCTTGCGGACCGCCCAACGCCTCGGGAGTGAACGGATCAGCGCGGCGGTCCACATGATCGCCAAAGCGGATGTCGATCTCAAGGGGGGCGTCAGTTACGGCGGCAAGGATCTCAATACCGATATGGACGTGACTGAGCTCACCGTGATCGAGGTGCTGGTCGCTCGACTCGCGCGCTTGACCCAGGGCGCCCGCGGCCGATGAGGACCTCGTCCTAGGATGAATGGCACTCGCTAGAGCGTCTGGTCGGTGGTAAGGAGGTCGTGGTGCAAGTGGCCTTGACTTTCGAGACGACACGGTGGACGACCCGGTGAGTGCTCGCACGTTCCGAGAGTACGTCGAGAACCTCGGTCGCTTCGGTGACAACCTTGCGCTCACGAGTCGAGATTTTCTCAAGGTGCAGCGCCTGACGCATCGTCAACTACGTGACGCGGCGAATCGGGCGGCGAACCATCTTCGGTCGCTGGGCGTCGAACGCGGCGACCGCGTCATGGTCGTGGCGCCGAACGGACCCGCGTGGATGGAAGTTCTCTTGGGTACCTTGTTACTGGGCGCCATTCTCGTGCCGGTGGACGCGGCGAGCTCCGAGGACCGCGTACGACGCTTCGCCAAAGAGACCTCGCCCAAAGTGCTTTTCGTCAGTCGGAACCTGCGTCTAGCGGACGTTGGATTCGAGACGCACTTCTTAGATGAACTCGAGGAAGTGGCCTCGACGCAGTTACCGCGAACACCCGACGCCGTCCTCGAGCCCTCGACGCCAGCGGTCATCGTTTTCACCTCAGGTACGACCGCCAATCCCAAGGGTGTGGTCCTCACTCACGACAACATCCTTTCCAACATTGACGGGATTCTCGAACGCATCCACGTGGGCGAAGACTGGCGGTTTCTTTCCGTGCTGCCGCTCTCGCACATGTACGAGATGTCCGCGAGCCTGGCCTCGCTCTCGTGCGGCGCCGGCATCTTCTACGTACCCCGGGTCACCCCGAGAGCCATCGTGGAGGCGCTGAACGACTACGAGATAAACACCCTCCTCGCGATTCCGCAGTTGCTCACGATCATGCTCGAGCGCATCGACCAAGCGGTCGAAGAACAGGGCAAGACCAAGATCTTTGCGGTGCTGTCGAGTCTCGCGGACCACCTCCCCTTTGGACTTCGTCGCTATCTCTTTTTTCAGGTGCACTCACAGTTAGGGGGACACCTTCGCCTCGTCGTCACCGGCGGCGCACCGATACCGGTCGAGGTGGGAACCGCGTGGGAACGCTTCGGTGTCCGTCTGGTCCAGGGTTACGGCCTCACCGAGACGTCGCCGATACTTACGTGTAACGGAATCGAGGACCGGCGACTCGACTCGCCCGGCCGGGCCCTCGTCAACGTCGAACTTCGCATTGGCGCCGATGCGGAGATCCAAGCCAAGGGGCCCAGCGTCTTTTCTGGCTACTGGCAGAACGAGGCCGCCACCAAGGCCGCCTTCACCGATGACGGCTGGTTTCGCACCGGTGACGTGGGTGCGATCGAGGACGATTGGCTGCACATCCGGGGACGGCTGAAGTTCGTCATCGTGCGCAGCAGCGGCCTCAAGGTGTTTCCCGAGGACGTGGAACTGATAGCGGCGAGCGAGCCACTACTGGCCTCGGTCTGCGTGGTCGGTGAACGAGGTGACAAGGAAGAAACGGTCGTCGCGGTCGTCGCCGGGGCCCACTCCGACGACGAGGTGGCTGGGGCCGTAGCTCGCGTAAACGCGAAACTCGAAGCCTTCCAGCACATCGATTCGTGGCGCCGCTGGCCCGATGATGATTTTCCCAGAACTCGACTCTTGAAGATTGACCGTCGCCAGGTCGAGGACTGGGTCAACGAAGTCGAGTCCACGACCGTTGACGAACAACCCGCCGTGGGCGGTGAGGACCAGGTGACGCACATCATCCGCCTAGGCCTCGACGACGCGAACGCGGTGGTGCGCGACGGTGACCGCCTCGACGACCTGGGTCTCGATTCGTTGCGCCGTCTGGTCGTGGTCTCCTTGCTCGAAGAACAGCTCGGCGTCACGATCTCCGATGAAGCAGTGACGCCCGAGACGACCGTGGGCGAACTGCGGGGTTTGGCGAATTCGAGCGACGCGGGCGAGGCGATTCGACCAGTACCGCGCTGGCCGTACTGGCGTCTGGTGCGCTTATTCGGCACGGCGCTGCGCGAGGGGCTCGTGGACAACCTGGTTCGCGTGTGGGTGCGCACCGATGTAGAAGGAAGACAACATCTGTCGGCGCTCGCGGGACCGGCGCTGTTTATCTTCAATCACAGCGACGACTTCGATGGACCCGTGGTGTACCGAGCGCTACCCCGAGAGATCCGTCGGCGACTCGCCGTGGCGGCCGGCGACGACGTGCTGATCGATCATCGTCTCCTGGCGTTCATCATCCGCTTGTGTTTCGCCGGCTTCAGTTTCGCGCGCAGTGAGCCGTATTTGGCGAGTCTCGAAAACGTGGGATCGATGATCGACCGGGGATGGAACGTCTTGATCGCTCCCGAGGGCCGAATCGAAAATTCGGGAGAGTTACGGGACTTCAAGACCGGGATCGGGCTCTTGGCGGTGAACCTCGGGGTGCCCGTCGTGCCGGTCAAGACCATAGGACTCACCGGCACGGTACCGCTGCATTCGAAATGGCCCAAGAAGCACAGTTGTGTCGTCGTGCGAATCGGCAAACCGATCAGTTTTGACCGCAACGAGAACTACGAAGACGTGACGGCGACACTGCACCAGATCGTCGAACGACTCTGACGCCATGCGACGCTCACGTGTACGAGGCCTCGGGCCGTGCGCCGATGGACGACGAGAGTTGACCCGTGGTTAAGGACCTCGCCGCGCCAACACCAAGCGCGCACCGCGTGATGTGGATACTGTTCTTCGCCACGCTCGGCGCTGGTTTCGCCGAGTTCGGTGCGACCACGTCGCTCAACGACGTGGCTCGCCATTTCGGTCACTTCACCCAGTCCAACACGATCCAAAGTGTCGTCGGACTTTCGGGATCCGCGCTCGGACTGGGCCTCGCCGCTTACCGGCTCTCTTCCCTGGCCGCCCTGCCCCTCGCGTCGCTCGCCGACCGTTGGGGTCGTACCCGAGTACTGCGCGTCACACTCTTGTGGGGCCTGCTCATCACGGCGCTCGCCTCACTCAGCGCGAGTTATTGGATCTTCGTGCTCTGCTTCGCGTTGGCGCGACCGTTGCTCTCGGTCGCCAACACCCTCGTGCAGATCATCACCGTCGAGTTGGCGAGCGTCAAACTTCGCATCCAACGCATCGCCATTATGACCGCGGGACTCGGGATCGGCTCGGGACTGTCGGCGGTGGTGCACGGCGTCATACGTGGGCCCGACTCGTTTCGCTGGTTGTTCGCTAGTGCCCTGGTTCCCATTGTGCTCGTGGTTCCGTTGCTGCGCTCGATTCCTGAACCGGCCAAGCAGCCCGGTGAGACGCCCCTGGCGCACCTGGGCGTCGTGGCGCGCGAAGCCCGCTCGCGCCTGGCCATCGTGTGCTCGCTTTCTTTTCTCATTGGCGTCATCACCGGTCCCGCCGGCGGCTTCACGTTCGTCTACGCCGAAGGCATCCTCAAGATGCGCCCCTCGAGCGTGTCCGAGGTCGTCGTCGTCAGTGGTGTCGCCGGGTTAATCGGACTGATCGGGAGTCGACGTTTTTCGCGCACGCTCGGGCGACGATGGACGGTGGTGATCGGCGTCGTGGCGACCGCGCTCGCCTCCACGCTCGCCTACGGCGGGGGAAAGACGCCGTTCATCGTGGGCTACATCCTGGGCGTCGGTGCGGGCGGACTGCTCTCACCGGCGGTGACCGCGGTCAGCACCGAGATCTTCGCGCACCGGTTCCGCGCGACCGCGGCGGGCTGGATCACCGTGGCGGGCGTACTCGGAGCGATCGGGGGTCTCGGGCTCTTCGGCTGGGTGGGTGACGCCGTGCACACCTCGAGCGCGACGGGACTGCGAGTCGCGGCGTTGGTGACGTTCCTGCCCTTGTTGCCAGCGCTAGTGCTACTGGTGCGTCTGCCCGAGAGTCGGGCGATGGAACTCTCCTAGGCTTCGTTGCGCAACGAGGCGATGCGGTGCATGAGCCCGCTCTTCTTGTTGGCGGCCTGGTTCTTGTGGATGACGCCCTTGGCGGCGGCCTTGTCGATTCGTTTGATCGCGGCGCGAAGGGTCGTCTCTTCGTCCTCGGTGCCGACGGCGGCCACCGCGTTCTTGGTGCGGGTGCGCACTTCGGACTTGACCGCCTTGTTGCGCTCGCGCGCGGCGGCGCTCTGCTTATTACGCTTGATCTGGCTCTTGATGTTTGCCACGAAAGACCTCGAGATTTGTCGCGGAAACGCTCCGCGGGCTGAATAAGGCTAGCAGGCGTGGCCAAACGCCCTGCACTTCGTCGAGGCGTCGTCGACGGCAGGTAGCCTTTCTACACCGTGGCTACTCCTTCTCTCAGCGTCGAACCGGCGAAAATTCGGAATTTTTCCATCATTTCGCACGTCGATCACGGCAAGTCGACGCTGTCGGACCGGATCCTCGAGATCACCGGTGCCGTGGACCCGCGTCTGATGCGCGCCCAGTACCTCGACTCCATGGACATCGAGCGCGAGCGCGGCATCACCATCAAGGCCCAGAACGTGCGCGTCGAATACGCGGGCTACATCTTGCAGTTGATCGACACGCCCGGGCACGTGGACTTCGGCTACGAGGTCTCGCGTTCGTTGGCGGCCTGCGAGGGGGCACTGCTACTCGTGGACGCGAGCCAGGGCATCCAGGCCCAGACCCTGGCGAACTGTTACCAGGCGATCGAGCACAACCTCGAGATCGTGGCGGTGCTGAACAAGATCGACCTGCCCGCGGCCGACCCCGAGCGCTGCAAGGAGGAACTCGAACGCGTGCTCGGGCTGGCCGCGAGTGAGGTCCTGTCCATCTCGGCGAAGACCGGCGAAGGTATCCCCGAACTGCTCGCGGCGGTGATCGAGCGCATCCCCGCACCCACGGGTGATCCCCACGCGCCGCTGCGGGCGCTGATCTTCGACTCCTACTACGACCAGTACCGCGGCGTCATCAGCTCGATCCGCGTCAAAGAGGGAACGTTGCACGAGCACGCGAAGATCCGCATGATGCAGGCGGGCGAGAACCACGACATCGAAGAGATCGGCATCCGCACCCCCGACATGATCAGCGTGAAACAACTCGGTCCCGGCGAGGTCGGTTTCATCGTGGCGGGCATCAAGGACGTCGGTGGTGCACGCTCGGGTGAGACCATCACCGAGGCGCAACGACCGGCCGCGCACGCGCTCGAGGGATACCTGGACCCCAAACCCATGGTGTTCTGCGGGATCTATCCCATTGACGGCGACGACCTGCCCGACTTGCGCGATTCGCTCGACAAGTTGAAGCTCAACGACGCCTCGATCACCTACGAGCCCGAGTCGAGTCACGCGCTGGGCTTCGGGTTCCGCTGCGGTTTCCTCGGGCTCTTGCACATGGAGATCGTGCGAGAGCGCCTGGAGCGCGAGTTCAACCTGGACATCATCGCGACCGCGCCGTCGGTCGTGTACCGCGCCTACCTGACCGACGGCACCGAAGTGAAGATCGACAATCCCACCGACCTGCCCGACCCGAGCCGACTGGACCACATCGACGAACCGATGTTGCACATCTCGATCCTGACCCCCGCTGAGTACCTGGGCACGGTCATGGACCTCTGTCAGACCCGTCGCGGCGAGATGATCAAGATGGAGTACTTGTCCACCGAGCGGGTCGAACTGCGTTACACGATTCCCCTCGCCGAGGTCGTGATCGACTTCTTTGACGCGCTGAAGAGCCGCACGAAGGGTTACGCGAGCCTCGACTACGAGCAGAGCGGCTACATCACCTCGAACCTCGTGCGCGTGGACCTGCTCATCAATCACGAACCCGTCGACGCTTTCTCCACCATCGTGCACCGCTCGAACGCGGACTTCTACGGACGCCGGATGGCCGAACGGCTGAAGGAGCTCATTCCGCGCCAGATGTTCGACGTGCCAATCCAGGCGGCCGTGGGCGGGAGAGTCATCGCGCGTGAGACCGTCAAGGCCCGGCGAAAGGACGTCCTCGCCAAGTGCTACGGGGGCGACATCACGCGCAAGCGCAAGTTGCTCGAGAAGCAAAAGGAGGGCAAGAAGCGCATGAAGAACCTCGGCCGCGTCGAAGTGCCCCAGGAGGCGTTCGTCGCCGCGCTGAAGCTCGAGGACTGACCTAGTCGCCCGTGGCGCCGTCGATGCTTTCGCGCAGCAGGTCGGCGTGTCCGCAGTGGCGCGCGTACTCCTCGATAAGGTGCACGTAGATCCAGCGTAGATTGACCCGCCACTCGTCGTTCGAGCGTCGTTCGAACTCGTCGAGGTCGTGGGCCTCACCGATCGCTCGAGATTGTTCGCAGACCGCCAGGAAGTCACGCTCGACCTGGTCACTCGTGGCGCCCTCGAGATCGTTGAACTCGCGGTCGCGGTCGCGCTGGCCGTGGTAGACGAAGTCCACCTCGAGCCCCAAGAATATCCGCTGGAACCAGTTCTGTTCGACGTTGGTCATGTGTCGCACGAGTCCGAGCAACGTCAGGGTCGAAGGTTCGCAAGCGCGAGCGCGCAGCTGCTCTTCGTTCAGTCCGGCGCACTTGACGAGCAGTGTCCCGCGGTAGTAGTCGAGGAAGGTCTCGAGCAGCTCTCGCTCACTGCCGGCGTGGGGCGGTTCGTGTCGATCGGGCTCTTGCACGTCTCGAACCTACCGTCGCTCGCCGTGGGGCGCCAACGGTGAGTCAGTCGCCCGTGGCGCCGTCGATGCGTTCGCGCAGCAGATCCGCGTGTCCGTTGTGACGCGCGTACTCCTCGATCATGTGCACGCAGATCCACCGCAGGTCAATCGGTGTTGAGGGTTGGGCCGCACGAGCGAGCGAGGAGAGGTCGGCGTTACTCACAATGACGCGCGACCTCTCGCACGCGTCGAGGAAGTCTCGCTCCACCTCCTCGATAGTGGCGCTCTGGAGGTCGTTGAACTCTACGTCGGGGTCGTCGGGTGCGTCGTAGGCGGGCACCACTTCTTGGTCGGCGAAGATCTTGTGGAACCAGTACTGCTCGACGATGGTCATGTGCCGAAGCAGTCCGAGTAGCGTCAGCGTCGAGGGGGCACGGCGGCGGTGGCGAGTTGCTCGAAGCTAAGTCCTGAGCACTTGAGCAGCAGCGTGGCGCGGTGGTAGTCGAGCCAGGCTTCGAGTTGGGTCTTCTCGGGTCCGTTGAACGCGGGTTCGGTGCGTGGTGGAGCGACGATGACCATGCAAGCACTGTACGAGTCAGACGCCCCGTCGGGGTGGTGGCGAGAGGGAAACCCAGCGCCCGTGAGGGTGGGCCCAACCCCAGTGGGCGGGGTCGACGCCGACTTCGCACACGACGATCTGCGTGGCCCCGACCCTGGGCGGCTTGGTCGAGGGGGCGGGCGGCTGGAGACCCTTGACGGCCCAGGGATGTTCGAGGTAGATCCACAGCGCGCGGCTGCGCACGTGGTTCATGATCTTCTCGCGCCACCGTACTTGTTCGTCGGGCGAGAAGTACGCGGCCACCCACGAATGGAAGATCACCGGCCGCGCGTCGGACGTGCACAGGTCGAGCGCCTCGTCGATGCGCTCGAGCGCCGATCCGCGAAGTCTCGTCGCGGGTGGCCAGTGCACCATCTGCACGAGCACTTCGTCCAGACGCGCCGCCCGCTCTGGTTGCTCGGGCCACAGGCAAGCCTTCAGCCACAGGACGTCGTCAGCGCTCGCGGGGTCGAGGGGATGCAGATCGATCCCGATGCGCTGGTGGATACGCGCCAAGGGTGAGGACGTGCCACTCGAGTCGAGGTACTCGGTCGTCAAGACCACGCCGTCGTCGTCGTCGTTGATCCGATAGAAGTCTGGGTAGAGGTTGAGACCCATCGACGTGCCCACGTCGATGAGGTGCACGTCGGTGATCCCACGTTCGTTCAGTTCGGCCAGTACGGTCGCGAGCACGGCGCTGCGCCCGGGCTCGTTGGTCTGGGTCGAGCGGTGCAATTCATCGCGCACGAGACCGGGTCGACGCTCGAGTGCGGTGCGTACTAAGGAGGCGAACGCCGCGGGTGTTCGTTTCGCCAAGTCGGCGTAGAGCGGGGCCAGTTCTCGGTCGCCCGTCAGTGCGTGGTAGTGCAGTGCCGCGAGCACGAGCATCGGATTTCGTTGCTCGGGCCGCGCCTCGCCCAAGAGCTGGCAGGCGACGGGAGAATCGGCGAGGGCGTCCACGAGCGCCGAGTAATAGGGCAGTCGTTCGCGGTCCTCGGGCGAGAGCGAGAGTCGGTAGTAGACCGCGGGGTCAAAGGCGTCGCTCACGTGCTCACCCTAGACAGCGATCCTCAGTACGGATCGCGGTTAGCACTCGGTAGAATCGACTGCTAGAAAGGAGGAACCTTGGCCCGACGCCCCGTGACGACCAGTACGAGCCCGACCGCCCTCGACGCGCGCAAGGCCACGATCCTCGAGGCGGTCGTCGCCGAGCACATCGACACCGCTCAGCCCGTCGGCTCCTCGTCGGTCGCCCACAGCGCCGACCTCGACGTCTCGCCCGCCACGGTGCGCTCTGAGATGGTCGCCCTCGAGCGTGAGGGCTACCTGGCCCAACCCCACACCTCGGCCGGGCGTGTGCCCACCGACAAGGGCTACCGCTACTTCGTTGACCACCTGAAGTCGGGTGTCATGAACAGCGCCCAACAACACCAGATCCAGGACTTCTTCGCCAACGTACGCGGCGAGGTTGAAGACGTTCTGCAACAGACGTCCTCGCTGCTCAGTCGACTGACGAACTACACCTCAGTGGTCGTCGGCGCGGGCCATAGTCACGCGTCGATCCTGAGCGTGCAACTGGTGAGCCTGGACGCGCGCCATCAGGTACTGGTCGCCGTGTTCTCCGACGGCGCGGTGATCAAGCACTCGATCATGAGCGGGTTTGACGCGAGCTTCGAGGACGTCACCGAAGCATCGCGTCAATTGAACGCGCTGCTGCTCACCACGACCCTCGAGCACCGGGTGCAGGTGCCCTCGCGCACCGACAACGTCGCCACGCTCGTGCGCGACGCGGTGAGTGTCCTGCACGCCCAGGCACCCACCATGGACGGCGAACAGGTCTTCATCGGGGGCTCCTCACGAGTCGCCGAGGTGTTCGACGGCGTCGAGACCGTGCGCACCGTCTTGAGCATCCTCGAACAAGAACTACTCGTCGTCACCCTCATCCAGGACATCCTCGACCAGGGACTCTCGGTCGCCATTGGGTCCGAGCACGGTTTCGAAGCGCTGTCCTCGTGTGCGGTCATCGTGGCGCCGGTGACGATCGACGGCGAGCCGGCCGGCGCGGTCGGCCTGCTCGGACCCACGCGCATGAAGTACCCCGAGGCGCTGGCGGCGGCCTCGATGGTCTCCCAGCAACTCACGCGGCACCTGGACGGGGAGGAAGCCCTTGGCTAATCCCGATCTCTACGAAGTCCTCGAGGTCGACGCGAGCGTGTCACCCGAGGACTTGAAGAAGTCCTACCGGCGACTCGCGCGCCAGTACCACCCCGACGCCAATCCCGGCGATCCGGCGGCCGAGACGCGCTTCAAAGAGGTGAGCCAGGCCTACGAGATCCTGTCGGACCCAGAACGGCGCGCCAACTACGACCGCTTCGGCTCGGACGTCGGCGCGGGCAACCCCTTTGGCGCGGGCTCGGTCCAGGACATCTTCGACATGTTCTTCGGCGGCATGGGTCAGCGCCCTTCGCAGCGGCGCGGCCCCCAGCCCGGACCCGACGCCGAACTGTCGGTCAACATCACCCTGGACGAAGCGGCCTTCGGGGCCACCCACGAGATCAACGTCACCCTCGCCCAGCGCTGCGCGACGTGTGACGGTTCGGGCTGTGCGCCCGGCACGTCGCCGGTGACCTGTGTCGAGTGCGCCGGACTGGGCGAGGTGCGACGGGTTCGTAACTCGATCCTCGGTCAGATGGTCACGTCCATGCCGTGTTCGAGGTGCAACGGCTTGGGTTCGCGCATCGAGTCACCGTGTGCCGAGTGCCGCGGCGAAGGACGAAAGAGCGGGTCATCCACCCTCACGATCCAAATCCCCGCGGGCGTCGAGGATGGCTCGACGATGCGCCTGGCCGACCGAGGCCCCGCGGGCGTACGCGGCGGGGCGAATGGTCGGCTCTTCGTGCACTTGCACGTCGAACCCGACCCACGTTTCGAGCGTCACGGTGACGACCTGCACCACGAGGCGCACGTCTCGTTCGCTCAGGCTGCACTGGGCGCGAGCATCGAGGTGCCGACGCTGCGCGCGACGACGACCGTCGACGTGGCACCGGGCAGCGCGAACGGAACGGTCCAGCGCATCAAGCACGAAGGCGTCGAGCACCTGCACGGTCGTGGTCGCGGTGACCTTTTCGTGCACCTAGTCGTCGACGTGCCGACCGAACTCGATGACACGTCGCGCGATCTGCTTCGTCAGTTGGCCGAGCATCGCGGCGAAAGCGTTAACGAGGAGACCGGGGGACTGTTCTCGCGCAAGCGCGGTGCCAAACGGTGAGTCAACTCGAATGGCCACGCCGCGTGGCGGCCCTGGCTCAGTTCAGCGTGGGTGACGTCGAGGCGCCGGTGCTCGTCGCGACCGACGAGCACCACCTGCGAAACGTGTTGCGCGCTAAGGTCGGCGAAGAAGTCGTCGTGACCGACGACCAGGGTTCGTGGGCGCTGTGCCAGGTGCTCGAGCACGGGTTGAACCGGGTGAGCCCCGTGTTACTCGATTCGAAGCCCGCCGCGACGACCCTCTACCTGGCCCCGCTCAAGGGCGACCGCAGTGAATGGGCGGTCGCTAAGGCGACCGAACTGGGAATCAGTCGAATCGTGCCGCTCGTCTGTGAACACCTGGTCGTCAAGTTCAAAGGTGAGACGCGCGAGAAAATCGTCCACCGCTGGCGGCGCATCGCGCGCGAGAGTGGCGCCCAGAGTCGACGGACCTACCGGGTCGACGTCGCCGAGCCGGTGCGCGTGCGAGACGTGCCCGAGGACGTAGCGGTCGCGGACTTTGACGGAGAACCCGATTGGCGCGGCGCGCGGGCGGTCGCCATCGGACCCGAAGGGGGATGGGGGCCCGAGGAATGGTCCACGAGTCGGCGCCGACTGAGCCTCGGACCCACCGTGTTGCGCGCCGAAACCGCCGGGGTCGTCGCCGCTTCTCTCCTGGCCTTTGGCGCTGGTGAGTGGGGATTTTCCCTTGGACCGGGCGTAAATGGGTAATGATGAGAGCACTACATGAGTGATTGCCTGTTTTGCAAGATCGTCGCCGGTGAGATCCCCTCGAAGGTCGTTCTCGAGAGCGACACCGCGTACGCGTTCGACGACATTGAGCCCCAGGCGCCGGTGCACGTGCTGGTGATCCCCAAGGAACACATCACCAGTGCCGATCACATCGCCGACAGTCACGGCGGCGTGGTCGACGACCTGGTACTACTCGCCCAACGCGTCACCGCGCTCAAGGGAATTCGTGAGAGCGGCTATCGACTGGTGATGAACGTCGGGGTCGATGGCAACATGACCGTCCCGCACCTGCACCTGCACGTGCTGGGTGGAAGGCGAATGGGTTGGCCCCCCGGATGACCTTTGACGCCTCGGCTCCCGAGGCTTTAACGGTGACGACGTTCGTGCCCAACACCCATCTGATGTCGGGACTGCTCGGTCCACGTGACGAGCACTTGCGGGTGGTGGAGCGCTCGTTTCCCGATTCCAAGATCCGCGTCCAGGGCAACCAGATCTCAGTCGCCGGACCCGACGCGGCCAAGGTCCTGCGGCTCTTTGACGAACTCGTGTTGGTGCTCGAGAGCGGCCAGACGCTCGACCCGTCCAAGATCGAACGCACGATCGACATGGTCGCCGACGACTTGCGCCCGAGCGAGGTGCTGCGCCACGAAGTGGTGCGTGGCGCCAAGGGCAAGGCCATCCGGCCCTCGACCGCGGGACAGAAGCGCTACACCGATGCCATCGACGCCTCGACCATCACCTTTGGTATCGGCCCCGCCGGCACGGGCAAAAGCTACCTCGCCGTCGCGGCCGCGGTCCAGGCACTGCACCGTCGTCAAGTCCAGCGCATCGTGCTCACCCGACCCGCCGTCGAAGCGGGCGAACATCTGGGCTTCCTGCCCGGGGACCTCATGGCCAAGGTCGATCCGTACCTGCGACCGCTCTACGACGCCCTCTTTGACATGGTGGGACCCGACGGAGCCCAACGGCTCATCGCGAACGGGACCATCGAGGTGGCGCCCCTCGCGTTCATGCGCGGCCGGACCCTGAACGACT
>Ga0302202_10002190_pt1 | contig 23000 bp, 19 predicted proteins | sample II_Bog_N3_3_FD_194579 | JGI IMG/M metagenome (GOLD analysis project Ga0302202, IMG submission 194579) | Peat permafrost microbial communities from Stordalen Mire near Abisko, Sweden - II_Bog_N3_3 | ecosystem: Environmental > Terrestrial > Soil > Wetlands > Peat | place: Sweden: Abisko...
AGGGCAAGTTCCAGCGGCGCGACTTCCGCCTTGAGGTCCTTACGCAAATGTCGTCTTTCAGCCAAGAAGGGTCGCTCTTCGCCCACCTCGGCAAGCATGAGATCTTCACCCCGTTACGGGTATATCCGCCAATGACAGCGCGGGCGCTTGCTTGCTGGCCGTTGGACGATGGCTTGCGGGAGGCCATATGAATAATCAGGCGAGCTTTACGCTTCGCGGGCGCAACCCCGATGTTTTGACCTGCATAGCCAATCTTTCCAATGACGAGGTGTTCACGCCGCCTGAGTTTGCCAACCGTATGCTGGACACCCTTGCCGAAGCCTGGGCGGCGGCGAACAACGGGGCGAACATCTGGGCGGACGGTTCGGTTAGGTTTCTCGATCCGTTCACGAAGTCGGGCGTATTCCTGCGCGAGATCGCCAGCCGCCTCACCAAGGGGCTGGCAGCCGAGATTCCTGACCTTCAAGAGCGCGTTGATCACATCCTCACCAAGCAGGTGTTTGGCATTGGCATCACTTATCTCACCAGCCTCCTGGCGCGGCGAAGCTTGTATTGCTCAAAGCACGCTGATGGCCCGCACTCCATCGCCAAAGACTTCGCCGACGATGCGGGCAACATTTGGTTCGAGCGGATGGAGCACACATGGGAAGACGGCAAGTGCAAGTTTTGCCGGGTGGGCCAGAAGACTTTCGACCGTGGCGAAGAGCTTGAAACACACGCCTACGCGTTCATTCATACAGACGATATCAAGACTCGACTAGCCCAGTTGTTTGGAGGCGACATGCAGTTTGACGTGATTATCGGCAACCCGCCCTATCAAATGAAGGGCGGTGCAGGTGGTTCCAGTGACTCCTCGATCTACCATCTTTTCGTAGAGCAGGCGCTGAGGCTCGATCCGCGCTTTCTGACTATGGTGATCCCGTCCCGGTGGCTGGCTGGCGGGCGAGGTATGGAGGAGTTTCGCAAGACGATGCTGACAGGCAAGCACATCAGTCATTTTGTTGACTATACCAAGATGTCAACGGCATTCCCTGGTGTCGATTTTGAGGGTGGCGTCGGTTACTTTTTGTGGGGCAAGGACCACCAAGGCGATTGCGAGTACACTCTCTACCAAGCCGAAGAGCTTCAGCCAGTCGTTATTAGAGACTTGGGAAGCCACGACATCTTCGTTCGAGACGAACGTTCGTTGGCAATCCTCAATAAGATTCGTGCCAAGTCCGGAAAAACAATGGACAGCATCGTCAGCTCCGACACGCCGTTCGGATTGCCGACGAACATAGTCGAATGGAAGGACAAGTCGTTTAGGAATTCTGTTGCTCTTTATCTAACTGATCGAGGAAAGCGAACCGTGGGATTCATACTCCGGTCGAGTGTTCGTAAGAACACACATCTGATTGACGACTGGAAAGTCCTTCTGCCCGAGGCATACGGCGAACGCGGCGCTATCCCCGCGATGGTATTGGGTCCGACTATTGTTGCGCCGCCTGAGTCCGTCTGCACACAGACATATCTTGTCGCCGGTCCGTTCAAGAATCAACGTCAAGCGAAGAGCGTGCAGTCTTATATCTCAACACGATTGTTCAGGTTCCTTGTATCCCTGCGCAAGATAACGCAGCACGCATTGCGTTCGACCTACTCGTGGGTTCCACAGCAATCGTGGGACAGGACTTGGACAGACGAGATGCTGTATGAAAAATACGGCATTAACAAAAAAGAAATCGCATTCATCAATAGCATGATCCGGCCTATGGGAGAGGACGATGAGTAAAACTATCGAGGAGATCCTCACGCCGAAGCCGGTGGCTCGGCCTCGCATCTACGCCTATTCGATTGACGACAAGGCGCACAAGGGTCTTCTCAAGGTCGGGCAGACCACGCGCAACGTGAAGCAGCGCGTCGCCGAGCAACTCAAGACTGCCGCTATCAAAAACTACAAGATCGAACTGAACGAGTCCGCCGAGCGCGACGACGGGACCATCTTCAGCGATCACGATGTGCGCGCAGCGCTCGTCAGGAAGAAGTTCGAGAACGCAGAACTGGAGTGGATGCACTGCTCGGTCCGGGAGCTTAAGACCGTGCTCACCGAACTTCGGACAGGGCAGAAGTTCACAGGCACTCACCACCAGACATTTTCGATGCGACGCGAGCAGGTTGAGGCGGTCGATAAGACATTCGAATATTTTCAGTCCATCTGGTCGGAGGATGGGGAAAAAGTGCCGCGATTCCTGTGGAATGCCAAGATGCGCTTCGGCAAGACCTTCACCACCTATCAGCTTGCGAAGAAGCTGGGCGCAAAGCGGGTGCTCGTGCTGACTTTCAAGCCTGCCGTGGAGGACGCGTGGCAGACGGACCTTGAAAATCATGTGGACTTCGAAGGCTGGCAGTACCTATCGAAATCCTCCGGCGGCGACCCGACGCAGATCGACCGCAAAAAGCCTGTGGTCTATTTTGGCTCCTTCCAGGATTTGCTAGGCCGCGACGCGGCGGGGAACATTAAGTCCAATAACGAATGGCTCCATGAGGTGAATTGGGATCTCGTAGCCTTCGACGAGTACCACTTCGGTGCCTGGCGGGAAACCGCTAAGGAACTGTTCGAGGGCGAGGACGAGACGGTTGCCAAGAAGGAAGCCAAGCTCGAATACGCCGCCGGTCTAGAGGATGTGAACGAAGACCTTACCGTGCTCTCGGAGAAGGAAGTAGAATTCCTCCCCATCACGACCAAGGCATATCTCTATCTTTCCGGCACACCGTTTAAGGCGCTGGCCACAGGCGAGTTCATCGAAGAACAAATCTTCAACTGGACCTACACGGACGAACAGCGCGCCAAGGAAGATTTCGCCGCCGAGAACAGCGGCAAGTGGAACCCTTATGGTGCGCTGCCACAGATGCGTCTGCTTACTTATCAGATGCCGGACGAACTGCTGACGGTCGCGAGCGCCGGAGAGTTCGACGAGTTCGACCTCAATGAGTTCTTTGCAGCTATGGGCACAGGAAAGGGCGCGCAGTTCAAGCACAGAACCGACGTACAAAAATGGCTGGATATTATCCGGGGCCAGTACGCGCCGAAGATTGTTGAGGGCCTGAAGTCGGAAAAGCCCCCGTTCCCATATTCCGACGTGCGATTGCTGCCCTACCTGCAGCACTCATTCTGGTTTCTGCCCAATGTCGCCGCCTGCCATGCGATGGCGAACCTGCTTGCTCAAAAGCATAATGTTTTCTGGCATGAGTTCAAGTGTGTTGTGGCTGCCGGGGCGTCGGCGGGGATCGGACTTGATGCTCTCCCTCCGGTGCGCAAGGCGATTGGGGGCGGTTTCGAATCCAAGACGATTACGCTGTCATGCGGAAAGCTCACCACGGGCGTGACCGTGCCGCAATGGTCTTCGATCTTGATGCTGCGCAATCTGAAAAGCCCTGAAACGTATTTTCAAGCAGCCTTCCGCGTGCAGTCTCCGTGGTCTATTAAGAACCCGAACGGTGACGACCCGAATGAGGAAGAAATCCTCAAGCCTGCTTGCTTCGTATTCGACTTTGCCCCTACGCGCGCGCTTCGTCAACTCTCCGAATACGGCATCGGACTCTCGCCCAACGAGTCTAATCCGGAAAACGCCGTCAAGGATCTCGTGTCGTTCCTGCCGGTATTAGCCTACGACGGCGCGAACATGACTCAGATCGATGCTGGCGGCATTCTGGACATCGCCATGGCTGGCACCTCGGCAACGCTGCTGGCGCGCAAATGGGAGAGCGCACTGCTGGTGAACGTGGACAACGACACGCTGCGCCGAATCCTTGATAACCCGCAGGCAATGGCCGCCGTGGAACGTATTGAGGGCTGGCGTGCGCTGGGCGACAACATTATCGAGACCATCATCAACAAGAGCGAGAAAGTCAAGGACCTCAAAAACAAGGCCAAGGTTAAGGACCTGACCGAGAAACAGAAGACGCAGCTCACTGACGAGGAGAAGGAATACAAGTCCAAGCGCAAGCTGGTGCAAGAAAAGCTGATTAAGTTCGCGACACGCATCCCTGCGTTCATGTACCTGACCGATTTTCGCGAGAACACGCTACAAGACGTGATCACCAAGTTGGAGCCCGACTTGTTTCTGGCCGTCACTGGTCTGACGGTGAAGGACTTCCATCTGCTCGTGCACCTCAAGGTATTCAACACCGAGCAGATGAACCAGGCGGTGTTCGCGTTCCGCCGCTACGAGGATGCCTCGCTGCGGTACACCGGCATCGAGAGCCACGATGGGCTGTCTCACTACGGTCTGTACGATACTGTGGTCGCAAAAGACTGAACGGCCCCGTCAACTGGGAGCGCCTCCAGCAGTGGTGCGAGGATGCCAGTAAGCTCGATGCCGGGCGGCAATATCGGGCGCTGTTCGTCCGCGAAGAGGGCCGGGAGCGGTACAAGCCGAAGGATTTCCACGATGCGGTAGCTGCGTTCGCCGCCATTCCCCCGCTGAATCGAAGCCAGATACGGTCAGTATTGAAGAGCGAGAGACTCTGAGAGTAGGATTGAACGAATGTTGATGGAAGCCCCATTCCGCTATGAGTGCGAGATGTACCCTGCTCTTGGCACTGCCCTGCACGATACCGTTTTCCCACGCGGCCCAAAGGCAAAGGAACTCATAGAGCCGTCGATCTGTGGCGTAATCCCGGATGTGCTGTATTGCCGTTGGCGGTATTCGCCTGGGCCGAAGGTCAAGCGCCCCGCCACTATTATTGACGCTCATATTCTCTCGGTTCTGGAACAGACTGGCGGGTGTACCCTTTCCGACCTATGCGAACGTCTATTCTTGCTTGAACCCAAGGCGAACGAGTCAGTAAGTGTTTCTTGAACTTCAGAGGTAAACACTGAACCTCACCTAAGTACGGTAGACTGACTGGCCATCAGCAGCCTGTACGCACGCTAACGGGTCAGCCCCTTGGTGCGACAAAGTTGCGGTGTGCCGAAAGTGCGCCGGGCTACATTGAAGCGCACTGCTTGCCAAGAATGGTGTTCTTCGAGCGCATTTGACCCATTCAATGAGACTGGCCGGTTCCAATTGCCATGTTTGGGTAGTTTGGCGCTATGAATGAGCGGACAAATTCAAACGATCATCAGCTCAGCTGAAATGGGCCACCTTTGCTTGGCCTGGCACCATGATTTGGATTGGAAGCTTCTGGAGAAGAATTGCCAGAGTCAGGACATCGCCGTGAGGAAGCGCAAAGGATTCGATCGCGAACTCCCATCGCTCTCCGTTCACATCAACGAGAGGAAATGTGCTTTCCCCCAGCGGTCCGCGCGTGCTGTAGCCACAATATGACCGCATAACCTTGAGAGCCTCGACTTCGTCAAAACTCGGAAAGAGCCCCTCGAACGGCGTAGAGGTGATGAAGTGCCGCGTCTTTTCCTCCGAGTTCTTCCGTACTGGATGGCTGCCAATAATCGCAAAAGAGGGAATATCAAGAATCTCTACTGTCCGGTAGAGGGTTGATGTCCACGAATTACCGAAACCATCCGCCACCTTATTCAGCGATTTCAGGGTGTGTTGGATGCCTTTGACATGTTGGTTGAAAAGATCTTGCATGAACAATAATCTGCCGGCTGCGTAGTTGGCCTCTGCTTCCAGGCCAATGTGATACCCCTCGACGAGAGTGAGCTGATCATCGCCGAAGGTAAAATCGCGATGCCAGTCTATGATGCTGTGACCGATCTCATGGGCAAAGTTCCATCGCTTCTTCAGTTCGTGCAGGCTGCCATCGACCAGGATTCTTTTCTGCTCCGGAATCCAGAGCGCCTTGAGATTTGCAGTCTTGATCGCTTCCCAGATACGCGTTGGCTTTTCGAAGAAAAGCTTTGCGCCGACCTTGACGCGACTGATCGATTCACGGACGACTCCGTCCTCGCTTGTGAGGTAGTACTGCGGATCGAGTTGCTGAAGTTTGAACACCGCATCGAGATCAAGCGGTGGTTCGGGATTTCCTAATCCTCGAAGAATCTTTTCAACTTGAACATCGATCTCATTCCGAGTTCCCGGTTTCAGTATGATCTTCCGCAACACTGCCTCCAAGGAGAAAGGGCCCAAAGCCTATATAGCTGCCAGAGCCCGAATGAATTCATGAAGAGCTTCTCTTTGTTCTGGTTCCAAGGGTTTGGTACTGGAACTGGCTGCAAAGGCTAGAGCCGCTAGGGCAGTCGTTTTGTCGGGGATTACAACGCCGGCAGCTTGCGCAAGCCTGCGCGGCGGAACATCGAACACTTTGGCCACCCTGGAAATGATCCTGAGTTCTGGAAGCTCCTTCCCATCTTCCAAGCGAAGAAGGTCGTAGGGATTCATCCCTATGGTCTGCGCAAGTGCTTGCACCGACAAGCCTCGTTCTCTTCGTGCCAGATTAAGAAACTGACCGAACACATTTCCACTCTGAACGTGTTTTGGGTCAGCCTCGTCGAGAACGGTTTCCGACAGCTCGCCTTGTGTGGCTTGGCCTTCGGTTTTCGCCATCGTTCCGGTCAGTTCCGGGCCGAACTGTTCTTCTAGCTCTGACACCCATCCACCGACTGAAAATCTGACATCCTCTTCTTCCTTTGCTACCTTTCGGAGCCAATCTTGGCTGAATGTCATGTCCATCATCGCTTTGCCTCTGTGAGGAAAATGTCCGCAAGCTCTGGGGTTGTCTCCAAGTAAAGCAAATTCTCCTTCGCCGGGTCCCTTTGAAGCGGCATCATCCTGCACGTTTTCTGGTAGAACTGCTCTGTTTTTGGATGAGGGAGAGAGTGCAATCCCACGCGCCCGTCAAATCCTGCTTCCAGGCTGAGCTTTACAGCCGCAGCGTAGAGGTTCATACCTACCACGCCAAAGCGTTGATTTTGTCCAAGCTCAGAGGTGATCTCCCGGAGATTCCAAGGCGCGACTTCAAGGTAATCGATGTAGGCAAGACCCTCCCCTGCTTGTGTAGTAACGCGTGCGGCATGCTTAGCAAGGTCGACCTTCATCAGCCCCTGTAGCTGGCCCGCGTATTCAATCCCGTAGAAGGTGAGCCCGAATTGTTGCAGCTGTGGCACTTTGTTCTCCCAATTCCAGTGCCAATGCCTTGGCTGTAGCATTGGGTCTACGCCTCGCCTGATCATGCTCTTCGTTGCTTCAACAACCATCGGACGCCAGTCGCGCTGCGTTTCGACAAAGTGCTCCAACGTCACCTCATCGAAAAGTCCAGCCTCGACGAATGCTCCGGAGGAGAGATCCAGAATTTGAACGGGGACTTTCAAAGCATCATCAACTCCGACTTTGAGTTCTTGTCCTCGTCCTCGAAGTAAAGCTTTTCACCCTTTTCAAGTCGACTCTCAACCGTTTGGTAGAGACGGATTGCCTGCCGAACTACCTGCGTTTTCGAGAGGTCCTTCCGCCCGGCGAGCACTTCCAAAGCCTCCATCTCCCTGTCCGTTAGGTTGAGAGTCATTGTGCGCCGTTCCATGACTGCCATATTTCACCTCTAGGGAAAATCTATTAGTATTGGGCTATTTTGTCAACAAAAATTAGCTAACAACTATATATTTATTTGCTTGGAAATGAAGCACTTGAACCCATCTAAACGGTTTGCACTTGAGAAAATGGTGAATTTATCTGTAAAAAAAGCTTGCATTGTGGCTAGTTTTTAGCTATATATCAATCAACGCAGACCCCTGCGGGAAGGGAGCGCCCATATGAGCGCAAATGAGGAACTAGAAGTGAAGATTGTTGAAGAAGTCTTTGTTGAGGGTGAGCTCGTGGAGCTTGTCATCATCGAGGAGTTCGCCAAACGCGGAGAGAAGCCTCCCCATGCAAAGACTTACGTCATCCGGATCGACAAGGAGACGTACCGCCTCCACAAACCCAACCCAACCGGCGAAGAATTGCTTCACCTCGCTGGGAAAACCTCTACGGGATACAAGCTGTACCAGATCTTCCGCGGTCGCCAGCCTGAGCCTGTAGCGCCTAACCAGCACGTCGACTTGCACGCCCATGGCATCGAGCGATTCACAACTGTCCAGAAGGACCCGACGGAGGGCGGCCAGGTTGCCGAGGCCCTCCGCAGGGACTTCAAACTCGCGGTCGAGGATACGGAATATCTCGATTCATTAAGGCTACCGTGGGAGACCGTGCGAGAGCCGAATGCCACACTCCTGCTGGTCATCGATGGATGGAGCATTCCTCCTGGCTACAACGCTGCTTTCGCGAAACTTGCACTCGTGATCCCGCAAGGCTATCCCGACACACAAATCGATATGGCTTATTTTTCGCCGGCATTGTTACGTCGTGACGGGAAGCAAATCAACAACCTCAGTTCCATTCAATGGCAATTGGGCACATTCCAGCAATGGTCACGACACCGCACCGGCGCGAATCCCTGGCGCCCTGGAATAGACGACATTTCCACACATCTCTCTCTGGTCGACGATTTTTTGAGAAGGGAATTCGATATTCGATGACAGCCTCCGTGAGAATGACCAGTGAACAACACTCGCAGTTGATGAGCCACCTCTTTCCCGGGGATGGGTGTGAGGCAGTTGCACTACTCCTATGCGGCAGGAGAGAGAGCGGCCCACGCCCGGTTCTGGTCGTGCGGAAGGTGGTGCCCGTTCCTTACGAATCGTGTTCGATTCGTACTCCAGACCGCGTGCAGTGGTCCACCGATGTTCTTGATGAACTGATTCCTGAAATCTGGAAGAGCAATGCCAGCGTGGTGAAAGTACATTGCCATCCAACCGGCTTCGACCGCTTTTCTGCCATCGATGATCTTTCCGACGGAGAGCTCGCTCTCTCCTTCGAGGGCCTCTTCGACGAAGGCCGGATGCACGGAAGCCTCGTCCTCCTTCCGGATGGACGCATCTTTGGACGGACACTTCAGGATGGAAAGATCGGAGACGACCTTGGATTAATTTTCGTTGCGGGGAACAACATCGACCTGTGGTCACGCCGGAGTGTCAGGGAACGTGACGATGACAAGCGTACTCAACAGGCTTTTGGCCCCGGCACCGTCAAAGTGCTGAACTCCTTGCAGGTCGCTGTGATCGGTTGTTCTGGTACCGGCAGCGTTGTAATCGAACAATTGGCCAGGCTAGGCGTAGGAGGGTTTGTTCTTGTTGACCCCGATCATGTCGAACACAAGAATCTAAACCGCATCCTTAATGCGACATTCGAAGATGCTGAGCAAGGAATTGCAAAGGTTGACGTTTGCCGACGCACGATCGAGTCGCTGGGAAGGGGGCAGCTAGTGCTGCCGCTGTGCCTGAATCTCGACACACCTGCGGCAGTTCGTGCCGTGGCTGAATGCGACGTTATCTTCGGATGCGTTGATACGGCCGAGGGAAGGAACTTGGCGAATCGGATCGCAGCCTACTATTTGCAACCCTACATCGATGTTGGCGTAAGCTTGGCTGCCAATGGATTGGGCGGGATATCCACCATCTCAGGTGCGGTTAACTACTATGCGCCGGGGCTACAATCGCTGCTTGAGCGAGGGGCGATCACTGAAGAGCAGATTCGCGCCGAAGAGACCAAACGCATCAGTCCAGAACGCTTCGCGGAGCTTCGAAGACAGAAGTATATCCAGGGAGTGGAGGTTGATCGACCTGCTGTTATCAGCGTAAATGCCTTCTTCGCAGCTTTAGCAGTCAATGAGTTCCTTGCCCGAATCCACGCATTTCGAAACGTCGACAACGATGAATTCGGCACTGTCCGCGGCGACCTATGCGAGTTCGCACTCTTACGCGAGCAGAGTATTTCCTCAGCCGGACATCTTTCCCGATACATCGGATTGGGAGACCAATCTCCTCTTTTGGGCCGTGTTTCGCTACTGGAGTAGCCCATGAAGATTCGTTTGACATTTCTCCGTCTACTCGAATGGCTTGGATTCCGAGCGAAGAGTTACCAGATGCAACTGGTAGCAGAAGTGCCTGACGATCCGCGCCCATTTGAGGTTTATGCGATCGGTGATCCACATATCTGGCAAGCGGCGTTCCTCTGTCCATGCGGATGCGGGCACCTGATTCAACTCAGCCTGCTGAAATCGGACTCGCCTCGCTGGGACCTCAAAGTCGATCGCGACGGCAACGCCACCATCTCGCCGTCTGTATGGCGCACGATGGGATGCCAGGCCCATTTCTTTGTGCGTGGCGGCAGAATCATATGGTGCGACGACCACACGAAGTGATGGTTCACATCCAGTCGGCCAGCCTGTCCATCTGGTCAACAGCCGATGTGCCGACAGCGTTAGCTTGTCACTTCGGATCCGACGCCTCGCGGGGTCGGGAATCCTGCCATCGAAGATCAACTACCAAAGGGCTGGCATAATGCCGCCGTAGGGTGACTGATCCGGCATCAGCCTGCACGGGCCGTATCGACGCGTGTCTCGCGATTCGCGCGTTTGCCTGTGTGCGAACAGTGTGCCGGCAAAGTCAATCGAAACTCCGTCGGAACGAGATCGGGAAGGCAGTCACCCATCCTGCCACTGCCCCGCAGACCTCTTTAACAAACACGAGCATACATCTTGCACATGAAAACGCAGTTCAAAGGCGAACCTGCGCAGCTTTCCGGAAGCATGTCGTTGATCAGTTACCGCCGATTCGGGTAGGCCCCAATGCCCGGGAACATGATTTTTCCGGGTACGGGCATTCGGTGAGGGGTGCAAATAATATGAAGAAAGCGCGCAATCGTCATAGTTTTATTCCCGGCGCCTGGGGTGCTTACCTTTACAAATCACTCTTCAAGTCTTCGATTTGAGCTGTGCAGTCAATCTCGTCAAGTCCATTAGGTCCGGCGTGTGTAATGCTTGTCGAATTCTTGAAAGATGTTGCTGTTGTAGAGGCGCTGGACAGCACCTAGGCTTAGTTGGATTGAGCGGATGTGGGAAGCAGAATTTGCGCTCAACCTAAAGACCTCGCCGTAGCCTATGATACTTCGCATTCACCATGAAGTCTGAATACCGTTTGGCAAGCGCGGCGGTCAGAAGGTCATAGGTCATAGGGTAGTTCTTGAGAATGTCTTCCTGGCGCATCGCGACCGCTGGCGCGTTCGGGTCGTCGGTGTACCTGAATTCGACTGCGGCGGTGTCTTTGCCCCTGACGAGGCGAGTTTCTAGCCGCAGAGCCACATGTTGGCCGCCGGCATCGTCCGTGTCGGTGGCTTCACACGCATCGAGATAGGCCAACAACTTCTGAACCTGGACTGGGTAGTCCGCGCGAGTGGCTGGCTCAGCGGGCTTCGAAACCGTGATAAAACGAGATCGGCATCAGGAAGAAGTTGTATTGGGATAAGTCGAGCTTGAACCAACTGGCCGTGAGCAAGAGGTAGTTGCGAAGCGATGCCGTACCGACCTCCTGAACACGGCGCCCGATGTACGGGTCTTTATTAATCAAGTGCGCCGCGTTGTCACGTATTTCGACGAGTGCAAGCAGATTCTCTTGCGCCGCCTTTTCGAGACCCGTTTTCTTATCCGCGACCATCGCGGCGGCGAGATAGGTCAAGCCAACAGATATTGGATTGCCACTACGATTCTCCTTCGGCTTTTGTCTACCGGTGTTGTCCTTGGTCATCTCATACAGGGTCTCGATGGCCTCTCCATGGTCCGCTAGCCATTTCGCCTTCAGCAATAATTCCCAGGCGTTCGTCATCAATAACGAGAACGCCTCTTCTCTATAAGTGAAGCTGGGCTTGTTGTAGACTTCGATCGCGGCAACGGCAGCCTGGACGGACTTGGCAGCAAGATCAACACTTAGCGGCATGGTGCCAACATCTTATTCCACCGAGGCAGAACAACAATTTTGTCAGACCGACCGATCGATCATCCGCAGCATGTGGCTGGCCACGAATAGTAGTTCGAGCGTTTCGGCCTCATTGAGGTTCGGCAGGTTGTGCGGCTCATGCACGAAGGAATTCCGAAACCAGCCTATGCCGCTCGTCAGAAGCCCCTTGAGCTGCTTTGCAAACCCCTCGCGGTCCTGTGGAGAGCCAGCGCCTAGACTCGGATACGGAAACTTTAGGTCGCCGGTGTCGAACAGCTTGTAAGGAAGGCTGACGCCTGACACACCTTTTGCCGCCGGCGCTGGCGATGCGTCGCGGATCTGGTTCAGCCGGTTCTCCACCAGCATGAAAGCCGCAGTGACTGCCTCTTTAAGCTTCCCCTCTCGGAAATAGTGCTCGTAGCCTTGAAGGTCAGTGTGAAGAAACCGGAGCGCTTCGACGACGGTACGATCAACCCTGATGGCGGAGATTTCTTCTGCCGCCTCAGTATGGCCTTCAGGCGTGATCTCGTAAAAGTCATTCCTGGTGAGCCCGATGTATCCGTTGTTGATTAGGTAGCGCCACGGGGAGCCGAACAGATATTTCACGGCGGCGCGTCGCTCCTCTTCAGGCAACCCGAGCGCAAAACCCTCTGGGTCAACTGTGTTGTAGGGCTCCAAGAGCATGTTTTCCCTATTAAAGGAATTCTGCAAGAAACGATCGGCAAGCGCCCTCAACAGAGCGCGGCCTTGCACGTGCTGAGGCAGTTTGCGGAAGTCATTGAGTGTTGGCGCAACCGAAATAATCGTGAATCGAGCCATAGCGTGATTCTAAATGCGATCTTCTGACGATAGGTTGCATTGCCAGGACCCGGTCAAGGGTTTTGAATCGATGAATACACTTCAAACCTCGGGCGGCCTTTAGGTGAATGTTTGATCAACGAGTCGTTCATCGTCACAGATTGATACTGGGAAGGCGGCGAGTGTCCAGCAAATACCCCTGCCTAGGAAAGACTTTTCCCGGACACTGGCCGCTACTGGACAGATTCGGGCCCGTTCATGCGTGATCGTTGGCTCGACAATCGGTGTTTGGCGCTAGAACTCTTAACGGCTGGCGTAGGCCGAATAGCCATCAGCCGGCTTGGTTCGCCCATTCGAAGGTTTTCTGAGGGAAAGCCGCCCTGATCTTCGGAAACGTGCACTGAATCCTTCGCGGTGGCGCTTACGGCCGATGATCAACGGGCCTGCCGCTCACATTCCGCCCCTGCCGAAAGACCCTTGCTAAAAATCCATTCCACGAAGTGAAAAAGCCCGTCCAGCGTCTTCATCAAGTCAATTCTCGTCCAGATGTCTCCCCTTCAATTCTTATCAGCCCCCTCGTCGAAATCGTCTCGATCCAGGCCGCGCCCGTTGCTCGTCCCTCTCGGGATCGTGAGGCTGGGACCGCCTCCACCTATCTCATTGCCCTTCATTCATCTGGAGTCATTCCCAGGCAAACCCCAACACTTTCCTTGGCCACACGCTCCCCCGGTTTCGAAGACCTCATCGAGAAGACCCGAGCCTACATTCACGCCGCCAAAGCCCCCGCCACCCTGCGTGCCTACCGGACCGACTTCGAAGACTTCATCCGATTCTGTCAGGAGCACCATCTGGCCCATCTCCCGGCGACTCCCACGACCGTCGCTCTCTACATCGCCGACCGCGCGGGCGCCCTACGCTCGGCGACCATCACTCAGGCCGCCATGAACGGAGTCAGCGAGCACGACATCATACGCCAGACCGGCCACAAGTCGGCCGAGATGCTCGCCCGCTACATCCGGATCGGGGAGATCTTCACCCGCAACGCCGCCGCCGGGCTGGGTATCTGACCTCTGTGAACTGGCAACTGACCCCTGAGAAAAAGGGCTTCTTAGCGCTTTCCGGCTGCTGAAGCAGACGATCCCGTTTCCTGCCAATCCCAATCACACCATTGCACCCAAGCCAATCAAGTGGACACCATGAGACTCCGCCGGAATCAACTCTGCCCGATCCACCGCTCCCACTTCTGCTGCGGAAGAGAGCAAATCCCAAGAGAAAAGTGCCGGCGCAGGATGGGCATCCGCCGGATCGAGGACCCTCAACATCCCAGGGGATACCGGGAACTTCGCTCCAACGGCGAGATGCGGAAACCCCTCGACCGGAAGATTGTCGCCCAGAATGGCATATGCGCCCTCTGCAAGGAACGGTTCACGGATTACGGAGACGTGGTACCCGATCACATCGATCCCCGCGGCATGGGCGCCGCCTGGCGGGACGACCATCCGGGAAACATTCAGGCGGTCCACTGGTGGTGCAACGGGGAGAAGGGATCGACCAGAGGATGATCTTTGGCCGGTGCGCTAAATTTCTCTCGCACCCTGGCCGGATATATCCTGAAACCCGCAAACGTGATCCACATCACGCTGGCATAAAGAAGTTGCCTGCGGCGTTCATCAATACCGATCCGGCCAGAATCATAGCCTCGTAGTGCGCAAGCGCCAACGCGGTTATTACACGCGCTATCCCGAACTCCTTTCAATTGTTGACTTTCGCCTAACCTGCGCTTACTCTTTCCGGGTGATTTCCTCACAGGCTAATTCGACGCGCTATTCTCGGTGTGTGTTCTTTCGGAGCTTTTTCTACTCGCCAACCCTTATCCCGAGGAATCGACCATGGCTCTCGACAACGAACTCGTAGTCGATCTCCTCACATACATCGAGCAGGTAGAGAAACTCAAGATCAAACCCGCATTCTCCGTGCCCACTGAGTATTTCGCCGCCCACCAGCACGAGCTGAAAGGCCTCCCGGAGATCCGGTTCAACGTCCAGGCGGAAGGTGAGGACGTGTGGCTCTGTGTTCCGCGACTCAAAGAGATTCCAGCCCCCGAGCCCGATGAGAAACTCGCCCCTTGGATCACCATCCACAAGACGCCGGCAAAAGCGCCGGAACTGAAGCCCTCTATTGAGACGCCCGCGAGCTCGGAAACTCCGGATCAGCAGAGGGCGCGAGCCGAAATCCACGAACTCTTCGATTGGTACGTCGAGAACCAGTGGACACCTTGGGCGGCAGCGGAACTGCCCCGCCGCAAGACGATCCACCGCTATAACCAGGTCTTCGCCATCCAGCAGGCGATCGCAAGCGATGGCGCCGACACACCCCTCGAACTGGTCTGGGGCATCGGCCTGGCCCTCTGGAAGAAGGAAGGCAAAGGGAGCACTCTCAAATACCCTCTGATTACGCAAGGCTGCGAGATCAATCTCAATCGCCACACATTCGATCTGGAGATCAGACCCCGCAACGTCGATGCCCGAATCGAGTTGGACTGCTACGCCGAGATGGAAGTGCCGGGTGTGACGCAGGTGGAGGCGTTCTGGAAGAGCGCCATAGACAGCACCACAAATCGGGTCAATCCGTTTGAATTCTCGACCTTCGAACCAACACTCAAAACCGCAGTAGGCTTTCTTGATCCCTCCGGCTCCTATGAGGTTCTGGCCGAGGACCCAACCCTGCCGGCACCAACGGAAAAGCTCAAGATCACGAGCACGTGGGTTCTTTTTGCCCGCAAGCGCACGGCCACCCTCTTCCTAGAGGATGTGAAACGTCTGAAGGAGAACGTGAAGGAAGTCCCCAACCTTCCACCCGTAATCCGCAGCTTTGTGGTGCGCGGCGACGAGGAGGTGCGCGCCCGAACCGAGCGCGTCTTCCGCGGCCTGCTATCAAGCGAAGCTCCCACCGACGCTGCGGAACTCTTCTTCCCTCTTCCCTACAATGATGAGCAGGTCGCAATCATTCAGAAACTCGAGCACGGTGATGGCGTCGTGGTGCAGGGCCCACCGGGTACCGGCAAGACGCACACAATCGCCAACATTATCAGTCACTATCTGGCCGCGGGCAAGCGCGTGCTGGTCTCATCGAAGGGAGAAACAGCGCTTACCGAGGTGATTGGCAAACTGCCCGAGCGGATCCGCCCGCTGGCTGTAGGCCTTCTGTCGAACGAACGCGATGGCATGAAGCAGTTTGAGCACTCAATCCAGACCATCGCTTCAACCGTGACGGCACTCAATCCCCAGCGTTCCGCCCGGGAGATCAACCGGCTCGAAGATCAGGTCAACCGCCTTCATTCGAAAATCTCGCAGATCGATTCCTCGCTAAGAGCACATGCAACGAAGCATATGCGCACTTACAAGTTCCAGAGCCGGGAATCCACGCCTGAAGAGATTGCAAGGTATGTCGTCGAGCACGAGGAAGCGCACAAGTGGATGGACGATGCGCTTACGGCTGATGGTATGGAACATCTCCTGTTCGATGAGCGCTCGATCGGCATCCTGCGCCAGGCGCGGCTCCGGGTGGGCAGGGACATCATCTACCTTGATTCCTCTCTGCCGGTTAGCGATGACTTTCCCGCCTGGCCCGACCTCCTCAGCCTCCATCGCGACCTGATGAAGGCCAAGGACATCGATGCGCGAGTCTCCGACGGCACCATTCTCGACCTGATCGATTCATCACCTGAAACATACGAGAGGGCCGCAGCGCTGCTGATGTTTCTGACCGAGCGATCATCTCTGCAGAAGAAGGTCACCTCCTATCCTCAGACTGGCCTGAACGGGCTAGGCGAAAATCTGGCCAACATGGAGCCGGACGATATTCTGCTTCAATCCCTCTTGCAGGCCTGCCGCGAAATTAAATCGCTTGACTGCACCAGGCGCGACCTTGTCCCGAAATCTGTCGTCGTCCCCGTCGGCGCCGAAGCCAATGAAGACTTCCTCGCGGCAATCGGTCGCCTGAAGCACAACAAGAACGCCTTTGCTTTTCCGTTCGGAAAGTCGGCAGCTCGCACGCTCGTAGGCGAGGTGACGGTTCTCGGATCTTTTCCGGAAGACGCGGAGCAGTGGGAAGACGTCAGCAGCATGATTGGCTGGCGCATGTCAGCCAAGAAGTGTCTCGCTCGGTGGAACGCAGTCGCTAGCGAGTTTGAGATTGAGCCTCAGACGGGTGAACTCGATGACGCATTCCGCCGGGTTGGCCAGCTTCAGGCCCAGATCATGGACCTGCACAACCTCGTCTTCGATTACGACGCGAAGTTGGCCATGGGAATCCAGAAGGTTTTCGGAGAGCGCGTTGCCGCCCGACTTAAGACTGAAGGCGAGAATCTCGTGCAGGAGGTCGTGACCTGCCTGCAGTTCCATATTGACCGAGGCAATCTCGCCTCCACGCTATTCCGGATTGAGACCATCCGTCAGAAGCTGATTGGGCGCAAGGGGCCGATCGTCGACGAGATTCGCGAGTTCTTCACATCCACGCTCGGCAACAAAAACGAAGACGAGATCGAGTTGCAGAAGAAGTGGCATGCTTTGGTATCAGAACTAATCCGGCTCAGCAGCCTTCGGCCGGACCTCGACCAAATTGCCCTTGTCTCAGCCGAAATAGAACGATCTGGTGCTCCGCTCTGGGCCGAGCGCATTCGCACGCAGGCCGCTGAAGTCGACCACGACCCAGTCGTGCCCTCCGACTGGAGGGAAGCCATGGAATGGCGCTGTGCGGTCGCGCTCCTGGATTCGATCGACGTTCATCACCAATTGAGGAATCTCTTTGAAGAACGCCGGACGCACACGAGTTCTCTCGCTCGCACGTACCAGGAACTCGTGGCCGAAAAGTGCTGGCTGAACGTCTTCAACAATTCGCCAGATTCAGTGCAGCAGGATCTCAAGCGGTACCTGAATGCCATTCAGGCGATGGGGACAGGGCTTGGCTTACGCGCGGTTCGCTATAGGAGAGACGCTCAGGAAGCGATGACACGCGCTTATCGCGCTGTTCCTTGCTGGGTCTTGCCCCAGTGGCGCGTCAGCGAGACTATCCCGTCCGAGGTCGGGCTTTTCGACCTCGTCATCATTGACGAGGCGTCCCAGTCGGACATCTGGGCGCTCCCTGTCCTTCTTCGGGGTAAGAAGCTCCTGATTGTGGGAGACCGCAAGCAGGTGTCTCCATCTGCGATAGGAATGGCTGAACAGAGGATCACAGACCTGATAAGCCGCTTCCTGTCGAATCAGCCCTTCGGTTCCGAGATGACCCCTGAAAAGTCGATATACGACCTGGCTAGCGTCATCTTTGCCTCGAACTCAGTCATGTTGAAGGAACACTTTCGCTGTGTCCCGGCCATCATTGAGTTTTCGAACCGTGAGTTCTATCAGAATGATATTGTGCCACTGCGCATACCCCATGCAAACGAGCGCCTTGATCCGCCGCTCATTGATGTGTATGTAAGAGGCGGATTCCGGAAGGGAGACGTCAACGACCCCGAGGCGCAGGCCATTTTGCAGGAGATCCAGGCAATCCTCGCAAATCCGTCCTTTGACAGCCGCACCATCGGCGTTGTCACGCTTCTCGGAACAGACCAGGCTGCCTACATCCACAAACTGGTCACTACACACATCTCGCCCGTGGATATCGTGAAGCGACAAATCGCCGTAGGTCCGCCGCCGGTCTTTCAAGGCCGAGAACGGGACATCATGCTCATCTCTATGGTTCTAGCACCGGGCGATCATTCCGCTCAGAATAGGGACGACCAGAAACAACGCTTCAATGTGGCCCTCTCGCGTGCAAGAGACAGGGAGTATCTCTTCCGCTCCGTGGATTACACCGCCTTTGCCGACGACACTCTCAATGGCCGGCTGCTCCGGCATTTCCGTGAACCTTTCCGGCAGGACACGCGCAGTTCCGCGGCGCTCCGCGAACGCTGCGAGTCTGATTTCGAACGAGACATGTTCGATGCGCTTGCGAAGAGGGGCTACCGGCTCGAACCCCAGGTGCGATGCGGCGGATTCCGAATCGATTTCGTTGTTGAGGGGCGGGAAGGTAGGCGCATTGCAGTGGAATGCGATGGGGACCGCTTCCATGGTCCGGGCCAATGGGCCGAGGACATGGCGCGTCAGCGCGTTCTCGAACGCGCTGGCTGGACTTTCTGGCGCTGCTTCGCTTCCAGTTTCCAGCGTCGGCGCACCGCAGTCCTGGAAGACCTCTTCACCACCATGAGGAATCTTGGCATCGAGCCACTTGGCTCGGATGGGATAGACAATACCGTATGGGTCTACTCGAAGGAAGTAGACCCCTACGCCGTCCGAGAAGAGGAAGAAGAGGAGGACTATGGCTAAGCGGCCGTTCATCAGTAAAGGGATCGATGAAATGGAGCAGATGTTCAAGTCCTCGGGGACGGAACTTCTGACACTTAGAGCGCTTGAGAATGAACTCGTCCACCGCTCAACGCCGCGGGCAGTCAGCTTGCTCAAGACCGTACGAAGGAATTTATCGCTACCGCAATTCATTGGCAATGCGACGGATCCTAATCTCTTCGATCCACAGTCCATCACCACCAAAGTGGCCAATCCTGTTCCTCCACAACGAGCAGAACACGCTCCTGGATTGGCGCTCAAGCCTCCCCAAACGCCTAAACCCGTGCCGGTGACCAAACCTACAAATCCTCCAACTCGTCGGGTTTCGCGTGGAGAACCATTCCCTTTCCCTGCACCCGTAGAGCCTAGACTCGACATCGGCGACGCGATTATGTCCCCCGAGGAGGCAAGCAGGGTGCTGCAAGTCACTTTGGGAGCGGATTGGGAAACGATTGAGAAATCCCGCCGCGAGATCGTCCAGAAATCACATCCGGACAAGGTCCGGTCACTTCCCCCGGAAAGGCGAAAGGCGCTCATCGACCATGCGCGCAGGGCCAACGATGCGGTCCAGGTTCTGCTCGGCTTACGAATTCAAGAAAAGACCCGCACCAGCCAGTTGCATGAATCCATCGAACCTGCACAAGAGCGGGTTCTGCTTCGCATGCCACAGGTGAATCGCTGAAGCGCAGTTTGTGCTCCTCGGTCACGCCATTTGCCTGCAACCTAACTGATTCAGTGCAATGGGGGAAAAAAGGAATGACCTCTTCAGCTCAGCATTATGCGGCTGTATTGAAACGCAGGACCGTAAAACAAGGAGCTAAGTCCGATTACGATCCCTGTATAAGCCAACCTGTGCTTGACTGTGACCTGGGTAGTTTACCAAGTACACCCCTAGTTGGGTGGATGCCTCGGGGGTCAGGCAAAAGCGGCCACTTAGGGTCACTTCAAAACCGGCCACTTTGAGGGGCTGAGACATTAGCTTCGACAGGGGCATTAGCCTCTGTTGGCATGGGTAATGTCTTGAGCAGAGAGAAGCGGGAACAGGTGATCGCGCTGGGGCGTCTTGGGTGGTCCCTGCGACGAATCGAGCAGGCGACGGGAGTTCGTCGCGAGACAGCGGGCGATTACCTGAGGTCAGCAGGGATCGGGGTGCGTTCGCCCGGGAGCTGGGGAGAGAAGTCTCTTTCAAAAGCGGCCACTTCGGTGACCACCGGCTCGGACAGTTCAAAACCAGCCAACAAGTCAAAAGCGGCCACTTTGGTGACCACCGGCTTTTTGCCGGAAGTGATGCTGCCAGAGCAGGCCGGCCGGCGCTCGGTGGGTGTCAGTGAAGCCTACCGCGAGATGATCGAACTGGAACTATCGCGGGGCCGCAACGCGATGGGCATCTGGCAGGATCTGGTCGATGCGCACGGTTTTGCGGGCGGCTACCAGAGCGTGAAGCGATTCGTACGCAAGCTGCGCGGAGCGGTATCGCCGGAAGCGCGGGTGATCATCGAAACGCGACCAGGGGAAGAGTGCCAGGTTGACTATGGCACTGGGCCGATGGTGCGCGATCCAGACAGCGGCAAGTACCGCCGCACGCGGTTGTTTGTTCTGACGCTGGGCTACAGCCGCAAGTCGGTTCGTCTGCTGGTCTTCCGATCGAGTTCGCGAGTGTGGGCCGAGTTGCATGAAAAGGCTTTTCGCCGGCTGGGTGGCTCTACCAGGATCGTGGTTCCGGACAACCTGCGCGAAGGCGTGTTGGCTGCCGACATCTACGATCCCCGATTAAATCCCTTGTATCGCGACGTTCTGGCGCACTACGGCGTGACGGCGCTGCCGTGCCGGGTGCGAGATCCCGATCGCAAGGGCAAGGTTGAATCCGGCGTCGGCCATGCGCAGAAGACGCCGCTGAAGGGCAAGCGTTTCGAGAGCCTGGAAGAGGCGCAAGCTTACCTGGACCACTGGGAAGAACGTTGGGCCGACAAGCGCATACACGGCCGGACCAAGCGGCAGGTGGCGGCGATGTTCGCCGAAGAGAAGCCACATCTGCAGGCGTTGCCGCTGGAGCCGTTCCGCTTCTACCAATACGGCGAACGCACCGTTCACCTGGATGGCTGCGTCGAGCTTGAGGCGGCCTACTACGGAGCGCCGCCGGGCTGGATCGGGCGTCAGGTCAATGTGCAGTGGGACTCGATGTACGTGCGCCTGCTCGATCCGCGCACGGGCGAGTTGTTGCGCGAGCATCTGGGCCAGAAGCGCGGCGGACACCGTATCCGCGATGCGGACCGTCCGCGGCGCACTCCGCAACATACGCATCAACTACTGGCGCGGGCTCATAAGGCCGGCACTAACATCGGCGCCGTCTGTGATGCCATCCATCATCGTCAGGCCGAAGTAGGGATACGCCGCATCATGGGCGTGCTCTCGCTGGCTAAGAAGTACGGTTGCTCAGCCTGCGACCAGGCATGCGCAGCGGCACTGGAGTTCGGCGTCACCGAGTACCGCTTCGTGCGGCGCTATCTGGAGCGCAGCCCGCAAGCTCCTCTGAGCCTGCGGCAGATCGACCCACTCATCCGCGATCTGACCCAGTATCGCGACGTGATCCAACAACGAATCCAATTCGAGGAATCCAATCCATGAACCTGATCGAACTCAATCGCGCCCTGCACGAACTGCGCATGGGAGGCATGGTCGCAGTGCTGGAAACACGCCTGCTTCAGGCACAGGCCGACGCCATGGCCCCCATCGACCTGATCTCCACTCTGGTGTCGGACGAACTCGCCTGTCGCAGTCAGCGCCTGCTGGCCCGGCGCCACAAACAGGCGCAGTTCCGTGATGCCAACAAGCAACTGGACAACTTCGACTTCCAGTTCAATCCCAAGATGAACCGCAGTCTCGTCTTCGATCTCGCCGCCGCAGGCTGGGTAGGGCGGCGCGAAGACTCACTGTTTTTAGGTCCACCCGGCTCGGGCAAGAGCCATATCGCCCAGGCCATCGGACACGCGGTCATCCAGCAAGGCTACCGAGTCCTCTATCGCGAAGCGCATGCCCTGCTCGAAGAGTTGGCCGACGCCACGCTGGACGGCAAACGCAAGCAACACATGGAACTGCTCACCGCCGTGCCGTTGCTCATCATCGACGATCTCGGCATGCGCAAACTGCCGGTGACCGCCGCCGAGGAGCTGTTGGAAATCATCATGCGCCGTTACGAACGCGCCAGCACACTGCTCACTTCAAATCGCCCCGTGGAGGACTGGGGCAAACTGTTGGGCGATAGCGCAGCAGTCTCCGCCATGCTGGATCGACTGCTGCACCACGGCCACGTGCTCAAGTGCGGCCCGCGCAGTTGGCGCACCAAAACCAGCAGTCCAGGAGAAAGCCAATGACAAAAGCAAGAGCAAAGGCAAAAGCAATAAGGATGCCGGGCAAAGAACGCCCGGCGGCGTCGCGACTCGTGATCCAGAAGCCTCCCACGACGGAGCCTCACCATAGGAATTATGGCAAAAACACGAAACCCTCTGGCAGCCAGCCCATCGGGCAAACCGCAGAGGGTCTCGATTACCGATTCCTTCGGAGCCAGCCCCGTGTCATCGGCCCTGGATCACTCCGCAAGGCGCGACCCCGGCGGAGCGAGTACAACCATACCACGCGTCCAGAACCCTTGAATATCAGGCAAAACCCCAACGGCTCAAACCACGCCTTGCCCAAACACGCTGCGGCAAGGTAAAACAATCACGTCTCAGGCCATCCAAAGTGGCCGGTTTTGAACTGACCACAAGTGGCCGGTTTTAAGGTGACCACCGAGGGATGCACTTCAATCCACAGGGTCCAACAATGTCAGCGTTATTCCATGTGCCCGTTCCTGAAGCAAAAGAGGCACTTCTCACTTTCCGATTTGATAACCCCTTCGAGCACCAGCACGCAGCGTTCGGCGTGATGCCGGGTGATGTCACCGCTGCGCAAATCGGCACCTTTGCTCTCATGCTGTTCACTGCCAATGGCCACGATTCCTGCCCACTCTTCGGATCTCTTCCGACGTCGATTTCACACAAAGGCAACTGGTACGGAGAAGCCTTAGCACCAAAGTTCGA
>Ga0302202_10002192_pt1 | contig 22979 bp, 28 predicted proteins | sample II_Bog_N3_3_FD_194579 | JGI IMG/M metagenome (GOLD analysis project Ga0302202, IMG submission 194579) | Peat permafrost microbial communities from Stordalen Mire near Abisko, Sweden - II_Bog_N3_3 | ecosystem: Environmental > Terrestrial > Soil > Wetlands > Peat | place: Sweden: Abisko...
CCGAAGCGCTTGCCGAACTCGACCGGCGTAAGCCACTGGCGATAAGATGGCGCTCCCGGCATGCTGGACAATTTCACATAACTGTCGAGCGCCGCCTGCTGCGCGGTGCTGCGGCCGAGCACCAGAATCAGGGTGCCGGAGGAGTCTGAGTCAGAGACCTTCCCCCGATCAATCTCTATCCGCGCGAGTGGGTGGATGTTGCCGCGGAGAGCCACCCGGGCAGTCTCATCGACTGGCTGAGTGATGAGCGCGCGTTGCGCATGAAGCGGCGCAACCATAAAAAACGAGAGGATTCCGAACAGCAGACTCACGCTTCTCCGTAGTGAATGAACGAAGTTCGACATAGGAACGGGTTCCGTCCTTCCTTTTACTCACCGTTCGCACGGTGAGCTGTTGCGGATGCTTATCACGACCTCAACAAGCCCCACAAGGAAATATGCTGGCACTTGGCCTGGGCCAAATTGCAAAGTTTTCAGCAGGAAGGAACAAAGTTTGATGCGCGAACTGCATTTTTTCGACTTTTGCACGCGCCACGCGCGCTCAGACCGGGTCATAATCGTTCGGGGCCGGAAGGAGGCCCCCGGCAAAAGATGAGTCGATACTCCCTCAATCCGATCAAGAAAGGTTCGAAGGTGGACGTCGGATACGATCCGCTTCTGGATAGCTATTTTTTGCAAGTTCGGGTTCTGAACACGCACGGTGAGGTCCATCTGAAGCTCTGGCGTGGCAATGGCCTGGGCGGCTTCGAATCCGGTGGCGTGGTCAGTGTTCCCGAAACAATACTCGAAGAAGCCGCATCGTACGCAGCTGTTCCCTCCGATTTGCTGGAAGCGCTGCTTTCGGACCGCAATCGCGAGCCGGAGTTGGTCGAATCTGAGCCCGTCGTCTATGCCGGTATGCCGAATAATGAGGTGTGGCGACACCGGCCTAGTGTCGACCCACACGATGGTGTTCTGATCACCATCCGGCCTTCCCGAGTTTTTGAGAGATGCCGTCAGTTGGCGATGGTACTGCTCCGCGATTTCCTCGGAGACGAGACTCGCGCCCGCCGTCTTGCAAAGGACTTCTCCGCGATTGTCGTGCGCGGACTGCCCGAAAACCGTCCTTGGCTGCTCACCGATCGAGACCTGCAGGAGGGGGTTTGCGCTGTCGAAACCAGACTCGGACTCAACTGGATTGTCGAAGCAAAGTGCTATGCCGGTGAAGGCCCGCGCGTTACTCCGGAGGCGCAACTGCATCGCTCCGGACGAATCAGAAAACGTTCCACCACCGCCGCCCCTCAACATTGTGTTCCTGCCGGCGTCTGAAGCGCATTGAAGAGCATCCAGGGCTTCTTCAAGAGATTGGCCTTTCGCGCCCTTTTTCTGCATGGATCGACCTTACAGAAAAGGGCAATCTCATCCGCGCGGGCGGGCGCAAACACGCTCGCTATGCGCTAAAGCTAGCCTTCTGAACGACGACTTCAAAACACTGAAATGTTTGCAGTCTGCACTTTAGCCGGCGCTTCCGCAACCGGCAAAGAACTTGGCTATCATGCGAAGCACTGCAGTAACCTGTTCGACAGAATAGTGCGCCGATGATCGCCTGATTTGAGGTATCGGCTCCAACATATCCCCTCGAAGCACAATCAGTCCGTCCACAATCAAGCCCATCTGCTCTCGGGTAAAGAGCAGGAAGGGAGCGCATCGACCGCTTGCTGTGCCCAAGTTTTCCGCAATCTCTGCCTCCGCCTTCGCTGTTCTAAGTACGAGTGAACGAATCTCATCGTATGTGAGCCGAACGTGATTATGCTGATTTGCCCGATGCATTAGCTGCAGCAAGTCTTCCGGCAGATCATGGCCCCAGAATTCAGCCACTGCTACGCTCGCCGGTTGATTGGGCGAGTTGTGTACCAAATGAAGCTCTGATGCCCGCGTCTTCTGGTGGCTATCGCCCGCATTCGGTTGCGGCGGCTCCTGCCCTGCCAACCTTTCGATTTCGGCAATTGGGAAGGGCGCTTCGTCGGCGACCGGACTCTGGGCGGAAATGTGGGTAGCGGATTGAGCCGCTTTGATTGCTTCGACTTTGTTCATAGGGGCCCTTGTTGCCTGCTCAACGGTTGATTTTTTGTGCAAACGGCGTACCCCTCTTGAGAGAAGCATGCCCAAGAAAGATGTGGATCGAGTGCTGCGCGCAAGCCCTCTTCTGCATGATTGCCCGGGTCCACAAAGACCGCAAAGTCGATCCCGCGACTAATCTCCGTACGCAGCGAGTCGGAAGAGGTGAGGGCATCATAGAACCAGACAGGAGTATTGATTGTCCTGTGGTCGAGACGGTCCTCAAGAAAGGTGCTGGCGGCCTGTTCCCTAAGCGGAATGTGTGTTTCGTTGAGCCAGGGGCTGTTCAGCAGAATGTCATGCCTCACTGCGAAGCCGCTAGCGCCCGCCCAATAGGTGATCCCGTATCCGGATTCCGGAGTCGAGTGCAACCCTGCATTCGACTCAAGGAATATCCCGACACGGAACGGCGGCAACGGGGCATGGTCGAGGCTCGCCATCAGCCGCGACGCCGGCACCAGGCTTGCTGGCAGCATAAGGGCGGCCATCACCGTCATGGTGCAGCCGACAGCCGTGAGGACGCGGCCTCCGGTCGTGCCATGCAAGGGCCGGGACGCCAGAGCGATCGCAAGCACGGGCCACGCGAGGGCGGCCAGCCTCCGCTCGGCATTGTAGGCGCCGTTGATCTGAGTCGGCAGGAAGCTGCAGGTGAGGAGCAGAACCAGCGCGGTGAGAGCCAATACGTCCCCTTCGTCGACGGTGCGGCCTTTCAGTCGAGCGCGTATGCCGGAGAGCACTTGAGCCAGCGCGACGAGGGGAAATGCAAGCAGTGAGATCCTGTAGGGAATGTGTATGCCCGCAAAGGTGAAGAAATCCACACACTGCCCGGTGTAGACGAATAGCGCAGTCATTTTATGGAACTCAAACGTGAATTCGTGCCCCAGGCGCGAGGGGTCATAGATCAGCACCGGCCAGGCAAGAGCAGCCAGGACGGCGAAGCTTGCTATGACCTGGAGGCACCGGTTAGCAGGCACCAGCATCCGTCGGCCGAAAAGCGTTTCGAGAACCAGGTATCCGGCAAGAAGCAGTAGCGGAATTGGGTGAGAGAGCGCCAGCAACACCAGACATGCGCTGAAGGCAATTAGCAACGGCCAGGTGCCGGCGCGTCGAAGATAAACCCAGGATGCGATTGCATGGAAGAGGAAGCCGGATGCCAGACAGAAGTTGTAGAAGCCGCCTGCCCAAGACCAGGTGAGAATCAACGGGAGCAGCCAGGCATAGACCGCGGGACTCTCCTGGCGGAATGAGCGGAAGGCTCGAAACAATCCGGTCCAGCAGACCAGGATCGCGAGGACAGCGAGCGCTTTCTCCGCGGCGTTAGGTGAAGCGACCTGCTGGATCAGGGCCAGCAGCAGATAGTGCAAGCAGTAGGGCTGAACGAGATGGCGGATGGCGTACCAGTGGCCATACCACGGGTCGCCTATCAGGAGCGCGCGAACGACAGCCGAGTAATAGAGGTGGACTGGACCGTCGCCGGATGAGATGGCGGGCAGCCAGAGCAGGAGAACGAGCACCGAGACAAAGGCGCCTGCGGAGAAACTCAGCACTGCAAGCGGGCTAAACCCCGAGGGGCCGCTATTGATTGCAAGAGATCGACTCTCAAGAGATGTAATATCCAAGGCACAAGCTCCATAGTTGAAGGACCGGGCTGGGGTGTCTCCCATCACGCAGATACCCCAGCCCGCCCTCCTCGGTCACTGAGGGTGGCCGAGGACCTCAGCAGCACACTCTCTTGGAAGGCGATCAAAGCGTGTTGTCCATCGGAAAAAACTCGGTGCTGGAAGTGACATGGCGCAGTCCCTTTGCGTGGCGCGGTGCCGTAACGATTAGAGAACGCGGAACGTGTAGATTGCCTTGGCAAAGCCGGTCGTGCTGTGCAACTCGCCCCTGACCGGAGGCAGAAAGCCATAGTCGCCGCGCGGCAGGCCATGGAGCGACACCAGCCAGACCGTTGCGCCGAGCTTTTGCGGATTGTAGGCGACTGCCTCGGAGTTGCCACCCAGCGCCGCATGGAACTCGCGTCCAGTGTGCTTGGAGCTGATCCGCACCAACTGGTATTGCACCACGGAGACGCCCTCCGGGGTCACAATGAGAAAGTCGCTATTGGCTGAGGGGGTCGTTGTTGGACTGGTTGCTCCCGGCAAATGTCCTTCGGCGCGCTTGACCGGGTACTCTTCGTCGTGTTTCCACGCAACAGCTTCTGCCGGTACTGTTCCCCATCCTGCTCCGTTGATGCGACGATAGACCCCTGGAGTCTTCAGTGTGTCCACGTCCGATAGCGATTCGACTTTGGAGGAATCCTGCCTGTTGGGTGGGAGACTGCGGATGCCCAATGGAGCTGACTCAGCGGCTGTCGTTGCTGAGGATATTGGGACCGGCGTGGCAGAAGAGGCTCCAGCCAGCCGGACAACAGTCGTAGCCACGGTAATATCTGGGGTTGCGGCCTTGGCATCCGAGGCGGGCTTGTCGGTGGCGGCCTTGGCCGGGCCTGGCTCGGGAGACACCTGTACAGTGGGCGGCGCAGCGTGACCGGCAGTATCCTCGCCCAGCGGATTCTCCATCGCGGCAATCACCGCCGCGTCTACGGAGTTCTTCACGAGCAGCGCTCGGTCGCTATCGCTCAGCTTCAGCGGATGGTAGCGTGAGCGCAAGGCGTTAATAATCACCTCATCCTGCAGGCCAACGCGGTGCATGCGCAGCACGTCGTAGACGTCGAAGGGCGGCGCAATGGCGGAGATATCGTCCGCTACATTGCGCTCTTGCGAGGAGCTGCCCGACTGAGAGGACATGCCCTGCCCGGGAGAGGTGATTCCTGTGGATGAGCTGGTCGACTGCGCGGCCATAATCGGGACCGCAACCAATAAGGCAAGCACCGCACTAAAACGTTGCACGAGCGTGTGTCCTTTCTTCCGCGCCGCGGGTCACCGCGGTGGGCATGAGCAGATAAAGCGAATCGTAGGGATCTCCGGCTTTTGCCGTAAGCGCTATCGGCACTCTTTCTTGCGGTCCGCCCGCGGCCCGGTCGGGAATCCCGAAGACTACCCGTTCGGCGCACCTCAGTGGGGGAAGGCAACTCATCAGACAGTGCGCTCGCAGGCAGAAGCGCGTGTCCGCGCCTAGCCACTCGACTGAAAGCTGCTCGACGGCCTCATAGGCGCCCGGCGTCCGCGCCCGGAGCTCCAGCGTATGCCCCTGGATGTCGAACAGAATCATGGCCACCGGGTTGTCGTCGAATCCACTGAGCCGGTTGACCGCCGCAAGCATATCCGAAGTTGAGACGACAACTTCGTATCGCCAACTGGGGATGACGGGCTCAAAAGCCGGGAATCGCCCTGCAACCCGGCGCGCGGCCAGCATGTAGCTGCCACCCCGAAAGAAGATCGCTTTTTCGGTGAGGCCAAGGTCTACCGGTGCATCCCCTATTACTGGAAAGAGCGACAGGAGCGTTCGCAGCAGGCGGCGTGGGAGCAGGATGTCTCTATCTTCGGGCGACGGCGTGCCGGTCCGCATCTCCGCGCGCGCCATGCGGTAGCGGTCGGTCGTCACCATAAGGACACCGGCAGGGGTGAGACGCAACAAGGCACAGCCCAACGCTAGACCGGCCTCCTCATTTTCTTCACCGATTGTCGGCAGGACGCGCCCGATCAGGCCGGCCAGGGCGCCGGGATGAAAGCGCGCCATCCATTCAGTACAGGGGACAAAGGACGCCGGAAAGTTCGCTCCTGGCAATCCGGGCATGGTGGCTCTCAAACCGCCCATTGAGATTGCCACGAATGAGTTGCCTTTTGCAGAGAGGCTCACCTCTCCCTGGGCAAGCGAACCGACGAGGTCCAGGAACCGTCTTGCCCGCAGCGCCACGGCGCCTGGCTTCTCGACTGTGCAGGGGATGGTTACGCGAAGGGATTGAGTCAGGTCGGTAGAGCGGATTGAGAGGTTGTCCCCCTCCGTTTCCAGCAGGGCGTAGCCAAGGATGGGCACGGCGGGCCGACCGGCGACACAAGTCTGCGCGGACCTGAGCGCCGATTCAAGATTGGCCCTTCGAATCCGAACTGCGAATTGCGTCTCTTCCAACATGTCTCGCATCGAGATGTAGCACGGAGACATATGTGAACCAAAGCCTACAAAAACAAAAAATGCACCCCGGCTGAACTTTTTTCTGTGACGCGCTATTGATCAAAAAAATCTCATCTGAGCTTTGTCCCTGACGTGGGTTGAAGGTAGTTTGGGTGGCATGGATACTGCGCTCATCACTCAAGAGGCTTCCTTACCCATTACCAATTCCACCAGTGCAGCCGGACCGTTGGTGCGCGTCTTCAACCGCATCTTTACACGTCACCTTATGAATGCGGCCCTTCTTCTGGTCGTGCCGTTGATCTTCGCTCAACCCCTGAGACAGCCAATCGAGTTGCTTCGGGACCCGGACCTTTGGTGGCACTTGGCGGACGCACGCATATTGTGCGCCACACATCATTTCATCCGCGCCGAGCCCTACTCCTTTACCGTTGCCGGCCAGCGCTGGGTTAACCCCGAGTGGCTCTCCGAGATCCCATATTGGCTGGGATACCGGGCGTTTGACCTGAGCGGCATCTATTTGGTGACTTGGCTCGCGTTGAGCGCCAACGTATTGCTCCTCTATTGGCGCGGGTACTGGAAGACCGGGCATGCAGGAGCTGCGTTCTGGGCCGCATGCATTGGCTTTGCGCTGATGACGGTCAACAGCGGTCCACGAACCATCATCGTCGCCTACCTCGCGCTTTCAGCCGAACTGGCCATCTTGGAGGCGCTGGAGCGGGGAAAGACTCGCGCGGCGTGGTTTCTGCCTCCGCTCTTTTCGGTATGGATCAATCTCCACGGAAGCTGGCTGATCGGCTTGGGCTTACTGGCGCTCTACATCCTGTGCGGTGCGTTCGGCTTCTCGAAGGGGGTCTTTGAGCAACCGGCACGCTCGACGGATGACCAAAAGAGGCTCCTGAATGTCCTTGCTGCAAGTCTCGGGGCGCTCCTGCTCAACCCGTATGGTTGGCGGATGGTCTGGAACCCTTTCGACATGATGCTGAATCAGAAGTTGAACATTGCCAACGCCGAAGAGTGGCAGCCCCTGCATCTGGACTGGTTCGTCGGGAAAGTGGCGTTGGCGGCGATTGCCATCATGTTGCTGGCCAACTTCCTCCGCGGCCGGAAGTGGAAGCTCTATGAGATCGCCTTTATCTTCTTCGCCTGGTACGCGGCCTTCGATCATGTCCGCTTCGCATTCCTTGCGGCCGTCATCATCACGCCATTTCTGACCGCGGACATGGTACGGAGTTTCTGCGCCCATTCGGATGCGAAGACCATACCCGGAATGAACGCATTGATGGCGGCCTGCGCGATTTGGATGATGGTGCATATCGTCCCCGGAGAAGCTGAGTTGCGGAAAGATCTCTCTATGCTGTTCCCCCGTCAGACGATAGCGATGCTCGATCCATCTTGGCGCACATTCAACGCCGTGAACCTGGGCGGAATCATGGCCTTTGACTCCAAGGCCAGCTACATCGATTCACGGCTGGACACGTTTGAGCATCACGGCATCCTGGCAAGCTACCTCGACGTCATGCGGGTTCGGCGACCATCGGAGGTTCTCGACCACGACCGGATCGACCATGTGCTGTTCCCCGAACACACGCCCCTTACCTACCTGCTCGAACGAATGCCCTGCTGGAGAGTGGAGAAGCGTGAGGGTGCGGGGGACGACACTTATGTGCTCTTCGGGAGGCGATGAACGTCACCCTCGGCGACGCGGGCGACCGCAGAACCCCCGTGCCGGAGTTAAGGGAGCCGGACATGACCCTCTGCGGGCAAGAACGTGCCGCTTCCACGCCTTCAGCCAATTCACGGAATCAAGAAATGTCCTGCTCACAAGAGAGGCGGCTCATGCTGGGCGCTTGGACCTCGACGATGATGTGCTTGAACGGCTTACCCTCAGTATGTCTTACTCAACTTTTCTATTGCATTTCATCGCGTGAAATGATTTATTACATGACATGGAAGGAATTAAGCCGCGCTGGTTTCGTCGCAATCTCCAAGCGGCCCTTCGGGTCTTGCCCGTCACTGTGTTGACGGGAGCACGGCAGACCGGCAAGACCACGCTCACGCAGGCGATTGAGCCAGCGCGGGCGTATTTCACGCTCGATGATGTCGGCGTCCTCGATCAGGCCGAGCGCAATCCCGATTCGCTGCTGGCTACACGCCCCGTTATTCTCGATGAGGTCCAGCGAGCGCCACAAATCCTGCTCGCGGTCAAACGGGCCGTGGACACACACCGGCGGGCAGGCGACTTCATCTTGACCGGCTCCGCCAACCTGCTGCTGATGAAACATGTGGCGGATACGTTGGCCGGCCGAGCGATCTACCTGGATCTTCGGCCGTTTTGCCCCACGGAATGGCAGGAACGCAAGGACGCATTGCTGCCGCTGGATCGTTTGTTCGCGCCGGATTTTGATTGGCGTGAGTGGCCGGACGAACCAGGCGACTGGCCTCGATGGCTGCTGCGCGGAGGCTTCCCGCCTGCACTCGAAATCGCTTCCGAGGCGGATCGCGGCCTGTGGTTCGCTGCGTATGTGCAAACGTATCTGGAGCGGGATTTGCGCCAATTGAGCGCCGTCTCCAGCCTACCCGATTTTCAGCGCGTGATGATGCTGGCCGCGCAACGGACCGGCAAGCTGCTCAACCAGGCCGACCTGGCCCGCGACGCGGCGCTCAGTCACCCGACCGCGCACCGGTATTTGAACTTGCTGGAAACTGGTTGCCTGATTACGCGTATCCGACCGCTAGCGACCAATCCCTCGACGGCGCTCGTCAAGGCTCCAAAGTTGCTCTGGACAGATTGTGGCCTTGCTGCCTGGCTTGCCGGAATCAAATCGTCCGCAGACATGACGACCCGCATGGACGCGGGATTCTGGTTGGAGCAAACCCTGTTTCAGACGCTGGAGACATGGCGCGCCCTCGATCCACAACAGCGCAAGGTGCACTTCTGGCGCGACCGCGCGGGGCACGAAGTGGATTTCATTTTGGAAGAAGCAGGGAAGTTGGTCGCATTGGAGATTAAGGCAAGCAGTCAGGTGACCACTAGTGATGCGATTGGAATTCGCGCCTTCCGGGATGGTTTGAAGCGCAAAGCATCCCTTGTACGGGGGGTGGTGTTGCATGGCGGCAAAGCGCGTCCGCTTGAAGCCGATGTTGTGGCGCTGCCTTGGGGGTGGATGGTCCCCAAGTCGCGCACCAAATGAGAGTGAATGGAGCGAGAGTGTGCGCTCGATGGCCGTGGGTGCTTTGAGCGCGGTACGCTGAACGCAAGCTGAAAGACAAAGTGAATTGGGGCGCTCTGTTCAACCTCGTCACTTTGAGCCGCCGGGATTGCAGAGATCTCGCAGCGGCGAGAGTCCCGGCTGCGCAGCTTGGAGAGAAGAAGTAGCCTTACGCAGAGAAAAGTATGGAAGCTACTGATGGGTGCAATGCAAAGAGCCTGTGCGATTGTTCGCACAGGCTCTTTGCATTGCGTGACCCTCGATCAGGCCCCCACGCCCTCAAGTTGGGCGAGGGAAGGAACGAAGGGGCGCCGCCGGCGAGTACGTCCGGGGCCCATTTGGTCGGACGCTACGATTTCCAAGTCCGAGAAATACTTCCCATCGTAGAAAACCCAATCGGCGAAGCGCTGTAGCGGATACTCGCGCTCGGTGGTAGTCACGCGTACTTCGTCGCGAAGAATCCGCGCAGCAATGAAGGGGCCGATAACCGGCCCGAGCATTCCGGGTGTGTGCGAGGGCTCATCGAGTGAAACATGCCCGTCACGTAATTCGAGAAACAACATGGGCTCTCCTTCATGTTTTTGGGAGCAGCGGACGCGCGTCCTTCACGGATCGATGGGCCGGCGTCCAAATAATCGGCAGTCGCATGTCGATGCAGAGCCTTAGAAGACTCCTCCGGTTGACGACTCCCATGCGCCGGTACACACGCCCTAGCGTGTTCTTGACAGTTTGTTCGCTGGTTAAGAGTTTGGCGGCTATATCCCTGTTCGTGAGACCACGAAGGGCCATTGATATCACGCGAGTCTCGCGTGCATTGAAGTGGGGCAGCGTGGGTGTGGCTTCTTCGTCGACGGAGCGGCGGCTCCGCTGCCAATCATCGATGAGCCAGTCCAGCACTGTGGGACTCACGTAATGGCTGCCCCTGGCGACAGTATGGATGCACTGCACCAACTCGGCAGGAGCCACGTGACGGGGAAGCACAGCATGTGCGCCGGCGCGCAACACGCTCAAACAGAGCGCAGGCTCTTCGGCGTTCACCTCGGCAATTACTTTAGTGTGTGGATGGGCATTCAGTATCCATTGCAGATACTCGGCGTTCTGGTCAATCAGAGAATCGTCCAGCAGCACAATGGCCGGTTTCAGTTCTGCGACCAGTGGCAGGAGCTCATGTAAGGACGTTGCCACGCCAACAACTTCAAAAGCCGGAACGGATTCAAGGACATGCAGAATCCCGGCGGAGTATACCGGCTTGGATTCTTCGACAAGGATGCGAACCTTGCCAGCCATGGATGCCGTTGTTTGGCCGGATGCAGAAGAAGTCAACGATGAGTTCGGTGAAAGATTTTTATGTGTGGTCATGTGATGTTTCTACTTGTTGGGGCCTAGCGATTCGAGGATCGCCACGATGGGAACTGTCGCGCCATCAGGAGCGATTGCGCGATGAACGAGTTTGTAGCCGGGCAAGTAGACGTAGATGTCACGTGGGACATCAGTTTTGAGCAGCACGAATGACAGTGGAGCTTCGCCGACCTTCTTGCCGTCCACGGCGATGCTTGCCCCGGGAGGATACGTGCGGACAATACAAAGCGAGGCTTTGCCCTCTCTGATCAGCGCCATCTTCTGCTCGGCGCTGGCGGAATTGCCAGGTGTCTGCCCAGACAGTCCTGCCGCGAGTGGGGTGTGTCCGGCAACCGGGTCGGTGCTTCGCTGATCTATATCGATAGATGCGCTCTCAGTTTTGTCACCGCGATATGCGCACTGCAGCATCCCGTTGTCGGACCATTCGCTGCCGTCGGCAAAGAAGACCGTATCGGGCCACACGGTTACCTGACCGGATGCAGGAAGCACGGATAGCCAGGCGCTATCACCCCATTGAGCTGCATCGGTCTTCCCAGAGCCAACGGGGTGACGCATAGACAAGGCAACCGGACGAAGACGCGAGCCGAAGCGCGCATCAAATTTTGTCTGGGTAATGGTCATAGACGTGGTATTGCGGTAGCTGACCAGCAAAGCTGTGCCGCCGTTTATGACGGAGACAGCCCGCGGGTTGACAGCCAGAACCTCTATCGGACAAGTGGACTGCGCCCCGGCGGCGAAAGGGATCCCCAACAGGCACGCTGCCAAAACCATCAGATGCTTACTGGCAGCTTTTACGGCCGCGCCGGGCCGGCCGAGGCTTATTGCGATAAGGGACCGTTTCGGCGCCGATGGGGAGGCGGAGGTGCGGCTTTGCTGTCTGACTGATGGAGAAGTGGCGCGTTTGGTTGGCATCCAGGGTTCTGCGATAACTCGGAGGTCGCGGATTGCGGATTCGGCTTTCTGCTTTGCTATCCAAACCGCCAATATCTGTTGGCAAGTCGAGCAGCCCCAGACAATTCCGCCGTCGCCATCGGCAGCTGGGTTATATCGGCTGTGTTTGGAACACATTGCTCGAACGACCACTTTGCTTGTGTCGTGAAATGTGAATCTCAACATGACAACTCCTTGGTCGTGGAAGGGAAGGGCGACGCCGGAACGGCGGCAGCCCAGGGACCTACTGAGAAGCAGAGACCCGCTCACCGGACGCTGCAAAATGGACGTTGAGCGAAACCGGCGACCCATCGGGCCACAATTGGTATTGAACGGGTTGGTATCCAGGCAACGAGAGAGTGAGGTGTCTCGCCTCGTCTTTGCGCAAAAGGACAAACACCAACGGTGACTCACCAAGACGCTTGCCATCGATCGAAGCCGTGGCGCCGGGAGGCGTTGTCGTTATCGCGCAGACACTGGCCTTCTTCTCCGCAATGAGGGGAGCGTTCCGGCGCATCGCCTCCGGAGTGGCCTCCTCGGTTACGGAAGCGTTGGAAGTGGCTGAAACGGTGGCAGTCGTCGGTCCACCCGGCGACAAAGTCGCAGCGGCAGAAGAGGATAGGATGCTGCCCTCTGTCGCGGTGGCAGGAGCTTGGGTTCGAGTGGAGCCTTTAACAAAGAGCGGCAGTGCTGGGTTCGGCTGTTGGACTGATGGAGCCAGACTTGAGACAAGTTGCGAGGCGTTGTCCGTCGCCTGGCGGCTCGCGCTGACGGAACACATACCGTGGCCGCCATCGGACCAGACATTGCCATCGGCAAACACGATTTTGTCTACCTGGAGGACTGTTTCCGCATCTGCTGGCAAAGGCGGATCGGTATGCCATGCAGCCTTCGTCTGTTTGCCGGGTACGAGCTTGACGCTTTCCCGGATCGTCTGCCGGGCTTCCCCAGAGCGAACCGTGAAGACCATACTTTCTACTGTGCGATGGCTCTTGTTCCGGATGGAAGTGTACAGCCGGCCAGCCCCGCCGACGTCGAGATAATCGACGACAACCGGGCATAGCTGAGTTCCTCTGATGGGGAGCAGGCGAGGCTCAATCAAAGGCATATCCTTGATGTCGAGCACCATCGGCTCAAGCTCAAGAGGGGAACCGGAATGTGCGTTCGAAGAACGTGCCACCTGGGCAGCTGCGGATTCATCGGCAACCGGAGCATTGCCTGATGGAGGGACCAGTAGACTTGCCGATTGCTTGCCAGCCTGGCCGGCCATTTCTTGACCCCGCTCCGCGGTGGGCAAGGCATCTGCCTGCGGGACGTTGCCAGGAAATACGGTAATGCCTGCAAGCGAATCCGCCCCAACAACAGCCGTCTGGCTCGGTACCTGTGGAAGCTGCGCTGCCGCTCGAAACACCTTTGAACAGAGATGGCTGCCATCGTCGAGCCATGTGGTGCCGTTTGCAAAGACGACCTTGTCGGGGCGCACTTCAAGGTCCATGTCATCGCCATATTGCCGGACGAATGCGGCGTCTGACCAGACACTCACGTCGCTCGCGTGGCCCGGGACCGAGTGAGTTGCGGTGAATTCTCCGAATGCTCCCAGGAAGTGAACCTCGAAGACCACCCGAGTGATGGCCAGGCCGCTGTTGTTCTGGAAGAGGATCTTCAGATACGGGGGAACGGACGTTGGGGGCGGGGAAACGACACTCGCGCGAGGCTCCAAGTGCGTGATCGTGATCGGACAAGACTGGCTTTGCAAATGCCCTGGCAACAGGCTGAACAGCAGCAGAGTTAGAACGAAAGGTGATGGCTTCTTTCGCATCTGATGGTCCTCTCAAAAACTGCGATGTGGCGACGCTGCGCCGCCTCCGTTATGAAGGAAGCCCGGCCGTAGCCGACGTTCGCACCACGCTATCCTCGACCGTAACCGGAACATGTGGCGTGCTTCTGGCGTCACCGTAAGGCAAGGGAACTCACCGAGGGAAGTCTAGGAGTGCAAAAAATGCAATTGGAGTGAAAAAAGATTCTGCTCAGGTGTCGACACAGGTTCCCACGTCGCGTTGGAGGCCCCAATGTGGAGGTCTGTGCGTCCAGCGGCATGAAAGCGGCGCAGCCGTGTGGCCGTTGTGTATGTGGCGGGCTGGATCGAGCTGCAAGGGCGCCAAGTATCGGCCCCGACCGTCAAGCCGCAGCTTGCTGCCCCGCGCACCTGTTCGACTGGCTGGTCAGCGGCCAGGTTGTGCCGATTAATCCGGCGGCCTCGGTACGCGGGCCGCGCCACTTGATGCGTTCCGGTAAGACCGCGGACTGGAAGGGATCCTCGAACAGTTCAGTTCAAGAGAAGGCGATTCCTTGACCCTTGGGCGTTTATGGGGGCTAGTTCTATGCTCTCTCGCCCAAGCTGGATTTCAGTTGCTTTTGTAATCACAGGGACTATGATCGGGCCCAGAAATTCCCGCTCACTTCGTGTAGAGGTCTGAGGTGTTATGTCGCCAGATACCACAATCCCTGTACCAACGGCGCGTGCGAAAACCTATTGGGTTAACGACAGTTGACCCGAAACCTCAATCCTGTACGGGGCGACGTTAGAGTACCTGCGATGCCTGTGGCCGCTGAACTGAATGCTTAGTGATGTCCCGGCAAGAGCAAGCCGCAAGTAGTCGATATGCTCAACGGCGGAACTGAGCTTGAGCCCTACCACGGCTGATATCCACGCGGACTCAAGGAAGCTCCGTGGTAAGCTTCCAAGCTGGCGGAACAGATCAAGAAAAAGCGATTCCTTGACCGCGATGGTCGGGTTCAGTCCCTGAATGAGATTTTCCCGCATCAGGTTGTTCATTAATGCGAGATTGTCGCCATCTGAATTATCAAGCTGCGGAAGATGTTCGTTGAGCAGTAGCCTTCTGACGCGCATCTCAGCGAATTGGTCGGTCGAAGTGCCGGAAGTTCCCATTTCCATGTCGTTCCGGAAGTCCATTTTCTGAGCCTTGAATTGTAGTTTCCAGAGCGCCGCACCGCGCACGGTACTGCGAACCGCTGAAAGCAGCTCTGCCTCGGCCACATCGAGCCCATATGCAACGAGCATGCCTCGCTTTTGCGCCCTGAATTTCGTCAGGACGGAGTCGGTCTCCTTATCCTCCGGTTCGACGGAAAGATCAATCACTTCGGCCCATGAGCTCTCTGAAATTATTGGAAAAAGTGTCACCCCCAATTCTTTGGAGAGAATGAGAGCGCGCGGAGAGGAGTCACAGTGAAGAGGGTCGGCGGCAGGCGCGGATGACGTGCCCGCGGAACGAGCCACGTTAACCTTTCCAAGCTTTTCCAGCGCCGCAGCGCAGATTCCAGCCGCACCCTCCGTCCGAAAATCGAGAAAGCCTGTGGTAGGCAAAATGCTAGCAACCTCGGTGTTGTCGAATCTCACCGGCAAGATGTATCCCGCACCCTTTTCCCTAAAGGCCCTGGCCTGTGCAGCCTTCAGTTCGTGGTTGGTCCAGGCCTTTTCCGCATATTCTTTGGATATGAAAATGATGCAGAATCGCGCCTTCTTCTGGTAGACAGCGCTCAGGTGCTGGTACAGGTCGTTGCCCCAGAGCTGTGCTTTCGAGAAGTTGTCGTAGAACACCTCCACCCCAGCTGCCTCTAGGCATTGGGCGATTTCCTCGACTTGCTTGCGCTGTTCACCGGCGAATGAAAGGGCGATGTCGTACTCGAACATCCTTCCATTATCTAGCCTGCGGCCTACAGCGCGTGCCCTCAATCGGGATGAAGGACGAAGCAGAGAGATAATCGAGGAGTGACCACAAAGAAAAAGCTATCTCCCGGCGAGGAGCGCAGGCGGAAGCGTGACACGAGAGTTGCCGCGCTGTCGATTTCCCAGATTCCTAAGGAGAACCAGCGTTCTACGCGCTCTCTGAACCAGGCATTGTTGGCAGGCGAACTGCATGATGCAATAATCCTTTGCCTCAAGGACAACAAACTCATGCCGCTGGCGGCACTGCTCCGCAGTCTGATCGACACGTGCGTCCTGGGGATATGGTTTCTCAAGTACGCGAAGGAGGAGGAGATCACCGAAAGCGTGGCGCACCTGTCCACATCCGATCTGGTTCGGACCATATTCACAGGCGAAGATCAACGAATGTTTGCCTTCGTATTCCAAACAGTCAAGGACACGGACCACGAGTTTTACCGGGATGTCTTGCATCCTTCCATTCACGGCGACGCATTGCACATCGCAATGCGGATCAGGGATTATTCCTCACGCCGGACGTGGGTTCACAAGGTGCTCTTCCATACGAATCACGTCTATGTTCATCTCATGCTGGAATTCGCCAAAAGCGGGTTGGTGCCTGCACCTCTGCACGAGTACTTCAAGACCGAGAGTCTGACGTCAATCCAGATGATGGATGCCTTGCTCAGGCATCCGGCATGGATTAATACTGACGAGCACCTGTCTGAGTAACGGGCACGCTCCGAAACGGAGGCTAGGCATGGCCAAAATCATCTCGGCCAGCAAATTCGATACGACGATCGGCCCGGTCAGGTTGACGGGAGTTCTATTCCTGGCGGATCCGCGATCGGACAGTTTTGCGATCCGAGACTCTGGGCTTTGAATCAGTGAACTTCGAAGTTCGTTTAGAGGACCCGCCTCTTGAAATCCGCTTATCGAATCTGATGATCACAATCACATTCGATATCGACACGACGGCACTGCTCGGCAAGGTGAAGGCTGACAAAGAGCAGGTTTCTGAGGGCGATGACTGGAGGATGATCGCCAGCTTGCCAGCGGAGTCCTGCCTCTGAGGCTGTATGGCAGCTTCGGTAACGGTAAGCATCGGATGAGGCGTTCTCAACAGGAACGGGAGGAACGCGTTACGAGAGAAAATATTCCTGCTGGTACCTGCGGTAGCCACAGCCCGCGGCAGCCGAGGACGTCCTAGTCCGGTGCGACCGCCTCGCCAGCAAACGTGCGGAAATCAGGCTACGAAAACAGGCAGCCAATCTCGGGTATCAGCTCACACCCATAGCTCCTGCCGACTCCTGGGATGTTGACAAGCGGGGAATTAGATGTATACTACACAGCTAACATCCTATATATATATTTACTATTTAGTTAACAGAAATTCCGTTATCGGACACGGAGGCAGTTTTTTGTCTGTTGCTTTCAATCCAGGAAAACTGCTTCTTATCACGCAACACAGATGGGCATAGGGATTCATAGAGCATCATCTCGTTTCTAGGTTTTTCGGCCCGTCTGCCGGTGCAGGTTTTGCATGAGCTGCAACGTGGGCCTTCAAAGCGCCAACCCTGCAGAATCGGCTACGGTAGGCCAACTGGCTTCTTGACCCGGCGCACGCCGAAAGCATCCAGCTTGGGGTCAACGCTGAGCAGCGGCAGATCGTATTGGATGGCTTGCGCTGCGATCATGCGATCAAACGGGTCCGCGTGTTTGTCCTCGAACCTGGCAGCCCGGTACATTGACTGCGGGTCGAGCGGTAGGAGCACGAATCCGAGCTTCTCCTCGATGTTAGCAAGCAAGTCCCCTTCGAACTCAGTTGCCTCCGGGAGCTTGCCTAGACGAACCTTCAGACTAATCTCATAGATTGAAGCCGAGGAAACCAGAATCTCGTTTTTCAGATCCGCCAGGAGACGGCGGGCCCACGGCGTCATCTCCGAGGGGTTTAGCGCGGTCCAGAGGACGTAGTGCGTGTCAATGAGGATTCTCATTCACCCTCACCCAGCCACCCAGCCAACTCTGTCTCAGGAAGTTCATCGAAATCGGTTGGTATGCGAAAGCTCGGCTGAAAGAACTGGCCGAAGACACGCTCGGTCGCCGGCTTGATGGCTACAATCTCGGCTACCGGCACCTTGCCGCGCCCTGAGGTTAGGACAACCTTCTCACCGCGCTGCGCCCGGCGCACCAGATCGGACAACTGGGTTTTCGCTTCAAACATCGTCGCGTGGGCCATAACCCCTCCCATCCTGCTAAGAATATGTTAGCTAACTAACACGGTTTCCGCAAGAGCGTTACATGAAGATCCCGTTTTCAGCGCAACAAATCGAGCGAAATCGATCATGCAACGCCATGTCGCGGGTCACACATTGCATGTCAATGAAATTACGATAGTTATATATCAAAACACCATTCATATATACCTAGAATCAGACCTTCGCTATATCTTCGCCTATACTTGTCGAGTGGACAAAGTTCGAGATTCAACCCATCGTGTGCTGATGAACTTCATGGTGCGCCCGGGCGGATGGCATATTTCGTTCCTGGAGAAGGACTGCCGAACCGTGCTGCTGCGCAAGCTCACATTCGCCAAAGAAGATAAGATTCGTGCCATGCATGATCGGTGCGGGTCTCCGCTCCTTGAGGACAAGCAGGCGCTGGAGCACGGGCTCAGTACGGGATGCGGGAGTTGCTGGCTAAGTCTGACAGATGAGCAGTATCAGGCGCTCAATCTGAAACGGCGATGACCGGAGCGGTGCTTCCGTCTGGAAACGTTTTCAGAATAGGCGCCTTTCCTTTCCTCACTTCACGCTGGCATTGAACCAGATGCAAGTTGCTTCGGTGGGTTCCCTGCCCTCTCGGCAAGACAGCCTCGTAATTTGGAAGGTTGCCGGCCACCATGCGCATCGATAATTGTCTGGCGCCGGCGGTAAAGCATATGCGCGTGTCGTCGACACCCTGGTCAACGAACTGGCCCGCTACAGAAGGTCGAATCGGTGGGCGGCGTGGCCTACCTGGCCTTGCTCACCGAAGGCGGTCTTCCGGGTGCTCGGTGAGCTCGCCAAGACATCCCAGGTGCTGCTCTTCACGCATGCCCATTATATTTAGCTGGCGCGCGAAGTACTGGACGAAACGGCCCTTACGAGAGTAGCCGCCTGGGCGTCAGAGTAGGCCTGGTTGACGAGCTGGTACCCAACACGGCCGCCTAGCCGACAACCGAGACAGCAAAAGGGGCCTGGTTCTCAGGCCCCTTTTGCGTTGGCTGCTTTCTTCTTGGCCCAGGTGGCATTGAACTTCTTCCGGCGTGCCGCGCTCCACTTGGGGCGCGCAGCACCATCGGCTCGATCTACCGCGGCAGGCCGCACGCTCAACTTGAGGGCTGTACTCGAACCCGCCTTCGACTTGGCGTTTTATGAAGAACGACCGGCCGGTCCTTCCGAACAAAGGGCGGTTGCAGTAAAGTTGCTTGCACGGCAGAAGGCGTAGCATCGGCTCTGGATCGGTGTCTTGACTCACGCATCAATGGCTCAATTGCCCGCTGCTGTGTACCACAATCTCAGGCACTCCCCGGTAATCCTGAATCTCCCCCGTAGCGCAGACCCGTGACCCTTCACGCGGCAACGCGCCGACCCTTTGCCGGTCCTCTCCCCACACTAGGATGGTGAAAATCTGCTTCGGATAGGCGGCATCCAGATTGATGAATGTCGGCTCCCCCTTGCTACTCGTCGCAGTTCGTTCACCGGCCACGTTGCCGCATACAGTTGCGCTTTCGCCAACGTGGTTCTTGGCTTCTGCCGCTGAAATCGTAGTCGCACCGGCTGGCGTTAGGGAAAATGCAAGCACGAATATGATCGATAGAGAATATCTCATTCTCACCTCCAGGATGGATCGGGACGCAAGAACATAATACTCTTCGCAGAACATCAAAAGAGGTCCATATCCGAGTGGATGAATCCCCTCTGAAACAGCGCAAGCCTCCGAGCCTCATACCGCTCTTTGGCTTCTTCGAGAGTCGGCAATCGCTCCGATTCAAGATCATCCCACATGATCTGCCGGTCGATCTCGCTCCACTGGGCATGCGCCTGCTTCACGATGAAACCGGGCCGCCAGATGTCGGTTGAGTCATCGAGACGGAGTTCGTAAAACTCCTGCTCACTGAGCGGGATCTTGCGGTCATCGGCTTTTGAAAGCAATTCTTGCATGAAGATAATGATCACCCTGCGTAAACAGGAATGCAACCAGAGGTCATCCAATGAACCGATTAGATTTGAACGAACCGGAAGCAAAGCTCCTCCAGCGAGAAGTAATCCGCAAGCCGAAGCCCTACTGTCCGCGCAACAAGGGGTCCAACCCCGAGGGCTTGGCATTGTTCCGAGCGGATCACGAGCAAACCGGAAGTTGAATCTCAGTCGCCGATAGCCATAGACCATCTCCATTTCCGGCGGACCTGAGTGGTCAATGGCTGTATCGCATCCACATTGCGGGTAGGCGGGGTTGGAGGACTGGTTTCATGGCCGATATGCGTTGCTGCACTTCTATTTGTGGATAATATTGTTCGTCTTATGTTCGCCTATACTGATTCCATGGCCCAGGATGAACGTCACCGGGTATACATGAGCTTTCAGGACCGCCGCGGCTGGCAGGTCCAGTTCCTTGAGGCCGATCTGAAGACTGCGCTGCCACGGAAGCTGCACTTCGCCTCGGCCGACAGTCATCGAGCTTGTGGCGCGCGGCGGCGGGCTGAGGAACCTAGAAAGTAAACAGATGCTGGATCAGGCTATCGGAATGGGACGAGGAGGGGTCTTCCTGAGTCTCACTCCACAGCAGTATGCAGAACTGTTGCACAGCTGATGGTGAAGTGGGTGCGAAATTCAGAGATCGCGCACAGTTTGGCGATGGAATCGCTGTCCTTCTCCCGCTTGATGCCGCGCTGCCGGACGACGATCTCCAAGCGCCGCTCGTCTTGCAACCCGGCCACCCGCGCGACGACGGTCATGACACCTGTTTTTTCTCTTCGCGATAGTCCGTTTCCGTGTTGACAGCCCAGATGTTCGCCTTCGAGGTCACGCCCGCCACGATGTTTTCTACCGCGGTCATCGCAGTGAGCATGGAGTGATCCTGGTTGTTGTATTTGTGCATGCCGTTGCGGCCCACGAGGAAGAGGTTCTCGAAGCCGTCCACATAGTTGCGGATCACGCTGAAACGGTCGTAGCTGCCAAAGTAGGCCGGGTACGTCTTGGGCACATGGACCACATGCGCGTCCTCGACATCCTCTGGGTTGAGAATCCCGATCCTGGCCACTTCCCGGATCGCGAGCTGGGCCATTTCGTCATCGCTCAGCTTCCGAAGCGCAGGTTGACTACGGCACAGGGCCGATGGTGCGCGATCCCGACAGTGGCAAGTACCGGCGCACGCGGTTGTTCGTCCTGACGCTGGGCCGGAGTCGCAAGTCGGTTCGGCTGCTGGTCTTCCGTTCCAGTGCGCGGGTGTGGGCCGAGCTTCACGAGAAGGCATTTCGCCGGCTTGGCGGTTCTCCGCGGATCGTGGTTCTCGATAACCTTCGCGAGGGTGTGCTGTCTCCAGACTTCTACGATCCTGGTCTGAACCCCTTGTATCGCGATGTTCTGGCGCACTACGGCGTGACGGCGCTGCCATGCAGAGTGCGCGATCCGGATCGAAAAGGAAAAGTCGAGAGTGGCGTCAACCATGCGCAGATGACGCCGTTGAAAGGCAAGAAGTTCGAGAGCCTTGCAGAAGCCCAGGCGTATCTGGACCACTGGGAAGAGCGCTGGGCCGACACGCGCATCCACGGCCGGACCAAGCGGCAGGTAGCGGCGATGTTCGCCGAAGAGAAGCCGTTCTTGCAAACGCTGCCGTTGGAACCGTTCCGCTACTACCAGTATGGCGAGCGGACAGTGCATATCGATGGTTGCGTTGAGGTCGAAGCGGCTTACTATGGAGCGCCGCCGGGCTGGATCGGCCGGAAGGTCAACGTGCAGTGGGACGCGATGTTCGTGCGTTTGCTTGATCCACGCACCGGGGAGTTGCTGCGCGAGCATCTGAGCGGCAAGCGTGGCGCTCATCGTATCCGCGATGCGGATCGTCCGCGTCGTACGCCGCCGCCGTTGCTTCAGCTGCTGGCTCGTGCGCACAAGGCAGGAGCCAGTATCGGTGCCGTCTGCGACGCCATCCATGCTCGCCAGGGCGAACTCGGAATGCGCCGTATCCAGGGCGTTCTCCAACTGGTCAAGCAATATGGCAGCGTGGCTGCGGACGATGCCTGTGCGGCGGCACTAGAACTGCGCGTCCCCGAGTATCGCTTCGTACGCCGCTATCTGGAGCGCCGTCCAAAGGCACCTCTGACTCTGCGGCAAGTCGATCCGCTCATCCGCGAACTGAGCCAGTATCGCGACCTGATCCAACAACGCATCAACTTCGAGGAACCCAATCCATGAACCTGATCGAACTCAATCACTCCCTTGTGCAACTGCGCCTGAGCGGCATGGCCGCAGTGATGGAAACTCGCCTTCTGCAAGCGCAATCGGAGAACATGGTGCCCATCGACCTGATCTCTACGCTGGTCTCTGACGAACTGGCCTGTCGCAGCAAGCGACTTCTGGAGCGACGTCACAAACAGGCGCAGTTCCGCGACGCCGACAAGCGTCTGGACAACTTCGACTTCCAGTTCAATGCCAAGATGAATCGCAACCTGGTCTTCGAACTGGCCACTGCAAACTGGATCGGGAAGCGCGAAGATGCCCTTTTTCTTGGTCCACCTGGAAGCGGCAAGAGCCACTGCGCACAAGCCATCGGACATGCCGTCATCCAGCAAGGCTATCGAGTGCTCTATCGCGAGGCCCACAGACTGCTGGAAGAACTGGCCGACGCCACGCTCGATGGCAAGCGCAAGGAGTTTATGGACCTGTTGACCACCGTGCCGCTGCTGATCATCGATGACCTGGGAATGCGCAAGTTGCCGTTGACTGCAGCCGAGGAACTACTGGAAATCATCATGCGCCGCTACGAACGTGCGAGCACGCTGCTGACGTCCAACAGACCAGTAGACGACTGGGGCAAACTGCTGGGCGACAGTGCCGCCGTCACCGCCATGCTGGATCGCTTGCTGCATCACGGACACGTTCTCAAGTGCGGCCCGCGCAGTTGGCGCACCAAAACCGGCGGCCCTGGAGAAGGCCAATGACAAATGCAAAAGCAAAAGCGATATGGATGCCGGGCAAAGAACGCCCGGCGGCGTCGCGACTCGTGATCCAGAAGCCTCCCACGACGGAGCCTCACCATAGGAATACTGGCAAAGACACGAAACCCTCTGCCGGCCAGCCTATCAGCCTAACCGCAGAGGGTCTCGGTTACCGATTCCTTCGGAGCCAGCCCCGTGTCATCGGCCCTGGATCACTCCGCAAGGCGCGACCCCGGCAGAGCGACTACAACACTAACACGTTCATCCTGAAAAAGGCGATTTCAAGCAGGCTGCATGGTCGTCAGCGCGCCGATGAAGTCCGATGGGGATAGAAGCCGGCTCAGGATGGCGTAGATTTCGCGCATACAACGGTGAGGAACAGCCCT
>Ga0302202_10002196_pt1 | contig 22971 bp, 20 predicted proteins | sample II_Bog_N3_3_FD_194579 | JGI IMG/M metagenome (GOLD analysis project Ga0302202, IMG submission 194579) | Peat permafrost microbial communities from Stordalen Mire near Abisko, Sweden - II_Bog_N3_3 | ecosystem: Environmental > Terrestrial > Soil > Wetlands > Peat | place: Sweden: Abisko...
TGATTCAAGCGCAATCAAGGGGCCAAACGCGCCAGGCCGCTCCCCAACGATACGCTCTGCAACCCATGTTCGGGGAGTGGCTCAGCCTGGTAGAGCACCTGGTTCGGGACCAGGGGGTCGGAGGTTCGAATCCTCTCTCCCCGACCATCTTTAGAATCAATCGGTTACAACAAATCTCCCGGTGGTGAAAAGTATGCGCCAAGGGGTCAATTTTAGCAAGCATTTTCGCCGTTTTGGACGACCTCTTGCGCCCGCACAGATTTACCCGTACATCTCAGAAAGCATTGCCAGCAAGCGGCTCCGTATCTCTGCCCGGCGCTCACCATGATGTGCCTCACGGTGGTCATTCGGGCAAAGTGCTACTACGTTCCGTTCGTGGTCAACGCCTTGCTCTGACAGCGGGATTACATGGTGTGTCTCAAGATAAATTCCACCATCCACCATCCGAAAGCCCGGCTGCTTGCATAGTTCACATCGGCCCATCGCTCGGCATAAGGCCGCATCTCTCACCTTGCGGTCCCGCTCCCATACCGTGCTGCTCACCTCACGGCGTACCGGCGCTTGCGGCTCAGGAGTTGTGTATTGGTCAACGTAGCGGGGAGCCTTGCCACGAATGAGACGGCATTCTCCGGTCTTCTGGTCGTAACGTTGTACTGACCACGGCTCCGGGTCAAGCAACCGAAGAGTCATCCGCGATGCCTTCGACTTTGGCTTGGAAATATCCCGTTGTAGTCCCTCTCCAACGATCAAGCGGACTGGCAGCCCTTCCCCAAATGCGCGGGCAATTGCATCGTCCATTCGGACAGCGCGTTTACTAATGGCGCTACGCTCGCTTGGCAACAAAGTTTCTGAGTGCTTGCCCTTTTCTGCCCACGCTCGGAGGTTTAGTTTGCACCACACTTCCCCGTCTTTCTCTCGAATCTCCGGGTGCCACACATTCAAAACGACAACTTGCCCCGGCTCGATAAACGCCCATTCATAGCAATAGGCGGGGTTAGAGGCGGGCGTCTTTACTGGCCCTCTGCTAGACATTCCCCAAGGTTGAACGTCCACACCCGCAGCAGCAACGAGGTCCATTACTCGATGGTTCTCGCGCGGCTTCAGATTCTCCGTCACTGTCATTTGATTGATCCATCTTTTCACCGTCCTATTTGACGGCCAGCCCAGCAATCACCCGCTCGCGAACAGAGCGTGGTATGTGAATGGCCTCCACCTCCGCCATGGACCGCATGGCCTCAGTACGTTAAGAGAAGGCGGTCCGAGACCTCATGGTCTTCCAAGGTCTGTCCGTCCATTTGGAAACGCTTGAGCATAGACCGACCGAGTGCCACAAAGACCTCCCGCTCAAACAAGCCCTCGGGAACACCAACATCGCATAGCTTTTTTCCCGAGTATTTTGTGCCATCGATGCTCAATGCTACGCTGACCCCGCGATCCTTACACTGGGCAATCGACTTGAAGAGCCGGTCAATTGAGAATGACTGAGCACCGTAGAGAATGGTCTGACTGTCCACGTATGGGGGGTCGCAATAGACCAAATCACCCGCTTGAGTCCTCGCCATCGTTTCAGCAAAATCGGCAAGAACAAATTCGGCTCCTCGTGTTCGAGCGGCCCATACTTCCACCCTGTCGGCGAAGCTCTCAGGTGGAATCGGATCGTGAATACCAACTGGGGTGCTCATAAATCCATCGCCCTTTCGGAATCTGACAACTCCCCCGTAACAAGCTCTGCAAAGGAATACTAGGTCGGCCCCATTGGGCTGCCTGTTGTATGCGGATAGGACCGAATCATAAGCAGCTTGCTTGCCCAAAAGAGCAATCAGCGCATGGCGGTCGGCATACTGAGCTTTGAGCAATTCCTTATCGCGGCGTAGCGTTTGCCAAATTTCCACCAAAGGACCAAAGACATCACCGGCAACCGCCCTCTTCGGTGCAAGTACCCCAAGAACCCCACCACTGCCGAGAAATGGCTCGAAATACGTTCCGAAGCTGTTGGGAAAATACGGAACGATCCAATGAGCATGTTTCTGTTTGTTCCCAATCCATTTGAGTAGTTGCGTCTTGAACGGAGTCGTTACAAGCGCGGGGTGCTCACACTCAAACAGCGCACCCTCATATTCTGCGTTGTGCTTTGGCATTTCTCTAGTATGCTCCCCCCTCGGAATTTGAATATTCTAACTTTGAATATCGTACCATGCAGCGACAACATGGTCTCACCGTGAAAAAGCAACGGCTAGCGTCTTTATTGAGAGAAGTCCGCATTGAGGCTGGCCTTACACAGACGGCGGTTGCCGAAAGCATCGGCCAGACACAATCCTACGTTTCCAAGTACGAACAAGGTGAACAACGCCTCGACTTACTTGAACTCGAAGCTGTCTGCAACGCCGTATGTATTCCGCTCACGGAGTTTGTGAGGCGCTTCGTTGAAAGCTGATGATAGATTCCTTGGACAACCGAAAGAATTTTGGGCCAATGTTCGAACGATTAGCCAAGCCGTTGGATATACAAAACGCGGCAAGAAGGGCACCGCTAGCGAAATCCTGATTCCCGCACTCCAGGATATTCGCACCAAATTCAAGGCGCTCAAGCTCAGCACAGCACATATCGCAAATGAGAAGGATGAACTGACTGACTTTGGGAAAGTGCTTTTTTCTTATTTCGCGCATCGCGCCACGGCTCTCAACGAGGGCATCCAAGCTCTGCTGATGAAGCGAGATGAGGCGAAGGCTGAATTTGATCTTCTCTACAAAAAGCTAGCACCGAAATGCCCGATTCCAATGAATAAGCAGAAGGGTGACAAAAGAGGACCAGCCTTCCTTACCGGAATTGTGAACATGCTAGTAGAGGCGAACATCGGGGGAGCGCCGTGCAACTACGATCCGAAGGCCCTCACGACTGTGACGCACGACGCGATGCCACTTCGAACGCTCTCCAGACGTGTGGACGGTGCGTTCCCATCCATTGTGAACCCCCTCGCGATTTGGGAAGTCAAAGAGTATTACTACACAACGACGTTTGGAAGCCGCGTTGCCGATGGCGTATACGAAACGCTTGTGGATGGAATGGAACTGGAGGAACTGGAGGCAGCAAGCAAGCGGAGGATTTATCACATCCTATTCGTGGATGACCACTTTACTTGGTGGGTGAAGGGGCGTTCATATTTATGTCGGCTAATCGACATGCTGCACATGGGTTTTGTGGATGAAGTAATCGTTGGCCGTGAAACGCTGACTAGGGTCCCGGAACTCGCAGGCGAATGGAAGACGCAGTTTGACCAGCTTCTGAAGACCACAACGGAGCCAGTGGTTGCCGGGGATGTACCTGATGGAGAGGATGACGAGGAGGAGGAAGCTACGTAGTTTGATTGAAATTCGACAACGCTTACTCCAATGGTGCCCGTCAAGATTCAGCCTCCAGTAACCAGCATCACTGATGACATGCCATTCTTGAGTACATGCACCAACGGTGCCTCGTTTGAATAGATGGAAATGGAGTCAAGGACCCGCTCTTCAATCTCCTCGAAATGCTCGACGCGAACCCAGCCTCCCCTTGCCCCTCGCTGCACGAAATCGTCTTCGTAATAATCGGGCACATGATTCCACTCTGATTTTGAAAGCGTTTCAGTGATAGTCATGATTTTGGCGCGGAAGGCTGCAAAGCCCGCTCCTAATCGCTGAACCACGTAAAGGTAAGTCGGAGTGTCTTGCTTGATCTGCTCAAGTAGCAAAGAAACCCTCTCGGGTGACATTCTTTGGCCTTGAACTCCGAACCACACGAAGCCATGCTTTGCTGCTATAACTTCGTGTTGGGCGATCATGGCGGCAAGCTGCTTTCCAGCCTTCGGCACCCTAACTATCAAATGTGCAACTTTTTCTTTCATCCGGTAAAATCTGCGCTTTCGTGTGGAATGAACGATCTGCCGCTTAAGTTTACGTTGATGCGGCTGAGAACCAATATACGCGGTGGCCGTCCCGTTTGGACGGCGGAGGCACGATGGCCTCGGGTCCGCGATGATAAACAGCGGTAGCCGGGAGCAGCTTACGCTACCAGCCGCTTGACTTGCGTTGCCGCCCACTCGCCCTTGCCCCACGCCGTAGGAACATCACGCGCGTTTAACTCCCGAGCTATGCCGGACAGCGATGTGACGCCAGCCGCCTGAATATCTTCGATCATGGGCAGTAGATCGGCCTTGCGCTTGGCAGCCTTGGCCGCCTTCACAGCGTTGCCGACAGAGCGGCCCTTGTCCGCGTGCTTGGCAATGTCGCGGTTCGGATTACCCAGAACCACACCCCGAGCTTTCGCAGCCGCCAGAGCCGCCTTGGTACGGTCAGAGATGGCCTTGGCTTCGCCCTGTGCCACAGACGCGAGAATGTGAATCACCATCTCATTGACGTGCGGCATGTCCACAGCCACGAACTTAACCCCCGACTCCATCAAGGCAGAGATGAAAGCCACGTTGCGAGCGAGCCGGTCCAGCTTGGCAACAATCAGGGTCGCGTTGTGGATGCGGCATAGCCTCAGAGCCTCAGCCAACTTTGGGCGGTTATCGCTGCGCTTGCCGGATTCGACTTCCACCAGCTCGCCTACCAGCTTCCAATCACCGCCATTCGGTGAACCGGAAGTCCCCGCTCCTTTTCCCAGCGAACGACGGTACGCTCGTTCCGCCCCAGGTGGGCGGCGATCTCCTTCCACGAGTCGATTCTTTCGTTCGCAACCGTTTCCAGTGGCATCTTCGTTCCCGCCGCGGTTTTCACGATTGCAGGGAGGGTTTTTGGGACCGAAAGACTCCCTTTGTCTGTTAAAACCGGCTAATGTCTGTTTGCACCTATTGAGAATCCTAGCCCTTTCCGGTTCACTGAACAAGAGTCCAGCGCCTTCATGTTCAGTACAAGAGCAAACCTGTCAGGAGTTTACGCATCAACGAGTCGTCACCGGTTGCCAAACTCGGAGGAATTCTGATGGGAACCAACATTCGAAAGGAGACCACGGATGAAATCACGTTATCTGAGTCTTATCGCAGTTGCCGCTATCGGTTTGGCGGTCTATCTATTCTGGAACGGCCCCCACTCAGTCTCCGGATTAGGACAGAATATGGTCGTCCTCTGTTCATCATGCACTTACGAAGAGTTGCCTAGGAAGGGACACCTGGTTCTCATGGACAGCAGTAGCGGTGAAATCTGGATTTACTCCGACGCCGCATTCGAAGGAAAGGAAAAGCCCATCCACTGGGGAAAGCTCACATTGGGGCAACCTGTTGCGCGCTTGAATCAACAAGGTCCCAAGTAGGCCACCTGGCTACCAGATGCTGCCGTATATGTACTCCAAGGATCAGAGTCTCAGCGGAAAAAACCTTGCGAGCGCATTCCCGATGGGCGACAGCGACGTGAACGAAATGCAAAAGTTTGAAGAATCCATGGTGGCGCTGATTAACAAGTATGTGAAATAGCGGCTGGCCCGGCAGCGGGATCGTGACGGCATATGGATTCATGGCGGTCGCAGCAACGATCAACGGATGCACGGAATGCTCTCTCATCTGTTTTGAGCGCAGTGTCGGGTGCATCACTGCCAGACGCTGATCCCATTGCGGTGAGCGCGATCAATGCGAAACGAGCGGAATCTCCAGAGAACGAGAGCCTGCTTTCCAACGAAATGCGAGCAGGAAGGATTATCATGCGCCTGTGCGGTGTTGCGACCCTTATTGCGCTTACCGGCATCCTCCCGATCACGGGTTGTGGCGGAGGCGGCAGCGTGGTTCCACCTCAGTCCCCGACGATCACGGCGGTCAGTGTCTCATGTACTTCGATCAATTTGCAGACAGGGCAGACTACCCAATGCTCGGCTAATGTCTCGGGAACCGGAAGCTACAGCTCGGGGGTGACGTGGTCGGCGGTCTCAGGAACGGTCTCAAGTTCCGGGCTATACACCGCTCCAGCGACCGTCCCCACTTCCGGCTCGGACACTGTTAAGGCCACCTCAACCGAGGATTCGACCAAATCGGGAACGGCCACGATCACAGTGACCCCACCCCCCAACAACCCAGTGCCGTCCATCACGGGGCTTCTCCCGCCGGCAGTTGATGTGGGGGCGAGTGACACTGCCGTGACAATCAGCGGCACCGGCTTCATAGAAGGCTCCTCCGCTGGGCTGGACGGAACTGCGCTGACTTCTCAATTTGGATCATCATCTAGTATCCAAGCAACGATCCCAGCCAGCATGTTGAATTCGGCCCAACTTCATCTTCTGACAGTAACAAATCCTGGCCCTGGTGGTGGTACTTCTTCAAACGTCGGACCCTGGATGGCGACCGGGGCGATGATTACGCCTCGCGCAAATCATACCCAGACTTTGCTTCAGGGTGCGAAAGTGCTGATCGCTGGAGGAGGATATGCTAGTGGTCTTCTGAACGTGATTACGGCGAACGCCGAGCTTTACGATCCAGCTAGTCGCTCATTTTCGGCAACAGGCAGCCTTGCGGCCCCTCGTGCATACCATGCAGCTACCCTGCTGGGCAATGGAAAGGTTCTTGTAACCGGCGGATATTACACGCAGGTGCTAGCAAGTGCAGAGCTCTTTGACCCTTCAACTGGGTCGTTCACCGCCGCTGGGAGTATGACTGATTCTCGCGTCTACCAAACAGCCACTCTCCTCCAGAACGGAAAAGTTCTGATTACCGGCGGTTTCGATGCGAGCGGAAAAATCCTGTCTTCAGCAGAGCTATACGATCCGTCGTCTGGATCATTTACGCAAACGGGCAGCATGTCGCTCGCAAGATTCGGACAATCGGCAACGCTTCTTCCAAACGGTCAAGTGTTGATCGCGGGCGGCGAGACCATTTCCGGCAACGTATCGAGTGATGCAGCTTCTGCTGAGCTCTTCAATCCGGCTACAGGTCAGTTTTCACTCACCGGTGGTATGTCTGTGGGACGTGAATTCGCCTCCTCAGCCTTGCTGAACAATGGAAGCGTATTGATCGCAGGTGGTAGCCAGGTTCTGACTGGAACGTTGCGTGAAGCTGAAATCTACGACCTGTCCACCGGCGTATTTAGCTCAACCGGCGCAATGGGGACTCCACGGTTCCTTCTTTCTAGCGTCACGCTGAGTGATGGAACTGTTCTCGTAATTGGCGGCGATGACGGATCGAGTGACTTGGCTAGTGTTGAGATTTTCAATCCAACCACCGGACAGTTCTCTCCAACTTGGCTAATGCCATCGCCACACGATTATGCGGCAGCCACGCTCTTGCCGGATGGAAGTGTGCTGGTGTCAGGGGGTATGAACCAAGGTCAGTTGTCAGGCGCGGCCGCAACATACCCTCCTCCCTCCTTGACTGCAGGGAGTGCTAGTTCCATCTTCACCGTCGACAATCCAGTGCCAATAATCGCCGGCCTCTCCACTAATACGTCGCCAGCGGGGCAGCAGGTAATTGTTAATGGAACAAACTTTGTCAGCGGTTCCGACGTTCTCGTGAATGGGATCGCAGTCGCATCTTTTGGAACTCCCAGCGCACCCAACCAAGTCTGGTACTATCCCGATGTCGCTGGAATCTACAGTGTCTCCGTGAACAATCCTACTCCGGGAGGTGGCATTTCAAATTCAGTGGCGCTACAGGTTAATGTTAGCGTGCAGATTACTCCAGCACGCGCACTGTGGGCACCCGGTAGTACAAATCAGCTATCGGCTAGCGTGTCTGGCACGACGAACACGGGAGTTACCTGGAGCCTTCAGGAAGGCGGATTAGCGGGCACAATCGATAGTACGGGTCTATATACCGCCGGGCAGACTGCAGGCACCTATCATATCGTCGCGACATCCGTGGCAGAACCAAGTCAGTCTGCCGTTGCTCCAGTTATCATCGGGCCAGATGCGGGAGAGATGTCCGCAGCTCCGCAGCTGATCACTCCGCGATCCGAGGAGGCTGAAATTCTAATGGCCAACGGCGAGGTTCTGGTCGCAGGAGGAAATAATTCTAGCGGTGACTCTGCCGCTGCTGAGATCTACGATCCCTCAACCAACTCGTTTTCCGCAACGGGCAGCATGTCTGTTCCGCGCAGTGATCCCGCCATCGCTCTTCTTTCCAAAGGTAGCGTAATGGTTGCCGGGGGCGGCCGAGGCGTCCTTGGAGATTTCATCACGGGTGCGGAAATCTACAACCCGGCCACCGGGCTGTTTTCCACCACCTCAAGCATGGTCGATCCTACGCTCTCAGCACAAACACTCACTACGCTTCAGAATGGTAAAGTGTTGGTGATCGGCAGCACAGCTAGTGCGGAGCTTTACGATCCGTCAACCGGAGCTTTCAGCCTGACAGGCAACCTCACGACAGATCGACGAAACGGATTTACCGCGACCTTGTTGAACAACGGGAAGGTTTTAGTCGCTGGAGGCAGCCCAGGTTCAAGCGCGGAACTGTACGACCCTGCAACCGGGACTTTCAGCCCAACAGGGAGCATGGCGGTATCGAGATACTATGCTGTCGCTATCCCGCTGAAGAATGGAACAGTATTCATGGTTGGAGGAAACTGGACTTACTCTCCTGTCCCCGCCGAAATCTACAATCCCTCCACCGGCACGTTCACGCCTATATCGACATATCCCGTCTACAACCTGTACGGCTTTCTCGATGGGGTACAACTTAAGAACGGGCTGGTCTTTATTGGGGGAGGGCTGTTGACAGATGGTACCGTGTCCCCACCTGAGGCACATCAAACGCAATTCTTTGATCCTGGCAGTGGAACCTTCTATGCCGGCCCATTGCTAAGTCAAACTCTCTTCTTCAACTGGACGGCCATGACGGTTCTGCCCAACGGGAACGTTTTGATAACTGGAGATCTCACTGATGCCGCGTCTTCTATCTACACACCCGCTTCGACTGACCCGCTTCCAGCAGCGACACGCGAGTCGCGCAATATTGCCGCGACGCAGGTGGTCGCCACACCGTTCAAACAATCGCTTCGCTAGTCCAACTTCGTATTCTGCGATCGGAGCACTCAGCGAATGCTTGGCGGCGGCGCGTTCAACGCTCGACTTGGAGCCGGCGAACAAAAGGCTCTTTCTTCGGAGAGCCACAGCGCGCAGCGCCCACAAGGTTGCTGAGGTGTCGATCTTCATGTGGTCATCGTCAGCACTTCGGAAGCCGGCCCATCACCAAAGATGGTAGGACTTGCGCTTCTGTGCAAGTTCGCTATAGTGACGGGGGCACGAGCGGCGGGACATGGCCAATCTTCGGCATCGCTCCTGACAATTCCATGCACAATCCATGAATACAAAGGCACTCCGCAAGGGCGTTAATCAAGTTAGAAAAGGCCCCTTGTTCATTTGCACCTACAAGGGCTGTGGCTGGATTAGCGACCGGAATTCCCGGTATTGCATCAACCACGACAAGAGGCGACACCCCGAGTCTTCCCCTTCCAGGCGAGCCATTCCCCGCTCAAAGCGCTCCAGCTGAACTCGTCATCGCGAACCTCCCGGCCGGTCCATGCCATTCAACAGCAGGATCGGCCAGGACGTTTGAAAGCGTCCTCGCAGCACATTTCCAAATCAATCAAGGAGAAGCCACATGGAACAACTGTGCGCTCATGCGGGAGCGTCGAAGCTTTCGCGCGATCAACTCGCCACCATTCTGCCTCCAGAACCAACGGATACATTCAAACCAATCTCCCACGCAGAACTGATTCACAACGTGCTCGACGGGCTTTCCTATCGACACATCAGCGTAGTTCGCGACGAATATGCCGTCTCTGACGATGGCATGAAACTCTTCGGCGTTCTTGATCTGGAAACCACCTTTGACGAGGCGCGTTTCTCACTCGGAATCCGCAACGCAAACGACAAATCCATGCGCCTTGCGCTCACAGTGGGTTTTCGTGTCTTTGTGTGCGACAACATGGCGTTCTACGGCGATTTCACGCCGGTGCTCGCCAAGCACTCGAAGCATTTCAACCTGCAAGATGCGCTGGCCGTTGGAATTGATCGAATACAGCGCAATTTCGAGCCAATGCGGCGCCAAGTGGAAGAATAAGGTCAACCTATTGGGACCCAATACCATCGTGACGATCTACCAGCAGCAGGCCGACGTGCGCGTTGATTTCCGCCTTATCGATGTCGCAAGCGGTGAGACGATCATCTCGCAACCTGGGGAGGCGCACGCGACCAACACGAGCGAAGTCTCGGAGATGGACACCTGGCGTCGGATTATTTCGGGTTCCATAACAGCCGAATCATCTTCGAGTCTTATCGGAAGGGCTGCGACGTTGAAATAATTCATGTTGCGCCACCAGGCGTTGAATACAGCTTGAACCCCTGATCAAGAGGCTGAAATCGCTTGCCGGGCACGTATCTCTATGACTACCTGGGACGATAGAATCCAGGTTGTTCTCAAGTACATCAAGTGGATTTATTCCTCAAGTTAGAAGCACACGAATTGACCACTGAACAGGAACTTCGCCAGAAATTGCGCAAGATTGCGGCTCTCTTCGAAGGCGCCCCAACGCCGGGAGAGCGAGATGCCGCAGCCGCCGCGATCGACCGAATTCGCGCCGTGCTCAGCGCAGCGGAGCGGACCGAGGAGACCATCGAGATGAACTTCCGGCTTCCTGATCGCTGGAATCGGCGGCTGTTTACAGCTCTCTGTCGTCGCTACGGGCTCAAGCCATATCGCTACCCGCGCCAGCGGTATTCTACAGTCGTTCTGCGGGCACCGGCCTCCTTCATCAACGGCACGCTCTGGCCAGAGTTTCTCCAAATCAAGACTGCACTGGATGAGTATCTTCACGAAGCAACCGAGCGCATCATCCGCGAGGAAGTCTTCGGAAATTCAGAGGAGGCGGAAGAGCAGGACGGATCGCCCTCAAATGCCGCTGCAACCCTGGATTCATCTCTTCACGACCTGGGTTGAGCGGGAACAAGACATATAGAAAATTAAGAGTCCGCTCAACGGAGCACAGGTTGGGTGACAGAACCGCAAGCGGTTGGCCAAGACCAGCCAACGGCTTGTCCTCCAGTGGGCGTATTGTGCCCGCCGCAGGCTGAACAAGCCCCTGCGGCGAGAAACGAACAGTCTCATCTATGCCAAAACGTGATCTTCCACCGATGAAGTCAAGTTCCGCAAACGTGCACTTATCACTCAACGTTCTTCAGAGGTCCTTGAGCGGTTCGCAACAGCCGCTCATGATGCAACTCAAAGCGTCCAGGAAGAAGGCAACCTGGAGCCTGTTGCGGAACCTGCACCTGTCATGTTGAGTGCTTCGTTGCCCGGAGGGGCAAAAGATGTTCTCTTGAGCGAGAATGCAAAGCAACTTCCTTTTCCAGTTTCGCTCTCAAGCCACAACTCCGTACCGTGACGGTCGGCAATCCACTTGGCGAGAGCGAGGCCCAGGCCCGAGCCTGGAGGAAGATTCTCTGTGGCCGAGGTCGCACGGTAAAAGCGTTCGAATATTCGCAGCCTGTGTTGCGGGGCAACTCCAATGCCGGTGTCGCGCACGGACAGAAGGACGCGCTCTGCTTCCACGGTTGCGCGCAGCGTGACCGCTCCGCCTGGAGGGGTGTACTTGCTCGCGTTCTCAAGCAGGATGGAGAGCATACGGGGAATGCCATCCTTGTCGCCGAATACGGACAGGCCATCGTCAACAGGCTCAATGCGGAACTCGAGCATCGCCTGCTTCATGGCGGGGCTCCAGATTTCGGCAAGCTGACGGAAAAGAGCGTTGACCTTGATGGGAATCAGGACAATGGCCTCGGCACCACCATCGGCGCGCGCAAGGGAGAGAAGGTTCTCTACGAGGCTTGTCATGCGGATGGTTTCGTCGTGGAGACGGCGGAGAACCTGGCGATACTCCTCGGCATGGCGGGGCCGAATGAGGGCCACCTCGATTTCAGTGCGAAGCAGGGAGATGGGCGTACGCAACTCATGCGAAGCGTTGCCGGTGAAGGTGCGGACGCTGGCAAAAGCCTTATCGATGCGTTCGAGCATCTGGTTGAGGGTGTGGGAAAGGTCGGAGATTTCGTCTTTTTCCCTGGGGACGGGCAGACGGGTTTCGAGATTGCGTTCGTTGATGCCGCGCGCTTGGGCTGCCAGAGCTGCCATGGGGCGAAGCGCCTTGCGGCTCATGAGGTGGCCGCCCACGGCGGCGAGCAGAATCACGATGGGCGTAAGCAGCAGGAGATTGGTGCGGAAGTTGACCAGCAGCGCCATGGACTTGTTTAACGCGATACCGGTTTGGACGGCGTAGAGCTTTCTGTGAACTTCGATGGGGTAAGCGAGAATGCGCACGTGGCGAGTTCCCTGGTGGAACTCCGCGATGAGGCCAGCTTTGGGGAGCAGGCCGGGAGCAGGCAGGACTGGATTCTGCGCGATCATCCGCCGGGAGCGGAAGATCCAATTCCCTTCGGCATCGCGCACCTGGAGGTACTTGCCATCGTCCTTCATTTCATAAATGGAGGAAAAGTCGTCGCTTATCTTCCTCAGGTTCTGAGCAGGATCTTCGTGACTGAGAACGACCTGGACATCTTCAGCGCGCTCCTGGAGTTCGTGGTACTCGGTCTCATCGACGCTGCGGCGGAGCATCCACAGGCTGGCCAGGCAGAGGAGCGTGGCGGCAGAGGCGAACATGGCGAAGTACCAGAGTGTGAGGCGAACACGGATGGGCAGCGGCGCGATCATGAATCGCTCCCTGGCACGGCGGCGGCGAGCTGGAAGATGTAGCCAGAGCCGCGGACGGTGCCGATGAGCTTTGTGGGGAAGGGCGCGTCGAGCTTGGCGCGCAACGAATTGACGAGCACCTCGAGCGCGCTGGGACCGACGGGATGATCCGCACCCCAGATGGATTCCGTGAGGTGCTGGCGGGTGACGCACTGACCGGCGTGGCGGATGAGGGACTCAAGCAGGCGGAACTCGAGACGGGTGAGGTCGATGCTGTCGCGGGCGCGCGTGACGGTGTGACGCATGGGGTCGACGACGACATCGGCGGCCTTGATGGTGCCGTCGCCTTGCTCACGTTGACGGCGGGTTATGGAATTAAGCCGGGCCACCAACTCAGGAAATGCGAATGGCTTGGTGAGGTAGTCGTCTGCGCCTACATCGAGTCCGTGAATGATGTCGTCTTCCTTGTCGCGGGCGGTGAGGATGAGAACCGGCGTGGCGCGCGATCGTGCGCGAAGCGCCTGCATCAACTGAAATCCGTCCAGCCGCGGCAGCCCAATGTCCAGCACGATGGCATCGAACTCATAAACTGAAGCAACTTGAAGACCCGTCTCTCCATCGGCAGCGGTCATGACCGTGAATCCGTGCTCATAAAGGCCCTTGCGCAACAACTCAAGCATGCGTGATTCGTCTTCGACGACAAGGATGCGCATAGGATTTGTACCGCGAGATTTCGCGAGAAGAGGATCTCTCCATTCAGCCGGATGATTCAATTTCAACACAACTCTTGGTGATCGTCATCACGCAATGCGCAACCTTAGGAAGAATTCGCCGCATTGTTAACCGGGTTTTAACATGGGCGGCTAATGTGGGCGTCAGCGCTGACCAGAATACCTTCCCGCGACAGTGCGAAGCCGGGTTCTGAGAGCGCCAGGAGGCTTCTATGAGACGCTTGCCATTCTTATCCTTTTTTTTACTTTTGATGGTCCCGCTCGCTGGCATGGGGCAGACATCGAAAGGGACATTGACGGGACGCGTAACCGACAACGCCGGCGCCGTGTTGCAAGGCGCCATGATTCAGATTCTCCAGCTTTCCGCCTCGTATGTATCGGACACACAGGGCGAATTCGTGGCTCCGAACCTGGCGCCCGGTTCGTATGAGGTGCGGATATCCTTCGTCGGATTTGCGCCGCTCTCGACCACTGTGACCATCGAGGCCGGGAAGCCGGCTCGCCTGGACGCGGTGCTCAAGGTTGCCTCGGCATCCCAGGAGATTATTGTTACCGCAACCGACGTCCACGGAGACGCCGAAGCAATCAACCGTATCGACAGCTCGGAGAACATCCTCAATGTTCTGACCAACGATCAGATCATGAGCCTTCCCAACGCAGACGTCGCCGATGCACTGGGCCGCCTGATGGGCGTCACGCTGGAGCGCGACGAGGGCGAAGGCAAGTACGTGCAGATTCGCGGCACTGAGCCTCGCCTGAGCAACACAACCATTGACGGAGTGCTTGTTCCGTCGCCGGAGTCGACGGTCAACCAGGTGAAACTCGATACGATTCCCGCCGACCTGGTGGAATCGGTGGAAATCAACAAGACGCTCTCGGCGAATCAGGATGGCGACGCGATCGGCGGCTCTGTGAACCTGGTAACCAAGACCGCGGGCGAGCGGCCAACGCTGACCGCGTTTGGCACCGGCGGCTATACGCATATCATCGACGGCCGCCATGCCAGCCAGTACGGCATCACTGCTGGCAAACGATTCATGGCGAATAAGAGGCTCGGAATCCTGGGCAACTTCACCTATGACTACAACGGCCGAGGCATTGACGACATCGAACCCACGCCCGATACCGGGACACTGACACCTAGCTACGACAGCATCGACCTGCGTGAATATCGCTACGATCGCACCCGCTGGGGAGCGGCCACGAGCGTGGACTACAAGGTCTCTGACAACTCACTGCTTTTTGCCAAGGGCTTTTATTCCGACTTTCAGGATTTTGGCGACAAGTGGACCTATACGTTGAACGATGTGGTCACGCCGAATCCGAGCAGCGCGACTGGCGACCCGGCGACGTTCGCGGGCGACAAGCCGAAGTTCAAGACCTCAAGGCGCGCGCCCGACTATGGAATCGGGCTGGCCACCTTCGGCGGAAACCATTTGTTTACCAACTCATGGTTCAAATGGGAAACAGCATTTTCGCGCGCCCGCCAGCTGGCCGCCGCGGGAAACCCGGGCGCAACGTTCAGCGCCTCAAAGGCGTTGAAGAAGTTTGGCGAGAACACCTGCTACTACGATCCGGGCGCCAACCCGACCCAGTACCGACCGCAATGGAACCCGGCCTGCACGGCGGCAGGCTCGCCATTGTTTGACCAAACCCAGTGGAGCCTGAGCGAGCTGGATCTGACCAGCGGGCAAACCGCGCAGATCAACCTGCAGGGCTCCGCTTCCTACGGCATGAACTATAAGGCCGGCAGTCATCCTTCTACGCTTGAGATTGGATTCAAGATTCGCAATCAGCACAAGGGGCAGTTCGCATACTCGCCGGTTTATGACAACGAGACGACCACGATTCTGGCGAGCCAGTTCACAAGTCCGATCGTGAACAAGGATTTCTACGACGGCAGCTACCAGATGGGTCCCCTGACCGACTGGCCCTCGATTGTTGCCTTTGCCAACGCCAACCCCGGCCAAATCGGCCCTCTCGATGTGGATGCCACGCATGTGGGCTCCGACGCCAGCAACTTCAACCTGGAGCAGCGCATCACCGCGGGCTACATCATGAACACCACCCAGCTTGGCAAGGTGCACCTCCAGGCCGGGTTGCGCTTTGAGCAAACGAATGTGAAAACAACCGGCTACCAGGTCATCACGAATCCCGACGGCTCATGGGGCGGCACGACTCCGGTCCCTGGATCGAAGTCGTATCTCGACATTCTCCCCAGCGTGCAGGCTCGATATCCGATTACCAACAACTCCGACGTGCGCGCCTCTTATGGACGAGGAATCGCACGGCCTGACCCGCAGGACCTGATCCCATACATCACGCTGGACACTTCAGGATCCATCCCGAAGGAAGGCGTTGGCAATCCCGCTCTTGTCTCTGAGCATGCCAACAACTTCGATCTTCTCTATGAGCACTATCTCACTCCGCTCGGCTTGTTGCAGGCCGGGCTCTTCTACAAGGCTCTCTCGAATCCTTTGGTGGTGAACCAGGAATACGTGGCCTCCGGAACCTACGCAGGCTACCTGCAAACGCAGCCGAACAACGGCGGCAGCGCCTGGGTTTACGGAATTGAGCTTGCCTATCAACAGCGGCTCTCATTCCTGCCCGGCATGCTTGGCGGCCTGGGCTTCTCAGGCAATTACACCTACAGCGATTCGCAAGCCAAAAGCGTGGATCCGCTGCGCACCGACAGCCCTGCCCTCCTGCGCCAGACGCCGAACACCTGGAACATTGGGCCCAGCTACGATCGGGGCCGGGTTTCAGTCCATCTGGGACTCGAATACAACGGAGCCAGCATCTACTCCTATCAATACGAGGACCTGAAGCCGAACCCGGCAGGCGGCACTTTGCCTAACCCCCAGGTTGGTGGAGTTGCCGGGCCCGCCGGCGATAACTATCTCTACCCCCACATGCAGGTGGACGCCCAGATGAGTTATCGCCTTCCAAAGGGTTTTGAGTTCTACGTGCAGGGGCTGAACCTGACCAACGAGGTTTTCGGATTCTATTACGGCAGCCCCCAGTACGTAGTTCAGCGCGAGTATTACCACCCCACCTATGGCGGCGGACTGCGCTGGACCTCTCACCGCGAAAAGTAATATCCGCGTAACCTCCGCGGGCACGCATCGAAATGGCCGGCTTTGCTCCGTCACACGGAGCAAAGCCAGCTATCCGCTGATTCTTTTGTTGGAGACGACATTGAATTCTTCTGGCATGCATCTTGAAGTTCGCGGGCAACTCGCCCGGTGTGCAGCTTGCCGCATCCTGGCCGGCGCGGCCCTTTCGCTCATGGTGTACCTGGCTACGCAGTTGCCGGCTCAGCCTCAAGCGCCGGCTTTGCGACTTTCCAAAACGATTATCCTGCCTGGGGTTGTGGGCAGGTTCGACCACTTTGCCTTCGACGCAGCGGGTGATCGATTGTTTGTGGCCGCAACCGGGAATCATTCCGTTGAAGTGATCGATTTGAAGAGCGGCAAAGTGACGCAAAGCGTCGCTGGCCTGGGCAAGCCGCATGGCCTGGAGTGGGTTGCGGAGACCGGCAGCCTGTATGTTGCCGATGGCGCACTCGGAGAACTGCGGGTTTATAAGGGCACGCCGTTGGCACTGGCGGGCAGGGTGAAACTCTCCGACGACGCGGACGACATGGTCTATGACCAGCGGACGCATCTGCTATTCGTGGGGCATGGCGGCAGCGACGCGGCCAATCCAGCGAGGATTGCCGTGGTGGATGCTCTGCGCATGAGCCTGCTGGCAAATCTACCGGTGGCCACGCATCCGGAGGCGCTGGAGCTGGATGCAGTAAGGCGGCGCGTGTTTGCAAATATTGCCGAAGCGAGCGAAGTTGCGGTGATCGACGCGGACTCCCAGAGAATCGGCGCGCACTGGAAGCTGACCAAAGCCGCGGACAACGTGCCGCTCGCCCTGGACAGCGAGGACGGGATTCTGTTTGTTGCCTGCCGGACGCCGGGAACGTTGATCTCTCTGGACCAGACGACCGGCAAGGAGATTGGCAGCCTTGCCGCGGCAGGCGGAGCCGACGACCTGTTCTACGATCCGGCGCTGCGCCGTGTTTATCTGATCAGCGGAGCGGGCGAGGTGGATACTTACCAGGTGGGCCTGGCAAAGGCGCTGCACTCGCTGGGAGTTTTGAAGACCGCTGCCGGCGCCAAGACGGCGCTGTTTGTCACGTCGCAGAACCTGCTCTATGTTGGAGTTCCCAGCGCGCCGGAACACTCCGCTGAGATTCGCGTTTACTCGACCGTGGCGCCGTGAGGAAGATGATGAAGAGGATTACCTGCGCGGCTTTGAGCGGCATCGTTCTATGTTTTTTCCTGGGCACAGGGTTGCAGCTCTGCGCGCAGGCTGGACTGCAAGCCGTTGGGAAGAACGCGGCGGTCCAGGACGATCAACTTCAGTTCGTTGTGCTGATCAGCCGCCACGGAGTGCGCTCACCGACCGGCAAGACCGACCAGTTGAATCGCTTCTCGCAGCAGCCATGGCCCAAGTGGACCGTTCCGGCGGGCTACCTTACCGAACACGGAGCGCGGCTGATGACGCTGTTCGGAGTCTACGACCGTGAGTTGCTGGCGGCAGAAGGCCTGCTCAAGCCGGCCGGTTGCGAAGATGCGGCTCACATACGAATCGTTGCCGACTCAGACCAGCGCACGCGCGAGACCGGCAAGGCGCTGGCCGCTGGATTGGCGCCGGGATGCGCGATTGCAGTGAGGGCGCTTCCCGAGGGAACCCCCGATCCGCTCTTTCATTCATTGGCGGCCGGGGATGGGAAGCCGGACAGACTTCTGGCTACCGCAGCAGTCTCCGGCCGCATCGGGGCCAACCCGCAGGGACTTGCGGAGGCCTACCGGCCTCAGCTTGAAGCGCTCGAAGAAGTATTGCGCGGTTGCAAGCTCGGTGCGGAGTGCGCGGGCACAACCGCCGCTCAATCTCTCTTCGAAATACCGTCTTCGATTGCGCCGGGACAGGGCGACCACCTGGTGGAGTTGCGCACTCCGTTGAGTACTGCCTCAACCATGGCGGAGAACCTGCTGCTCGAATACACCGAGGGCATGGACAGCGCGAACGTCGGCTGGGGCCGCGTGGACCTGCACAAGCTGCGCGAGCTTCTGGAACTGCATACCGCGAATGAAGATATAGCCCAGCGGACGGATTATGTTGCCCGCGTTCAATCGTCGAATCTGCTCGCTCATGCTCTTCTGTCGATCCAACAGGCAGTCACGGCGCGTCCGGTCACGGGGGCGCTCACGCAACCCGGCGACCGTCTTCTGATTCTTGTGGGGCACGACACGAACCTGGCCAATGTTGGTGGAGCGCTGGGATTGGCCTGGCTGATTGACGGCCGGCGCGACGATACGCCGCCCGGTGGAGCTCTGGCATTTGAACTTTGGAAGAGGCGCGGAACCGGGGAGCTTTCAGTGAAAACTTTCTATATGGCGCAGACGCTCGAGCAGATGCGCAACGCCACGCCCTTGAGCATTGCTAGCCCTCCGGAACGCATCCCCGTGTTTATACCCGGTTGTGGGCGGGCCGATGGCTCTTGCACATGGAAGGATTTTCAAGAAGCTGTGCAAACGGCGACCAGCTCTACTTTCATCCAATAATTCGATTGGCAATCTGGTCTCTGCCTTGGGAAAGTTCAGCTTGCTCATGCTGTCAGACAATGTCTCGTTTCCATGCGTCTGAATTTAGCCGGTTGTCAGCAACTAAACAAGATGTGGTTTATTGAGCGGACTCGAAAATTAACTACAACAACGAATACCAGGCGCCGCGGCCGCTGCCATGCATAACAAGGTGCTTCCTTTCGAGGAGTTGGCGGAAGTGCGGCTTCAACGTGTTCCGGCTCGTACCAGTCACCGTAACGATGTCGCTGATCGTCACCCGGCCATGTTCGCGGGCGAACTCGATGATTTGAACGGACAGTTCCGGCATTGCCGATAGGATGATTTTCTCCCTCTCGACTTTCTTGGCCAGCCGCTTCATCTGCTGCTGAAGCGCGCGTAAGAAGAACAACACCCAAGGCTGCCAGTCAGGCGCTTCCGTCCTTATGGTTCCCTGTGTCTGCCTCAGAGCCAGATAGTAGCTTTCCTTGTTTTGTTCGATCACGCTTTCCAGCGAACTGTAGGGCACGTATGCGTACCCCGCGCGCAATAGCAGCAAGGTGGTCAGAATTCGGCTGAGCCGTCCGTTGCCGTCCTGAAAGGGATGAATTTCAAGGAATACAACAATGAATATAGCGGTCACCAACAGGGGGTGCAGTTCACGGGTTTCCAGGTTCTCCTTTGCCCAGCCTACGGCCTCTGTCATCAGGTGCGGTGTATCGAATGGAGTGGCGGTTTCGAATATAACCCCAATCTGCTGGCCGGAGCCGTCGAAGGCGGCCACGCTGTTTGACTGGGTCTTATATAGGCCACGGTGATGCGCGTCCTTTTCGCTGTATTTGAGGAGGTCCCGGTGCAGTTGCTTAACATGGTTTTCCGTTAGAGCAATCTCTTGCCAGGACTGGAAGATCAGTTCCATGGCTTCCGCGTAGCCTGCCACTTCCTGAGTATCCCGTGTATCGAACGATTTGATTTCGAGGTTGGACAAAAGCTGTTCGACCTCGCGATCCGTGAGCTTGCTGCCCTCAATTCGCGTCGAAGAGCCGATACACTCAATGGTGGCAACTCTCCGCAGGGCGGAGAGACGATCCGGCGCCAGAGTTCCCAATGCCCGCCATGCACCCTTGAACTCATCGAGCTCTGCGATGAGGCGGAGGATTTCCGGCGAGATCGGCACTGTGGCAGTTTGGAGCATGACACCCAAGAATACACCCATTCTCACCCATTACGTCAATCCGTAAATTCACCCATTTTCACCCATTTAGGCGCGACCAAGGAAGCATTAGCTGAGTTCGGCAGGCGTGGCTGGAGGAGAACTGTTCATGGCCATCGTGCTGGGAACTGGGCAGCAACGGACAGAACATCTCCATCAGATCGCTATGCCGGAGATGCACAAGCTGCCTCCTTTGGCCGCACCTCGTAATCCTGTACAACACCCCTCGAATTCCTTACTGGATATACGTCGAAGAGGCCCAAGCCCCTGAGCGTTGTAATGAGCCTTTGATCACCATACTGTTTGGAGCAAAACCCTTCATCTCGACGACACCCCGCCTGATTGATGGCCCCCAAGGTTGTTTTTCCGGTACTGGCTGCCAGCTCAAGCACAAGATGGATCAGTTCAGTCTGGTCTCTCCTGGTAGTAGTCCTCTTTGTCGTTGGAAGGGAGGGCGTTGCCTTGCCTTTCGGGCCGGAAGACACTCCCTCCTGCGCCAGTTTCGACGGCTGCAGGTGAAATTCAGTGCTTGCGGACCGCAACGAGTCCGGCGTGCTCTCGGGGCCGAACACAAGGACTGGTAAACCCGACTCGCGTATCGTCAGAGCCAGTCTGCTGAAGTCGCCGTCCCCGGAGACGACGCAGAATGCCTCGGTGCGTCCAAGGCTCAACTCAGACATGACGTCGATCACAAGTGCGATGTCCGTTGCGTCTTTCCCAGGCGTGTTGCGGAATACCTCGATGGGGCTGATGCCGAGGTCGCGAAAGAGTGGCAAGTGAGTTCCCAGTCCGGAGCAATAAGCGCGCCTGCAAATGGAATTCCAGCGTGGAGCAAGACTCTCAAAGGCTGAGCGAATGGCAACATCGTTGCTGACGTTATCAATGTCGATGAAGACAGCGAGCTTCAGCCGCGCCGCCAGTCCGGGGTCGGCGGATTCGGCCTGGTTCTTCTCTGGTTCTGGTCCCAAGGCCCAACCGGCTCATTTCGTCCAGAACATCGAGGAAGTGTTTGACTGACCTGGCGATCCTGTCTGATGCCCAGACCAAGACGATGTCGAAGCGGCCGCGACGGGCGTCGGCCATCATCTGATCCAGACCAGGCCGTTTCGCTTTCGTGCCGGAGATCTTGTCTGCATACTCTGCTACAACTTCGTAGCCTCAGCGAAGTTCTCTCGCTGAATCGGGACCAATTGGACTTTCAGAATGGCGAGGCGAAGATCATCGGGAAAGGCTCCAAGGAGCGTGTCGTCTTTTTCACCGACCGGGCGCTCGACTGGGTGCGCCGATACCTTTCGACCCGTACAGATCAGAATGCCGCCCTGTTCGCCACCACCGATGGGGAGCGACGGCTGAAGCGGCCCGATGTCTGGAGACCATTTGCACGGCAAAGAGCACTTGCGAAAATTCAGAAGCGTGTAACGCCTCACCTTCTCCGCCACACTGCCGCAACTCAGCTACTCTTCAATGGCTGTCCAGTGGGCCACATTAAGGAAATCCTTGGGCATGAGAGGCTTGAAACCACATGCCGCTACTGCCTCGGCCTTGATCATCGGGCCGCGAAGGCTGCCCACGCCAAATATCTGAACTACAATTTCAACCTCTGACCTTCTTACGACATACATCCACCGCCTTCACGTCCGAATCATCTTGCTTCAATATCCCGATGCTTTTCCGTGCAACGGCTCTTCTTCATGTTCCGACCCCGCCTAAATCACGAAAGAATGCCAGTTCCGATTGGCAAAATGTGTCGGCTCGCAGGTTCGACCAAATAGGTGCTCTATATGCCCTCAATTTTTTTGCTTTTGAAGATGGATCATTTGCTGAATGGCCTCGAGGAAATTGCCAGCGGGAGTATTCGCGGGGTTGGTCTGATTATTATTCGCGTCTTCAGTTGTAAAGCTGAGGGTGATTGTTTTACCGCCCTGAGAAGGAACTTTTGCGTGCAAGCTAAGTATTGGCATGTTCGATGCAGTGCGGCCAAACTGCATGCTCTCTACATCGGCCAGGGGTATTGTGAAGTTCTTTTGTTTACAGGTACTGTCCATTGCATTGTATGAAAGAGTCGTCGCCGTCATCGAGATTTCCGAGAGATGCATGGCGAGCCCAAATCCGATATGCAGATGTTTCAGGTGAACTGCAAATGATCCACCTGACCTAAACAGCGCCTGTGCATCTGTTTGAAATTGGTCGTAGTTTCGAGAAAGGAGTGCAGCCCGCGTTTGCAGGCTCAGCACTCGGATATCATCCGGATTATCGCTAGCCAATTTATTGGCAGCATTCAGGACTTGAATAGCAGTCTGATCTGTCAGTTGCCCTTCAAGCGCATCTGTCTTCGCCTTGAAGTAGGCCTCATCGCGACGCAGTGCAAAGTGAACCTGAACGATCTCGCCATCATGCACCTCAACGGTCTGTGAAGGAGCGCTGAAGCCTGGTGCAGAGGCGGTCACGGCGTAGGTCCCGGAAACTTCGTCATACTCCGCTTTGCCAATAGGGGCCGAAAAGCTCTGGCTGGTTCCCGCATTCGCATTGCCGACTGGCGAAATGCGGAACTCAGCTTTCATCCCGCCGGCATCCACTTCTATCTGACCACCGGATTGATGGGAAGCTGACTCCAGGCTGTAACAGTTCGCCTCGCGCGCGTCGTCAGCCAAGGCGATCTTCGACGTCGCTTTCGAAGTTTCCTCGACGGTGCAGTCCTTGCCGACTATTCTTTCCCCCACGGGGGTCTTTGTCGCGATGGTATTCCATGCTAGTTTCAGTGGCCGGGTGAAGGGC
>Ga0302202_10002212_pt1 | contig 22870 bp, 19 predicted proteins | sample II_Bog_N3_3_FD_194579 | JGI IMG/M metagenome (GOLD analysis project Ga0302202, IMG submission 194579) | Peat permafrost microbial communities from Stordalen Mire near Abisko, Sweden - II_Bog_N3_3 | ecosystem: Environmental > Terrestrial > Soil > Wetlands > Peat | place: Sweden: Abisko...
AGGTGCTCGGTCTCGATGTAAGGCGACCCAAACTGACTGGCCTCGTACCGCGCAAAGAAAATTACGCGGCGCGCCTTCTCCGTATAGCGTTCGAACATGTTCCCCCTTCAAGCCGGCCACTGCATCTGCCCTGGGGCGCGATGCAGTGCCATCGGTCGAGCCCGCCTTTGCGCCAGTCACTCGCAAAGACCCATCAGGGTGCCACCGGAAATCGGCTCCGGAGTACAGAACACCCATTCCACTCCTAATAGTGTAGACGCTCCGTCGAATATTCCCAATCACTCGAAAGTTTTGACTAACGTAACACCCTTATCGGATGCATGCTGTGCAAAAAAGGCACCAAATTTGGTGCAGCGCAAAAAAACAAGGGGCCAAAAACCGGCTCCAGCCAGGGCCAGAGGGAAGGATAAAGGGTCGAAACAGCAGATAAGCTGAAGGTTTTCTATGCCTCAGCAGGAGCCCACGGCCTCCAGTTGCCCGTCCCGCAACCGCAGCACCCGCCCGCAGCGCAGCGCAAACTCCATATTGTGGGTAACCAGGATGCTGGTCAACGAGTGCTCGCGATGCAGCCGCTGGATCAGGCCGAATACGGCCTCAGCGGTCTTCCCGTCCAGGTCGCCGGTGGGTTCGTCCGCCAGCAGCAGCTTGGGCCCCGTTACCAGCGCCCGGGCCAGGCTCACCCGCTGCTGCTCGCCGCCGCTCAACTCGCCGGACCGGTGCTCCGCCCGCTCGGCCAGCCCAACCTCGCCCAGCCACATCCGCGCCTTCGCCAGCGCCGGTTCGCGCCGTTCTCCCCGAGCCAGCAGCGGCATCGCCACATTCTCGAGCGCGGTAAACTCCGGCAGCAGGTAGTGAAACTGCCACACATAGCCCACATCGCGATTGCGAAACTCCGCCGCCTGACGGGCATTCAACCCACCCACCCGAACCTCGCCCGCTCCGGCCTCGCCCACCCACACATCGCCCGCCGTCGGCGTGTCCAGCGCCGCCAGCAGATGCAGCAGCGAGCTCTTGCCCGACCCGCTCTCCCCAACAATCGCCACCATCTCCCCCGCCGCCACCGAAAAATCCAGCCCGCGAAACAGCACCACCTCGCCCCGCGCGCCTTCCTCCCCACTCCCCACACCCCCGCCGCGTCCGCCCGCACTCCCGCTCCCCGCCACCGCCGGATAAATCTTCGTCAGCCCCTCCGCCCGCAGCATCACCGCCATCCCCACTCCGCCTCTTCCTTACGAATTGTCATTCTGAGCGCAGCGAAGAATCCCCGCATTTGCATTTGTCGTTGCTTGTTCTCGATCATGCCGTTCCCACCGCCCCCGCATGACCCGAATAATTCCCCAGCGCAATCGCCAACCTATTCCACGCATTGATCGTCGTAATCGCCAGCGTCAAATTCACCGTCTCCACCTCGCTGAAATGCTCCCGCACCTGCGCATACACCTCATCCGGAGCGTGCCCATCCTGAATATTCGTCACCGCCTCGGTCCACGCCAGCGCCGCCCGCTCCCGCTGCGTGTATGCGCCGCCTGAACCTGCGCCGCCCCCCCGCCACTCCGCCACGCCCGCAATCCGCTCCTCCGGCTCATTCAACTTCCTCAACTCCGCCGTATGCAGATGAACGCAATACTCGCACCCATTCATCAGCGAAGCCCGCAGCCGCACCAGGTCCAGCAGCACCGGCTCCAGCCCCGTCCCGGTGTTCAGATAGTGCTCCAGCGCCCGCATCTTCTCCAACCCCTCCGGCGCCAACTTCCCATACTCCAATCGAGCCGCCATAAATCACCCCTCGTCCGATGCAACATTGCCCTTCGGGCTCCCGATTCCCCTCGCCGATTCCAGTAATTCGATGCGACGCAATATGTCTTGCATCAGTCGCCCATGCTCTCTCCGTTCGAGGGCTCTCACACGAAAGGATATGTCTGAAAGAACTTCGTCAAGGTCACTCATACCGCAACGCCTCCGCCGGCAGCACCTTCGCCGCGCTGCTGCTGGGATACAGCGTTGCGATCAGACTCACCCCCAGGCTCACTGCAGCCACAATGAACGCGTCCACAATCCGCGGCGCAAACGGCAGGTAGTCGATGGAGTACACCTCGGCGTCCAGGTGGATGAACCGGTAGTGCCCGCCCAGCCAACTCAGTCCGTAGCCCACCACCAGGCCCGCCACCGTCCCAATCACCGAGATCAGCAGCCCCTGCAGCAGAAAGATCCGCCGCACCTGGTCCACCCGCACGCCAAAGCTCATCAGCACCGCAATGTCCCTGGTCTTCTCCATCACCATCATGGTCAGCGCGATCAGGATGTTCAGCGCGGCCACGCACACAATCAGTGCCAGGATGATGAACGTCACCACCTGCTCCAGCCGCAGTGCGCGGAACACCTGGCGGTTCTCCTCCATCCAGTTGGTCGTCTCGTAGCCACTGCCGGCGGCCTGCTCAATCTCGGTGCCGATGGTGGCCGCCTGGTACATATCGTCGACCTTGAAGCTGATCGCCGAGATCAGGTCCGGCTCGCTGAACAGCCGCTGCGCGTCCGCCAGCCGCAGAAAGCCATAGCTCGAATCGTACTGGTAGAACCCCGACTTGAAGATGCCCGCGGCCTGGTAGGCAACATACTTGGGCACCATCCCATACGGCGTCAGTTCGCCCTGCGGACTCGTCACCTCCACCTGGTCGCCCACCTGCACCCCGAGCGTCTCCGCCAGGTCCTGCCCAATCACAATCGGTGGCAGCCCCTGCGCCGTGGCAGGGTCGGGTGCACCGGTCATCGCGGCTTCATCCCGACGGGTGGGGTCCAACGGCGCCAGTGACGCCGCGCTCCCTTGCTGCACCTTGTCCAGCAAGTCCGACACCGCATGCTGGTCCGCCGGCACGATGCCCTCCACCAGCGCCCCGCCGCTCCGCGCCCCGCGCGAGATCATCACCTGCCCATACAGTCCCGGAGCAGCCGCCGTAACATGCGGCAGCGTCCGCAGGTGCGCCAGCAGCGGCCGCCAGTCGCGGATGCCATCGCCCGCAATCCGCATCAGCATCACGTGCGAGGTCGAGCCCACCAGCTTCTCCTGCATATCGCGCCGCATGCCATTCGTAATCGCCAGCGCGATGATCAGCGAAGCCACGCCCGCGGCCACGCCGATCACGCTGATCAGCGTAATCACCCCCACCACCGCCTGCCGCCGCTTCGCCCGCAGATACCGCGCCGCAATGAACAACTCGAATCGCATCTATCTCTAGCGTACTATTGCTGCATGGCCGAGAAGGTCATCGCCGAAATTCGCCAGCTTCTCCAGGACATCGTAGCGCCCGATCTGAAGGCGCTGACGATCAAAGTGGATGGCGTACAGCGCCAAGTGGAATTGTCCGAAAAATCGACGAATGCACAACTCGAGGCCTTTCGAGCTGAAATTGCCGCATTCCGGGCTGAGGTGGGTGCGTTTCGCGCTGAAATGAGAAGCGAATTTCAATCCCAGAGAGTCTTGCTCGATAATTCGGTTCTCCGCGAAACGGCACCGATCCGCGAACGTATCGCCAGCCTCGAATCCCGCCGCGCTTGAACTCAGCCTATCCCATGAGGAGATCGGCCGGCGCAACCTCTGCGGAAGTTCCCGCAAAGTGAATAAATGAGTTCCACGCTCCCACGAACAGTGAGTACCGTGAAGCCGTATTGGGAATCTCCGGGAGGCTCAATCGTTGCACGTCATCATCACGCGTAACGTAGCCGTCGATGTAACTCGGTTCGTCGTAGCCGTATGTGGCTGCCTCATATCGATTGTCTTTCCACGGGGGCTCAATAACCAGATACTGCAATCCACTCACAGACAATGTGCCTTCTATATGTCCCTCTGTCTGGACAGGGTTAACCATGCCAATGTCCCATTTAATTCGGAACGAAGCTGTCCTCAGGCCATAATCAATCGAAACGCCCAGCAAATAAGCGTCATGAAGTCCATTTGGCGCACGATCAACAGTCTCTTCAATCGTCATCGCACCACAGCCTTCGCCGCGACCACATTCTCGTACCGGTCATACACCCGTACGGCGATCACATGCTCGCGGGCATCCGTCACCTGCTCCGTCGCGCCCGCCGGAGGCACCGCCGCCGTAAAGTCGTACCGCTCTTCGAGCGAATCCGACACCCGCCCCACCGGCTCCAGGTACTGCCACGGCCCTGCATCCACGCTGTACTCCGCATGCGCAATCGGCGATAGCGCATCCTTCGCGGAGAACGTCGCATGGATCTTGCCCGCCGCCATCGTCGCCGTCAGCGCGCCCGGCACCGGTGGCGTCGAGTCCACCACAAATACCTCGCTCACCTGCTCTCCGCTCAGCGCCGAGGATTCAGTGTGGCTCGGTGCGTCGCTCGCCACCACCTTCACCTCGTAGCGGCCGTCTGGCAGCAGCGACGCATCGAAGCTCAGATACCGCTCCGCGATCTTGTCCTTCAGCAGCCGCCAGTTCCGCTCGCCTGTGCCGCGATACCACACGGCAAACAGCAGATCGTCGCCGTTATCGTCATGCGCGGCCCAGCGCACCGTCACCGCGCCACGGTCCTTCTGCGCCATCAGCGGCTGCGCGTTGGGGTCCGGCGTGAAGCTCATACCCTGCGCGCCGTTCGCCGGGGCAGGGAAGTTCACCTGCACCGTCGTGTTCTGCGACTGCGCGGCGTTGGCCGCCACCCGCGCATCCGGCTGCACCACCACCTCGTCCACCACCGGCGCCAGGTTCGCTTCAAGATAGTTCAGCCCAACCGACGCAATATTCCCGTCGCCGTGCACCACCGCTTTCCACTGCGCAAATCGTCCGCCGGGCACGGTCGTTTCGCCCAGCTTGCCCACGGGCGCCCAATCGCTCCATCCCATCAGCGGGCTCTCCACGTTGCCGCTGCGGACAAACAAATCAAAGCCCGCGCCACCCTCCGGCATGGTCTCCACGCGTCCCCACTGCGAGAAGATATGCGCGTCATAGACCTCGCTGGTGTAGGTCGCATCCGTCGCCGGCTTATCCTCCACGCGGTACAGCCGCCCGCTATTGCTGGTCGCCACCCACAACCCGCCCGAGCCCTCTGCGAACGCCATTCCCTGCGCGGCTTCCAGGTGGGTCTCATCCGCAAACGGTCCCGCCGCGGCCGTATCCACACGGTAGATGCGCCCACGATTGCCTGTGGCCGCCAGCAGGCTGCCGTGGTGTACCGTCAGCGCGTAGACCACGTCGTCCCTCAGCGCCAGCAGTCTCTCCGGGCTGCCATCGGAAGCAATGCGGTAGATCTCCGACCCCTCCGGAATCAGCGTGTTCGCATTGGCTGCATTCGCCGACCCCGGCTGCGAAAATGTGATCGTCACGCCCACCGCGCCCGTCACCGGCAACGGCGGAAGTCCCGGAGCGTTGGTCCCCGCCGCCGGCCGCGTCCCCACACCCGCCGCGTACACGTTGCCCGCCGCATCCATCGCCAGCGCGGTAATCTCGCGCTTGGCGGCCGAGTACGCCGCAAACGGCTTGCCCACCGGGCCCGTCGCCGTCGTCTTCAGCCGGTAGATCACCCCGCTGCCGTCGCTGCCCGCCCACAGCGTCCCGTCCGCCGCCATCAGCAGGCAGCGAATGTGTTGGTCGGCGGTCTTGAACGCCACCTCCGGCTTGCCTCCGCCGGCGGGCACACGATACACCACGGCCGGCGCCCCTGCCGCCACGTACAGATCGTGCGAGCCGGCCGCCTGCACCACATCCCACAGATACTTCGGCTTCTCCGCCGTCTGCGCCGGGTCGAAGACCACCACCGCATCCGCCGGCGTCGCGCCCAACCGGTACAGCTTGCCATCTGGAGACGTGGCCGCATACATCGCTCCGTCGGCGCCCAGCCGCAGCGCCTGCACCGCAAGCTCCCTGCCCGCAAACACCTTGGCCGCCTTGCCGTCCGGCGCAACCTTCATCACCACGGCTCCGGACGCAGCAGTCCCGCCCATGCCGAGGTATGCATTCCCCGCCGCATCCGCCGCCAATGACCACACATAGTTTCCGCCGGTTTCGTAGAGCAGGGAAGTCGCCGGCCCGGCCTCGATCCGCCCGTCGCTCCGGATCGCCACGCCGCTCGCCGTCCCGCGTTCCATCTCGTCGTAGCGCGACACGGTCCACTGCTTGGTCCCCTGTGCAGCAGCCATGCAGGATAGCAATCCACCCAGAACAACCGCCGCCGTCGCACCCAACCCCAAACCGTTCCGCAGCTTCATATTCGCAGTCTACTTCCTCTCCAATAAAAAGAGACGGAGCCAAAGCCCCGCCCCGTTTTTCACTAACAACTAGCAACTGCTCAATTCTCCAGCACCGCGCGGTAGCGTACCTTGCCCTTCTTTACTTTGGCGATGGCATCGTTGGCCTTGGCCATGGCAAAGCGCTCGGTCACTGCCTTCACGTTGTGCCGCGCGGCAACATCCAGCATCTCGTGCAGGTCCCTCGGGCTGCCGATCGGGCTGCCTGCAACCGACCGCTGCCCCGAGATCAGCGGAAAAGCCTGCAACGTGATCGGCGACGGCGGCACGCCCACGATGCAAAGCGTCCCCTTCGGACGCAGGCTGTTCACCAGCGCCTGCCAGTCCTGGTCCGCACTCACCGTCGACAGCACCAAATCGAACGATCCCGCCACCTTCTTCAACTCCGCGGTGTCGCGCGTATTCACAAAGCCGGTCGCGCCCAATTCCCGTGCCTCAGCTTCCTTGTCCTTCGAGGTGGAAAGCGCAGTCACCTCCGCCCCGAACGCCTTTGCAAACTGCAACCCCAGATGCCCCAGTCCGCCAATCCCCACTACACCCACCCGCGAAAATGGCCCCACTCCGTGCTTCCGCAGCGGCGAGTAAACCGTAATTCCAGCGCACAGCAGCGGCGCGACATTCTCGCTGTCCAATCCATCGGGCACCGGAATCGCAAACCGCGAATTCACCCGCACGGCGTCCGCATAGCCGCCGTTCCGCCCCAGGCAGACCCCCTGGCAGTTGGCGCACAGATGCTCGTCCCCCTGTCTGCACCACTCGCAAATCCCGCAGCTGTCCGACTGCCAGCCGATCCCCACCCGCTCACCCACCATGCGGTCCTTAACCCCCGTGCCCACCGCAGACACGGTCCCCACAATCTCGTGCCCGGGCACGAAAGGGTACTTGCTGTTCCCCCAGTCGTTATCGATCAGGTGAATGTCGGAGTGGCAGACTCCGCAATGTGAAATCTTAACCTCAACCTCATGCGCCGCCAGCTCACCCGGCTCATAGCGATAGGGCACCAATTGCGCACCGGCTGCGTGCGCCGCCAGCCCGTGTATCTCCACTGCATCCATTTGCGTCTTCGTCTCTCTCATATGGGGAAGGATGGTTGTGCTGACGCACATATCGATGCTACATCAAGGGATCGGCCGACCCCTGTGGAATGGTTGCAGCTCGCAACGGGGGTCGATCGAAGCCTCGGCCGTGCAGGGGCGCCTTCTCAACAAAAAACCACCGGACGTGAGCCAAAATGGAAGCGTCATTCTGACCCGATTTTGGGTCAGAATCTCGGTCGTTGGATGGCCCCCAAAGTAACGTCGGGACTTATTCAGACCTTCCCTAACGAATCTCCAGCGTCAGTACCTGCGATCCGGTCACGTCGTAGTCGGTCTCCGTCGACCCGGCCTCCACCGCACTCTCGCCGGTCAACTGCAGCTTCTGCGCCGCCTTCAGTGGTTCCAGCACATTGGCCATGGAGATCGGCACCCCAGGCAGCGCCTGCGTGTCCAGCGCTGCCTGGGGCGTATGGTCCAGCAGCGTCACATAGATGCGGTCGTTCGCATGCATCCGGTTCATCTGCGCCACCGTGTCGGCCAGCGCCATGGGATGTTGCGCCCCGAATCCCAACCCTGACCCGGGCGGCGCCATCAACCGGTCCAGCGTAGCTCCATCGCTCACCACCAGCCGCAGTTGGCCCGGCGCCAGGTTGTCCGGCAGCTTCACCTTCAGGCGAACCACGCGCTCCTCGACCTGGTAGGGGCGCAGGGTCGCCTCCACGTCCAGCATGTCGCCCGCGCGCATCTCGGTCTGTCCCAGGCGCGCACCATCCAGAACGGCCGTCCGCCGCTCGCCGATGGCCTCCATGCGCAGGTGCAGCCCCGTTACCTCGGGCTGCTCCTCTGCGTTGCTGTACAGCCGGTTGAAGCGATCATTCACATACAGAGCCGCCGCAACGGCGCCGGTGTTCATGTCTCCAGGAGACATCATCCCCGCCAGGTGTACCGGCGGCAGACCCTTCAGCGTCACTTCGCCGTCCATGCGGTAGCTGATGTCGTTCCCCGACTGATTCGTGCCGGACAAGCTCTGGTACACCGAGGCCAGGATGGCGGAAGGAGTCAACTCCCGGTTGTCGAGAACCTCAAAGTGCATGCCGCCGTTCAATCCCGGAATGCTCGGCTTCACCGGACTCGGCAGGCCAGGATTCGGCCCGCCAATCTGCGCCGCAACCTGCCTCATGCCAGCCGTGTGCGCCGCCGCCGGCTCAGGAACCACATCCACGGACACCGGGATCATGCGGGCTTCCACGCCGAACCTCCCCAGCACCGCGGACGCGCGATCCTGCGTAAACGACCCCACCGTCTCGGTCGTATTGATGATCTTAAAGGCATTCAGCGGCGAGGCCAGCGTGGCCACCACCTCCGCCTTGGTCATCGGCATGGAGACTGACCCAAACTGCGTAATCGGGTGCCCGCACGCCAGCAACTGGGTCGGGTCGACATACGTGACCGTACACGTCCCCGCAATGGAAAGGTCGCCGCGCACCAGCACCGCGCTCACCGCGGAGCCCGGAACCAGCGGCTCTGGCTGCCTGGTGCCCGCCGCCGCCGCGCCTCCCAGTCCCGCCACCGGGGTCATGCCCAGCGCGCGAAACGACTCGCCAAAGCGCTCGACGGTCTCTCGGGAGAACCCACCAAAGACCAGCGCCGTCTCAATCGGCTGCACCTCGCCGCCACCCGCCGACACCGTCTGCGCGCTGCCTGCCCCAAGCTTGTCATTCTGAGCGGAGCGAAGAATCCCCGCATTTTGCCTTTGCCCTTGCCATTGCTCGTCCCCGCCCGCCTGCGCCAGCCTCTCCCCGCCCCGCGCCTGCACATCCCGAACCTCCAGCATCTGCTCAATCGGCGTAATCCCGCAGATCGGCTCCTTGGAGAACTGCCCAATGCGGTAGCTCAGCGCGCCTACCAGGCGCCCATCCACGTACACCGGACTGCCGCTCATCCCCGCCACCACGCCCGTGTACTCCGGCTTCTCGCCGCTCAGCCGGCCCAGAATCATGTCCTGCCCCGGACCGATCGCGTCCTTCAGCACGCCCAGGATCTCCACCGCCATCGGCTCCGGCGTTACCCCTTCAAACACGGTGTACGCCACGCCATGCAGGCCGCGATGCACCTCGCTCAGCGGGAAGATCTTGGCCCCAGTCGGCGCCACAGCGGGCATCGCCACCGCAGTCGTCTGCGCTCGCGCACCCCCGCTCAGGGCCGCGCAGAGAAGCGCAATCAGCCCCAGCCAGCCGCACCCGCCAAGCCTCTGCATTGGAGATCTCACTCTTCCTTAGACTATATCCACCCCGACTTGGCCTCATCCACCCGCAAGAAATCAGCACGGGTCAATTTGAATCGAATGACCCATACTTACCGAAAAGGTGACTTTTTGAATGCAAACGGGCAGAAATGATACAATGTAGATACTGAGGTGAGGTATGGAGGCATCGGTGTTGAAGTGGGGAAACAGCCTTGCAGTGCGTTTGCCAAAACAGGTCGCTGCCGAGGCGCGGTTCCAACAAGGAGACCGTATTCGTCTTGAAGTGGATGAGGCGGGCACAGTGCGGATCAAACGCGCTTTTCCCACACTGGATGAATTAGTCTCGCAGATTACGCCCGAGAACCGTTATACCGAGAACGAAATAGGCGTAGTCGGAATAGCTGGAAAGGAAGCTGTTGAATGGTGAAGACTCCGTACGTTCCAGACGTGGGGGACGTCATCTATCTCGACTTCGATCCGCAAGTAGGCCGCGAACAGGCAAAACGGCGGCCTGCTCTTGTACTCACCGGCCGGAAATACAATAACGCAGCAGGTCTGGCAGTGGTATGCCCTTTAACGTCTGTGATCAAACCCTATCCCTTTGCGCTGCGTATTCATATCAAGGGGCGGGATGGCTGTGTGCTCACCGACCATGTCAAAAGCATGGACTGGCAGGTTCGCCGAGCTGAGTTTTATGACCGAGCGCCAGACGCAGTTTTGGAACAGGCACAAAATCTGCTAGGCGTCCTGCTGGGCATTCACTAATTCCCTTCGATTTTAGCGTTTCGTTCGGGGAATGACATTCGTCTCTTCTCCCGGGACAGCGTGTCCTGGCCGGGTGCCGGGTGCCCCATGTCTCGCTTTTGAGACATGGGTTTTCACCATTGCACGATGCCCAGAGGATTTACGTACCGAAGTGGAACACGATCCCGGTGTCGGCATAGACTGCGCCACTGGAACCGCTCGCCTCGGATCCTATATCGAGAGCGCGGATATCGAAGGAGTGGGTGACGGGGATATCGAGGCCAAACGCAATGATGGCAGATCCGCTGGTGTAGGTTCCCGAGCGAACTTGGTCGTTGACCAACTCGGTGTTGGTGGAGGTGCTGATCACACCTGCGCCGATTTCGAAGTAGGGCCTGAGTGGAATGTGATGGGGTACAAAGCCAACGCGAAAGGCGGTCGCGCTGGCAGTTCCGCCCTTGGTACCGGGATTCTCGGCCAACCGAAGGTCAAGACCCACTGTGACCCTGCTCGCGATGGGAAAGTTGTAAAAGCCTCCTATAACAAAACCAGGCGCACCTGATTTGAAGGAGAGGGTGGAGGAGTTAACCGGCTTGAGGCCGTACTCAGCGATCGCGCCAGTACCGTAAACGGAGAACTGGGCAGCGGCGGTCGGCGAGGGGCTAAGAATGGAGAGCAGGCAGAGAGGGAGCCATAGCGATAGCAGGCGCGACATAAGGGGCCTCAAATACTTAGGATGTGTTGGAGGATACCAGCTTCGTCTTCTCGGCTTTTGTCTAAATCAGAGTGGACGGCCGCGCAGAGAAACCGTACCCACCCCTAAACCCATGTCTCAAAAGCGAGACATGGGCATCCGGCTAGTGGATCGTTACGCGGGGTTGATCGGTCCTGTTGAAGAAGTCAAGCGTCAAATCGACGATGTCGGCAGACTTATCTTGGACAGGACTGAAGGTGAAGTCGTAGCCACTCAGCGTTGAATCGGCGCGGGCCTTGCTGTAAAGGGAATTGATGGCCAGCACATCGTACGGGTCTCCGGGCGCGAGGCCAAGCAGTCTGCGGACCTTGCTCTCCTGGCCCGCATCCAGATGATTGATGGTGATGCTGCGCAGGTGGTAGAGGGGGCCTGGGGTGATGCTGAGGTGATAGGAGACAAGGGCATGCTCGCGATCGAGTACGGGAGGGCCTTCGACGACGGCGTCGGCATAGCCGTAGTGCTCGTATAGGACCAGTAGTTGTCCCGCGAGTTCCCCCAGCGGGCTTGATGTTGCAGTATCTCCGGGCTTGACCTTGAAGAGCGTCGAGAGGTCACGGCCCTTCAGGAGCGGACCGCCCTCACCGGTGATTTCCCCGATGTGGTACTGCGGGCCGAGGACGACGGAGATAACAAGATTAACTCGATATTGTTCGGCGTCGAGGCGAGGTGGATCGTGATTTACGTCCACCCGCGCGTCGAAATAGCCGCTCTGTTGCAATTGATCTTCGGCTTGCTCACGGACGTACCAGTCGTCCCGGTTGGAGTATTCGCGCCCTATTCGGCCTCTGAGCGATTGATTGAGGGCTTCAGACACGACATCGGGTACTCCGGCGAAGTTGACCTGATCCACAAGGACCTGCGGGTTCAGGATGCTGAAGACGATGGCAGGCTTGGGCGCTTCCGGAACAGTTTCTGCCGTGAGGGACCAAGGGGAGGGTTCCTCGCTCATCACGTCGGCAACGATTCCCTTTTGCCGCAGGAGGGCTTTGAGTGCATCGCGAACTTTGGATTCCGAAGCCTGCGTGGGAGCGATCTCGTCGCCAAGTTCGGGGATTCTCTTCTTCAACTCCACGCGAAGATCCGCGTCGGTCCACCAGACGAAGTTGCTGAATGCGTAGGGGAGGTGCGCTGGGTAAGGCGAGGGCTTGGACGACTGGGCGAGACAGGCGGTGGCGAATGTAAACGCCAGGGCAATCACGCAGGTAGACAGCAGAGGGGATGGAAGATTACAGCGCGATTCGATTCCGGCGGCCAGCTGATATCGAATGGGGTCTCTCGGCATGGCGGAATGGTACACCTGCCCGGTACCGGGGCAGGAGACTCACCTTCGCCAGACGTCCGCTGAACTCCGCTGTGTCGCCCGAACCGAGTCGATGTGCCCGCTAAACGTATTGACACGCCCGATATAATCGAAACAAGGAGACAAATCGCAGAGCGGGGTCCAGTATGTACCAACTAGTTATTAGCTCGAAAGTGACTCCCCATCCGCAAGTCCTGTGTCTACTAGATTTTGACCGTTAGATAGGGGGGGAGGGGGTATGCCATCCAGTCGCCGAAACCCGCCGGCCCGAAGGCTGTGTACGCCTCTTGCTCCGCTGCCGCGTCCTGCTCGCAGCGTGCAGCAAGAATAATTCGATGAGCCTGATTCCTCCATTCCGCGCCGCCCGCCGCATCCTGCATCTCCGCCGGAAGCAAGATCGTGCCAGCCTGCTCCTCATTGCCTTCCTCAGCGCGCTTGCCATCAGTTTCCCGTCAGCTCCCGCCCAGACTCCCGCAACGCCTCCCACTCAGACGCCCGACCAAACCTCCGATCAGAGCGGTCCCAACGTCGACAGCGGTCCCATCGTCATTCCCAAAAAGAAAGAGTCCGACGAACCGCCCCCGCCGCCGGCGCCGGAGCAGCCCAAGGTCAAGAATCCCAACGGCGAGACTTACTCCCTGCGCATCGACGTCCCGGTCGTCAACCTCGACGTCAGCGTCATTCTCGACAAGAACCACCAGTTCGTTCCCGGCCTGACCAAGGACAAGTTCCTGGTGCTGGAAGATGGCGTCGAGCAGCGGGTGGACACCGTCCGCATTGCGCAGACCCCCATCACCGCCGTCATGCTGCTGGAGTTCGCCGCCAACTCCTGGTACGTCATCAACGACATGCAGAACGCCGCCGTCAGCTTCTTCCACTCGCTCAAGCCGGACGACTACATCGCGGTGATGACCTACGATCTGCAGACCCACATCCTGTCGGACTTCACCAATAACCAGCAGGTGGTGGCCCAGAGCCTGCGCTCGCTGACCATCCCCACCTTCTCCGACACCGACATGTTCGATGCCCTCTACGAGACGCTGGACCGCACCAGCCGGATCGAAGGCCGCAAGTACATCATCCTGATCGGGACCGGCCGCGACACGTTCTCCAAGATCACCCTGGACAAGATTCTCGCCAAGATCAAGGCCACGCCCAACGTGACCATCTTCACCATCGGCACGGGTGCGCTGGTGAACGAGATGGGCTCGGGCGGCGGCATCCGCGAGCTGAATTACCTGCAGGCCCAGAACCAGCTTAAAACCTTCGCCGCCATGACCGGAGGCCTCAGCTTCTCGCCCCTCTTCCAGGGCGAGCTGGCCGACGACTTTGGCCAGATCAACAACTCCATCCGCAACCAGTATGTGCTGACCTACCGGCCCACCAACATGAAGAACGACGGCAGCTACCGCAAGATCAAGGTCGTCCTGGTGGACAACGAAGGCCATCCCCTTGAGATGCAGGACGAAAAGGGCAAGCCCCTGAAGTACTCCGTGATCGCCCGCGACGGCTACAACGCCAAGCTGCCAGTGCAGTAGCCATGGTGTGCGAACCTAACCAGCCATCTGCTCATGCACGTAGCACCACAGCCACTTTTCATGCGGCTGCGCCGAGCAAATGACGGGATGGCTCGTGGTGTTGAAGTGTTTGGTCGCGTGCCTGTTCTTGGAGGAGTCGCAGCAGCCCACATGCCCGCAGGCGATGCAGGTTCGCAGATGAACCCAGGAATCTCCCAGCGCGACGCATTCTTCGCAGACATGCGTTTTGGGGGCAATGTAACGGCTGTGGACCAGATGTTCGCAGAGTGCCAACAGATCCTCCTGCTTTCGGCGATAGTAACCCGGATGCTATCAAATCGGATGCTGGCAAGATAGATGCCGCTCCGCCGATCCATCCCGTCACGCTCTCCTGCACGCCGATAATCAAGAGATGCGGGCAAGCATGCAGAAGGTGCGTGGGGAATTGGTTGGCAATGCCAGGATGGTGCGGGAATATCTCGCCTACCTGCGCGTCGAAAAGGGCGTGCGCCCGGCAACCTGCGAGGCCTACGCCCGCGATCTGGACCAGTTCGCCGAGCACCTGGAGCAGCGCGACGGTCTGCTGCTGACAGCCGCTGAGGCAGACATCGGCAGCTTTATGGCGGGCCAGCGCGCCAACCACGTCGAAGGCCGCTCTATCGCGCGCAAACTGAGCTGTCTGCGCGGGTTCTATCGCTGGCTGCTGCTGGACAGGCGAATCGCCCACGATCCCACGGTGACCATCGAGACGCCGGCGAGCTGGAAGGTGCTGCCCAAGTCGATCGCCGAGGCCGAAGTTGCCGCCGTGCTCGATCGGCGAGCGGACACTGCGCGCAATCCCGAGCTCGCCGAGCGCTCACGCACTGCGCCCGCGCTTGCACTGCGCGACAGCGCCATCCTGGAATTGCTGTACGCCGGAGGGTTGCGCGTTGCGGAGATCGTCGCGCTGGGCGAAGAGGACCTGCACCTGGATCAGGCGCGCGCGCAGGTGCGAGGCAAGGGCGACAAAGAACGCATCGTGCCGCTGGGGCGTCGAGCCGTGCAGGCGCTGGAGGAGTATGTAAAGCGTGGTCGTCCTGCGCTGGCACGCGCGGGGATGCAGCGGGCGCTGTTCCTGAGCGTGCGCGGCCATGCACTCACGCGCCAGTGGGTGTGGGAGATGGTGCGCGCTTCCTTCCGCAGCGCGGATGGCAGCGGTCAGAAGGCCAGCCCGCATATGCTACGCCATAGTTGCGCCACGCACATGGTGGAGCATGGAGCGGACCTGCGCAGTGTGCAAACCCTGCTGGGCCATGCCGATATCGCCACCACTCAGGTTTATACACACGTCGCAATGGAGCACCTGAAGCGCGTGCACCGTGAGCACCATCCGCGGGGCAAGATGCGACAGGGAGCAGCGCGAAGAGACCAGGGAACAGGAAGCGATGTGCTGCATGAGACGGTCGCGGTGGTGGCGGAATGAAGGACTCCAAGGAATTGGAAGTGCTCGCCGAGCAATTTCTCGCCATGCTCCAGAATGAGCGCAACGGCTCCGCGCACACGGTTCGCGCGTATCGCCGGGAGGTGCTCAGCTTCGCGGCTTTTCTGGACGAGGCACTCGGGGAGGGGGCGAATATCGCCGCGGTCGACCATCTGCACATCCGTGCGTACATGGGCCTGTTATACGAGCGCGGCCTGACCAAAGCCAGCGTGGCGCGCGCACTGGCTGCGATTCGCTCCTGGTTTCGCTGGCTGGCCAAGGAGCATAAGCTGGCGCAGAATCCGGCTGTGCTGGTGAGCACGCCCAAGCTGCCACAGCATCTTCCGCGTGTCCCCAGCATGGAAGAGGTGAATGGCCTGATGAACTCCATGGACACGAGCAGCGGAACGGCTGCAAAGGATGAGGCTGCCGCGTGGCCGGAGCGCGACCGCATGATCTTTGAACTGCTGTACGGCTGCGGAATCCGGAACTCGGAGCTGGTCGGGATCGATATGCTGGATATTCAGTGGAAGAACGAGGCCATCCTGGTCAAAGGAAAGGGCCGGAAGCAGCGTTATGTGCCACTTGGCGATGAGGCAGCAGTGGCTGTGCGAGCTTTTCTGCCTCTGCGCGAGGCGCGGCTTCGTTCCGCCGGCAAGGCCGTTCTCATCTCCGAAGGGCCGCTGGTGACCAATCTGCGCATGCTCGGCTGCGTCCGGCTGACTACCCGAAGCGTCGGCAGGATCGTCAAGCGGATCGCGCTCTCCCATGGGCTGGCAGCCGATGTGCATCCACACACACTGCGCCACGCGTTCGGCACGCACATGCTGGAGGAGGGAGCAGACCTTCGCGCCATCCAGGAGATGCTTGGCCACGAGCGGCTCTCCACCACGCAGCGCTATACGCAGCTCACCGCCGGACAGGTGCAGCGCGTCTACGACGAAACCCACCCGCGTGCTCGCTGATCCGAACCGTCAAAGCAGGACAACTGTGACCTAATTCGGTAGCATAATAGGAAGAGTGGAAGCGGGAATCGGCCTGCTGGAAAAGAATCTCTATTAGCGCAGGTTTTTTTCTTCTATACTTGTAGGAATCATTGGATCAGTTCTGTCCCTGACGCTGCGTGGTCTGCAACAGCAGACGTGTCGATTAAGCCCCGGAGCAATTTTCGGACGCAGAAATCGCAACAATCGTTGTGTCTTCCTGGCCAAGAAACGTAGTCCTTCAACGGAAGGTTGCCATGAAAACATCAGATAGCAGTCGACGCATCCCCGACCAGCAAGGGCTGTATCATCCACAGAATGAGCACGATGCCTGCGGTATGGGATTGGTGGCGAGCATTCGTGGAGAGAAGACCCACGACATCATCCGCAAGGGGCTCGAGGTCCTGATCAATCTGACGCACCGCGGTGCGTCCGGGTGCGACCCGGAGACCGGCGACGGCGCGGGAATCTTGATCCAGATTCCGCATGCCTTTTTCGAGCTCGAATGCGGCAAGTTGGGGATGAAGTTGGGCGAGTCTGGCACCTATGGCGTCGCGATGGTCTTTCTGCCGGTCGATCGGCATGCTCGCCTGATGTGCGAGGGAGTGTTGGAGCGCATGGCCCAGGCCGAGGGGCTGAGTGTGATGGGGTGGCGCGATACGCCTGTGAACGGCGACGCGATTGGCCGAGAAGCACGCGCCTCGCAGCCCTACATCGAACAACTGTTTGTGGCCCGGCCGGAGGGGATGGACGAAGGTACGTTCGAACGCCAGATGTATATCGCCCGGCGCCGTGCGGAGAACGAGATTGCTGAGTCGGAGATTGAAGACAAAGGCGACTTCTACATTCCTTCGTTCTCCTGTCGCACCATCATCTACAAGGGGCTGATGCTGGCTCCGCAGATTGAGAAGTTCTATATCGAGTTGGCCAACCCGCTGGTTGCCAGCGCGCTGGCTCTGGTGCATCAGCGCTTCTCCACCAACACCTTTCCCAGTTGGAAGCTCGCGCATCCCTACCGTTATGTGGCGCACAACGGCGAGATCAACACCGTCCGCGGCAACGTGAGCTGGATGAATGCGCGCCAGTCGGTACTCGCCAGCCCTGTGTATGGCAAGGACATCGAGAAACTTTACCCCGTGTGCATTCCCGGCGGCAGCGACTCCGCTGCGCTGGACAATGCGGCAGAGTTCCTGTTCCAGTCCGGCCGGTCGATTGCGCATGTGATGGCCATGCTCATCCCGGAAGCCTGGTCGGGCAATCCCGACATGGACGAAGAGAAGCGTGCGTTTTACGAGTATCACGCTTCCCTGATGGAGCCATGGGACGGCCCCGCGGCGGTCGCCTTCACTGACGGCCGCTTTGTTGGAGCTACGCTGGACCGCAACGGTCTGCGGCCCGGGCGCTACATTGTCACCAAGGACGATCTGGTGGTACTGGCCTCGGAAGCGGGCGTGATTGAAGTGCCTGCCGAGGATGTCCGCAAGAAGGGCCGCCTGCAACCGGGCCGCATGTTCCTGGTGGACACGGTCGAGCATCGCATTATCTCCGACGCGGAGATTAAGAAGACGCTTGCCGGGCGCCAACCCTATGCCGAGTGGCTGAAGGAGCAGCAGGTGCTGCTCGATCATCTGCCCGAGCCGTGGCGTGTGATCTCGTCGGACCCGGAGACGTTGCTTCGCCGCCAGCGTGCCTACGGCTACAGCGAGGAAGACCTGCGGGTGTTGCTTGGCCCTATGGGATCCAAGGGCGAGGAGCCGCTTGGCTCCATGGGGACGGATGTCCCACTGGCGTGTCTCTCGGACCGGCCTCAGCAGTTGTTCAACTATTTCAAGCAGCTCTTTGCGCAGGTCACGAATCCGCCAATCGACCCGATCCGCGAAGAGTTGGTGATGTCGCTGACCAGTTATATCGGGACCGAGCGCAACATTCTGGACGAGGCGCCGGAGAATTGTCACACCCTCAAACTTCCGCATCCGATCCTGACTAACCGCGACCTGGAGAAGCTGCGCCGCATCTCCTCCGGCGATCTGCTGGCGACCACGCTGCCCACGCTGTTCCGCGCGGAGGACGGCGAGATCGGCCTGAAGCATGCGCTGGACGACCTGAGCACACGCGCTGCGCACGCCGTAAACTCCGGCTACTCGCTGCTGATCCTGTCGGATCGTGGTGTCAGCGCCACGCTGGCGCCCATCCCCAGCCTGCTGGCGATGGCCGCGGTCCACAACCGCCTGGTGCGCGATAAGACGCGGACCCAGGTTGCCTTGATTATTGAGAGCGGTGAGCCGCGCGAGGTGATGCATTTTGCGCTGCTCATCGGCTATGGCGCCAGCGCGATCAACCCCTACCTGGCGTTTGAGACGCTGCACGACCTGAAGCGTCGCGGCCTGCTGGCCGGCGATGTGACGGCCGAGTACGCGGAGAAGAACTTCATCAAGGCAATCAACAAGGGCTTGCTCAAGACCTTCTCCAAGATGGGCATCAGTACACTACAAAGCTATCGCGGGGCGCAGGTCTTTGAAGCGATCGGTTTGAACGAGGCCCTGATCGACAATTACTTCCCCCGGACAGCGTCTCGCATCGAGGGGGTTGGGCTGGACGTGCTGGCGCGTGAGGCGCTGATGAAGCACGCCTATGCCTTCCAGCCGCTTACCGATTCGGAGACGGAGCTTGTGGTCGGCGGCCAATACCAGTATCGCGAAGGCGGCGAATACCACCTGCTGAATCCGGCGACGATCAGCAAATTGCAGATGGCTGTCCGCCAGAACAACCCCGCCACCTTCCAGGAGTACACCGACCTGGTCGACGAGCAGAGCAAGCACCTGTGTACGCTTCGCGGGTTGATGCAGTTCAAGTACGCCGCCGAACCGATCCCGCTGGACGAAGTGGAGCCGGCCAAGGAGATTGTCAAGCGGTTCACCACCGGGGCCATGAGTTTTGGCTCTATCAGCAAGGAGGCGCACGAGACACTGGCCATCGCCATGAACCGCATCGGCGGGATGTCGAACACTGGCGAGGGTGGCGAGGACGAAGCGCGCTTCAAGCGCGACGCCAACGGCGACCTGCGGCGCAGTGCAGTGAAGCAGGTGGCCAGCGGACGCTTCGGTGTGACGGCAAACTACCTGGTGAACGCCGATGAACTGCAGATCAAGATGGCGCAGGGCGCAAAGCCCGGCGAGGGCGGTCAACTGCCCGGGCACAAGGTGGACGACTTTATCGCGAAGCTGCGGTACTCGATCCCCGGCGTAGGTCTCATCTCGCCGCCGCCGCACCACGACATCTACTCGATTGAGGATCTGGCGCAACTCATCTACGACCTGAAGAACGTCAATCCCAAGGCGCGCATCGCAGTGAAGCTGGTGGCCGAGGCTGGAGTTGGAACGGTCGCTGCGGGCGTCTCCAAGGCGCACGCCGATGTGGTGCTCATCTCCGGCGACAACGGCGGCACGGGCGCATCGCCGCTCAGCTCCATCAAGCACGCCGGCATCCCGTGGGAGCTTGGCCTGGCGGAGACGCAGCAGGTGCTGCTGCTGAACGATCTGCGCAGCCGCATCAAGGTGCAGACGGACGGCAAGCTGCAGACCGGCCGCGATGTAGTGATTGCCGCGCTGCTGGGTGCGGAAGAGTATGGCTTTGCCACCACGCCACTCATCACGATGGGATGCATCATGATGCGCAAGTGCCATCTGAATACCTGTGCTGTTGGCATTGCCACACAGGACCCCATTCTCCGCTCGCGGTTCACCGGTCAGCCGGAGCACGTCATCAACTTCTTCTTTTTCATTGCAGAGCAGGTGCGCCAGTACATGGCGAAGCTTGGGTTCCGCACCATGAATGAGATGGTGGGCCATGTGGAGCGCATCGATGCTTCCATTGCCGACTCGCATTGGAAGGCCAAAGGCATAGACCTTTCCTCTATCCTGTTCGCGCCGACGCTGCCGTCGCATGTGAAGCGTCGCTGCACGCAGCCGCAGGATCATGGCCTGGACCAGGCACTCGATCATGTACTCATCCGGCAGGCCATGCCGGCGCTGGAGTCGAAGCAGCCGGTTACCGGAGACTTTGTGATCCGCAACGTGCATCGCACTGTCGGCGCCATGCTGGGTGGAGAGATCGCTCGTCGCTATGGCACGGCCGGATTGCCCGAGGGCACCATCCACTTCCGCTTCCAGGGTTCTGCCGGGCAGAGCTTCGGCGCGTTTGTGCCCGCGGGCGTGACGCTTGAACTCGAGGGCGATTCCAACGACTACGTGGGCAAAGGGCTCTCCGGCGGACGCATCATCGTCTATCCGCCCAAGACCTCAAGCTTCCTGCCGGAGGAGAGCATTCTGGTGGGCAACGTCGTCCTCTATGGTGCTACGGGGGGCGAAGCGTTCTTCAGTGGTATCGCGGGCGAACGTTTTGCCGTGCGCAACTCCGGGGCCATCGCCGTCGTCGAGGGTGTGGGTGACCACGGTTGCGAGTACATGACCAACGGTACGGTCCTTGTGCTGGGCGCCACGGGCCGCAACTTTGCCGCGGGCATGAGCGGAGGCCGCGCGTACGTCTACGACGATCAGGGCGACTTCTCCACCCGCCGGTGCAACCGCGCCGCGGTGGACCTGGAGCCGCTCGCATCGGACGAGGACGTGGAACTGGTGCGCGGGCTCATGCAGCGCCATATCGAACTCACGGGCAGCCCACATGCGGCCTGGATACTGGAACACTGGAGCACAACGCAGGCGCGGTTCATCAAGGTCTTCCCGCATGAGCACAAGCGGGTGCTCGGCGTTCCGCGCATTGAGGCGGTCTATATCTCTCCCTCCAACTCGTCGCCAATGGTGACAACAGGGCAGGTACACCATGGGTAAGGTCACTGGTTTTCTCGAGATTCAACGTGAGCAGCCGACCCGGCGCAATGTGGCAGAGCGCCTGGAGGATTGGCAGGAGATCTACGAGCCGTTTGGCGAAGAGAAACAGCGCGAGCAGGGCGCCCGCTGCATGGACTGCGGGGTGCCCTTCTGCCACAGCGGTTGCCCGGTCAACAATCTGATCCCTGACTGGAATGACCTGGTGTATACCGGTCGCTGGGAGAGCGCGATCAAGCGCCTGCACGCGACCAACAACTTTCCCGAGTTCACCGGTCGCATCTGCCCCGCGCCGTGCGAAGCCGCATGCGTGCTGGGCATCAATCAGCCGGCCGTCTCGATCAAGTTGATCGAGCGCAGCGTTGTGGAGCGTGCGTGGGATGAGGGCTGGATCCATCCCGAACCCCCGCAGGAGAAGACCGGGCAGCGCGTTGCCGTTGTTGGCAGCGGCCCCGCGGGCCTGGCCGCAGCGCAGCAGTTGCGCCGCTCCGGCCACTCGGTCACCGTGTATGAGAAGAGCGACCGCATCGGCGGCCTGCTGCGGTACGGCATTCCGAACTTCAAGCTGGAGAAGCAGGTCGTCGATCGCCGGCTGGACCAGATGCGTGCCGAGGGCGTCAATTTTGTCACCAACGCTCACGTTGGCGTGAATGTTCCGGTCGAAGACCTGGTGGAAGAGTACGACGCCGTGTTGCTGGCAGGCGGCTCTGAGCGTCCACGCGATCTGCCGATTCCAGGCCGCGAACTCAAGGGCATCCACTTTGCCATGGAGTTCCTGCCGCAGCAGAATCGCCGCTGCGAGGGCGACCTGGTTGATCCCGCGATTGCGATCCTTGCAGAGGGCAAGCGCGTCGTGATCCTTGGCGGCGGCGACACCGGCGCAGACTGTCTGGGCACGAGCCTGCGTCAGAAGGCGAAGAGCGTCCACCAGTTCGAGATCATGCCCAAGCCACCCGACACGCGCGCAGCCTCCACTCCATGGCCGATGTGGCCCATGCAGTTGCGCACGGAGAGCAGCCATGAAGAAGGCGGCATCCGCGACTGGAGCATCGGCAGCGTCAGCTTCAGCGGAGACGAGCAGGGCCGTGTCAAGCAGTTGCACGCCGTGCGCGTTGGCCCGCCGCCCACGTTCACCCCGGTACCCGGCTCGGAGTTCACGCTCGACTGCGAACTGGTGCTGCTGGCCCTTGGCTTCCTCGGGCCGGTGAAGTCCGGCATGATTGAGAAGCTTGGGTTGGAACTGGATGCGCGCGGCAATGTCGCGACCAAGAAGGACTACATGACTTCGGTCGACGGGGTATTTGCCGCGGGAGACATGCGCAGAGGCCAGTCTTTGGTGGTCTGGGCCATCTCGGAAGGCCGCAAGGCTGCCGAAGCCATGGATCACTACCTGTTCCAGAAAGCCGCGGCACAGTCCCTGACACGGCGCGTGCTCGTATAGGGCGCTTACTGCGCGCTCTGGGCAGCCTGGTTTGGAGTCTGACGCAGGCCTGAATCACGCCAGGGAACTGGCCGCGCTACCGGCGTCGGTTACACTTGGGACAGGCGGACAGGCTGTGCGCGCGTATTCGGGTGTTGTGTGCGTGCATTCCGCTGCGGGCGAGTAGCTCAATTGGATAGAGCACCGGCCTTCTAAGCCGGTGGTTGTGGGTTCGATCCCCGCCTCGCCCACCATAGATAACAAAAGGGTTGCCAGTTTCGGCAACCCTTCTTCAGTTGGTATTGTGG
>Ga0302202_10002216_pt1 | contig 22815 bp, 23 predicted proteins | sample II_Bog_N3_3_FD_194579 | JGI IMG/M metagenome (GOLD analysis project Ga0302202, IMG submission 194579) | Peat permafrost microbial communities from Stordalen Mire near Abisko, Sweden - II_Bog_N3_3 | ecosystem: Environmental > Terrestrial > Soil > Wetlands > Peat | place: Sweden: Abisko...
GATTCCGCGCCCGGCGCCCGGTGGCCCCGTTCAGCATGGCCCCGAAGGCCGGCAGGAAGGGGATGAGCCACAGCACCGAACTGTGGATCGGCGCGCTCAGGGCAGTGCTTATGCTTGATTCCATCATCATTCTTTCACCCGAAACCGTGTCATTAGCCGAAACCGTGTTCCCGTGGGGGCCCTGTCAAAAGCAGCCTTCAGCCCCCGGGTCAGCCCTTGAGGAGATTGATCTCGTCCACCTGGACGCTACCCTTCTTGCGGTAGAGCGCCACCACCAGGGCCAGACCGATGCTCACCTCCGCCGCCGCCAGGCCCATGACCAGCAGGGCGAAGGCCTGCCCGGCCACGGTGCCGCTGTGCCGGGCGAAGGCCACCAGGTTGAGGTTGGCCGCGTTGAGCATCACCTCCACGCACATGAGGATGATCAGGACGTTGCGCCGGATCAGCACCCCGGCGACGCCCACCGAGAACAGCAGGAAGGACAGGAACAGCACCGCGTTCATGGAGACCATCGTTCAGACCCTTTCCGTCTTGGCCAGGACCACGGCGCCCACCAGGGCCACCAGCAGGATCACCGACAGGATTTCGAACGGCAGGAGGTAGCCGGCGAAGATGCCCCGGCTCACCGCCTGGGCGTTCTGGGTGGCCACGTCCAGCCCTTCGCCCAGCCCGGGCTCCAGGGTCAGGGCCTGGGGCGCGCTGGCGGCGAACCAGGTGCGCCAGAACACCCCGATGATCGCCACCGCCCCGGCCAGGGTGGCGGCGATGGCCCACGTGGCCTGGCCCTGGAACAGGGCCTTGTCCTTGAAGCGGGTCATCTCCACCAGCATGACCACGAACAGGAACAGCACCACGATGCCCCCCGCATAGACCAGCAGCTGGGCCACCGCCAGGAACTCGGCCGACAGGGTGAGGTAGCAGCCCGCCACGGCCAGCATGGACAGCAGGAAGCCGACGATGCTGTGGATGGCGTTGCGGGAGAAGACCAGGGCCAGGGCTCCGCCCACGGCCATGAGGCCGAAGATGTGGAACAGGTAGTGGCCGATGTGGGCGAGCAGTGGGTCCATGGTGATGCCTTGTCTGGGTGCCGGGGATGGTCGGGGGCCTGGCTGGGATCAGTCTTTTTTGGCTTCGGGGCGGATGGCGTGGGAGAACTGGCCGACCGGGGTCAGCTCGAACATGTTCTGGGACCGTCCCAGCATGCCGATGGAGAAGTCCTCCCGGTTGTAGGCGGCGAGTTCGAACTGGTGGTTGAGGATGATGGCATCGAAGCCGCAGCTTTCCACGCAGAACTCGCAGAAGATGCAGCGCTCCATCTCGAAGTCGTAGCGCAGGGGCAGGCGGGTCTTGCGGCCCTCCTTCTTGCCGGACTCGATGGTGATCACCTGGGTCGGGCAGATCTTTTCGCAGGCCAGGCAGCACACGCACTTGACCTCGCCCTGCTCGTCCTTGAGCATGGTCAGCCGGCCGCGGAACCGCGGCTGGACGGTGGCCGGCACCTCCGGGTACTCGGACACCACGTGGAGCGGCACCTTGCGCCGGTTGGCCGTGGTGAACACCCGCATGAAGTGCTTGCCGGTGAGGGCCAGGCCCTTGGCGATGTCGACGGGGATGAGGGTCTTCAGGTACTTGTTCATGGTCTTGGCTCCCTCAAGGCATGGTGAAGCGGATTGCCGCCGCAAGGACGAGATCCACGAGCGTGAAGGGAATCAGATATTTCCACGCGATAGCCATGATCTGATCATACCGGTAGCGGGGAATGGTGGCCCGGACCCAGATGAAGGTGAACAGCAGGAAGAAGATCTTCAGCAGGTACCAGATGATGCTCGGACCGCCGATGATCGGCGTGCTGGCGGGCACGAAGCTTTGCAGTCCGAACGGCAGCAGGAACGGTCCGCCCAGGAAGAAGGCGCTGGCCAGGGCCGAGGCCACGATCATGTTGATGTACTCCGCCAGGTAGAAGAAACCGAAGCGCATCCCGGAATACTCGGTGTGGAAGCCGGCCACCAGTTCGTTCTCCGCCTCGGGCATATCGAACGGGACCCGGTTGGTCTCGGCGAAGCCGCAGGTGAAGTAGATGAAGAAGCCCACGAACAGCAGGGGCACCGCCCAGATGGGCATCCCGGTCGCCACCCGGCGGGTCATTTCGTTGAAATTCAGGCTGCCGGCCAGCACCACCGGGACCATCAGGCTGAGGGTGAGCGGCACTTCGTAGCTGACGATCTGGGCCGCGCTGCGCAGGCCGCCCAGCAGCGGGAACTTGGAATTGGAGGCCCAGGCGCCCAGGACGATGCCGTAGACCCCCACCGAGGCCACGCCCAGGATGAACAGCAGGCCCACGTTCATGTCGGTGAGGAAGCCGGCGAAGGGCAGTCCGCCCACGATCGGCACGAACCGGGGGAAGGTGAACAGGGCGCCCGGGTAGAAGCTGATGGCGGCGAACACCACCACCGAGGCGATCATCGACACCGCCGGGGCGACCATGAAGATGGCCCGGTCCGCCTTGTCGGGGATGATGTCCTCCTTCACCAGCAGCTTGATGATGTCGCCGATGAACACCGGCAGGCCGCGCAGGATGGAGAACACCGGCACCTTGCCCAGGCTCCACATGCCGCGGTTCAGCGCGCCGGTCAGGCCGGTGCGGCCGCCGGCCACCCGGGTGGTGCCCAGCCGGTCCTGCACGTAGCCGATGACCTTGCGCTCGGCGAAGGTGGTGAGCGGCACCACCACGAAGATGAAGATGACCACCGCGATGGCCTGGAGGATGGCGATCACGCACGTCTGGGACAGGGTCATGGTCTGCATGTCATTGGCGCCTGAAGCTAGAGGAACAGGGAAAGCAGGGAACGGGAAAGGGCAAGGCGCTCATCGGTCGATTTCGCCCAGCACCACGTCGAGGGTGCCGATGGTGGCGATGACGTCGGCCACCAGGCTGCCCTTGACCATCATGGGCAGCGCCTGGAGGTTGATGAAGCTGGGCCCCCGCACGTGGAAGCGGTAGGGGTTGGCGGAGCCCTTCTCGCCCACCAGGTAGTAGCCCAGCTCGCCCTTGGGGCACTCGGTGGGGTGGTAGATCTCGTTCACCTCGGCCTTGAGCACCTTGGGCAGCTTGGCCATGACCGGCCCTTCCGGCAGTCCGTCCAGGCACTGCTGGATGATCCGGTGGCTCTGGCGCAGTTCCGCCATGCGCACCAGGTACCGGGCGTAGGTGTCGGCCTCGGGCCGGGTGGGCACCTCGAAGTCCATCTCAGCATAGGCGGCATACGGGAAGGCCTTGCGGATGTCGTAGGCCACTCCGGCCGCCCGCAGCACCGGCCCGGTCACGCCCATGGCGATGGCGTCCTCGGCCCCCAGGGGGCCCACCCCGATGGTGCGCTTCTTCCAGATGCGGTTCTCGGTGAGCAGGGTTTCGTACTCGTCGATGCAGTCCGGGAAGCGGGCCACAAAGGCCCGGGCCAGCTTCTCGAAGCCCGGCGGCAGGTCCTCGCGCAGCCCGCCGATGCGGAAGGCGGTGGTGGTGAGCCGGGCGCCGCAGAAGGCCTCGAACAGGTCCAGGATCGCCTCGCGCTCGCGGAAGGCGTACAGGAACACCGTCATGGCGCCGATGTCCAGGGCGTGGGTGGCCAGCCACAGCAGGTGCGAGGAGATCCGGTTGAACTCGTTGAGCAGGGTCCGGACGTACTGGGCCCTCCGGGGCACGGTCACCCCGAACAGCTTCTCCACCGCCTCGGCCCAGCCCAGGTTGTTGGCCACGGCGGAGGTGTAGTCCATGCGGTCGGTCCACACCTGGCCCTGGAAGAACGTCTTGTTCTCGCAGATCTTTTCCACGCCCCGGTGCAGGTAGCCGATCTCCGGCCGGCAGGAGGTGACCACCTCGCCGTCCAGCTTGAGCTTCAACCTCAGCACCCCGTGGGTCGACGGGTGCTGCGGTCCCATATTGATTTCCATTTCCTCGTTCTTGAACACAAGGAACTCCTCGTTCGGGTGCGTTATTCCGCTTTGGGGGGCGTCAGGTTGATGCCCAGGTTGCCGGCTTTTTCCATGGCGAGGCGCATGAGCACCCCGCTCCGGTCCTCGCGGAAATCGATGTCCCGCTGCCCCAGGCCGAGGGTCGGGTATTCCTTGCGCAGGGCGTGGCCCTCCCAGCCTTCGGGGCACAGGATGCGGGTCAAGTCCGGATGGTTGCGGAAGCGGATGCCGAACATGTCCCAGATCTCCCGCTCCATCCAGTTGGCGGTTGGGTAGACCGGCACGGCGCTTTCGGGCTCGAACCCCTCCGGCACCAGGATGCGCAGGCGGAGCCGCTTGCGGCGCCGGAGGCTGGTGAGGTGGTAGACCACCGAGAAGGCGAAATCCTGGGCCACCGGGTAGTGGGTGGCGGTCTCGTCCGCCAGCATCTCGTAGCCCAGGGCCGGATCGTCGTGAAGCAGGGTCAGGGCGGCCAGGACCGCTTCCTTGTCCACCTGGCAGGTGATTTCCCCGGCCTGCTGGAACGCCTCGGTCACCTGGTCGCCCAGCACGGACTGCAGGTACAGCAGATCCGCATCGGTGGCCGGCTCGGGCCGGGGAAACTTCATATCATTGGTATCCGGCTTGGCAACCGGACGGACAGGCGGTTTGGGCGCGTCCTTGCCATCGGCTTCGGCCTTGGCCTTGGCCGTCTCGTAGTCAGCCTGGGTCTTGGCCCACTTGGCCGCTTCCGCCGCCACCGCGGCGGCCTGTTCGGCCAGGAAGCTTTTCAGGCCGGGCAGGGGCACGCTCTTGGGGGCCACCACCTGGCGGTTGGGAGCCGCCTTCAGATCGTAGACGTAGCCCGGAGTCTTCTCTTCCATCGCCATCCTAGCCCACCGCCTCAAAGATTTCCCGGTACCGATCGGACATGCTGCTGGCCATGATCTTGTCCTGGAGCTTCATGAAACCGTAGATCAGGCTTTCCGGACGGGGCGGACAGCCGGGGATGTAGACGTCCACTGGCACCACCTTGTCCACCCCCTGGATGGTGTGATAGCTGTCGAACGGGCCACCGGCCGTAGCGCAGCTGCCCAGGGCGATCACCCACTTGGGTTCGGGCATCTGGTCGTATAGCTGCTTGATGATCGGGGCCATCTTGTAGGTGACCGTGCCGGCCACGATCATCAGGTCGCTCTGGCGGGGGGAGGCCCGGAAGATGCCGCTGCCGAACCGGTCGAAATCGAAGCGCGCGGCCCCGGCGGCCATCATCTCGATGGCGCAGCAGGCCAGGCCGAAGGTCATGGGCCACACGCTGCTGGCCCGGGACCAGTTGATGATTTTCTCAACCTTGGTGGTGATGAGAATGTGCTCCAACGCGCTGGGTTGATTCATCATTCCCATGTGAGGGCTCCTTTGGACCAGATGTAGCCATAGCCGAACAGCAGCAGGAACAGGAAGATGCCCATCTCGGCCAGACCGAACAAGGCCAGTTCCTTCATCTGGATGGCCCATGGCATCAGGAAGACCGTTTCCACGTCGAAGACGAGAAACATCACTGCCACCAGATAGTAGCGTACCGAGAACTGCTCCCGGGCGCCGGAGGTGGTCTGAATCCCGCACTCGTAGGTGGAATACTTGGCCGCGCTGGGAAAGTGCGGCCGGACCGCCCAGGAGACGGTCCAGATCACCACCGGCAGGGCGATGGCGATGAGAATGAGCAATAGGACGGGGATATACCCGCGCATGGCGCCTCCCGGGCGGTCGAAAGTTCAAACTTCACATTGTCCTATCCACCCGTGGGGGTGGTCAACGACGATTGCAGGGCGGTCCGAGTCCAGAGCTGCACCTTTTGGCGCATGCGCCCGCCCGAAGCATTAAGATTATGCCATGACGCCCCCGAACGCCCCACAAACCTCTCCCAGCCCCGCCAGTCTGGGTGCCAGTTTGGCGCCGGAACTGGGCCATGATGAGCTAGCAATACCAGAAGCGCGCCCGGTGAGCCTGTATCCGGCCCTGGACCTGACCCGGGAGCCGGTGGATTTCGCCCTGTTCCAGGCGGTCTCCCTGGACCTGATGCTCAAGCACCACTTCGTGCCGGTGCAGGAGCGGGACGGCTACCTGTGGCTGGCCATGGCCGACCCCCTGGACGTGGTGGTCCAGGACCTGCTGCGCATGCACCTGAAGCGGCCCCTTCGCTTCGCCTCGGCACCCCTGGCGCAGATCCAGGTGGTGCTCAAGAAGTCCGAAAGCGGGCAGAAGGTCATGGACGAGGCCGGCGAGGCGCTCCGGGTCCAGGTGCTGCGCGAGGAGGACGTCGAAGAGGAACTGGACCTGGAGAACCTCACCGACCGGGAGGAGGCGCCCATCATCCGGCTGGTGGACACCGCCATCTTCAACGCCCTGCAGCGGCGCACCTCGGACATCCACATGGAGACCACCAGCCACGGCTTCCAGATCAAGTACCGCATCGACGGCAGCCTGTATCCGGCCGCCGATCCCATCGACAAGCGCTTCGCCTCGCCCATCATCAGTCGCATCAAGGTCATGTCAGAACTGGACATCGCCGAGAAGCGCAAGCCCCAGGACGGCCGCTTCAAGCTCAAGGTGCGCGGCCGGGCCATCGATTTCCGGGTGAGCATCATGCCCACCATCCACGGCGAGGACGCGGTCATCCGCATCCTGGACAAGGAGAACCTCACCGAGGAGTTCAAGACCCTCAGCCTGGAGATCCTGGGCTTTTCCCCCCACGAACTGGTGCGCCTGCGCCGGTTCGCCCGGGAGCCGTACGGGATGTTCCTGGTCACCGGCCCCACCGGCAGCGGCAAGACCACCACCCTGTACGCGGTGCTCAGCGAGATCCGCAGCCCCGAGGACAAGCTGATCACCATCGAGGACCCGGTGGAATACCAGCTGGAGGGGGTCACCCAGATCCCGGTGAACGAGAAGAAGGGGCTCACCTTCGCGGTGGGCCTGCGCTCGATCCTGCGCCACGACCCGGACAAGATCCTGGTGGGCGAGATACGCGACTCGGAGACCGCCCAGATCGCCATCCAGTCCGCCCTCACCGGCCACCTGGTGTTCACCACCGTCCACGCCAACCACACCCTGGACGTGCTCAGCCGTTTCCAGCACATGGGGGTGGAGGTCTACAACTTCGTGTCCGCCCTCAACTGCATCCTGGCCCAGCGCCTAGTGCGCACCCTGTGCACCAAGTGCAAGCGCAGCCTCCCCCAGCCGTCCGCGGCGGAACTGGCGGAGAACGGCCTGGACGAGGCCTGGGCCCGCACCGGCACCTTCTACGACAAGGTCGGCTGCGTGGACTGCAACGGCACCGGCTTCCGGGGCCGCCAGGCGATCATCGAGTTCATGGGCATGAACGACGATATCCGCGACCTGATCACCCGCCGGGCCTCGGCCCGGGAGATCAAGGCCGCGGCCCGGGCCTACGGCATGCAGACCCTGCGGGAAAGCGCGGTGGAGAAAGTGCGCCAGGGCGTCACCACCTTCGCCGAGATCAACAAGGTCACCTTCCAGGAATCGGTGTAGCGGAAGTTTCACCGCCCGGCCGGTTGCGTCCAAGGCGGGAGCGCCTCGGTCAAGGCAACCAAACGAGTGTGTGTCGGCAAAGTGCCGCGAAATGATTGATTTGGTTGTCATGGTGATCTGGCTCAAGCTTTGACCACCCAGACTTCATCCTGCTTTTTCCCTTCAATCCTTTTTATCCCCGTTTGAACCACGCTCAGAGTTGTCGGCACTTTGAGGACTGGAGGCGTTCCAGGCCCATCCAGGCCCCTCTCACCCAGCAGATCAGCGGCTTTGGCTATCTCCGCAGGCTGGGAATGGGCGCCGGCAAAGGAACCAGTGGTATAGAAGTGGAGGTCAAGGACATCGAGTAAGCTGTGCGCCGGTCCAACCCTTCGCCAGCCCTGCTGAACAGGGATGAACGCCGATCGATGGGATAAATGGGGATCTGATCAGCCTGCAACAGACCCCATCATCCGCGCCCCAAGGCATCGCGAGTTTGTCGGCACGCCCTAATTTTATCACTGAAGGAGCGGAGCAACGCTGAGCACGCTGAGGGGATCCGGTGCCGGGGACACTCCGTCCAGGCTCCCAGGCGGGTTCCGATCCGACCCCGCAAGGGGGTCCCAGCCCCGCCTGCGGCGGGGGGCCTGGGCGTACGCTCAGGACGTTTCCGGACAGGCGTGGTGCGGCCCGCGCCTGACCGGAAACCAGGGGCCTCCTTGCTCGTGGCGCGCCCCGTTCCGCGCTCAGCGTCCTCAGCGTTGCTCTGCTACCTCAGCGATGCCAGCTTTTGGCCTCATGTACCGGGCCCTTGGGGTTCCGCTGATTCGATGGTTCTGCGCTAAGTGTGGCCAATCACCGTCAAGCCCACGGTGGCGGAGGCGACGCCGCCGGCGTTGCTGGCGGTGATCACGATCGAGTACGAACCGCCGGTACCCGTCGCGGGTGTGCCGCTGATCACGCCGCTCGTGAGGTCCAGGTTCAGGCCCGCGGGCAGGCCCGTGGGCAGCGCCAGGGTCTTGCTCGCGGTGTAGAACAGGTCGGCGGGGTAGGTGGTGCCATAGGTGACGGTCGGGTTGGCACTGGTATAGGCGACCCCCACGGCGGCATTGGCCAGGGTGGGGTAGACCAGGGTGAGCGGCGGCAAGGGCGTCGTCGCGGCCACCAGCAGGGTGACGGTGGCGTTGGCGCTGCCGGTGTCGGTGGTCGCGGTGAGGATGTAGTCGGTCTGGGCCACGGCCACGGTGGGCGTGCCGGTGATCACCCCGGTCTCGGCGCCCAGGCTCAGACCGGCGGGCAGGGCCGGACTCACCCCGAAACCGGTGGCGGTGCCGCTGGTCACGGTGGGCGGCCCCACGGTCAGGTCGACGCCGATCGCCGAGGACACGGCCGATACGCCGGAGAAGCTCATGCTCACCGGCGAGCTGGCCTGCACCCCCAGGGAGACCACGAAGCTGGACGTGCCCGCGGCGTTGGCGGCAATGACCGTGTAGCTGGCCAGGCTGCTCACCGCCGTGGGCGTCCCGCTGATGATGCCCGTGCTGGGGCCCAGGGTGAGGCCGGCCGGCAGCGCCGGCGAGACGAAGAAGGTGTTGCTGGTGTAGACCGACGTCGGATTGCCGATCCCGTTGGACACGTTATGGGCCAGGACGATGGGCGTGACGCTGGTGTAGGGCTGGTTCTGGGTGGCCAGCATCACCGTGGAGTCGTAGCTCAGCACCGGCGCCTGCAGGGAGTTGTCCGCCTTGCTGCCCTTGTGGCAGCCCACCTGGAGCGCGCCGCCCAGCATGGCCAGACCACAGGCCAGCCCAAGACTGGCGATACGCTTCCCGTTCCAACCCGGCATGAATGCTCCTGCTTCCTTGTTGAGAGTAGCCCGATCCGCCCGGCAAGGCCATAGGACCCGGGCCGGGCGGGGCCCCGCGGGGCTCAGGCGGGCGGCGTCCAGCGCAGGACCGGCTTCCGGGCGGCCGTGGTCTCGTCCAGGCGGCGCATGCCCACCAGCACCGGCGCCTGGTGCAGGCGTTCGGGATGCTCCACAGCCTCCAGGGCGATGGCCTTCATGGCCGCCACGAACTCGTCCAGTTCGGCCTTGCCTTCGCTTTCGGTGGGCTCGATCATCAGGGCGCCGTGGACGATGGCTGGGAAGTAGATGGTGGGCGGATGGAAGCCCCGGTCGATGAGCCCCTTGGCCACATCCAGGGTGTGCACGTCGTAGGCCGCCAGGCCGCTGTCGTCCAGCACCACCTCATGCAGGGTCGGGGTCGAGTACTCCATGTGGTACACCCCGGCCAGCTGCTGGCGCAGGTAGTTGGCGTTGACGATGGCGCGCAGGGTGGCGGCCCGCAGTCCGTCGCCGCCGTGGCTGAGGCAGTAGGCCATGGCCCGCACCACGATTCCGTAGTTGCCGAAGAAGGTGTGCACCTTGCCCATGCTGGCGGGACGGTCCCAGTCCAGCCGGTAGCTGTGCCGGGGCACCTGGCCTTCGCCCACCGGGGCCGTCTCCCGCACCACCACCGGCCGGGGCAGGAACGGTTCCAGGGCCGCGCTGCAGGCCACCGGGCCCGAACCGGGACCGCCGCCCCCGTGGGGGGTGGAGAAGGTCTTGTGCAGGTTCAGGTGCATCACGTCCACGCCGAAATCGCCGGGCCGGGCCAGGCCCACCAGGGCGTTCATGTTGGCGCCGTCCATGTAGACCAGGCCGCCCACCCGGTGCAGGGCCTGGCAGATGTCCTGGATCCGGGGCTCGAAGATCCCCAGGGTGTTGGGGTTGGTGATCATCAGCCCGGCCACCTCGTCCTTGAGCTCGGCCAGCAGGGTGTCCAGGCCCTTCTGCAGCTTGCCCGCCGCATCCACCACGTCTTCGAAACTCACCGTGCCGTCGGCCTGGGAGGCCACCACCACCACGTCGTAGCCGGCCATGGCCGCGGTGGCGGGGTTGGTGCCGTGGGCGCTGTCCGGCAGCAGGATCACCCGCCGGCTGGCGCCCCGGGACACATGGTAGGCGCGGATCAGCATGACTCCCGTCAGCTCGCCCGCGGCGCCGGCGCTGGGCTGCAGGGTGACCGCGGCCAGGCCGGTGATCTCCTTGAGCCATTCCTGGAGGGTGTACAGCAGCGCCAGGTTGCCCTGCACGTGGACGGCGGGGGTCAGCGGGTGGCTGTCGGCGAAGCCCGGCAGGGCGGCCACCTTCTCGTTGATCCGGGGATTGTGTTTCATGGTGCACGAGCCCAGCGGATAGAGGCCGTCATCCACCCCGTAGTTCCACTTGGACAGCCGGGTGAAGTGCCGGATCACGTCCACCTCGGAGACCTCGGGCAGGGCCTGGAAGCCGCTGCGCTTCAGGTGGTCCGGGCGGGTGTCCCGGGCCGGGGGCACGTCCAGGCGGGGCAGATCCATGCCGGTCTTGCCGGGCACGGAGCGTTCGAAGATGAGAGGTTCACGGGTTCGGGTGGTCATGGTTCTAGGCCTCTCCAGCCGGGCCGGACAACCGGGCCAGGACTTCCACCAGCTGCTCGATCTGCTCGCGGCTGTTCAGTTCGGTGGCGCACCACAGGATGCAGTGCTCGAGTTCGGGGGCGTAGGGGGCCAGGTCCAGGCCGGCCAGGATGCCGGCCCGGGCGCAGGCTTCCTGCAGGGCCGGCACATCGCCCCGGTAGCGGGTGACGAATTCATTGAAGCAGGGGACCTGGAACGGACTGGAGAAGTCCGGCAGTTCCAGCAGCCGCGACTGGAGGTACTGGGCCTTGGCGACGTTCTGCCGGGCCAGGCCCTGCAGTCCTTCGGGCCCCGCCAGCTGCAGGTAGATGTTGGCCCGCAGGGCCACCAGCCCCTGGTTGGAGCAGATGTTGCTCGTGGCCTTGTCCCGGCGGATATGCTGCTCCCGGGCGGTGAGGGTGAGCACATAGCCCACCTGGCCGTCCAGGTCGCGGGTCTGGCCCACCACCCGCCCCGGAAGCTCGCGCTTCTGGCTGTCCTTGACCGCCAGGAAGCCCAGGTAGGGACCGCCGAAATTCAGCCGGTTGCCGAACGACATGGCCTCCCCTGTGGCCAGGTCGGCGCCCAGCTTGCCGGGCGCCTCCAGCCAGCCGAAGGCCAGCGCCTCCTGGGTGACCGAGACCAGCAGCGCACCGGCCGCATGAGCGACATCGGCGATGGCCGGCAGATCCTCCACGGCGCCCAGGAAGTTGGGGTAGCCCACCAGCACCGCAGCCACCTCGCCGTCCAGCTTGGCCGCCAGGTCATCCAGATCCGTGACCCCATCCTTGAGCTTGACCAGTACCAGCTTCAGGTTTTCGTGAGGGGTGATGGCGGTGCAGAGCACCTCCTGGTAGTGCGGGTGCAGCCCCGCGGAGATCAGGATGGTGTGGCGCTTCTTCTGCAGCCGCACGGCCATGAGCGCGGCCTCCACGCAGGCGGTGCCTCCGTCGTACAGGCTGGCGTTGCTCACTTCCAGTCCGGTGAGGTCGCACATCAGGGTCTGGTACTCGAAGATGTGCTGCAGGGTGCCCTGGCTGATCTCCGGCTGGTACGGGGTGTAGGCGGTGAACCATTCCTGCCGGCTGGTCATCTGGTCCACGGCCGACGGCACGAAATGGTCATACGCGCCCGCCCCCAGGAACCGGGCCGAAAAGGCGGTATTGCTGCTCGCCAGGGCGGTCATCTGCTGTAGCACTTCCTGCTCCGACTGCTGCCCGGGGAGCGCCAGGGGACGGTCCAACTGCAGGTGGATGGGTATGCCCTGTAGAAGATCTTCGGCCCGATCCACCCCGATGGCATCAAGCAGGGCGCGATCCTCCGAAGGAGCCGTGGGCAGATAGCGCATAGGGCGACCTCTAACTGGAAAAAGGATTGATCAACGATTCACACGTGGCCGCGTTCCCGGGCTCACGCATTTAATATTGAAGGGTACCACGCCCACACGACTGAGGGGATGCAACGCATGCGTTGCATCCCCTCGGACGCCCCCACGCCCTGCCCGGGCGGTGAGATCCAGCGGCGCCCCACGTTCGGGGCCCAGCGTTCCCGGCCTAGGCCGCCTGTTCCACGTGGAACAAGGCCCCGGCCCCGGCTTTGGGTTAACCTTGAGCCATGCGCTGCCCATTCTGTGGCCACATCGAGGACAAAGTGGTGGATTCCCGCGAGTCCAGGGAAGGCGACGCCATCCGCCGGCGGCGCGAGTGTCTCAAGTGCGGGCGCCGGTTCACCAGCTACGAACGGCTGGAGGAAGTGCCCATCCTCATCGTCAAGAAGGACGGCCGCCGGGAGCCCTTCGATCACCAGAAGCTGCTGCGCGGCATCATGTCCGCCTGCCAGAAGCGGCCCGTGTCCCTGGGCCGGCTGGAGGAGGCGGCCGGGGACATCCACGCCAAGCTCATGGAGTCCCCGGACCGGGAGGTCCCGAGCCGGCAGCTCGGGGAACTGGTCATGGACGCGCTGAAGCAGATCGATTCGGTGGCCTACGTGCGGTTCGCCAGCGTCTACCGCGACTTCAAGGACCTGCCGGACTTCGTCCGCGCCCTCGAAAGTCTCATGCCGGCCTCCGCGGCTTCGGGCCCGCGGCTGTCGCTGCCGCCTCCGCCCCGGACGCCCCGGATGCCCATAGCGCCCATCGCGCCCCAGGACCCGGTCGCGCCAGTGGAGCCCCAGGACCCGGGCGCCCGGAACGCGACCCGGGACCCGGCCGCGCCGACGCTCCCCCCGGGGCTGGTCGCCCCGGATCCGGTTGCCGAACCGGCCGACCCCCATGCGCCGGAGGCGCCGGACGACGATCTGTTCCTGGCCGTCCCACCGGCCGCGGATCCCCAGCCCTTCAAGCCCACCCCCCTGTTCCCGGGACTGGCTTCCGAAAGACCGGTCCCGCCCAAGCGACGCAAGTCCCGTTGACGCACATCGAGCTAGACTGTTGACCAGAGGTAACCCGTGGCCGAAGAAATCGTCATTCCGCAGCTGCTTGAAGAATCCCCGAAGATCCCCGATGTCCTCCCGGTACTCACCCTCAGAGATGTGGTGGTGTACCCCTATGTGATCCTGCCCCTGTCCGTGAGCCGGGAAAAGTCGTTGCGCGCCGTGGACTCCGCCCTGGTGGAGAGCCGCATGATCCTGCTGCTGTCCCAGAAACAGATGGAGATGGACGATCCCGGCCCGGACGATCTGTACACGGTGGGCACCGCCGCCCTCATCCTGCGCGTGCTCAAGCTGCCCGATGGCCGGGTCCGGGCCCTGGTCCAGGGCTTGCAGCGGGTGCGGGTGGAGTACTTCACCGAAACGGAAACCCAGTTCAAGGCCAAGGTCGAGCTCATGGCCGAGACCGAGATCGGCGAGCACGACGTGGAGCTGGACGCCCTGCTGCGCTCGGTGAAGCAGACCCTGGAAAAGGCCGTGGCCCTGGGCAAGAACCTGCCCCAGGAGGTCCTGGTGATCGCCGCCAACCTGGACAGTCCGGGCCGGCTGGCCGACCTGGTGGCCTCCAACCTGGACCTGAAGCCGCCCCAGATGCAGGAAGTGCTGGAGATCGCCAGCCCCGTCGCCCGTCTCAAGCGCGTGAACGAACTGTTGATGCGGGAGATCGACCTGCTGGAAGTGCAGCAGAAGATCACCATGGAAGCCCGGGGCGAGATGGACAAAAGCCAGCGGGAGTACTACCTGCGCCAGCAGCTCAAGGCCATCCAGCAGGAGCTGGGCGAAGGCAGCGAGCTGGCCGAGGAGATCCAGGCCTTCCGGGACAAGGTGGCCAAGCTGAAGGTGCCGGTCGAACCGCTCACGGAGATCGACCGCAACCTCAAGAAGCTCGAGCGCATGCACCCGGACTCCAGCGAGACGGCGGTGACCCGCACCTACCTGGAATGGATGACCGAGATGCCCTGGGGCATCCAGACCGAGGACAACCTGGACCTCAAGGCCGCCAAGCAGATCCTGGACGAGGACCACTACGGCCTGGAGAAGATCAAGGACCGGCTCATCGAATACCTGGCCGTGCGCAAGCTGAACCCGGAGCACAAGGGCACCATCCTCTGCTTCGTCGGCCCTCCGGGCACCGGCAAGACCAGCCTGGGACGCAGCGTGGCCCGGGCCCTGGGGCGGAAGTTCGCCCGCATCTCCCTGGGCGGCGTCCATGACGAAAGCGAGATCCGCGGCCACCGCAGGACCTACGTCGGCGCCATGCCCGGCCGGATCATCCAGGCCCTGCATCAGATCGGATCGGTGAACCCGGTGATCATGCTGGACGAGGTGGACAAGATCGGCCGGGACATGCGCGGCGACCCCTCCGCGGCGCTCCTGGAGGTGCTGGATCCCGAGCAGAACCACACCTTCCGCGACCACTACATGAACGTGCCCATCGACCTGAGCCAGGTGCTGTTCCTCACCAACGCCAACGAGCTGGACCCGATCCAGCCCGCCTTCCGGGACCGCATGGAGATCATCCACCTCTCCAGCTACACCCTGGAGGAGAAGGTCGGCATCGCCGAACGGCACCTGATCCCCCGGCAGCTGACCAAGAACGGCGTCACCGCCGACCAGGTGGAGTTCACCGTCAAGGGCATCCAGGCCATCATCACCGGCTACACCCGGGAGGCCGGCCTGCGCCAGCTGGAGCGGGAGATCGGCACGGTCTGCCGCAAGGTGGCCCGCAAGGTGGCCGAAGGCGAGCTCAAGGGCAAGCTGGTGCTCACCGACAAGAACGTCCAGGAACTCCTGGGCCCGGTGAAGCTGCTCCAGGACGAGCGGCTCAAGGCGCCCCGGGTGGGCGTGGTGACCGGCCTGGCCTGGACCTCCACCGGCGGCGAAGTGCTGTTCGTGGAAGCCCTCAAGATGCCCGGCAAGGGCGGGCTGCTGCTCACCGGCCAGCTGGGCGACGTCATGAAGGAGAGCGCCCAGGCTGCCCTCAGCTACATCCGAAGCCGCGGCGAGGCCTTCGGCATCGAACCGGAGGTGTTCCAGAAGTATGATCTGCACATCCACTTCCCCGAAGGGGCCATCCCCAAGGACGGCCCTAGCGCCGGGCTGGCCATGGCCACCGTGCTGCTGTCGGTGCTCAAGGGCGTGCCAGTGAAGAACACCTTCGCCATGACCGGCGAGATCGATCTGCGCGGCGAGGCCCTGGCCATCGGCGGGCTCAAGGAAAAGGCCCTGGCGGCCATGCGGGTGGGAGTGAAGAACATCATCATCCCCTTCGCCAACCTGAAGGACCTGGATGAGATCGCGCCCGAAGTGCGGAAAAAGCTCCACTTCCACCCGGTCAAGCACGTTGAGGAAGTGTTCGAGATCGCCCTGGAGGACTGGGTCCGGCCGGAGCGGCGCGGCAAGCGCAGGCCCGCCGCCGCGATCCCCAACGGCAAGGGGGGCCATTGAGCCTGTTCGGCAACCTGTTCAGCAAGATCAAGCAGGGACTGGCCCGCACCCAGGAGCTGGTCCTGGCCCCCATGGGCCGGCTGCTGGGCCTGCGGCGCCTGGACGAAGGGCAGCTGGAGGAGCTGGAGGACCTGCTGCTCCAGGCCGATCTGGGCGTGCACGCCGTCACCCGGCTCATGGAGCGCCTGCGCTTCGAGCTGAAGAAGTCCGCGGAGATCGACCCCAAGGCGGTTCTCAAGGATGAGCTGATGAAGATCCTGCGGCTGGTGCCGCCGCGCCCCTTCACCGCGGCCGGGACCCAGGTGCTGCTCGTCGTCGGCGTCAACGGGGTGGGCAAGACCACCACCATCGGCAAGCTGGCCGCGCACCTCAAGGGCCGGGACGAAGGCGTGCTGGTGGTGGCCGGGGACACCTTCCGGGCCGCCGCCATCGACCAGCTGGAACTGTGGGGACAGCGGGCCGGGGTGCCGGTCATCCGCAACCAGATGGGCGGCGATCCGGCCGCCATCGCCTACGACGGCGCCGCCAGCGCCCTGGCCAAGCAGATCCCGTGGGTGCTGGTGGACACCGCCGGCCGGCTGCACACCAAGGACCACCTCATGCGCGAGCTGGACAAGATCCGGCGCAGCCTGCAGAAGGTGATCCCCGCCGCCCCGCACCGGGTGATCCTGGTGCTGGACGCCACCACCGGGCAGAACGGCCTGGTCCAGGCCGAGGCCTTCAAGCAGACCGCCGGCGTCACCGATCTGATCCTCACCAAGCTGGACGGCTCGGCCAAGGGCGGGGTGGCCGTGGCCATCCTGGAGCGGCTGAAGCTGCCCATCGCCTTCGTGGGCGTGGGCGAGCAGCTGGACGACCTGATCCCCTTCGACGCGGAAACCTTCGTGGACGGCCTGCTGGATGTCTAGCCCGCAGCTCACCCCCGACCTGGCCTGGGAACTGGCCTGCGGCGGTCCGTTCCCGGACCCGGTCGGGCTGGATGGGGACGAGCTGTTCATGGCCATGGCCCTGCGGGAGGGCATGCTGGGGGTGGGCCTGTCCAGCCCCAACCCGCCGGTGGGCTGCATCCTGGTGCGCGACGGCCGGGTCCTGGGCCGGGGCGTGCACACCCGGGCCGGGGATCCCCACGGCGAGATCATGGCCCTGCGCGACGCGGAAAGCCGGGACGAGGAGGTGCGCGGGGCCACGGCCTACGTGACCCTGGAGCCCTGCTGCTACCAGGGCCGCACCCCGCCCTGCACCCACGCGCTCATCCGGGCCGGCCTGGCCCGGGTGGTGGTGGGGGTGCGCGACCCCAACCCCCGGGTGGACGGCGGCGGCATGGCCATCCTCCAGGCCCACGGGCTGGAGGTGCGCGAAGGCGTCCTGCGCGAGGCCTGCGCGCGCTTCCACGCGCCCTTCTTCAAGCTGATCCGCACCGGCCTGCCCTGGGTGATGCTCAAGCTGGCCCTGGGTTCGGACGGAGCCACCGGCCCCCAGGGCCGGAGCACCCAGGTCACCGGCCCGGAGATCCAGCAGCTGGCCCACGCCCTGCGCCGGGCGAGCGAGGCCATCGTGGTGGGCCGCTGGACGGTCCAGGTGGACGACCCCATGCTCACCGACCGCTGGCAGGCCCCGACCGCACCGCACCGCATGGCCCTGCGGGTGGTGCTGGACAGTCACGGCCAGCTATCGGCCGACCGAAAGGTCTGGCAGTCTGTGGCCGGCCAGCCGGTGCTCCGCGCCGTGGTGGTGGAGGAGCTGCCGCCCCTGCGGGGGGTGGAGGATCTGCTGCTGCCGCCCAGCGCCGAAGGCTGCAGCCTGCGCCATCTGCTGCACGAGCTGGCGGCCCGCGGCGTGGGCCGGGTGCTGTTCGAAGGCGGCGGCCAGCTGTCCCGGGCCCTGCTGGCCCAGGGCCTGGTGGACGAGTTCCACCGCTTCAGCGCCGATGCCCCGGCCGGGGGCGAACCGGTCCATCTGGATCTGGCCACCCTGCCCCGCACCCGGGCCCAGGCCGCCTTCAGCGGCGGGCACTGGGAGGTCCTGGCGCGCGCCTAGCGGACGCGCCGGGCCGGATTCAGCCCCCGCCCACCAGCTTCACCACCTCCAGCCGGTCGCCCTCCCGCAGGGGGCTGTCCGGGTAGCTGGCCTTGCGCACCACCTGGCCGTTCAGTTCCACCGCGCTGCCGAAGGCCGGCAGTTCCAGCCACCGGGCCAGATCCGCCACGGTCGCCAGGGCCGGCGCCTCCCGATCCTCGCCATTGATCCGTAATATCATGCAGGTCTCCTCGTTCAATGCCCCGGCCGCCTGGAAGCCGCGTGCCGGATCGTGTTGCAGATCGGCCCCTGGGGCCGGAGGGACGGAACCGGACTCAGCGGCTGCGCCAGAACACCAGGGTCAGGGCGATGATGGCCACCGCCACCACCACCAGCGCGCGCCAGAAGGTCGGCACCTCCGGCGCCGTCTCGCCGCGGGTGGCCCCGTCCGGGTCGGAGAGGGCCGCCTCGGTGAGCTCGTCCTCGGGCGCTTCGGGTGGATCCGGATGGTACGGCACCAGGTCCCGGGACAGCTGGCCCAGGTAGACCACCTGCCAGGCGTCCTTGTCCTTGGGCCCCGGGCCGGTCCCGGGCTCCCCCGGGCCGGTCATGGGCTCCCCGGGGCCGGTCATGGCCGGGCCCCGGCCGCCAGGGCCTGGTCCAGCACCTCGTTCACCAGCTGGGGATTCATCTTGCCCTTTCCGGCCTTCATGACCTGGCCCACGAAGTAGCCGCGCAGGCTGCTTTTCCCGCTCCGGTACTGTTCCAGCTGGGCGGCATTGGCCGCCAGCACCGCCTGCACCACGGCCTCGATGGGCCCCCGTTCGGAGACCTGCCCCAGTCCGCGGGCGGCCACGATCCCGCCCGGGTCGCCCTCCCCCGCCAGCATGGCCGGAAAGACCGCCTCCTTGGCCGTGTTCAGGTTGATGGCGCCGTCCCGCACCAGCCCCAGCAGCTCCGCCAGGGCTTCGGCCCGCAGGCCCAGTTCGCCGATGCCCACGCCGCGCTCGTTGAGGGTCCGGCTCACCTCGCCCAGCATCCAGTTGGCGGCCGCCTTGCCCATGCCGTCCCGCGCCGCCGCCTCGAAGAAGTCGGCGAAGGCCGGGCTTTGCAGCAGGAGACCGGCCTCGTAGGCCGACACTCCGTACTGGGCGGTGAACCGCTCGAAGCGCGCCTCGGGCAGCTCCGGCAGGCTCTGGCGGGCCGCCTCGATCTCGGCCTGGGCGATGACCAGCGGCGGCAGATCCGGCTCCGGGAAGTAGCGGTAGTCCTGGGCCGCCTCCTTGCTGCGCTGGCTCCGGGTCACGCCCTGGTCCGCGTCCCAGCCGCGGGTCTCCTGGGTGAACGCTTCGCCCCGGGCCACCAGGCCGCCCTGACGCTCGATCTCGTAGTCCAGGGCCTGCTTCACGAACCGGAAGGAGTTGATGTTCTTCACCTCCACCCGGGTGCCCAGGGGGTCGCCGCGCCGGTGGACGCTGACATTGGCGTCGCAGCGGAAGGAGCCTTCGTCCAGGTTGCCGTCGCAGATGCCCAGGAAGGTCACCAGCCGGTGTACCGCCTTCAGGTAGTCGTACGCCTCCTGGCCGCTCCGCAGATCCGGGGCGCCGACGATCTCCAGGAGCGGCACCCCGGCCCGGTTCAGGTCCACGTAGGAGGCGCCCTCGCCCAATTCGTGGTTGGACTTGCCCGCGTCCTCCTCCAGGTGCGCCCGCTCGATGCCCACCGTCAGGCTGCCACCGTCCGGACGCACCGCCGGGTCCCCGGGAATCCGCAGCCGGCCCTGCTCCACCACCGCCACGGGCCCCTGGGTGATCTGGTAGCCCTTGGGCAGGTCCGGATAGAAGTAGTGCTTGCGGTAGAACACGCTGCGCTCCCGGATCGTGCCCTCCAGGGCCAGGCCCAGGGCCAGGGCCATGCGCACCGCCTCGCCGTTGATGACCGGCAGCGCGCCGGGCAGCCCCAGGCAGACCGGACAGGTGCGGGTGTTGGGCGCCCCGCCGTACTCGTTGCGGCAGGCGCAGAACATCTTGGTGCGGGTGAGCAGCTGCACGTGCACTTCCAGACCGATGACCGCTTCCAGACCCGAATCCATGGCGACTCCCCATGGGGATTATCCCGGAAACGCCCGCCCGTGGGAGGATAAGGAAAAGGAGCCGCCAGGAATGGGAGCGCCTGGACCCGGCCGCTTCGGAACTGCTCCAGCACGAACTGGACCATCTGGACGGCGTCCTGGCCATCGACCTGGCAGAAGCTGAAGGCATCATCAGCCGGGAGGCCTTCCGGACCTGGACCGACCACTTCACCGCCATGGTGGATTACACCATCCAGTAGTCACTTGCCCAGGCAGAACCCCGAGAACACCTGGTCCAGGGCACTTTCCGCGCGATCCTCGCCGGTGAGCCGGGCCAGCAGCCCCCAGGCGCCCTGGAGCGCCGAGGCCGCCAGCTCGGGCGGCGCGCCGGCCTCCAGCTGGAACAGCAGCTCCATCTGCAGGACAAGTTCGTCCAGCAGTTCCCGCTGGCGCCGGGTGGACAGGGCGCCCAGGCAGGCGTCTGGAGCCAGACCGCCCAGGAACCGTTCGCGCAGGGCCCGGGCCAGGGGCTCCAGGCGGCCCGCCGGGACCGAGATGCACGGATCGGCCGTGGCCGCCCCGCCCAGGTCCGCCTGGTTGCGCACGGTCAGGACCTTGCCGGCGAAGGGCGCCAGGCGCTCCAGGATCCCGGGTTCCGGCGCCGGATCCGGCAGGGGCACCAGGTGCAGGATCAGGTCCGCCTGTTCCAGCACCCCCCGCACCCGGGCCACGCCCAGCCGCTCCACCGGGTCCTCGCTATGCCGCAATCCAGCGGTGTCGAACAGGTACAGGGGCAGTTCCGCCCACTGGGCGCGGACCTCCAGCACATCCCGGGTGGTGCCGGGTCGGTCGGTGACGATGGCCCGGTCGGCGCCGGCCATGGCGTTGAACAGGGTGCTCTTGCCGGCGTTGGGCCGGCCCACCAGGGCGACCCGGATTCCATCCAGCAGCCAACCAGCTGCCGAAGCCCGGGCCTGTTCCACGTGGAACAGCGCCCGCAGCGGATCGAGACCCGATCGTAAGGCCTTCAAATCAAGGGAGATACCTTCATCCTCTCCGTAGTCCACGCTGGCCTCGGCCCGGGCCAGCCAGGGGGCCAAGGCGGCCTTGGCCTCCGCCACCCAGGCCGGCAGCGCCCCGGCCCGGGCCTGGGCCTGGCGCAGTTGCGTGTCCGTGGCCGCGTTCACCAGATCGCGGAGCGCCTCGGCCTCCAGCAGGCTCTGCTTCCCGTTCAGCAGCGCCCGCCGGGTGAATTCCCCCGGCTCCGCCAGGCGGATCCCCATCCGGCCGAGCTGCTCCAGCAGCCGCTTCACCAGCAACGGATTGCCGTGCACCTGGAGCTCGACCAGATCCTCGCCAGTGTAGCTGCCGGGCCCGGGGAAGAACAGCACCAGCGCCCGTTCCCGGAAGCCCTCCCAGACCAGGGTGCGCAGGGCGGCCAGCCGGGCCGGGGGCAGCGCCAGCAGGGGCCGCAGCCGGCCCGCCAGGTCCGGGCCGGAGACCCGGACGATGGCCACGGCCGAAGGCAGCAGGGGGGTGGCGGGGGCGCAGATGGGCTCGGACATGGGCGGATCCCGCCCTCCTCCGGCGGCATTGGGGTCCACTGTACCGCCACCGGCCCGGGTCCGGGGTCGGCGATCCCCGCGCCCAGGCCCCGCCGCCCCCGGGTTTCCGCTTCGGGCGGACCGCCCGGGCAAATAGTTTGCAATAATTCCAGCACGGATCCGTCTGATGGGGTGAGCACCGATTCCCCCTTCCTTCCTCTTCTCCCTGGAACCGGTCCCGTCCCCGATCGGATCCCATGCCACACGAACACGACAAGCTGGTCGAACTGTTCCACCAGGAGAAGGCCCGGTTCATGGCCTTCGCCCGGCGACAGATCTGGGGCGTGGCCAGCCTCGATCCGGAGGACGTCGTCGCCGACGTGTTCCAGACGCTTTTGGACAAGGGCGACCTGGTGGCCGGCGTGGAGCACCTGGTGGCGTACGTCTACCGCGCCCTGGGCAACCGCATCCTGGACGCCCGGCGGCGCGAGCGCCGAACGGCCCCGTCCGGCGAGGTGGACCTGGAGCGCCTGGCCGCCCCGGATCCGGACCCGCACCGGGCCTTCCAGGCCAGCCAGGACCGGGAGCGCCTGGTCCAGGCCGTGGAGGCCCTCAAGCCCAGGGAGCGGGCTGTATGGATCGCCACCGAAGTGGAACGGGAGAGTTTTCGGGATTTGTCCAATCGCTGGGGGGAACCGGTGGGCACCCTCGTTTCCCGCAAAAGCCGGGCCACCGCCAAGCTGCGGCGGCAACTGGCCGATCTGAACCCTTCAAGGAGTTGAACTGCCATGAAATGTTGTGATCCTACCGTTTCCGGACACCGGGCCTGGCACATCGCCGGCCGCATCCTGCTGGGCGCCGTCTTCGCCCTGGTCCTGGCCGCCGCCTTCGGCCTGGCCGTGCAGTACCTGTGGAACCATGTGCTGGTGGCCCTGTTCCGGGTGCCGGTGCTCCGCTACTGCCAGGCCGTGGGCCTGCTTTTGCTCGCTCGGCTGCTGGTCGGCGGGTTCGGCCACGGTCATGGGCACGGCCATGGCCGGCGCTGCGGCCACGGTTTCGGCCGCGGCTTCGGCCACCGCCACGGGTGGTGCCACCGCCTCGGCCCCCAGGATGTCGACCAGCCGGCCGGAACGCCCCCGGCCCGGACCTAGTTTCTACGTTCGTTTCGGCGCCTGGGGCGAAAAGCTCAACGCGGAGGCTCGGAGCAAGGACTTGAGGCGCGGAGGGGACTAGTGTAGGCCGCCAGAAATACTTGTAACAAATCCTCGCCTCGTGGCACCTGATACTGAGGGGCGACATGGCACATGCTGGGCGGGTTGACCTGACAGAGGACCAGACGAAGCGCCTGGCGGAGAT
>Ga0302202_10002228_pt1 | contig 22752 bp, 20 predicted proteins | sample II_Bog_N3_3_FD_194579 | JGI IMG/M metagenome (GOLD analysis project Ga0302202, IMG submission 194579) | Peat permafrost microbial communities from Stordalen Mire near Abisko, Sweden - II_Bog_N3_3 | ecosystem: Environmental > Terrestrial > Soil > Wetlands > Peat | place: Sweden: Abisko...
CGAACGCCCAGGATCCCCGCCGCAGGCGGGGCTGGAGCCTCCTTGCGGGGACGGGTCGGAGCCTGCCACGCCGCTCAGATGTGACTTGCCCGAAGCCGCGATCTCCTCTGCGAACCCTGTGCTGCTCGGGGCTTTGCTCTGCGCTTCCAGTGGTTTCGCCCCAATGACCGATGCGCCTGGATCATGCAGTAGCGATCGATATGCACATCGATCCCGCCAATTAATCAGTATCCCCGTCCATCCCACGATTGCACCAGATAAGGCCATATCAAGTGGCTTCATCTGATGCAATCGTCCCCGGCTAAATTGCTTATCCATTCCGTTATCCGCGACACCTCGGACAATGCCGTCCCACCTTCCCGCCCTCCCGCCCCTCCGCCAGCCCCGAAACCGAACGGCGGCCGCGCTTTTGCGCTAGCATGGGGATAGACTTTTGAGGTAGCCATGCCCATTTCCGTCCGTCTTCCCGATGATTCCGTCCGTGAACTGCCGGACGGCGCCACTGGCGCGGACCTGGCCCTGAGCATCGGCCCCCGCCTGCTGGAAGCCGCACTGGCGGTCCGGGTGGACGGCAAGGTGCGCGATCTCAAGGCCCCCCTGCCGGACCAGGCCCGGGTGGCCGTGGTCACTGGCAAGGATCCCGCGGCCCTGGAGATCATCCGCCACTCCACCGCGCACCTGCTGGCCCAGGCCGTGCAGCGCCTGTACCCGGACGCCCGGGTGGGCATCGGCCCGGTGATCGAGGACGGCTTCTATTACGACTTCAAGGTGGAGAAGTTCTTCACCCCCGAGGACCTGGCCACCATCGAGGCGGAGATGCACAAGATCAGCGGCGAGGCGGTGCCGGTGGAGCGCGAGGAGATGCCGCGCGAGGCCGCCATCGCCCGGTTCGAGGCCATGGGCGAGGCCATGAAGGTGGAACTGGTCTCGGCCATCCCGGCCGGGGAGATCATCTCCGGCTACCGGCAGGGCGACTTCTACGACCTGTGCCGCGGCCCGCACGTGCCGGACACCTCGCGGCTCAAGGCGTTCAAGCTGCTCTACACGGCCGCCGCCTACTGGCGGGGCGACGAGCACAACGCCCAGCTGTGCCGGATCTACGGCACCGCCTTCCTCACCGCCAAGGAACTGGAAGAGCACCTGCAGCGCCTGGAGGAGGCCCGCCTGCGCGACCACCGGAAGCTGGGCCGGGAACTGGACCTGTTCTCCTTCCAGCCCGAAGCGCCGGCCTCGCCGTTCTTCCACCCCAAGGGCACGGTGGTCTACAACGAGCTGGTCAACTACATGCGCGGCTGGTACCTCAAGGAGGGCTACAGCGAGGTCATCACGCCCATGGCGATCGACGTGGGCCTGTGGAAGACCAGCGGCCACTACGAGCACTACGTGGACAACATGTACTTCACCACAGTGGACGATCGGGAGTACGCCCTCAAGCCCATGAACTGCCCCAGCCACTGCCTGATCTACCGCAATGGCCGGCACAGCTACCGGGACCTGCCGATCCGCTACGCGGACTTCGGCCGGCTGCACCGCTACGAGCGCTCCGGCGTCACCCACGGCCTGACCCGGGTGCGCACCTTCTGCCAGGACGACGCCCACATCTACTGCGCGCCCGAGCAGATGAAGGTCGAGATGGCCTCGTTCCTCGCCTTCCTCAAGAACGTCTACCACACCTTCGGCTTCGACGAGATGCGGGTGAAGCTTTCCACCCGGCCCGAACACCGGCTGGGCAGCGACGAGATCTGGGACCACGCCGAGGGCGCCCTGGCCGACGCGCTGAACGAGGCCGGCATGCCCTACGAGATCAACGCCGGCGACGGCGCCTTCTACGGCCCCAAGATCGACTTCGAGGTGCTGGACGCGCTCAAGCGCCCCTGGCAGCTGGGCACCCTGCAGGTGGACTACTCCATGCCCGCCCGGTTCGGCCTGATCTACGTGAAGCAGGACGGCAGCGAAGGGGTGCCGGTGATGCTGCACCGGGCCCTGCTGGGCAGCCTCGAGCGCTTCATGGGCATCCTCATCGAGCACTGCGCCGGGGCCTTCCCGCTCTGGCTGGCCCCGGTGCAGATCACCGTGCTGCCCATCACCGACCGGACCCACGCCTATGCCCAGTCCATCCGCGACCAGGCCATGGAGCTGGGCCTGCGGGTGGAGGTGGACCTGCGCAACGAGAAGGTCAACGCCAAGATCCGCGACGCCCAGTTGCAGAAGATCCCGTACATGCTGGTCCTGGGCGACCGCGAGGCCGCCGCCGGCACCGTGTCGGTGCGCCACCGCCAGCAGGGCGATCTGGGCGCCCAGCCCCTGGCCAGTTTCCTGGAACGGGTGATGCAGGAGATCCGTTCACGGACCCGGTGAAGTTTGTTTGGTCTCCGGGGAATTGGCTGGTAAGATAACTTTCCTTGCGTTGTTGAGGAGGACCGTATTCGAGCTAACGAAACACGAATCAATGATGGTATCCGGGCCCAGGAAGTCAGGGTCATCGCCGAAGATGGCGCGCAATTGGGGGTCATGACGCCTTTCGAGGCGGTCAGGGTCGCCGAAAGCAAGGGTCTGGATCTGGTGGAAGTCTCGCCAACCGCCAACCCGCCCGTCTGCCGAATCATGGACTATGGCAAGTACAAGTTCATGGAGGCCAAACGGGAGCACGCCGCCCGGGCCAAACAGAAGAACATCGTGGTCAAGGAGGTCAAGTTCCGCCCCCGCACCGACGACCATGATTTCGATTTCAAGGTGAAACACATCCTGCGATTCCTGGAAGAGGGCGACAAGGTCAAGATCGTCGTCATGTTCCGGGGCCGCGAAGTGGTGCACCGGGACATCGGCTACCGGATCATCGAAGACGTGCTGACTCGCATCGGTGAGAAATGCATCATCGAGAAGCCCGCCGGCATTGATGGCCGCGACATGCACGCCATCGTCATCCCCCGCCCGGTGGAGCAGATCAAGAAACCCAAGACCGAGGCCGAAAAGGCCGCGGAAGCGATGGAACCGAACCAAGCCTAGAGGTATGTCATGCCCAAGCTCAAGACCCACAAGGGCGCCCAGAAGCGCTTCAAGAAGACCGGCAGCGGCCTTTTCAAGCGCGGCTGCTCCCACCAGCGGCACCTCCTGTCCAGCAAGGCCACCAAGCGCAAGCGCCAGCTGGACATGGGCGGAATGGTCGACAAGTCCGATCTCGGACGCGTCCGCGCCATGCTGCCGTACGCCTGAACCGCAGATCTGCTGATCTACACCCCCAGACCCGGTGGCTCCCGCCACCCCCGACGTGGCCTTGAAAACCGGAAACGGTTGCCACAAGGAAAGGAAAGCACATGACCCGCGTCAAACGTGGTTTCAAACGAGTCCAGCGCCGCAAGCGGATGCTGAAGTTCGCCAAGGGTTTCTACGGCGCCAAGTCGCGCCTCTACCGGAGCGCCAAGGAAGCCGTCGAGAAGGCCCTGGGCTACGGCTACCGCGACCGCAAGGTGCGCAAGCGCGATTTCCGTCGGCTCTGGATCGTGCGCATCGGCGCCGCCTGCGAAATGAACGGCATCTCCTACTCCAAGTTCATGGGCGGCTTGAAGAAGGCCAGCGTCGACCTGGACCGCAAGATCCTCGCCGATCTCGCCGTGCGGAATCCTGAATCCTTTACCAAGCTCGTGGCCGTGGCCAAGGGCTGAGCGAAGCAACTCAACATCGCAACAGACCTGAAAGGCCGCTTCCCGCGGCCTTTCTCTGTATTGAGGACCCGAGGACATCATGGAACTCTCCCTGCTCCCACCTGAAGTCGCCGACGCGCACCGGGGTTTCCCGGAGGCGTTGGCCGCATGCCGAGACCTGGACGCGCTCATGCGCCTCAAGGGGGCCTTCGTGGGGCGCGACGGGAGCCACGCCTCCCGCCTGATGGACCTGCTCAAGGCCGCTCCCCGGGAGGCCAAGCGGGACCTGGGCGCGGCAGTCAACGGCCTCAAGCAGCAGTGGGAGGAGGGCCTCAAGCTCCGCCAGGCGGAACTGGAGCAGGCCCGGGCGCGCACCGCGGCCCTGGCCAGCGCCTGGGATCCGGACCTGCCGGCCCCGGCGCCGGTCCTGGGCGCCCTGCACCCCCTGACCCGGCTCATGGACCGCATGGTGGACGTGTTCCGGCCCCTGGGCTACCACGTGGAGGAAGGCCCGGAGGCGGAGACCGAGGCCCACAACTTCGACGGCCTCAACATCCCCCAGGACCATCCGGCCCGGGGCAGCGCCGACACCTTCTACTTCAAGGACCAGGACGGCCTGCTGCTGCGCACCCACACCAGCCCGGTGCAGGTGCGCGTGCTGCGCCGGATCGGCGCCCGCGGCGCCGACGGCCGCAGCGAACTGGAACGGTCCGGCGGGATCCGCTTCCTGGCGCCGGGTCGGGTCTACCGCAAGGACGAGATCGATCCCACCCACAGCCCCATGTTCCACCAGGTGGAAGGCATGATCGTGGGCAAGGGCATCGGCATGCACCACCTGAAGGGCACCCTGGCCTACGCCATGAAGGCCCTGTTCGGGCCCGGCGCCGAGGTGCGGTTCCGGCCCAGCTACTTCCCGTTCGTGGAGCCGGGCGCGGAGATGGATGTGCGCTGCCCCCTGTGCGGCGGCGGCGGCTGCCGGGTGTGCAAGGGCTCCGGCTGGGTGGAGCTGCTGGGCGCCGGCCTCCTGCACCCCAACATCCTGACCATGGCCGGCATCGACCCGGCGGTCTGGAGCGGCTTCGCCTTCGGCATGGGCGTGGAGCGCACCGCCATGATGGTGAGCGAAACCCCCGATCTGCGCCTCTTTTTCGAGAACGACCAACGGTTCCTCAGGACCATGGGAGGGCTGGACTGATGCTCATCGAGATCCAAGCGTTGCAGGCGGAACTGCCCGCCGTGGCCGGCATGCCCGTGGGCAGGCTGTGTGAACAACTGGCCGGGCTGGGCTTCCCGGTGGACGGCGTGGAAACGTCCGGACCTTCCCCGGTGCTGGAGGTGGATGTCACCGCCAATCGCGGCGATGCCCAGTCGCACCGCGGCCTGGCCCGCGACCTGGCCGCCAAGCTCGGCGCCCAGCTGGCCCCGCTGCGGACCGCGGCCACGGCCGAAGGCGAACCGCTGGTGCCGATCCGCCTGGAGGCCGGGGCCGCCGCGCCGTTCTACGCCACCGCCGTGCTGGAACTGGGCGCCGCCGGCGCCACCCCCGAGCCGGTGCGGGCCTTCCTGGCCGCCATGGGCGCCGGGGCCAAGAACCTCCCGGCCGTGGACGCCTCCAACGAGCTGCTGCACCGCTACGGCCAGCCCACCCACGCCTTCGACGCCGACCTGGTCCAGGGCGGGATCACCGTGCGCTGGGCCCGGGAGGGCGAGCTGCTCACCACCCTGGACGGCGTGGAGCGCAAGCTCACCCCCCTGGACCTGGTGATCGCCGACGACGCGGGCCCGGTGGGCCTGGCCGGGCTCATGGGCGGGGACGGCACCAAGGTCTCCGCCGGCACCCGCCGGGTGCTGCTGGAAAGCGCCTACTTCGATCCCCGGGTGGTGCGCGCCATGGCTCACCGCCACGGCCTGCACACCGACGCCTCCCTGCGCTTCGGCCGGGGCACGGATCCCGGGTTCGCCCGCACCGGCCGCGATCTGCTGCTGGAGCGCCTGCAGGACTGGGCCGGCGCGCGGCTGCTCTCCGCCTGGGCCGTGGGCACCCTGCCCGAACCGGTGGGCAGCATCCCGGTCGAATGGACCATGCTGGACCGTATGGCTGGCTACCCGGTGGACCACTGGGAGGCCGCCTCGTTCCTGCGCCGTCTGGGCTGCAGTGTCACCGAGCAGGAGGGCGGCTTGGCCGTTCAGCCGCCCACCTGGCGGCACGATCTGGCCCTGCCCGCCGACCTGGCCGAGGAGGTGCTTCGGCTCAAGGGCTACGAGGCGATCCCCGCCGTGCTGCCGCCCCTGGACAGCGCCCCGGTGCCGCCGGCCCCCGGCTACCTGAAGCGTCGCAACCTGGCCTCGCGCCTGGCCCACCTGGGCTTCTACCAGACCGTGACCCTGGGCTTCGTGGATCCCCAGGAGGAGAAGGAGGGGCTGGGCGACCAGCAGGCCCTGCGCACCCTGCGCAACCCCCTGGGCGAGGACTACTCGGTCATGCGCGGCACCCTGCTGCGGGACCTGGCCCGGGTGGCCCGCATGAACCTGGAGCGCGGCGCCCGGTCGGTGCAATTGTTCGAGATCGCCCCGGTGTTCCGGGCGCTGCCCGGCCAGCCCATGACCGAGACCTGGACCCTGGGCCTGGTATGGGCCGGCGCGATGGGCGGCGAGGATCCCCTGACCCCGGCCCGGGCCATGGCCGGCCCCGAGGGCCAGAGCTACCTCATCGGGGTCCTGAAGCGCCTGGGCGTGGCCGACGCGGCCATCGCCGGGTTCACCCGCTGGGCCATGCCGGATGGAACGGGCAAGGGTTCGGCCGGGTGGCAGTTCGAGCTGCCCCTGGACGGGATCCCCGACGAGCCGGCGCGCATCATCCCCAAGTTCGTTCCTTTCAGTCGGTTCCCGGTGGTGGAGCGGGACCTGTCCCTGCTGGTGGGATTGGACCAGGCCTACGCCGGGCTGCGCGACGCCGTGACCGCGGCCGTGGCCGGCACGCCGCTGCTGGACCTGCGCTGCGTGGACGTGTTCCGGCACAAGAGCCTGCCCGCTGGCCGGCAGGGCTGGCTGCTGCGCCTGCGTTTCCAGGCCATGGATCGCACCCTTACCGGCGAGGAGGTGGACGGCTGGATGAATCGCGCCTTGGCCGCCGCCAGATCCCTGGGCTGCGAGTTGCGTGGCTGAGTTGCTGTGGGGGGACCGCGCGCTCGCGTTGCTCGCTCTCATCGCACGCATGCGTGCGATCCCCACACCCCCACTTTATGCCCGGGCGGAGCCCGGACATAAAGTCTAGAATGAATGCAACGAGGCGATCATGGATCTTCTAAAGCAGCTCGAAAGCAAGCTTCAGGCACTGGTCCAGCAGCGCAACCAGTTCCGTGACGAGGCCGCCGCGCTCAAGCTGGAGCGCGGCAGCCACGACGAGGAGCTGCACGGCCTGCGCCGCCGGCTGGAGGATCTCCAGACCGAGCACGCCGCGCTGCAGCGGGAGCGGGAGCTGGTCAAGAAGCAAGTCGAAGCTATCCTGCAGATGGTCGAGGGTCTCGAATGACGCAGTTCCACGAGGTCGAACTGGAGGTGTTGGGGCGGCAGCTCCGGATCAACACCCAGGTGGGGCCTGAAGAAATAAAAGCGGCGACGGACATTCTCGAAGAGACGTTCCGCGACATGGAGAGCGCCTATGAGCTAAGATGGAGTCATCCGCCATCGGCGCTGGACACATCCACATGGCTGCTGATGGGGGCCCTCAACATGGCGCACCGAGTGGCGCGCCTCGAAAGGGAAGCCTGTCAGCACACCCAGAACCTGGAACAGACCCTCACCAAACTGCTCGATGACGTTCCGGACGAAATCCATTCTCCTTCGGGCCCCCTTTCCCAGGGGGAGATCCATTCCCCCGGGGATGGCCCTGAAATTTGATCCCTGCGAGGCCCGTGATTGGCCAAGCGCTTGTTCCGTATTTCGCCATGGGAGACCTTCCCCCAGTACTGTGCGTTCCGCGCGACGGCGCGCCTTAAGCTGGGATTCTGGTAGCCCCCCTGTTTGCTAGGGAACACGGCAAGCCTCCACGACTGAGCGGGGATCCCTTTCGTCCTAACGGTTCCGGTGCCGGCAGCTCCATCACCCTCAGGAGCTTGACGCATGAACACATTGGGATGGCTATTTTTCGCGATCGCGGTCCTGGCCCTGGCGGGGTTCATCTACCAGATGAAGAAGGCCCAGCAGGGGGCGGTGGACGTGTCCCAGGCCCAGGCCAGGGCCGAGGCCGAGCTCAAGGCCGAGCGGGAGCGCCTGCTGCTGGAGGCCGAGCGGGAGGCCGCCAAGGTGCTGAACCGCGGCCAGCGGGAGGCCGACGCCCTGCGCAAGGAGGCCGAACTCAAGGCCAAGGAGCAGGCCCTGCTGGCCCGGCAGGAAGCGGAGAAGCTGGCTAGCGAGCGCATGCAGACCCTGGACAAGCAGGAGCAGCGCATCCAGGGCAAGGAGGACAGCCTCGACAAGAAGCTGGTGCAGGTGGACCAGAAGGTCAAGGAGGTGGACCTCAAGACCGAGCGTCTGCGCTCGGACCAGGAGCAGCTGGCGGCACAGCAAGCGGACGTGAAGCGGATCGTGGAGGAGCAGTCCCGGCGCCTGGAGTCCATCGCCGGGCTCACCCGGGAGGACGCCAAGAGCGAGCTGGTGGCGCAGCTGGAGTACACCGCCAAGATGGACGCAGCCAAGCTCATCCGGCGGATCGAGGACGAGGCCACGGAAGAGGCGACCAAGCGTGCGCGCTGGACCATCACCGCCGCCATCCAGCGGGTCGCCTCGGACGTGGTGGCCGAGACCTCGGTCAGCTCGGTGCAGCTGCCCAGCGATGACCTGAAGGGGCGGATCATCGGCCGGGAAGGCCGCAACATCCGGGCCCTGGAGAAGGCCACCGGCTGCGACCTGATCGTGGACGACACCCCCGAGACCATCGTCGTGAGCAGTTTCGATCCCATCCGCCGGGAGGTGGCCCGGCAGGCCATCCTGAAGCTGCTGGCCGACGGCCGCATCCATCCCGCCCGGATCGAGGAGGTGGTGGAGAAGACCAAGATCGACATGGATCTGCACTTGAAGGAGCTGGGCGAGGCGGCGGCCATCAGCCTGGGCTTCCCGGATGTGCACCCCAAGCTGCACAAGTTGATCGGACGCCTGAACTACCGCACCAGCTACGGCCAGAACGTGCTGAACCACACCAAGGAAGTGGCGCATATCGCCGAGTACATGGCGGCTGAACTGGGTGCCGACCAGAAGCTGGCCCGCCGGGCCGGGCTGTTCCACGATATCGGCAAGGCCATCGACCGGGAGGTCGAGGGCACCCACATCGAGATCGGCATGGAGCTGCTCAAGCGCTTCGGCGAAAAGGACAACGTCATCCACGCCATGAGCTGCCACCACGGGGACTTCGAGCCCAAGACGGTGGAGGCCATGCTCATCACCGCCGCCGACGCCCTCTCTGCTGCACGTCCGGGGGCCCGGCGGGAGATGCTGGAAACCTACGTGAAGCGGCTGGAGGCCCTGGAGGCCATCGCCAACAGCTACAAGGGCGTGCAGAAGAGCTACGCCATGCAGGCCGGGCGGGAGATCCGGATCATGGTGGACGCGGGCCAGGTGAACGACGACCAGGCCTTCTGGATCGCCAAGGACGTCACCAAGCGGATCGAGGGGGAGATGCAGTACCCCGGCCAGATCAAGGTCACCGTCATGCGCGAGACCCGCGCGGTGGAGTACGCCCGCTAGCCGCATCCGGGTCCCCTTGCTGCGCGCGTCGGCTGGTTCGGTGCCTTGACCTCCGCGCCTTTGGCGCTCCGGTCAAGGCACCGAACCGTCTGCCGCGCTCATGGCAGGGCCCTTGTTTCACCCTTGGCTGGGTTGAAGCGAGGAGCCTCGCATTCCTCTAGACTTCATGTCCGGGCTCTGCCCGGGCATGAAGTGGGGGTGTGGGGGGACGGAGAGCGAGCAACGCGAGCGCGCGGTCCCACCACAAACATATCAGGGGCGTAGCGATGCGTTCTGGTTATTCCTGGACAACGGCTTACCCCCAAGCGGTCGTTTCCACCGCCTCACCAAGGTGGAACACCTCCGCTGCCTGGGGCAGCAGCCTTCCGCTCCCGGCAGTCGCGCCAGCGACTGACCGGGAGCGAACAGGGCGCCGGGTCGGGACGCGGACGCTGCCTCCGGTCAGGACAGGCCCCGCACCAGCAGGAACACCCCGCCGTTCCACAGGCCGTGGACCAGGATCGAGGTGCCCAGGTTGCCGGTGCGCAGGAAGGCGAAGCCCAGCACCACGCCCAGGGTGGTGAGGGTGGGCAGGCCCAGGGGCTGCATGTGCATGGCGCCGAAACCCAGGCCAGTCAGGGCGATGGCCGTCCAGCGGGCGCGCCGGACCCCGAGCCGGGGTTCCATCCGCTCGCCCAGCCAGGGCAGGAGCACGCCCCGGAACAGCAGCTCCTCGAAGGCCGGGGCCAGCACGGCCACGGTGACGAACAGCAGGCCCACCACCCAGAGCCCCTGCAGGCGGGACAGCAGGTCCAGCAGCTGGGCCTGGGGCGAGGCGACGTTGCGCAGCCAGGGGCTCAGGGCCAGGGAGACCACCGCCACCGCGGCGAAGGCCACGGTGAAGAAGCCCAGGCCGGTGGCGGCGGCGGCGCCATGGCGGCCCGGCGCCACCCGCCGCCACAGGGTGCGCAGGTCCACCCCTTCGGCGCGGCACAGGAAGGCGGTGCCCAGCAGGGCGTGGAAGGCGTAGTCCAGGGGCAGGAACAGGGGGCGCAGCGCCGGCACCAGTCGGACCAGGGCGCTCGTCATGGGACCGGCCGCGAGCAGGGCCAGGAACCAACCCAGCAGGACGATGAGCAGGGCCCGTCCGGACATGCCCATGTGGGGCAGGGGCACCGGCGGGACCGGCACGGCCACCAGGAACAGCCAGAAGGCGATCCCCACGATCATCAGCATGAAGCCGGCAGAACCGGCGGCACCGAACAGCAGCAGGCGGGTGGTGGCCCAGGTGCGCGCCTGGGCCTCCAGGGGCCGGGGGTCGCCGCCGCCCCGGCCCAGCAGGCGCGCCTCCAGGATCCGGGCGGCGAAACCTGCGCCCAGTTGCCGCTGCACCAGGCGCAGGGCCCGGGGGGTGGGCGGGGCACCGGCCCCCCGGTAGCCCCACTGCCAGGCATCCCGGAAGGCGGCGCCGTCGGCGCCGGGGGCGGCCTGGATGAGCCGGTCGCCGGTGGCCAGATCGCCGATCTCGGCCGCGTGGACCGCCAGCATGGCCCGGTCCCAGCCGGTCCCGTCGCCCTTGGCCAGTTCCACCACGGACAGGCCGGGCAGCTTCAGGCGGCGGAGCAGGTCGCCCTGCTGGGTCTCGGTGGCGCCCAGGACCACGTCCTGCAGCCGGCCCTGGAGCGTCAGCCCCGCGTCGGGGGGCAGGGGCCGAGTGCGGCGGCCCCGCAGGGTTCCGCCCAGCAGCAGCAGGATCGCCAGCACCAGGGTGGCGATGAAAAGGTCGGCCCAGCTGGGGTCGGGATGCCAGGGCCTGGAGTGCGTCTGCGCCATGATCCAGGATGATACATTGGTGGGGCCCGGATCGGTAGGAACGGCGCCGGTGGCGGTGCCTGGACGCGCGGGTGCGGCACAGGACAGGGGGGGGGCGATGAAACTGGGAACGGCGGCCTGGACCGAGGCCGGGGTCGGGCGCACGGCCCTGGTGGCGGAGCTGCCCTCGGATCCCGGTCGTGTGGTGGACCTGAACCGCCTGGAGCATCTGCGCCTGGCCAAGCTGGGCGAAGGCTGGGCCGGCCCCATGGCCGAGGCCACGGTCCCGCCCGGGCTGTTTGCGCTGCTGGAAGGCGGCCCGCGGGCCATCCACCGGGCCCGGCAGGTGCTGGCCTACGCCGAGAAGTGGCACCGCCGCGGCGGACTGCCCGAGTCCCTGGCGCCGCGCGCGGACCGGGTCACGCAACTCGCCTGCCTGCCTTCGCCGCCGCTGCTGCGCCGCTGGGATGGCACCCCGCTGGACCGGACCGCGGTGCAGGGGCCGGGCGCGACCCTGGACGGGCTGCCGCGGCCGACCCTGGCCCTGGTGGGGCTGTTTGGCGGCCAGCCGGCGGGGTGCTGCCTGGCCCTGGAGGCGGGGCAGGGGGCGGTGCTGGGCGCCTGGCTGGAACTGGATCCGGACTGGGACGGCTGCCTGGAACTGGGCCTGGGCTCCCAGTTCCGCCGCCTGCCCCTGGACGCCTGGCGGGGACTGACCCTGCCGGCCCTGGCGCCGGGCGAGGTGGTGCTGGCGCCGCCCCCGCGGCTGCGGCTGGGGCCGGTCCACGGGGAGGAGCTCCGGATCGTGGCCGCCTTCGAGACCCTGGCGCTGCGGCTGGCCGAGGCCGGGCTGCATCCGACCCTGCAGTAGTTCTAGGCCTCGGCCCGGGTGAGGAACCGGCTCCACCCGCCCCAGGCGGGCCAGGCCACGTAGAGCACCCGGGCCTTCACCATGGCGGCCGGCAGCGGGCCCCAGGCCCGGCTGTCGTAGCTGGCCGCCCGGTGGTCGCCCACCAGAAACACGTGGCCGGCGGGGATCAGCAGGGGCCCAAGGGCCTCGGTCCCGGGAGAAGCGCCCGCCGCGGCGCCGTTCACCCACAGGGCCTGGCCGCGGATCTCGACCCGGTCTCCGGGCCCGGCCATTACCCGCTTCACCCACCAGGATGGGCCGAGATCCTCGGGAGCCTGGAACAGCACCACCTCCCGGGGCGCCGGCCCACTGCGTTGGTAGGCGCGGACGTCATAGACGAAGCGGTCGCCGGCGCCCAGGAACGGCTCCATGCTGTTGAACTCGGCCAGGCCGACCCGATAGCGGGCCGCCGGCAGCCAGCCCGTTCCCTCCGGCCCGTCCGGCACCAGGGCCGGCATCAGTATCCTCTCGAGGGCATACAAGGGCGCCACCAGCGCCCAGCGCAGCCACCAGCGCGGCCCTGGCGGCGGCCCGGTCCGGGCGCAGCGCCAGGCGTCCCAGGCGGTCCCCAGGTAGAGCAGGATCGCCGCCAGCAGGGTCGCCACCAGCCCAGCCGGCGTGCCGAAGGTCCAGAAGAAGCCGGCCACCAGGATTGCCAGGGCGGCCGCCCAGGCCCCGAGGCCGCGGCCGATCCTGCCGGCGTGGAAATGCCCCCACCCCGGGAACAGCAGCGACAGCGCCAGGGCCAGCCAGGGCCGGGGCGGTCGGGGGCGAGCTTGGACGGCGGCGGCCATGGTCCTTACCTGGGGCGTTGGGGTGGCGCTAGGGCGGGACGCCCATGCCCATGGATGTGCCAGCCCCGCCCAAGGTTCACCCTCCGGTCCCCGCGCCTCGCGGGAACCACTCAGTTCCTCCCGGCACCACCTGGATCACCGGGCACCTCCCACGGTCCGCGGCGCCACCCAGCGCGCCAGGCCGCCACCCAGTTCCAGGCCCTCCGGGCGGCCAATCCACAGATCTTCAATCCCACCCTTCAGCAGAACCTGCAGCAGTCGCGGGAGGGAACCCAACATAGGGTCGGCCAATTCCAGCCGCAGTTCGCCGGCCACCCCCAGATGCGGCCCGGCCATCGGTGATGGGCGTCCTTGGCTGGCCGCGGACGCCCGGGTGGTTTGCTGGTCTCTTAGTTGCCATTGTATAAAGTTGCTATATCCAGGGGCCAGCGCCGGGCTATCCAACTGTCATCCTGCATTTCCCCGGTCATCGGTGTTCATCCCCGTTCCCCAAGCCCTGGCATCAGCCTTGGCGGAAGACTCGGGACGTTTTGGGAGTCGCCCCCCTGGGGCCTTGGCCGGGAGCCGGATGGACTGGCCTCCAGAGCCCTGCGTGACGGCAAGCCGGGGCTGCGTTTGAACGGGGATGGACGCCGATATCCGGGGAAAAGCAGGATCAAGAAAGCCAGATCATTGGCTCAGCCGGGTTTGCCGACTGCCCCTACCCCAGTTCCAGCATCCGCTGCACCGGCACCAGGGCCTTCAGGCGCAGGGCCTCGTCCAGCTCCAGTTCCGGGCGCAGGTCGCGCAGGGCCAGATAGAGCTTCTCCAGGTTGTTGAGCTTCATGTACGGGCACAGGGAGCAGTTGCAGCCACTGTCCACGGGGATGGGGAGCAGCTCGGCCTCGGGCCGCAGCTTGTGCATCTGGTGCAGGATCCCCGCCTCGGTGCCGACGATGAAGGACCGGGCCGGGCTCTTGGCCACGAAGGTCAGCAGCGCCGCGGTGGAACCGACGAAATCGGCCATCTGGCTGACGCTTTCGTCGCACTCCGGGTGGACGATAATCGGGGCGTCCGGGTGGGCGGCCTTGAGCAGGGCCACCCGCCGGGCCGTGAACTGTTCGTGGACGATGCAGAACCCGGGCCACAGCACCATCTCCCGTCCGGTCTGGCGGGTCACCCAGCGGCCCAGGTGGCGGTCCGGGGCGAACACGATCTTCCGGTCCGCGGGGATGCTGCGCACCACCCGTTCCGCGTTGGAACTGGTGCAGATGATGTCGGACAGCGCCTTCACCCCGGCGGAGCAGTTGATGTAGCTCACCACCACGTGGTCCGGGTAGTCCTGGAGCCAGGCGGCGAACGCGTCGGCCGGGCAGCGGTCGGACAGGCTGCAGCCCGCGTCCAGATCGGGAATGACGACCTGCTTGCCCGGATTGAGGATCTTGGCGGTCTCCGCCATGAAGTGCACGCCGCAGAAGGCGATCACCTCCGCGTCGGTGCGCGCCGCGGCCTGGCTGAGCTGCAGGCTGTCGCCCACGAAATCGGCCAGGTCCTGCAGTTCCGGGTCCTGGTAGTAGTGGGCCAGGATGACCGCCTTGCGTTCCCGGCGCAGGCGCTGGATCTCTGCCACCAGGTCCAGGGCGGGATCCACGGTTTCCAGGGGACGGGTGGGGGCGGGCGCGTTCATGCAGCGATTCTACCTCGCCTTGCCGGCCCCGCTGCGGACATGCTCCGTTTGGTTAAATTTCCCCGAATATCCCTTAACTTTGTGGATGTAGTCCTTGAAAACCCCGTTGGCTTCTCTTAATGTTGGGAGTGAGACTGCTCCCCTGTTCTTTCATACGAGTCCCGATTCGGGGCTCCGCGCCGCATCGATATCCACTGGGAGGACCCATGACCAACGTGCAAACTGTCAAAGGCTCCGAAATCCATCGACTGGATCAGATGAAGATCAGCCGCTTCTTTGGATGCAACACCTTCAACGAGCGGACGATGCGGGAACGGCTGCCCCGCGAAGTCTTCAAGGCCTTCCGGCAGTGTCTCAAGCGGGGCGAGCCGCTTTCCCCCGAGATCGCCCACGGTGTGGCCCAGGCCATGAAGGAGTGGGCGCTGGAGCACGGCGCCACCCACTTCACCCACTGGTTCCTGCCCATGACCGGCGCCACCGCCGAGAAGCACGACGCCTTCATCAGCTGGGACGAGCCCGGGGTGGTCATCGAGAAGTTCTCCGGCGGCCAGCTGATCCAGGGCGAGCCCGACGCCAGCTCCTTCCCCTCCGGCGGCCTGCGCGCGACCTTCGAGGCCCGCGGCTACACCGTCTGGGACGCCACCAGCCCCGCCTTCCTGATGGAAGGCCCGCTTGGCACCACCCTCTGCATCCCCACCGCCTTCGTGGGCTACCACGGCGAGGCCCTGGACAACAAGGTGCCCCTGCTGCGCTCCATGGAAGTGGTGAGCAAGGCCGCCCTCAAGGCGCTGGCCCACTTCGACAGCTCGGCCTCCGCGGTGGTGCCCCAGTGCGGCCCCGAGCAGGAGTACTTCCTGGTGGACCTGGACCTGGCCCGCAAGCGCCCCGATCTGCTGTTCGCCAACCGCACTCTCCAGGGCGCCCGTCCCCCCAAGGGCCAGGAGCTGGAGGACCACTATTTCGGCAGCATCAAGGAGCGGGTGCTGGGCTTCATGCAGGACGTCGAGCTGGAGTGCTTCAAGCTGGGCATCCCGGCCAAGACCCGGCACAACGAAGTGGCCCCCAACCAGTTCGAGCTGGCCCCCATCTTCGAGCCGGCCAACATCGCCTCGGACCACAACCAGCTGCTGATGGAGCTCATCAAGGCGGTGGCCGAGCGCCACGGCTTCGCCGCGCTGCTGCACGAGAAGCCCTTCGCCGGGATCAACGGCTCGGGCAAGCACGTGAACTGGAGCATGGGTACCGACGAGGGCCACAACCTGCTGGAACCCGGCCGGACCCCCGAAGAGAACATCCAGTTCCTGTATTTCCTGGCCGCGACCCTCAAGGCCATCCACCGTCACGGTGGGCTGCTCCGGGCCTCCATCGCCTTCGCCGGCAATGACCACCGGCTCGGCGCCAACGAGGCGCCTCCGGCCATCATGTCCGCCTACCTGGGCTCGCAGCTGAACAAGGTGCTCGAGGCCATCGAGCGCGGCGCCGTGGCCGACGCCAGCGAGAAGCAGATCCTGGACCTGGGGCTGGGCAGCCTGCCCACCCTGGAGAAGGATGCCACCGACCGCAACCGCACCAGCCCCTTCGCCTTCACCGGCAACAAGTTCGAGTTCCGGGCCGTGGGCTCCTCCCAGGCCATCGCCTTCCCGCTCACGGTGATCAACGCCACCGTGGCCGAGGCCCTGGACGAGATGAACGCGATGATGGAGACCGAGCTGGCCGGCGGGCTCAAGAGCCGTGCCGCGGCCATCAAGATCATCCGCCAGGTGATCACCGAGACCCGCTCCATCCGCTTCGAGGGCAACAACTACTCGAACGAATGGCGCGAGGAGGCCGAGAAGCGCGGCCTGCCCCATGCCCGCAACACCGTGGCCGCCCTGAAAGTCTGGGAAGACGAGGGCGCCCGCAAGGTGTTCACCCGCTGTGGGGTGCTGACCGCCGAGGAGCTGGAGGCGCGCATCCACATCCGCCACGAGCAGTACCAGAAGGCCATCGCCATCGAGGCCCAGGTGCTGCGCGAAATGGCCGAAACCATGCTGCTGCCGGCGGTCCTGGAGGACCTGGGCGCCCGCGCGGATTCGCTGGCCAAGCTGGCGGCGGTGGGGGTGACGGTGCCCGGATCCCTGAAGGACGCCCTGGAAACCCAGACGCGGCTGGCCGGCATCGCCCAGGAGCGGCTGGTGGCCCTGAAGAGCGCCATGACCGCCGCCGAGCACCTCTCCGAAGAGGACAACGGCAAGCGCACCGAGGCCTTCGGCGGCCCGGTCCGGGAAGCGCAGGAACTGCTGCGCGATGTCCTGGACCAGCTGGAGAAGGACACCAATGCCGACCTCTGGCCGATCCCGGTCTACCGGGAACTGCTGGCGCCCCTGATCTGACCTGAAAGGGGGGAACTGCCTGCTCGCTGCGTTCACGATGTTCCCCCATCCAAGGGCGCATGCGCCCTCGGATATCTAAGGACCTCTCCCCCCCACATGATGGCCGAGCACAGCCCGGCCATCATGTCCGGCGCCGGTTCCTGCGGCATCTGGACGGGCCCCCGATCGGGGGCCCGTTTCTTGTACCGCGCGGCCTGGGCCGGACCCGCCCATCGCGTCTGCGCTAAGGTAGGGAGTCCGGCGTTCCGGACCCGGAGACCGGCGAAGCCCATGCTCGAAGCGACCCCCCTGATCCTGCCACCGCCGATCCTGGCCTCCGCGTCGCCCCGCCGGCGCCAGTGGATGGAAGCCCTGCGGATTCCCTTCGAGGTGCGGGCTCCGGAGGTGGACGAGACCCCTCTGGCCGGCGAGGAGCCGGGGGCCATGGTGGCGCGGCTGGCCCGGGCCAAGGCCGAGGCCGTGGCCGCCGTCCATCCGGGGCGGTGGGTGATCGCGGCCGACACCACGGTCGCCTGCGATCACCATGTGCTGGGCAAGCCGGTGGACGCCGCCGACGCGACCCGCATGCTGCTGATGATCCAGGGCCGCAGCCACCAGGTGCACACCGGCCTCTGCCTGATGCGGGACGGCGAGGCCCATGCGTTCGTGGACACCGCCGAGGTGTTCCTGCGGCCGGTGACCGCCGCCCAGGCCGCCTGGTACGCCGGCACCGGCGAACCCATGGACAAGGCTGGCGGCTACGCCGCCCAGGGGATCGCCGCCCTGTTCATCGCGCGCATCGATGGCAGCTTCGCCACGGTGATGGGGTTCCCGGTGGAGCGGTTCGGCGAGCTGGTGGGCCGGCTGGGTCTGCTGGGCGCCTGGCTGGGCATGCCCTGACCGCAAGGCAGGCGCCGCCCGCTGTCCAGGTCCGGCTTTGCTGGTTGAACTTGTCGACAATTGAAACTAGTATTCCAGGCAAATCCCTTTGAGCGTTTGGGCCCCACGCTCCGGCGAACTGCCCGCTCAGATGCATGCCGTTCTGCTCTCTCTGTCTTCGGTGGTCCCGGCTTCGCGTGCCTGGACCGGCAGGCCTGCAAGCTCCGGACCCACCCACCAGCCCGATCCGAGAGGATGCTCATGCCCCAGGTTCCCCAGGTCCCCCAGGCCCCCCAGGTTCCGGGGGCCACTCCGCTGCCCTTCGAGGGCAAGGTCGTGCTGGTCGCGGAGGATAGCCAGGTGCAGCGGCGGCACGCGGTGGACGTGGTGCGTGGCCTGGGGGCGGCCGAAGTGCTGGAGGCGGGGGATGGCCTGGAGGGGCTGGCCCTGTTCACCCGGCACCCGCACATCGATCTGGTGCTCACCGACCTGGAGATGCCCAACATGGACGGGGTCCGGTTCATCGGCGAGTTCGCGGCGCGGGGCTACCGGCCGGAAGTGGTCATCGCCAGCACCCATGATCTGGCCGTGCTCCATTCGGTGCGGCTGATGGCCGTGACCTACGGCCTGGTGGTGCCGGGGGTCATCCACAAGCCGATGGCGGCCGAGGCACTGGCCAGGCTGTTCCCGGCCGGCCGCAAGGCCAGGCCGGCCGCGTCCGTGGCGCAGCACCCCCTGCCCACCCAGGCGGAGATTCGCGCCGGCATCGCGGCGGGCGGGTTCATCTGCTATTTCCAGCCGCAGATCACCTTCAAGGGGGCCGTGCTCAAGGGCGCGGAGGCCCTGGCCCGCTGGCGGCACCCGGACCACGGCCTGCTGGGGCCCGCGGCCTTCCTGCCCCAGGTGGAGGCCAGCGAGGAGCTCATGCTGGACCTGACCCGGGCGGTCCTGGCCGATGTGGCGAGCCACTGGCACCAGTGGAAGCGGCACGGGTTCAGCGTGGACGTCTCGGTCAACCTGTCGGCGCTGTCCCTGGGCCAGGCCGGCTTCGCCGACCTGCTCATCGAGGCCTGCGCCAGCCTCGACCTGCCGCCCCGGAACCTGGTCTTCGAGGTCACCGAGTCCGCTTCCATGTCCAACCTGGGCCAAAGCCTGGCCAACCTGGTGCGGCTGCGCATGCGCGGGTTCCGCCTGAGCATCGACGATTTCGGCACCGGCTTCGCGACCTTCGAGCAGCTGGAGCGCATCCCGTTCACCGAGCTCAAGGTCGACCGTTCCATCATCCAGTTCCTGCCCGACGACCAGCGCCAGGTGGTCCTGGTCCAGGGCATGCTGCAGATGGCCCGGGGCCTGAACCTGGCCACCGTGGCCGAAGGCATCGAGACCCTGGAGACCTGGAACGTCCTGCGCGGCTACGGCTGCGATCTGGCCCAGGGCTACCTGGTCGCCCGGCCCATGCCCGGGGACCAGATCCGCGACTGGGCCAACCAGGACCGGGCCCACCTTCGGGCATAATTGGTCGGGCCGGGTCCCTCCAGGGCGCCCTGTTCGCTCCCGGTCAGTCGCGTTCGCGACTGCCGGGAGCGGAAACCGTGCCCGAATGTCCTAGCAGCACCAGTTCAGTGCGGCCCAGACGAGGATGACCAGGTAGGCCCCCACCAGCGCGGGCGGCGTCCGGTCCGGGCGCCGATGGGCGGGGGGAGCTGCGTCGTGCATCGGGGAATCCTAACGAAAACCGGGCTCGGGGGTCGTAAATGTGCAATCGGCCTCCAGTGGCCGCGAAAAGGAATTTACATCCTCGCGGGACCAGCACTAGAATGGCCTTTCACTAAGACCGTAAGATCGTGGAGATGATGCATGCATCCATATGATCGAGCCGCGCGCATCCTTTTACCGATGGGCGCGGTGGCGGTGCTGGGCACGGTGCTGGCGGTGGGCTGGTTCGTCCAGCCGGACCGGTTCGTCAAGGGCTACGCCCCGGAACAGCCCATCCCCTTCTCGCACCGGCTGCACGCGGGGACCATGCAGATCCCCTGCCTGTACTGCCATTCCGGGGCGGACCGGTCCCGCATCGCCGGAGTCCCGGCGCTGGAGACCTGCATGAACTGCCACCGGGTGACCAAGGTCGACAGCCCGGCCATCCGGCAATTGACCGCGGTCTACAAGTCCGGCCAGCCCATGCCCTGGCAGCGGATCCACCACCTGCCGGACCACGTCTTCTTCGACCACCGGCCGCACGTGGCCGCCGGCGTTGCCTGCCAGACCTGCCACGGCGAGGTGCAGACCATGGAGCGCATCTCCCAGCAGATGTCCATGCGCATGAGCAACTGCCTGGGCTGCCACCGGGATCCCGGGCCCGCCCTGCCCGCGGGCTCGCCCATCCACAAGGCCGCCGAACAGTGCGGCGTGTGCCACCGCTAGATGTTTTCCGGAAGGCGGAACCGCATGTCCGAACAGACTCCCGATCACAGCAAGCAGACCATGAGCCGCGGCGGCTTCCTGGGCCACCTGGGGCTGCTGGCGGCGGCCCTGGGGGTCGGCCTGGCGGAGTTGCCGCCCCTGTTCCGCCCCAACGCCTCCCGTCCCTCGGCCCATCCGGGCCCCGCTGGACTTCCTTCCATCCATCCCCCAACTGGATCGGTGAAGCGCCGTGGATGAATCCCTGTACCCCGCCCCGGAACCCCCCAGCGAGCCCGTGCCGCAGCCCTGGCGGTCCCTGGAGGAACGCGACCAGCCCGTGCCGGCCGCCATGCCGGTCCCCGAATTCGCGCCCGGCGCCGACGAGCCGCCCACCGGGCTGTCCCGGCGCCGCTTCCTGGAGCTGGTGGGCGCCAGCACCGCCCTGGCCTCGGCCGCGGCCTGCTCCCGGGCCACCCGCGGGACCATCGTCCCCTACACCCGGCGGCCGCCGGAGGTGGTGCCGGGCGTGGCCAACTTCTATGCCTCCACGTTCCAGGAGGGCCCCCGGGCCTACAGCGTGCTGGTGAAGACCCGGGAGGGCCGGCCCATCCACATCACCGGCAACGACGAGCATCCGCTGCTCAAGGGCAAGACCTCGCCCCGGGCCGTGGCCGACGTGCTGCGCCTGTACGACCCGGACCGCCTGCGCGGGCCCAAGCTGGACGGCCGCCCCGTCTCCTGGAGCGAAGCCCAGGAGCGGCTGCTCCGGGCCCTGGTGGCGGCCAAGGCGACCGGCAAGCCGGTCCTGCTGCTCACCGGCGCCCTGGAATCGCCCTCTCGCCGGGCCCTGGTGGCCGAACTGCAGACCGCCCTGCCCGGACTGCGGCACCTGGCCTGGGAGGCCGCCGGCGGGACCGGGCACCAGGCCGCGCGGGCCGCGTTTGGCGCGCCCTTCACCCTGGTGCCGCAGCTGGACAAGGCCAAGGTGGTGCTGTCCCTGGGCGCCGATATCCTGAACGGCGAGGACCCGGCGGCCCTGCGCGCCTTCGCGGCCCAGCGCCGGCCCGAAGGACCGGTAGGGCCCATGAACCGCCTGTGGGTGGTGGAGGGCGCCATGACCCTCACCGGGGCCAAGGCGGATCACCGCCTGCCCGTGGCCCCCTCCCGGATCGCGGCCGTGGGCTTCGCCCTGGCCCGGGCCCTGCGGGACCAGCACGGCCTCGCGCTGCCGGCCGGGGTGGAGCTGCCCGCTGGACCGGAGCCCGGCGCCCTGGGCCTGCCCGGCCCGCTGTGGAAGGCCCTGGTGGCCGACCTGGCCGGCGCGGGTCGGGAGGCGCTGGTGCTGTGCGGCGACGCCATGCCCGAGGCCGCCCATCAGGCCGCGCATCTGCTGAACACCCAGCTGCGGGTGGCGACCCTGCAGGCCTTGCCCGCCGAGCCCCTGGCCAGTTCCCGGGACCTGGACGCCGCCGTCCAGGCCCTGGCCGCGGGCCAGTACGCCGCCGTCCTGCTCTGGGGCGTGAACCCGGCCTACGCCCACCCGCGCGCCGCGGCCTGGGCCGCGGCCCTGGCGGTGGTGCCGGTGCGGGCCTGGATCGGCCTGCAGGAGGACGAGACCGCCGCCCAGTGCCAGATCCTGCTGCCCGAGCACCACTGGCTGGAGGCCTGGGGCGACCACGAAGGCGGCGCAGGCCTGCTCACCCTCCAGCAGCCGACGGTGGGCGCCCTGTACGACACCCGCCAGGGCGAGGATGTCCTGCTGGCCCTGGTGCGCGGGCTGGGCAGCCAGGTGCCGGAGGACTACCACACCTACCTCCAGGCCCGCTGGGCGCGCGAGGTGCATCCGGCCGGCAGCCCCGTGCCGTTCGAACGCTATTTCCAGGTGGCCCTGCACGACGGCGTGGTCCCGGTGCCGGTCCGGCCTTCGGGGCTGCCCGCCCTGGTCGCCGCCCCGGTGAACGCCGCCGCCCGGGCCGCCGCCGTGCCCAACGCCGCCGAGGCCGGCCGCTTCGAGCTGGTGCTGGCGCCCGGCGCCGGGGTGCACGACGGCCGCTACGGCAACAACGCCTGGCTGCAGGAGTGGCCGGATCCCGTCACCAAGGTCACCTGGGGCAACCCGGTGTCGGTGTCGGTGGCCGACGCCCGCCGGCTGGGGCTCCAGGACGGCGACCTGGCCGCCCTGGCCTGCGACGGCGCGCGGGTGACGGCGCCGGTGGTGGTGCAGCCGGGGCAGGCCCCCGGGGTGCTGGTGCTGGCGCTGGGCTACGGCCGCGCCGCGGGTGGCGTGGCCAAGGGCATCGGCGTCAACGCGTTCCCGTTCCGGGACGCGGATCCCGGCTGGGCCGGACTGCGCCGCGGGGTGCAGCTGAGCCGCTCCGGCGGCAAGGTGGAGCTGCCCATCACCCAGGGCCATCACCGGATGGAGGGACGGGACCTGGTGCACTCCTTCTCCCTGGCGGCCTACGCCCAGGAGGCGCGCAAGCACCGGCCCCCCGAGAATCCGGCCAGCCTGTACCCGGACCAGACCTTCCCGGAGCACAAGTGGGGGATGGCCATCGATCTGAGCGGCTGCGTGGGC
>Ga0302202_10002242_pt1 | contig 22639 bp, 15 predicted proteins | sample II_Bog_N3_3_FD_194579 | JGI IMG/M metagenome (GOLD analysis project Ga0302202, IMG submission 194579) | Peat permafrost microbial communities from Stordalen Mire near Abisko, Sweden - II_Bog_N3_3 | ecosystem: Environmental > Terrestrial > Soil > Wetlands > Peat | place: Sweden: Abisko...
CTGCTCGCTTTGTACAAGTCAGGCCGTAACCACATCTGGCCCTATGTTCTGCGCAACATCGTCCGGCCGTTGTGGCTGTCACGGCCTGACCAGCGGGCCGATGTCGTCATCGGCAACCCGCCCTGGGTCGCCTACCGCCATCTCAGCGCGGAAATGAAAAGCAGTCTGCGTGACGCTTGCCAGGCCATGAACCTGTGGATCGGCGGCAATCTGTCCACGCAGCAGGACCTGTCGGCGTTGTTCTGGGCGCGCTGTGCGGAACGATATCTGCGGCCGGGCGGCACGATCGCGTTCGTGCTGCCTTACGCCGCGTTGAACCGTCCGGCCTTCGGCGGTCTGCGCCGCGGCGACTATCGCAGTGTTGGCGTCAGGATCGAGGAAGCGTGGAGTTTCGACGAGACGGTGCAACCACTGTTTCCAGTGCCGGCCTGCGTGTTGATCGGCGTGCGCGGAACAGCGGGTGAACTGCCGGCCGAAGTCGAACGCTACACAGGTTCACTGCCGCGGCGCGACGCGTCGGAAGCAGAAGCGGACAAAGCGCTGCGGCATGGCAAAGCGCCCTGGCCGCCGATACCGACCCTGACCGGCGCGTCGCCGTACCGGGCACGGTTCAAGCAAGGTGCGACGATCGTCCCGCGGCGGTTCTTTTTTGTCGAGCGGGAGATTGAATCCCGGCTTGGCGGCAATCCGCTCGCGCCGCGGGTGCGCGGCAAAACCGGATCGCTGGACAAGCAACCATGGGCGACAGTCGCGCCACCCCATGGCCCGGTCGAGTCGGCGTTCGTTCGCCCGGTCCTGATGGGCGAAAGTATCGCACCATTCCGGGTTCTTTCGGTCCCGATCTGCGTCGTTCCGTTTCATGATGGTGCGCTGCTGGACAGCGCGGGGGCCCGGCGGAACGGGTTCCGTCATCTTGCCGCATGGCTGGCCGACATCGAGGCAAAATGGTCCGAACATTCAGCAAAGCGGATAGATGGCCGACCGAGCATGACTCTGCCTGAACGGCTGGACCATATGCGAAATCTGTCGGCCCAGATACCAACGCCCTGCACTCGCGTCATCTATGCCGCATCGGGCATTTTGCCTGCCGCCGCCATCGTGCAGGACTGTTCCGCCATCGTCGAACACGGCGCGTACTGGATGGCGGCCCGCAGTGTGACCGAAGCCCGTTATCTGGCGGCAATGCTGAACAGCGAGGCGGTCAGGCAACGGGTTGAAAACATGCAGCCCAAGGGACAAGGGGGTGCCCGCCACTTCGATAACCTGGTATGGGAGCTTCCCGTCCCCGAATTTGATCGCCGGAACGACCTCCACCGCGGTCTCGCCGAGGCCGCGGTTGAAGCCGAGACAGCAGCGGCCGCCGTCCCGTTGGTGCCCGCCGCCCACTTCACACGTCAACGGCGGGCGATCCGCGATGCCCTGACCGCCAGTGGCGTTGCGGCCCGGATCGACAGTCTGGTGGTGCAATTGTTGCGGTGTTAGCGGCCACCGCCTTCTGTGCCGTCGTTTCAATACGATATCGGGGGGACCGGCCCGGGCGGGGCCAGCCCCCAGGAACGCGCCATTACCCCACCGCAAACGCCGCCACCGCCTTCTCGTCAAACTTCAGCCCCAGCCCCGGCTTCTCCGGCAGCACGATCATCCCGTTCTCCACCGCCGGCGTCTCCTCGTACAACGCCAGCATCCACGGCATATACTCCACCGTCAGCCCGTTCGGACAGGCGGCCAGCACATGGCAGAGAATCTCCGGCATCACGTGGGTCACCACCGGCAGGTTGTTCGCCTCCGCCATCCCCGCGATCTTCATCCACGGCGTGACCCCGCCCGCTCGGCAGATATCCACCATCACGATGTCCACCGAATGGTGCGCGATCATCTGCGCAAACGGCGCGATGCCCCACAGATACTCGCCCCCGGCCACCGGCGTCTTCAGCGCCGCCGTCACCCGAGCAAGGCCCTGGTAGTCATCGGCGGTGGTCACGTCCTCCAGCCAGAACAGCCCCACGTCCTCGACCCGAGACCCGATGTCGATCGCCTGTTCGGGACGCCAGCGCTGGTTGATGTCGCACATCAGCTTGATGTCCGGCCCGATCGCCTCCCGCACCACGCGGACCCGCCGGCATTCCTCGGCCGGCGTCGGGTTGCCCGGCAGCGCCATCTGGGTTTTCATCTCGGTGAAGCCCTTCTGCACCAGGATCTGCGCGGCCCGCTGCGCCTGATTGTCGGTCAGCCCACGCCGCAGCGAGCCGGAGGCATAGGTCGGCACCCGGTCCCGATGCCCGCCCAGCAGCTTCCACAGCGGCTGGTTCAAAAACTTCCCCTTGATGTCCCACAGCGCGATATCGATCGCCGACAGCGCCAGCGTAAAAATCCCGCTCGGCCCGCAGCTTTCCGCCGCGGCGCGCAGCTTGCGCACGATATGCTCGATCCGCAGCGGGTCCTCGCCGATCGTCAGCGCCGCCAGTTCGTCGACCGCGACGCGCAGGCTGCCGGTCAGCTTGCCGCCATAGAACGTAACGCCGATGCCCTCGATGCCGTTGTCGGTGCGCAGGCGCAGAATGACGACGGGACGGGTCCGCCCCGCCTCCTCCGGCATGTTCGCCAGCGGGTCGTCTTCCGGAATGGCGAGTGTGGCGGCCTCGAAACTGGTGATTTTCATGCGACGGTTCCTCTCCCGATGGGTGGCGGGAGTGTAGCGCGGCGCAGCCGGGGGCGGGAAGCTCAGCCCGTCCGGTCCCTCAACCACGCCATGAACCCATCCAGCGGCAGCGCATGCGAAAAGCAGTAGCCCTGCATGGCGTCGATGCCCAACTCGGTCAGCCGATCCGCGACCTGCTGGTCCTCCACACCTTCGGCGACGCTGGTCAGGCCCATCGTGTGCGCCAGTTCGATCACCGACCGCACGATCTTGAACGAATCCGCGGACGTCAGCACGTCGCCGACAAAGCCGCGATCGATCTTGACCGCCGAGAACGGCATGCGGTGCAGCGCCTCCAATGTCGAGTGGCCGGTGCCGAAATCATCGATCGACAGGCCGATCCCCTTCAGTCGCAGCCGGGTCAGGATGTCCGCAGTGATCCGCCGGTCCCCCGTCGCCGCCGTTTCGGTGATCTCCAGCCCGATCGCCGCCGCCGGAACGCCGTTCCGAGCGAGCAGGGACGCGACGCGGTCGGGGAAGTCCAGCGCCTGCAAATTCCGCCCCGATACATTGACGTTGATCGGCACCGCCAGCCCCTGAGCCGCCAGGGCGTGATAGTGCTGCGCCGCGGTTTCGATCGCCCACAGCGTCAGCCGGTCGATCACCGCTGCATCCGTCTCGGCGACCGGCACGAACTCCCCGGGCGGCAACAGGCCCAGCACCGGATGCTGCCAGCGGACCAGGCCCTCGGCCCCGACGGTCTTCTGATCGAGCGACGAGACGATGGGCTGCAAATGCAGCACCAACTGACCGGCATCGATCGCCGCGGCAACCATCGGCGGGGTAATCCCGTTATCGGCCGCCGCACCGCCGCCTGCATCAGACGGCCCCGGCTTGGCCACCGTCCCCACGGCCTCCTCCAACGCGCTCAGCACGGCTCGCACCCGCGCTGCTCTGGCTGGCTTTTCGATCACCGCCCGCACCGCCAGGCCGAGCGAACGGCCCACGTCCTGGGCCGAGGCCAATACCCGAGGATGGAAGCCGCTCATGAGCACGACCGAACCGGCATAGGCCTCGTGGCTCAGCAGACGAAGTTGCTCGACCCCGTCGCTGGTTCCGAGTTGCATGTCGAGCACGATCGCGTCAGGTACATGGGCGTGAAACAGCGTCCAGAACGCCGCCGCGTTCGTGGCTCTGGCGGCCGTCCAGCCGCAATCGCAGGCGACCGCCACCACGATGTCGGCGATGGCTGCTTCGTCGTCGAAGACCAGCAGATGCATGTCAGGCTGCACCCTCTGGCATGCGGTTCAGGGCCGTCCGGACGATGCGGGCCAGCTCGCTCTGTCGATAGGGTTTTGGCAGCAGGTCTGTGCCGGGCATGTCGATCTGCTGGTGCAGCGCATCCGAACTGGCGAACCCCGAGGTAAACACGATGCGCGCCGCGGGATTGCGGGCCCGGACGGCCTGCGCAAGCCGGATACCGTCCAATGTCCCCGGCATCACGATGTCGGTGAACAGCAGGTCGAAGCACAATCCGGCGCCAATTCGCTCCATCGCCTCGTCGCCGCTGCTCGCCATGATCACCTCGTAACCGAGACCGGCGAGCATGTCACGGCCGACCTCGCGGATCAGGGCGTTATCCTCGACCATCAGAATTCGTTCGTTACCAGTCGGGTCGGGGGAGGCGGGATCGATTTGCGCCGCCACATGGTCCTGCCTGTCGCCGGTCCGCGGCAGGTACAGCCGCACAATGGTGCCGGACCCGACTTCGCTCGCGATGTCCGCCGCGCCACCGAGTTGCTGCATGGTGCCGAACACCATGCTAAGGCCCAAACCGCTGCCGCTGCCGGGCGGCTTGGTCGTGAAAAACGGCTCAAATGCTCTGGCCAGGTGTTCGGCGGTCATGCCGGTGCCAGTGTCCGCGACCTGCAGCAGAACATACTCGTTCGGCGGCAAGGTGCCCGACATGGTCGCCAGGTTGGACCGCAGCGTCGTATTGGCGGCGGTGACGGTGAGTGTGCCGCCCTGCGGCATGGCATCGCGCGCATTGACGACCAGGTTCAGGATCGCGCTTTGCAGTTGCGCGGTGTCGGCCATTACGAGCCACAGGTCCGGCTGCATGCGGACCTCCATTTGGATCTGTTCGCCCAGGGTGCGGCGCAGCATCGGCAGGATGTCGGCGATGGTGCTGTCAACCCGGGTTGGGACCGGGCGCAGCGGCTGGCGGCGGGAGAAGGCGAGCAGGCGGCGTACCAGATCCGCCCCGCGCAGCGCCGCATCCAGCGCCAGTCCGCAATGGTTCGCCGCCGGCGCGCCCGGCGGCAGGCGTGACGACGCGAGATCGAGATTGCCGATCACCGCGCTCAGGATGTTGTTGAAGTCGTGCGCGAGCCCGCCGGTGAGCTGCCCGACGGTCTCCATCTTTTGGGCCTGCAGCAGCAATTCCTCGGTCTGGCGCTGTTCGGTCATGTCGCGCAGGGTGCCTTCGACCTTGGTGACGACACCGGCCGCGTCGGTGACGGCGCGCCCCTCGCCGCGCACGATACGCAACTGCCCGTCCAGGCGCCGGATGCGGTATTCGATCGGTCCCGGCGTCTCGCCGGCCCGCAGCCGGTCGAGCCATTCGCGGAAACGCGCGCGATCTTCGTTGTGGGTGAACCGGTCCAGGCCGCGCAGGGTCGGGTCCAGGTCGTCGCCGACGACACCGCGAATCCGATACATTTCGCGCGACCACACACGTTGTCCGGTGCGCACGTCGAATTCCCAACTGCCGATGCCGGCCATTTCCTGGGCTCTGTCCAGCCGCGCCTCGCTGTCGCGCAACGCCGTCTCGGCTGTTTTCTGGGCGGTGATGTCGATCCGCAGGCCGGCGGTGCCGCCGTTGCGCATCCGCCGGTCGCTGGCCAGGACCCAGGTCCCGTCGGACAGACGCTGTTCGATGTCAAATCCGGCCGTCCGGTGCTTTTCCAGCCGTTCGGCCAGCCACGCGGCTTCCTGGCCAGGCGTGACCGCGTACTGGCCACGGGCCAGGCCATGGCGGAGGATGTCTTCGAACCGTGTGCCGCGCTGCATGGCGGAGGCGCTCTGACGGTAGATCTGACGGTAGCCCTCGTTGCACACGACCAGACGGTCATCGGCGTCGTAGATCACGAACCCGGCGACGAAACTGTTGACCGCGTCGGTCAGCAGGCTCTCGGCGCTGAGGTCGAACAGCGCCGCGGTCAGCGCGGTTGCGGCGACCAGCAAGGTTGCGGCAACGGTCGCCGCGGCCATGGCCGGCGCGCCCAGGGTCAGCCCGGCCTGCGTCAAGGCCGGTTCCGGATCGAAATAGGTGGCGGCCATGCCGGTGACATGGGTCAGCACGACGGCCAGCCCGACCAGCGCAGCGGCGGCGAGCCGCCGGAGCGGCATGACCCGGCCATCCAGCCGAACCGGCGCCGACAGGGCAAACAGCGCCGCGATGGAGAATACGACCGCCACCGCGATCGACAGTGCAAACAGCCCCGGGAGGTACAGCAGGTGTGCCGGCATCTGCAGCGCCGCCATGCCGGTGTAGTGCATCAGCCCCACGCCGCCGCCCAGGATCGAACCGGCCAGGACGGCCCGCAGGCCTCGGCGCGTGCCTGTCGTGACGATGTGCAGCGCGAGTGTGGCCGTGACGACGCCAGCCGCGGCCGACAGAACCGTCGCCTGCGGGTCGAAGCGAATCGGAAGCGGGATCTCGATCGCCACCAAGCCGATGAACTGTGTCGCCCACAGCCCGCTTCCCATCGCAAGTCCCGCCGCGGCAAGCCAGATCAGCGCGCTCGCATGGCCCTGTTCGGTCCGCAGGCGCGCGACCAGATGGAACGCGGTGAAGGCGGCGAACACGGCAACCAGCCAGGATACGATGACCGGCCAGATGTCCGTGCGGTAGCCGACGCAGAGCGCCAGATTCACATCATCGGTCAGAAACCAGCGATTCGGCATCGTCGTTCGGACTCCGGCGGTCTGGCCATCGCACCGCTCTCCCCAGGTCGGCTTGCCATAGTCTGGCGCTGAATTTCGAGGAAGGGATCAGGGATTGAGACGGGTCAAGGCACACTCGCGCATAGTTGATCACCCAACGCGGGCAATCGTCGACCGCCGCGACGGTTGGTTTCCGTCAGGCGCATCGGCTCAGCCGCGCTTCGCCTCGAACCGGTAGGGAGTGGCACTCGTGGTCAACGGATCCAGCGACAACCGGTGTTCCAGTGGCGGAAAGGCTCTGCTGCGGCAGTCGGGCCGGTCGCACAGCCGACACGACAGGCCGATGCCGACTTTGGCGTGGTCCAGATCGAGCCCGTCGGCATAGACGACGTCGCCGGCATGGCTCAATGCGCAGCCCATGGCGACGACGTGCACCGGTTGCGGCTCGCCCCAGCGCGGCGCCGGCCTTGTCACAGAGCGGGCAAAGCACAGGAAGGCGGCCCCGTCCGGCAGTTCCGCCACTTGCACCTGCACGGCGGCCGGCTGGGCAAACGCCGTGTGCACCACCCAGCGCGGGCAGGATCCGCCATAGCGGGCGAAGGGGAAGCCGGCGGCGGAGAAACGTTTTGAGACATTGCCCGCCGGATCGACCCGCAGGAAGAAAAACGGCACGCCGCGCGCCCCCGGCCGCTGCAAGGTGGCCAGCCGGTTGCAGGCCTGCTCGAACGACACGCCGAAGCGCGCGGCGACCGCTTCCATGTCGTGGCGCAGCGCGCGCGCGGCGGTGAGGAAGGCATCGTAGGGCATCAGAAGGGCGCCGGCGGCGTAGTTCAGCAGCCCGATTCGGATCAGCATGCCCGCCTCCGGCGAGGAGGGCGCGGCGTCGCGCAGGACGGCCTCGATCGCGTCCCGCGCCTCCAGCAACACGAGCTGGAAGGCCATGTGGAAGCCGCGGCTTTCGCGCGGCAGTGATTCCGACAGGGTGAGGCTGCTGGTCGCCGGATCGTAGCGGCGCAACGTGGCATCCAGTGGCTGGACGCTGACCTTCACCCCGTGCAGCCGGCGCAGGCGTTCGGCGATCAGATGGTTCGCCTCGGACGGCGAGGCTGGCCCGAGCGCCGCGGCAATCGCCTCGGTGGCGGTTTCCAGCGCGGGAAAGTGGTTGGCGCGATCGTCGAACAGGTCGGCGGCTTCCTCGTTCGGCAACAGGATGCGCCGGCCGGACGGCAAGGCGATGCCGCCCGCATCCTCTCGCGCCACCCGCCAGGCGCGATACAGGGCCAGCACGGCGCGCGCTGCCTTGGGGCTGCTGGCGGCGAGGGCCTCGACCTCGGCGTCGGGCACCGCGTCGGCGCTCAGCAGTGGATCGGCGAAGGCCTCGCGCAGGCTTACCTCGAGCTGGCGCTCCTGGCTGCCGGACAGTTCGCCCAGTTCGACCCGCAAGGTTTCCGCGAGTTTGATCAGCAGGGAGGCGGTGACGGCGCGCTGGTCGTGCTCGATCAGGTTCAGATAGCTGGCCGAGATGCCCAGCCTTGTGGCGAGGGCGTTCTGCGACAGGTCGCGTTCCGCGCGCAGGCGGCGGACCGTGCGGCCGATCAGGGCTCGGGCCATCTTTACATCCTTTACACATTTCGGGCGCTGTCGGTGAAGCTGAACACCAGATTGCGCGTTGAGTAGGCAGTTAGCGCTTCATCTTTGGTCAGGCAATGTCAATAATTCACGCATCGCAGAACGAGCGACAGGAGAGATCACGATGCGCACCTACCCCTACTATGCACCCGATGGCATGACCGGCCCGATGGGCGATCCGGAACGCTTCACCGGCGTCCGCCGCGACTATACGCCCGAGGATGTCGAGCGGCTCGCCGGCTCCTTCCGGATCCGCCACACCCTGGCCGAGATGGGCGCTGCCCGTCTGTGGCACCTCTTGAAAACGGAGCCCTTCGTCCCGACGTTAGGTGCACTAACTGGTAATCAGGCGGTGCAGCAGGTGAAGGCGGGGCTGAAGGCGATCTATCTGTCGGGCTGGCAGGTGGCGGGCGATGCCAACACCGCGGGGCAGATGTATCCCGACCAGTCGCTGTATCCGGTGGACGCGGTGCCGAACGTGGTGCGCCGCATCAACAACGCGCTGCGCCGCTGCGACCAGATCGCGCGCAGCGAGGGGAGCGGGGACAGCACGTATTGGATGGCACCGATCATTGCGGACGCGGAAGCCGGGTTCGGCGGGGCGCTGAACGCCTATGAGCTGATGAAGGCGATGATCGAGGCCGGCGCGGCGGGCGTGCATTTCGAGGACCAGCTTGCGTCCGAGAAGAAGTGCGGCCATCTGGGCGGCAAGGTGCTGGTGCCGATCAGCCAGCACATCCGCACTCTGAACGCCGCGCGCCTGGCGGCGGATGTCGAGGGCGTGGGCACCGTGCTGCTGTGCCGCACCGATGCGCAGTCGGCGCAGTTGCTGACCAGCGATGTGGACGAACGCGACCGGCCGTTCATTTCGGGCGACCGCACGCCGGAGGGCTTCTTCCGCATCAAGCCGGGCTGCGGCAACGACTACGCGATCGCGCGCGGCCTGGCCTACGCGCCCTATTCCGACCTGCTGTGGTGGGAGACGAGCGAGCCGGACCTGCATGAGGCCGAACGCTTCGCCAACGAGATCCACAAGCAGTTCCCGGGGAAGATGCTGGCCTATAACTGCTCGCCGTCGTTCAACTGGCAGAAGAAGCTGCCGGCCGACAAGATCGCCGCGTTCCAGCGCGAGATCGGGCGGATGGGTTACCGCTTCCAGTTTGTGACCCTGGCCGGGTTCCACAGCCTGAACCTGTCGATGTTCAACCTGGCGCGCGGTTACCGGGAACGCGGGATGGCGGCTTACTCGGAACTGCAGCAGGCGGAGTTCGCGGCCGAGACCGAGGGCTACACCGCGACGCGGCACCAGCGCGAGGTTGGCGTCGGTTACTTCGATGCGGTGGCGATGGCGATTTCGGGGGGCAAGTCCTCCACCACGGCGCTGTCGGGTTCGACCGAGGCAGCGCAGTTCCACGACGATCACGGGTTGGCCGTGGCGGCGGAGTAACGTCCCCGATTTTCCCCCTCCCCTTGTGGGAGGGGGTTTGGGGGAGGGGCGGTGCCAACCCGGGCACCGTACCCGCCAAACCGAGAGCCACCCCGGCCAACGACCGATAGACAGAAGGCCATTTCGCGTCCACCATCACCGCCCAAGAAAAGCCGTCGGCACGTCCGGCACCAACGGGGAGCGACTGGAATGGACAATGCGATCGAAAAGTCGGCGATGCGCAAAATCTACTGGCGCCTGCTGCCGTTTGCCTTCGTCTGCTACGCGCTGTGCTACATGGACCGGATCAACGTGAGCTTCGCCGCCCTGACCATGCGCGGCGATCTTGGCCTCACCGCGACCGAATACGGCTTCGCCGCCGGCAGCTTCTACTGGGGCTACTTCGTCTTCGAGCTCCCCAGCAACATCATCATGGAAAAGGTTGGCGCCCGGCTTTGGATCGCGCGCATCATGATCACCTGGGGCATCCTGGCCGGCTGCACCGCGCTCGTCACCGGACCCACCAGCTTCACCGTCGTGCGCGCGCTGCTGGGCGTCGCCGAGGCTGGTTTCTTCCCCGGCATGGTGCTGTATTTCACCTACTGGTTCCCGGCGGTCCACCACGCCCGCATCGTTTCCGGCCTGCTGGCCGGCTTCGTCATTGCGGTGGCCGGCGGCGCGCCGATCTCCACCGCGCTGCTCAGCCTCGACGGCATGCTGGGCCTGCGCGGCTGGCAGATCATGTATATCGCCGAGGCCATCCCCACCGTGATCCTCGGCCTGGCAACCCTGTTCGTCATGACCGACCGGCCGGAACAGGCCCGTTTTCTGTCGGCGGCGGAGAAATCCTGGCTGGCGAACCGCCTGGCCAACGAACGGGCGGCAAAAGAAGCGGTGCGGGTCTTCAACCTTTGGGAGGGCCTCTATAACCCGCGGGTCCTGCTGCTGGCGCTGAACTATTTCGGCATCGTGACCGCGAGCCTGGGGATGCTGTTCTTCATTCCCCAGATCATCAAATCGCTCGGCACGTTCAGCAACATGACGGTCGGCTGGCTCACCGCGATCCCCTACCTCTTCGGTGCTCTCAGCCTGGTGCTGTGGGGCCGCCTGTCCGACCGGATGCAGGAGCGCCGCTGGAACCTGCTGACCGCCTGCGCCGTCTCGACTGCCGGTCTCGTGCTCGCCGGCTTCACCCTCGGCACCTGGTGGGCGCTGGTGGGCATGTCGATCGCGGCGATCGGCTTCTATGGCTCCAAAGGTCCGTTCTGGTCGATGCCGCCGATGTTCCTGACCGGTACGGCCGCGGCGGGCGCGCTGGCCTGGATCAACTCGATCGGCAATCTGGGCGGCTTCTTCGGGCCCTGGTATGTGGGGGCGATCAAGGATTTCACCGGCAGTTACGCCGGCGGCCTGTTCGGCATGGCGTTGCTGGCGCTGCTTGCCGCGGTGGTCTGCGCTTTCTGCCTGAACATTCAGGACGTGACGAAACCGCAGGTCCGCGCGGCGGGCGCGGACTGACGCCGCGGCGCGGCCATCGCTAGTGCGCTTTCGACGATGGGGCCGTTCCGGGGTTGGATTTCGGATTGTGCGACGCAGACCAGACGAAGCTGCTGCCGGCGGCGACTGTCGACGTCGCCGGCACTGCATTGGCGTTGCACGGCACATCCTGCTGCCCGATTTCATAAAGGCCCGTGACGACCGGACACTGGCAGGTCACCAGGGCGTTGCCTTTGCCATCGGTCTGCCCCTTGTCGGCACACGGCGCCGTCATGCAGCCGGCATAGGCGCCGGCCGGGCAGGCCTGGGTGCCCGACTTGCCGTTCACCGTGTACTGCGACGCCGCCGCCGTCGAAAACACCGAAATGAGAGGCCCCGCCGGCATCATCGTGCCGTCATCGGTCGCCGCACAGGCCGGATTGGTGGCCGAGGTCGCCACGCTGCATTTGCCGCCGTCATGGCCGCAGGCCTTCACGGTGCTCTTGTAAACGCCAAGGTTGAGGATCCCATTGATGTCGATCGCGTACGTGTCGTGCGGCGTCTGGCTGGTGGTCAGCTTGTAACAGACGCAACTCGCGGATTTTCCGTCAGGCGACAGGGTGCAGGGCAGCGCCGGGTTGCCGGCCTGGCCGGTGGGGCCCGCCGGCCCGGAATAAAAACACAACGCATAGGTAACGGGCGAAGCACTCGGGGGCCTGCACACCAGCAGGTTGGACAGCTTGAGCACGATATCCGCGGCCGCGACGCCATATTGAGTGGTCTTCTGATTGTTGTACTGAAAATCGGTGGTGCCGATCGGACTGGTCGCCGCCGGCTGCGCGAAGGCCCGCCGCCCCGCCGGCAGGCGCAACACCGCCAGCACCGTCAGCAGCGCGACCAGACCGAACGCGATCCGCACCGTCGGGCCGGCAGGGTAATAAAGCGTCATTGGTATCTCCGTTGGTCCTGGTTTGGGTCGGGTCGGGTGACCGCGGTCACGTCATTTCTTCGCCGGCGCCCTGGACGCATTGTCGTCCTGGTAAACCGTATGAGCGGCCGACCAGACATAGACCGGCGCCGGCTTGGTCTGCGCGTTGCCCGCAGGCGGTGGGACGGTGTTGGCGTTGCAGGACATGCCCGCCTGCCCGATCTCGAAAGGCCCCTTGTAGGTTGGACACTTGCAGGTGACCAGCGGCTGACCGTTGCTCGTCTTCATGCCGGAATCGACGCAAGGTGCGGTCATGCATCCGGCATAGAGTCCGGCTGTGCACTGGGTCGATTCCGGTACCGGCTTCGAGGTGTAATGGCTGTTCTTCACCAGCGAAAACACCGAGACGATCTTGTCGTGCGGCATCATCGTGCCGCCGTTGACCGCATCGCAGGCCGGGGCAGGCGAGCTTGTTGTTGGGGCGCAAAGCGAACCGTCGTGGCCGCAGGCCTTCACTGTGGATTTGTAGATGTTGAGATCGAGGATCGCGTTGATGTCGATCTGGTAGGCCTGTCCCTGGTCTTCCGCGGGGGTGATCTTGTAACAGACGCAACTCGCCGATTTCCGATCCGCCGACAGGGTGCAGGGCAGGGCCGGATTGCCGGCCGGGCCGGTCGGTGCGGCCGGCCCCGAATAATAGCACAGCGCATAGGCGAAGTCGCTTGTGCCAGGCGGCTTGCAACTCAGCATGTTCGGGGAGGTTTTCTGACCCTTCGGCACCACCATGATGTCCGCATAGGCTGGCCCGTACTGGGTCGTCCAATGCTTGTTATAGGGCAATTGCACGGGGCCGACCTGGGCAAACGCCGGGGCGGTCAACATCGCCAACAGCCCGACCAGGGCCGCCAGTGTCATGCGGGCACGCATTGCCGGCATCGGTCATTCCTCCTCTGTTCTGATTATCACGCTTGCACGATTTTTGCCCCGCCGCACCCGGCCGCGTCAACTGCCCGACATCGCGTACGTGCCCGTTGCCTGCGAGACCAGCTTGCCGCTGGTCTCCTCGGTGATGCGAACCTCGGCGGTGAACAGCCGGCGGCCGGCGCGCAAGGCGACCGCCTCGGCCACCAGCGGCAGAACCATCGCCGGGCGCAGGAAGTTGATCGTCAGATCGACCGTCACCGCCGCCGCATCCCGCCGCACTGCGAGGATCAGCGCGTAGATCGCCACATCTGCCAGCGCGAATTGCACCGGACCGGCGACACTGCCGCCGGGGCGGGTCACGTGCTCGCCTTCGCGCAACCGCACCGAACCCCGTTCGGGGCTTGCCTCGATCACGTCGATGTTGAAAAGGGGGACCAGCGGCAGCCCGTCCTCGATGTGCTGGCGGATCCGTTCCAGTGTCCAGGATTCCATATTGTGTTCGCCCCGCCCCGTGTTTGCCCGCCAAACCGCACTTTATATAGGGTCACACCAACCAGGAGAACCCAGGCGCATGCCCTTCAAGGTCCAGGTCGGCCCGCCGCAGATCGCAATTCATCAGGCCATGACGGTGCTGGTCACCGAACCCGACGGCCAGGTGGGGTTCCCGTCGGACCGGGGCCTGTATTACTTCGATACCCGCATGATCAGTGCCTGGTCGGTCTATGCCAACGGCGCGGCCTGGGATCTGTTGAGCGGCGGCGCCGTCACCCACGATACCGCGCGCATCTACCTGACCAACCAGGGTTTCCTGACCGAAGACGGGCCGGTGATGCAGCAGACTTTAGGCTTCGTACTGGCCCGCTTCCTCGATGGCGGGCTGCACGAGGACCTCGACATCGTCAACTATGGCCAGGCGGCGGTGCGGTTCAACCTGGAGATCAGCGTCAGAGCCGATTTCGCCGACCTGTTCGACGTGAAGGCGAAACGCACCATCCGGCGCGGGCGCATCCACACGGCCTGGTCGGACGCACACCAGACCCTGCGTACCACCTATCAGAACCAGGATTTCCACCGAGGCCTGACCGTGACGGCATCCGGCGGCGGGGCTGCCTATGCGAACGGGCGGCTCAGTTTTGAGGTGAGCCTGCCGCCCGGCGGTGCCTGGCATTGCTGCCTGTTGTATGATCTGACCGATGGCAAACGTCGTGACCTGGCACCGCGCATCTGCGCCCACGAGGCGCATAACCGCAAGCCCTGGCAGGAGACGGTGCTGAAACTGCAAACAAGCAACGAGGAATACTATCGGTTCTTTCGCCAGGCGATCGACGACATGGCCGCGCTGCGCCTGCCGATCGAGGTCGCAGGCCGCATTGTCTTCATGCCCGCGGCCGGCCTGCCCTGGTTCATGGCGCCGTTCGGACGCGACAGCCTGATCGTGTCTTTACAGACGACCCTGGTCTATCCCGATTTCGCCCTCGGGACGCTCGACGTGCTGGGCCACTGGCAGGCCACCGAACGCGACGATTATCGCGACGCCGAACCCGGCAAGATCATGCACGAACTGCGCTACGGCGAGCTGGCGCATTTCAAACTGATCCCGCACACGCCCTACTACGGCACCGCCGACGCGACGCCGCTGTATCTGATCACTCTGCACGCCGCCTGGCGCGCCACCGGCGACCGGTCGCTGCTGGCCAAGCATCTGCCGAACCTGGAGGCGGCGCTTTTGTGGATCGACCAGTACGGCGACCGGGACGGCGACATGCTGCAGGAATATGCCACACGCTCGCCGGTTGGTTACGAGAACATGGCCTGGAAGGATTCCGGCGATTCCATGCGCTATCCCGACGGCACGCCGGTGCGCGGGCCCAAGGCGCTGTGCGAGTTGCAAGGCTATGTCTATGATGCCTGGCTGCGAACGGCGGAAATCTTCGACCACATGGGCCAGCCCGACCGCTCGGCCGCCTTGCGTGCGAAGGCCGCCAGACTGTTCGAGGTTTTTAACGACAAGTTCTGGGACGAAGACAGCGGCTTTTATGCTTTCATGCTGGACGGCGAAAAACGCCGGGTGATGTCGGTCGCCTCGAACCCCGGGCATCTTTTGTGGTCCGGCATCGTGCCGCCTGACAGAGCGGGGCGGGTTGTTGCGCGATTGCTGGCGCCGGACATGAATGGGGGGTGGGGCATCCGAACCCTGTCCAGCGAACATCCCGCGTACAATCCTTATTCGTATCAAAATGGTTCGGTCTGGCCGCACGACAACAGCCTCATCGCCCTCGGTTTCAAGCGCTACGGTTTCTTTCTTGAAACTGCTCGGATAGCTCGCGAAATCAGTGAGGCGGCCAGTCATTTTTTGCTGAACCAGCTTCCGGAACTCTACGCCGGCATCGCACGCGACAGGGTGAACTTCCCGGTGCAGTACCGCGGCGCCAACGTGCCGCAAGCCTGGGCCGCGGGATCATGCTTCGCGCTGCTGCAGGCGATGCTGGGGATCGATCCGGATGCGCCGAACGACCGGCTGTATGTCGACCCCTGGCTGCCAGACTGGTTGCCGGATATCATCCTGAGCGACCTGCGGCTGGGCCGGCATCATTTCGACATCCGGTTCTATCGCGACGGCGAACAAACCGCCTTCACGGTACTGCGCGGCGACCCGGCCCGGGTGCAGCATCGCAGCGCTGTGCAGGCCGGCGAATTGTTGCGCGGAACCAGCACGATGATGGCCGGCCCCATCCTGTCCACCGCATAGCGGGGATTCGCGAACGGAGGCTGTACAACCGTCAGGAATCACGCAGGAGTCGGGCTCTGAAGCCGCTCTGGACGCCCGGACAGAAGCTGCCATGCTCGCCAGCGACGACCCGCCGCTGCCATTCTCCTTGCCAAATTACTGCGGCAAGACGATCGCCAATGGGTCCGATACATGAACGACAGGTTCGGATGGCGGTGTCATCCTGCTGGCCGGTTCCGACAAGCAACTGCGCCTGACCGAACGGCTCGCCGCGTTGATCCCGGACAGCCATAATCCCGACGGTGTCACCCACACGATGGCCGAGCGGATGCGGCCAGACCGTTATTGATTGGCATGAATACGATGGGTCAGGTCGTCGTTGACGTCCTTGAAGTGTTCGAGACCGAGGCACGATACGGCGAAGGGCTCGGCCTCGGCAGTTCGCCGGACGACGGCCACCATGTATTCCTTGAACAGCGGGCGGTTCGGCAGGCCGGTCAGGCGTCGTGCCGAACCATGAAGGCAATCCGCTCCTCGGTCTGGCGCATTTCGGTCACGTCATCGAGCGTCACCGCTGCACCGCCATTGGCTATCGGCTGGCCTGGGACCCTGACCAGCAGACCGGCTCTGATCCGGATATCGGTCTGTACGGCACGCCCGGCGGCCAGCCGATCAGTCAGGGTGCGCACGTCGATCATCACCGACCCGACAAATCAACAGACCGCGCGGCCGGGATGCCGTTCCTTAGCAGTTGCGGATAACGGCGACCGCGTGCTACGTGACAGAGAAACAGCTCGGATTCATCGCGATTGCGAGCCAAACAAGGAGGATGCCAATGGTGATGCCCAAAAATCTGGCGGACCGCTTCCGGCTGGCCGCCGTCGCGATCGCACTGCAATGCGCGGCGGCGCTGCCGCTGGCGGGGGATCCCGCGCAGGCCCAGATCGTTGCGCCACCGCCCTATCTGGCGAAGTTTCCTGCTTTCAACCCAGCCGTTACCCCACGGATGCCGGGCGACGTCGACATCGCGCTCAAGGACAAGTTGGAGAAAGCGCAGCAATTCTCGCTGGTCCAGCGCGAATTCGACCTCAATGCCTGGCAGATGTTCCTGTCGCTGAACTGGCCGACGGACAACCAGGGCCGTGCGGCACCGCAGTTGGAGGATACCAGGTTCGGGCCGCCGCACTGGACACTTTGGAACAACAGCAGCACGATCTTCCAGGCGGACGGCGCACGCCCGGCGGCCTGCGGCCTGTCGCTCACGGCGCGCGGCCTGATCCTGAGCCGCAACCTGGCCGAACCCGTCAGCCGCGGCCTGGCCGCGTTCAATCTGGGGGCGAACGCGGTCGCGAACCCGAGGACCACCCGGTTCCTGGGCGTGATTTCCGCGGTGGGCGAACTCAATGCGGCCAATCTGGGCAGCGATATCCTGCAGGCCTTCACCGGCCCGCTGATCGACCAGAATGGCAATTTCGTTTTTTATGAAATTATGATCGACCCGAACGAGGTCTCCTATCTGTGCGCCAACGGGCTCTACAACATCAACGGCCAGGTGAGCTTTACCGGGAAGGGCAGCAAGGTGGATATGCCCGTCGGCCACCCGCAGCAGGACTGGAGCGGCTCGACCGAACTGAAATTCGCCTGGAAAATCCTGGTGCCCGGCAAGGACGACGCAAGCCGGTTCTTCGTCCAGGATGCCTATGTGATGGACCAGGGTTCGGACGGCAAGCCGGTGCAGCGCAAGGTGCAGGTCGGCCTCGTCGGCATGCACATCGCCCACAAAAGCGAAACCTCGCCGCAATGGATCTGGGCAACCTTCGAACAGGTCGACAACCTCGCCGTCGATCCGGTCGCGCATCCGAAACTGAACGCCTCGTTCAACGACCCGAACTGCGAGATCTGCACGGTCAACGTTCAACCGCAGAAGGATGCGAACGGCGTCTACCAACGCATCCCCGTGCAAGCATCCCGCACCATCCCCATCCCCAAGGACAAGGAGGCGCTCAACGCCGAGGTTGCCGCCGTGCTCGGCAAGAACAAATCGATCTGGCAGTATTATGAGCTGATCGATACGCAATGGCCGACCGATCCGACCTCGGCCCCACCGGCCTGGAACAGCGGGCTGTCGCAGGCGGTTGCCAACAAGTCGGGTGGCCAGCCGACGCCGGTGTTCCTGACCAACATGACCATGGAAACCTATTTCCAGAGCGGCAACCAACCCGCCTGCACCAAGGAGGAAGGCGTTCCCGCAAGCGCCAATTGCCCGCCGGTCTACAACGAGCAGACACCGGGGACCGCGATGCCAGCCTATACCCCGGCGCCGGTGATCTGGACCACGCCGCAGAACAACGCGACATCCCCGATCCTGCCCGGCATCTCCACCCAGATTTTCGCCACCGAGAGCTGCATGGGCTGCCATTCCTCGGCGGGGATCTACACCAGCTACGATCCCACCAAAAAGTCTGGCGCGACATCGGGCCAGCTCACTGGCGATTTTTCCTGGCTGCTGACGCAGAAGGCGAACTGGGCGCCGGTGCCGTAACCCGCCCCCCCCTGTCCCCTTTGGGCCGGCGGAAGTCGTTGACGCGGTGCCACCTTGGCACCCATCATCGGCACCGCCGGCACAAAGGGGCTTCTGCGATGCGACCGATCAGGCTGATGTTTTGCGTTCCCCTGCTGTTCAGCGGGGCTGCCGTGGCTCAGCCTTTCCAATGCGGCCACCAAGGCGGCGATTTCACCTATGGGCTGGAAGCGAACGTCGCCGGTCTGGACATGCAGGCGAACAGCGCCGCATCGGTGCGCGATATCGCGATGAACACCTATGAGACGCTGGTCACGCGCGACGAGCACATGAAGCCGCTGCTGCAACTGGCGCAATCGGTGGACACCAGCGCCGACGGCATGACCGTCACCTTCAAACTGCGGCAGGGCGTGCATTTCCACAACGGCAAGCTGATGACATCCGCCGATGCTCGGGCGTCTTTCGAACGCTATGCGCGCGTCGGCGTGGACCGGTCGATCCTGGCACCGGTTGATCACTATGAGACGCCGGACCCGGACACCCTGGTCCTGGCACTGAAAGAGCCACGCCCGACCTTCATCGAGGCGATGTCCTCGATCACCGTGCCGATCATCATCATCCCCGCGGAGAACAAGGACGCGCCGGCGCAGCAACTGCCCTCGATGGGAACCGGCCCGTTTCAGATGGAACAGTTTGTGGCCGACAGCACAGTGAAGCTGAAGCGCTTCGCCGGCTACAAGCCCGATGACCGCTACACCGATCTGGACGGCTTCGGCGGCTACAAGGTTGCCTGCCTCGACACGGTCACATTCCGGATGGTGACGGAATCCGGCGCGCGCGTCGCCGGTCTGGAAACCGGAGAGTTGCAAGGTGTGGAGGACGTGCCCACCATCGCGCAGAAACGCATCGCCGCGAACAAAGACATAAGGCTGCTGAAGCTGTCGAATTTCTGGCTGAATGCGCTTTACGGCAACTGGTCCGCGCCCCCCACCAACAACAAGCTGTTCCGCCAGGCTGTGCTGGCGGCGCTGGACTTCGATGAAATCATGGAGGCGGCGAGCGATGGCGATTACAAGCCGAACCTCGGCTACCAATATCCCGGCACGAATTACTATACCGAGGTCGGCAAGGAACTGCTGAACCAGCATGACACGGCCAAGGCGCAGCGGCTGCTGGCGGAAGCCGGCTACAAGGGCGAGAAAGTCGTTCTGCTGACCAACAAGGATTATCCCAGCCTTTATAACTCGGCCCTGGTGACCGCGCAGCAATTGAAGGGTGTCGGGATCAACGCCGAGCTGCTGGTGCTGGACTGGCCGACGGCGCTGCAAAAAAGCATGAAGGGCACGCCGGACTGGAACTTCTTCTTCACCGGCTGGATCACCTATGTCGCGGTCGGCGGCATGCAGACCTTGCGGCCGATGGCGGAACCCAATCCGGTCTATACCCCGCCCGACGGCAAGACCGATCCGGCCTTCATGCGCGCGTTCGAGGACGTCTCGAACGGCGCCACCCTGGAAATCCGCCAGGCCGCGTTTGCGCGCGCGCAACAGATCGCCCTCGACGACGTCATGGTGATCCCGACCGGGGTGATGCCGAAGGTGCAGGGCGTGCGCGCGAACGTGCAACATTACGTGCCCTTCTACAATCCGCGGATGTACAATGTGTGGGTGAAGTAAGGATTTGCCCATGCCCCGCATGACCACCGCCGAGGCCGTTGTCGAATCCCTGCTGCAACACGGCATCGACACGCTGTTCGCCCTGCCGGGTGTGCACAACGACCATTTGTTCGACGCTGCCCAGCGCGCTGCGGACCGGTTCCGCGTCATCCATCCCCGCCATGAGCAGACCGCCGCCTATATGGCCCTGGGGGCCGCGCTGGTGACGGGCAAGCCGCAGGCGTTTTCGGTGGTGCCGGGGCCGGGCATCCTGAACGCCTCCGCGGCCTTGCTGACGGCTTATGGGATGGGCGCGCCGGTGATCGCGCTCGCCGGGCAGATACCGTCCTTCGCCATCGACCAGGGCCACGGGCACCTGCACGAAATCCACGACCAACTCGGCCTGCTGCGCCACATCACCAAGTCTGCGGCGCGCATCCGGTCCCCGCAGGAGGCGCCGGGTTTGGTCGCCGCCGCCATTGCCGCGGCGACCTCCGGCCGGACGCGACCGGTGGCGCTGGAATGCGCGATCGACGTCTGGGGCCAGCGCGGTCCCGTCGTGTTTCCGCCGATCGAAACGCCGGCGCCGCCGCCGGTCGATCCGGACGCCATCGCGGCCGCGGTGGCGATCCTGTCCGCGGCGCAGCGCCCGCTGATCGTGGTGGGCGGCGGCGCGCTCAACGCCGGGCCCGAGGTGCAGGCGATCGCCGAACGCCTGGCCGCGCCGGTATCGTCGTTCCGGCGCGGACGTGGCGTGATCCCGACCACCCATCCGCTGGCCGTGTCGCTGACCGAGGGGCACGCGCTGTGGAAGACTGCCGACGCGGTGCTGGCGATCGGCACGCGGCTGTATTCACAGCAAAGCGTCTGGGGTGTGGACGCCGACCTGCCGATCGTGCGCCTGGACATCGATCCGGACGAGATCGGCCGCTTTCGCCGTCCGGCCTGCGGGCTGCTCGGCGATGCGGCGGTGACTTTGCGCGCGCTGCTGGTGGCGCTGCCGTCCGGCCAAGGCACGCCGAACCCGGCCTTGGCGGGGGTGAAAGCCAACTTTGCCGCGCGCCTGGCGCGTCACGAACCGCCGATGAGCTTCCTGCGCGCCATCCGGGCAGCCTTGCCGGCGGATGGTATTTATGTCGAGGAGGTCACCCAGATGGGTTTCGCCAGCCGGCTGGCGTTCCCGGTGCCGGCGCCGCGGACATACTTGTCGCCCGGGTATCAGGACACGCTGGGTTGGGGTTATGGCACCGCTTTAGGCGCTCAGGCGGCGGCGCCGGGGCGGAAGGTTGTGCTGGCGACCGGCGATGGCGGGTTCATGTTCCAGTCGGCGGAGCTGGCAACGGCGATGCGGCACCGGTTGCCGGTGGTGGTGGTGGTGTTCGACGACGGCGCCTTCGGGAATGTGCGGCGCATTCAGCAGCAGCAATATGGCAACCGGTTGATCGCCTGCGACCTGGTCAACCCGGATTTCGTCAAGTTCGCGGAAAGCTTCGGGATGGCGGCATTTCGAGCCGGGTCGCCGGAGGCGCTTGAAACGGCGCTGCGGCAGGCCTTCGCGCTGGATGCGCCGGCGCTTGTGCATGTGCCGGTGGGGGAGATGCCGAGTCCGTGGGACATGCTGTTGCTGCCGCGGGTGCGCGGGTTTGCCGATGCCGGGCGGCCGGCGCTGCCTTAGCTCGACTTTCCGCAATTCAGGCGGCGAGGCATAACGGTGCCGAGGTCGTGGCAGATATCGGCGATGACGGCGCCCACGGGACGGTGACGCCGCGCGGCGGCGATCTCCTCGGCTGTGGGCATGTCGGGAAGCGGCGGGGGACTGGTCTGGCTGGCACGCTGCGCGCGATCGGACGATGCGCGGACATCAGCCGGCGCCGCGGCCTCCCGCATCGGGCGGCTGACCAGTTTGGCTTCGCGCCCGTTGGCCAACCGCAGGCCTCGGGTGATGCGCGCGAGGAGCAGCGCGATGTCTCGTGTGCCGAAATGCAGCGCGACGGAGAGGACGGCTATGGCGCCGCCGCTCTGTTGCAGTGAGCGGGCGAGGTCCGTGCCGTCGTCGATGAGTTTGCGGAGGAGGCAGAGCAGGCGTGCGGCGTGGATGGTGCCGGCGCGGGAGCGGGGGCCAGATGCCGGGGCGGTTGGGGAGCGCGGCGGTGGTTGACGCGGCGAGCATGAACGAAAAAAGAAATGCTTGTGAGGCGATATCAAGGAATGTTTTCAAGGGCGGTGCTGCCGAGCCGCGGGCGTGTGACCCAAGGGGACGTTGTGCTGCGGGCTCATGCGTCGAGGCGTGATGGATTGTAATTGCTCACCTGGGGGGAATGGTAGCGCGCCAGTTTCCGCCCTGTCAGTCTGATTATGGCGCCCCGAAGGTGCATCCGATTTGGCTTGACACGGTCACGGGCGACTGGATTCTAACCGCTGGGTGATCGCAACCCCCGACCTGACCACCCTGAGCCACGCCGAGAAAGACGCGCTGATCGTCGCGCTCTTCGGGCGGTTGGTGGTGGCCGAAGCGCGCATCGCCGCCCGGGACGCGCAGGTCGCGGCGCTTCAGGCCCGGCTCGACGAACTGACCCGGCCGCCGAAAACCCCGGACAACAGTTCCAAGTCCCCGTCCCGGGGCCAGAACCAAGACACGCTATCCACCGAGGCGCATCGTCCACCCCGCAAGAGCCGCCCCGGCGTAGGCCGGGCGCTGCATCCGCACCCCGACCGGGAGATCGACCGGAAGCTGTCCACCTGCCCAACCTGCGCCGCGGTATTCCC
>Ga0302202_10002245_pt1 | contig 22614 bp, 17 predicted proteins | sample II_Bog_N3_3_FD_194579 | JGI IMG/M metagenome (GOLD analysis project Ga0302202, IMG submission 194579) | Peat permafrost microbial communities from Stordalen Mire near Abisko, Sweden - II_Bog_N3_3 | ecosystem: Environmental > Terrestrial > Soil > Wetlands > Peat | place: Sweden: Abisko...
CAAAAACGCGCAGCGGATTGGTCACGGCGCGGCGCTGACAGTCGGCGCACATTTTCCCCACCACCGGCGCGAGCGCCAAGCGCAGCGCTTCATTGAACTTCGCCCGGTCTTCGGGACAGCCCACCGAGTTCAGCTCCAGCGTCCAACCGGTGATGCCGACGCGGTCGAGCAGCGTGGCGAGTAATTCAAGAATTTCCGCATCTCGCGCCGGAGACTGGCTGCCCGCCGCGGCCGGCCCGATCACTTCGGCGTCAATTTGGTAGAACTGGCGGTAGCGTCCCTTTTGCGGCCGCTCGCGGCGAAACATCGGGCCGATCGAGAAGAATTTGTTCAGGCCCCGCTCCCAGAGTTTGTGCTCGATATAGGCGCGGACGATGCCTGCCGTATTTTCCGGACGAAGCGTCAGCGATTGTCCCTTGTCGCTCTCAGCCCGCCCGCGATCTTCCCACGTAAACATCTCCTTCGAGACAATATCGGTCTCTTCGCCTACCCCGCGCGCAAACAGTTCAGTCGACTCAAAAATCGGCGTGCGAATCTCGTGAAAGTTGTAGGCGCGGAAAACGTCGCGCACCGTGGCCTCGACAAAGTTCCACAGCGCCGTATCGGGCGGCAAAAGGTCGCGCGTTCCTCTGGGAGATTTGATCATCGCTCGTTCGCTACGCGTCGTTTCATCTTCTCACGGCATCGCTGCGGCCTGCCAGCCACTCCGTCCCATTTATAATCATGGGTTCAGATCAACGCGTACTTTTAGCTGGATCATTCCAGCCAGACAAGGCGAAAACGTGCTCGATTTCTTAGGCGATCTTCGACGGACTCATATGAACGGAGAACTTCGGCTCTCCGATGCGGGCAAAAAAGTTGTGCTCATGGGATGGGTCAACCGCCGCCGCGACCTCGGCCAGATCATCTTCGTCGACCTCCGCGACCGCACCGGCGTGACCCAGGTCGTCTTCAACCACGAACTGAATGCAGCCGTGCACGAGAAGGCCGAGTCGCTGCGCAACGAGTTCGTGATCGCGGCCATCGGAACCGTCAAGCGCCGCGACGCCGACACCATCAACCCCAACGTCCCCACCGGAGAAGTCGAACTCGTCGTCGAAGAGTTGCGCATTCTGAACGTGTCGAAACCGCTGCCTTTTCTGCCTTCCGACACTGTGCTCGCGAACGAAGAGATGCGCCTGAAATATCGTTACATCGACCTGCGCCGCGACGCCATGCAGTCCAATATCGAACTGCGTCACAAAGTCGCGCTCGCCATCCGCGACAACCTCGCATCCCAGGGCTTCTTCGAAATCGAAACCCCGTTCATGACCCGCTCCACCCCCGAAGGCGCCCGCGATTATCTCGTCCCCAGCCGCGTCCAGCCCGGCATGTTTTACGCCCTGCCGCAATCGCCGCAACTGTTCAAGCAAATTTTGATGATCTCGGGCTTCGATAAATATTTTCAGATCGTCCGCTGCTTCCGCGACGAAGATCTGCGCGCCGATCGCCAGCCCGAATTCACCCAGATCGACCTGGAAATGAGTTACCCCCAGCCCGAGCGCGTCTGGGAGGTCGTCGAAGGCTTCTTGACCGCCGCCTTCAAGGCCGCCGGCCACGAAATCAAAACGCCCTTTCTCCGCATGGATTTCGACGATGCCATCCGCCAATACGGCATCGACAAACCTGATCTGCGCCTGCCCGCCTTCACCGACGTAAAAGATTGCTTCGCCCCCGCCGATCTCGAACAGCTCGCCATCAATAAAGATCTGCCCGTGATCGCCATCCGCATTCCGCACGTCGGCGAACTCTCGCGCAAAGAACGCGACGACATCAAGCCTCTGTTTGTCTCCAAAGGCGGAGCCCGCGTCTTCGAAGACTTCAAGCGCATCGAAACCAAATTTCCCGAAGCGAGCGCGAAAGTGCGCGAAAAGGTCCGCGACAAAACGGGAGGCCTTGCCGCCGACGATCTGCTCGTCCTCGTAGTGGGCTCGGTGCAATCGGGAGCATCCGCAGACACGCATCCCGCCAGCAAGCGCAAAGTCACCCCCGCCGAAATGGCGATCTACGCCTCCGCCGGACTGCTCCGCGTGGCCTTGGCGCAAAAGTATTCCGATCGCCACAAGCTTTTCCAGAAGGGCGACTATCGTTTCCTGTGGGTGACGAACTTTCCCATGTTCGAGTACGACGAAGCCGACAAGCGCTGGATGGCCGCCCATCACCCCTTCACCAGCCCGCACGATGAAGACATGGACAAACTGGAAACCGACCCAGCCATGGTCCGCGCCCTAGCCTACGACGTTGTCCTCAACGGCACCGAACTAGGTTCAGGCTCAATCCGTATTCACCGCCAGGATGTGCAGAGCAGAATCTTCCACGCCCTGGGTATGACCGAAGAAGAAGCCCGCGCGCGCTTCGGCTTCTTCCTCGAAGCCCTCGAATACGGCACCCCTCCCCACGGCGGCATCGCGCTCGGCCTCGACCGCATCGTAATGATCCTCGCCGGAGCCGACAGCCTCCGCGAGGTCATCCCCTTCCCCAAAACCGCCGCCGCGAAAGACTTGATGATGGAAGCTCCCACGCCGGTAGCCGACGGTCAGTTGCGGGAGTTAGGGATTGGGGTGGTGAAGAAAGCTTAATCTCTATACGTCATGGCCTCAGAGGATGAACCGTCGGTACTACAGTTCGAGGAAAAACAAAGTACGACTTTCACTCAGAGAGCTGTATGTAAAACTCCAAAACCTCTACTTGTTTTTTCGAGATAAGGACTATTTCAAAGAACAGGCGGGAATCACTAAGCATGATCTGCCTAGCGCAATTCAGCACGAAGCCGGGATCGAACTGGACTTTCAGCCCTTCCGAATCACCAAATGGTCCGTGGCGGATCTTACCGAAGATCATGTGTTCGACACCCTTGAATTTCTCTATGATCGAGCCTCTCGCCCCGGGAGTTGGTCTAGGATGACGACTGACACCGGATGGAACTATGAGGATTACGAAGACTATGACTCGGAAGCCGGGAGAACCGATTTTAGAGAGAAAGCAAACCTCTTCCTCGCCGACTATGGTGATGGGTTCGAACTGACGGAACAAGGCACTATTCTTGCGCTTGGGTCCCACGGCCTGGAGCAAATACTTGATGCCGAGATCCCTTCTTACGACGAGGTGAACGTCGATAGCAAAGTGCGTGATGCAATTACGAAATGGCGTAACCGAAAGCTGAGCCTCCAAGAGAAGAAAGCAGCGATTCGAGAACTGGCTGACGTCTTCGAGTGGCTGAAGAAGACGAAAAACCTGTCACAGATCCTCGACAATAAAGACGAGTCGGCAATCTTCGATCTGGCAAACAACTTTGCGATTCGGCATCACAATCCAAAACAGAAGACGAACTATGATCAGGCAATTTGGTATTCGTGGATCTTCCACTTCTATCTCGCAACCTACCATGCCTCAATTCGCCTTCTAATCAAGAAGGAGCGGAGTAAAAGACCCTAGAAGAACTGCCGAAGCTTTTCTCGGCGATGCATCAGCCAACCTCGGCGCAGGAGACTGCGGGCGCTCCGCAAGCGCCCCGAAGGGACGAGCGACCCTAGCCCAGCGCCTCGGCGCTGGGTAGCCAGCCGAGATTGAGATCAAGTCCCGGAGGGACGGCCCCTACCTAGCGAACCACGCCCCCCGTAACTTTCCCGCTCCCCGCGCATCCAACCTGTTTATAAGCTCGGAGGAATCTATGCCCAATCGTCGTCAATTTCTCGGTAGTTCCGTAATGGCCCTGGCTGGCGGAACCCTGCTCGCCTGCTTCAAAACCACAGGCGTACAAGCCGCCCATGCCGCAGCGGACGATCAGAAGCCCGTGACCATCATCCAGTTCACTGACGCCGGGAAAAAAATCGGCTCCGTTCAAGTGCCCCAAGTCCACAAGACCGACGCCGAGTGGAAACAGCAACTGACCCCGCTGCAATTTGAAGTCACGCGCCAGCAAGGCACCGAACGCGCCTTCACCGGCCAGTACTACGACCTGCACGACAAGGGACTCTACCGCTGCATCTGCTGCGACAACGCACTCTTCAGTTCCGACACGAAGTTCGACTCCGGCACGGGATGGCCCAGCTTCTGGGCGCCAATTGCCAAAGAAAATATTCGCACCTCGACCGACTCCAGCCTGGGAATGACGCGCGATGAAGTCTCCTGCACCGAATGTGGAGCCCACCTCGGCCACGTCTTCGACGACGGCCCTCCGCCCACCGGCTTGCGCTATTGCATGAATTCCGCGTCCTTGAAATTCATCAAGCGAAGCTAGAACCGGGGTTTGACATCGCCTCAAGAGCGGTTGTCATCCTGACCCTGAGCTTGTCGAAGGGAAGTACCTGCTTCGAGAGTTGTCATCCTGAGCGGAGCGAAGGACCTGCTTTTGCTGGCCGCAATTCTGCGTTTGGCTAGTTCAGCGTCTAGCTGCCAGCCGCTGCTCCACCAGCTTCTCGATGCGCTCCAGCACCTCGTCCTCGCTCAGATGAGTCGAGTCGAGCACCACCGCATCCTCCGCCGCCACCAGCGGAGACGCCGCGCGCGTCCGATCCCGATGGTCGCGCTCCCGGAGTTCCGCCGCCATGGCCTCCGCCGGCGCGCCCTTCACCCGTTGCTGATCGAGCCGCCTCTGCTCGCGAATCACCGGATCGGCATCGAGAAAAATCTTCAGGTCGGCGTCGGGAAAAACCTTCGTCCCAATATCGCGCCCTTCCATCACCACCCCGCCACCGATGCCCATTTCGCGTTGCCGCGCCACCATCCACTCGCGCACCTTCGGATGCACCGACACGCGCGACGCCGCCTCCGATACATCGCGCTCGCGGATGCGCGCGGAGACATCCTTCTTGTTAACCAGCACTCTGTTGCCGCCGATGGTCCGATCAAGAGTAATGCTCGAATCCTCCGCCAGCTTCAGCAGCGCCGCCTCGTCGTCAAACGACGCATCCCACTCGATCGCCCGTAGCGCCAGCGCCCGATACATCGCCCCGCTCTCCAGGTTCACGTACCCCAGTTTGCGCGCCAGCCGCGAAGCGATCGTGCTCTTGCCCGCTCCAGCCGGGCCGTCAATGGCGATGATCAGTTTGCGTGGGGACGAATCAGTCATCTTCTAAAATGCTTGGGACGAAGTGAGAATTGTACACGGAGCGCGAGCGCCGCCGCCGATGCGCCGCGAAGATTCTAGGCCTAGCCCACCCGCTCCGGCCGCCGATTCTTTGGCATATACACCTGCTTCGGCGGAGTCACCTGTAGCAGCGACTTGCTCCCCACATGCACAAAGCTCAACTCGCGCGCCGCCAGCAGAGCATGGATGGCTTCCTTCACCCGCGTCCGCGGAACGAAGTTGGCCAGGAAGTTCTCGACCTCGCCCTCGTCCACCGCAATCACGCAATCGAGATACTTCGAGACCAGCGCTGAGAGCGCCTCCGGCACCGAAATCCCCACCCCTTCGCGCACCACATCCGGCGCCCAGCGCGACAACTCATCCCACACCGATCCTTCCGCGGCCGTGTAATCGACCCGCGTGATGCGCAACTTGGCCCACAGTTCGCTGAGCGCGCGATCGAGGCCGGCATTCGAAACCGATCCGCCTAGCGTCTCGCCGAGCTTCGTTTTCGAAATGGGCCCGCTGCGCCGAATGATTTCAAAAGCGTCACAGGCCAGCGGCGAGTAGGGAGATCGCGGTCCGGATGCGGGCGGATGCTTCGGATTGCGCTCGCCGACCAGCGAATAAAAGTAAGGAAACACCGAGGGCGCCAGCAGAAACGCGTTGTTCTCGTCCAACAGCGGAGCCTCGAAGGCCGACCGGTCGCGCAGCGCGCGGACCATCAACTCCGTCGCTTCGATTGCCCGCGGATCGTTGTAGGCGTGCTGGCGTGCCGGCAACTTGTCGTCCGCTCCGACCCAGGCTCCAATGAAAGTCGGCGCCAGAAGCGCCGGCCGCATCGGGTACATCAGGCAAAATCCCACCGACTCAAGAAATGCCCGTGCGTCCTCCAGCGTCCGCACCGGCTGGCCATCGAGCCGCCACTTCTGGGCACGTGCCTGAAACAGTTCCGCGTCGGTCATGGTTCGATTAGACCATACCGCAACGGGCATTGTGCGCTGCTGGGATGATTTCTATTAGTGTGCCATGCGCGATACCTGCGCCAGTCCATCAATAAACCAGTCGCCTAGGCCATGCATGATCCCAATGATCCAGAGATTGCCCGAGCGCCAAAAAATCAGGGCGAAGAACAATCCGACGGAGAATATTCCCACGAATATCCACAGATGGGATGGATGCCTGGAGGCGAGGAGGAAGTGGTAAGCGTGCAACGGACCAAACGTGAATACCAGGTTGCTCGCCAATATCCCCGCCATCGGCCCCCATCGGCGAACCAGCTCTGTTTGCAGTACACCGCGATACAGGAACTCCTGATAGAACCCCCAGATCATCTTCGGAACGAAAACAAAAAGCGTGATGCTGGCGAGGTGGGGGCGCGCCCACAGCTTTGTCAGGTCGGAAGACGTGAAGCAGGAGAAAACCACAATTGCGATCGGCACGACTTGCAGAAGGTATAACTTTTCCGTTTTCGACCACCGAAGCCACTTATACAGTCCCAGTTGAGACATGTGTACTCCGGCGAGACTGACCACGAGCCAGAATGACAAGGCGATCAGGAAGCTCAGCTCTAGTAGTGCCCACCATTGATGCCCTGCGATGCCTAACCGCCGGGCAGCAGTTCCCAGAAGAGGGCGCACGGCTCCTTCCAGAAGGACAAAGACAAACAACAGCCTCAGGCCTTGTCGCGAAGAATAGCTCGGCGCTGGAGGACGGTCGAATAAAAGCAAGTGTCCGCGCCAAAGCGTGCCGACTTGAGATTTTTCCGGATCGTAAAAAACTTCTCGCAGACTGGTCATCCAAGTCTTTTCTTGAAGTGCGCTTAACAATGTCTGTCGAAAACAGCGACTACGAGTGCAATCCGGTCCGGAGAACTAGATACGTTTGAACGCCTTCTGAATATCCTGCATGGAATAGCGCAGCACCACGGGCCTGCCATGCGGGCAGCTCATGGGATGCTCGGTTTTCGCCAGCTCCGCCAGCAGCCACTCCATCTTGTTCTGTTCGAGCGGCATGTTGACTTTGATCGCAGCATGGCAGGCGATCGAAGCCGCGATCCGCGTCCGCACCGCGTCGAGGTTGATGGCCTGGTCTTCGCGCGTGAGCTGCTCGAAGATTTCGTTCAGCATGTGCTCAATCTGCGCCGCATCCACGCCCGCCGGCGCCACCTTCACGGCGACGCTGCGCGAGCCAAAGGGCTCCGCCTCAAAGCCGTTGTGCGCGAGTTCCTCCGCGATCTCGCTGAAGATCGCCTGCTGCGCCGGAGTCAATTCGATCACCAGCGGCATGAGCAAGCGTTGGCTCTCCACCTTCTGCGCCGAACGTTGCCGCAAAATGCGTTCGAACAACACGCGCTCGTGCGCCACATGCTGATCGACGATCCAGAGCCCATCTTCGTTGACGGCAAGAATGAAGGAATTTCGAATCTGGCCCAGTGGACGCAGCGTGCGTAGCGACTCGAGAGTCGGTGCGGCTTGCGGCTCTTGCGCGATGGGCGGCGCGCAGCCGTGATCGGGGATTGGCTGCTCGGCGCTCCCCGACTGAGTTCCATCCGCCGCGGGCGCGCGTGCCAGCGATACCGCCGCGTTGGCCTCGATCGCAATTCCGCCTTCAAATTCAAGGCGCGCCGTGGTCGCTGGAACCGTCGGCGCGTGCAGCGCGAATCCGCCCGCAGCCGCGGGTTCGTACAAGTCGCGCCAGGGAGCACGCTCCAAGCCATCGCCCCCGCGCGCGCCGTCAGTAAACGCGGGGCTGGTCAGCCCGCGACTCGCTGTGGGCTGCGCGCCAATCTCCGTCAAGAACTGCGGCACCGGACGCGCCTTCATCAGCGCCGCCCGCACCGATTCGCGAACAAAATCGTGAATCACCGTCTGCTGCCGAAACCGTACCTCGGTCTTCGACGGGTGCACATTCACATCCACCTCGGCAGTCGGCATCTCCATAAAAAGCAGCACAACCGGAAACACCGTCGGCGGCAAAATATTTCGATACGCCTCCGTGATCGCGTGCTGAATGAGTCGATCGCGAATCAGCCGTCCGTTCACAAAAATAAAAATCGAATTGCGGTTGAGCTTCTGAATCTCGGGCTTGGAAACAAAGCCATGCAGCCGCACCTCGCCGAAATCGTGTAGCGCGGACACTCCTGTCCGCGTTTCCGCATCTTCCGTTCCGACTGTGGGACGCCCACCCGGTCCGATTGCATCGGACTCGCGCGCAGCAGTCTCTGCGCTGCGCCGCCACGGCGGAGGCTGCGGCAACCCAACGCGCTCTAGCGGTTGCACCGCCGCCAGCGGAATCAACTGGTCCAGCGTCTCGCGTCCGAACACCTGGTAGACGCGCTCGCGATGGCCAGCCACGGGCGGAGCCACCAGCAGCGCATTCGTCGCCGAGTGCAACTCGAAATGCATCTCCGGATGCGCCAGCGCATAATGGGTCACAAGCGACGCGATATGGGAGAGTTCAGTCGATTCCGATCTCAGAAATTTCTTGCGCGCCGGCGTATTGAAGAAAAGATCGCGAATGGTGATCGAAGTTCCCAGCGGCAGCCCGGCTTCTTCGACGCGTATGATCTTGCCGCCGTTGATCTCGAGGACCGTCCCCGCCGCCTCTTCTTCGGCGCGCGTCTCCAGATGCAGGCGGGCAACGGAAGCGATCGAGGGCAGCGCCTCGCCGCGAAATCCGAGGGTCGCAATGCTCAGCAGGTCGTCGGTTTCTTTGATCTTGGAAGTCGCGTGCCGCTCGAACGCCAGCATGGCGTCGTCGCGCACCATGCCGCAGCCGTTGTCCGTGATCTGGATCAGTTTCTTCCCGCCCGCCTCAACCTGTATGCGAATGCGCGTGGAACCGGCGTCCAGTGCGTTCTCCAGCAACTCCTTCACCACCGACGCAGGACGCTCCACCACTTCGCCGGCGGCGATCTGGTTGGCCACCCTCTCGGAAAGGACGTGAATCTTGCCCATTGCAATCTGTGGCCAGTGTGACAGATCGGGAGGCGCAGCGTAAAGGCGGGTCGAGGCCCGCAGGCGAGCATCGAAAGCTGGCTTATCATATAGTTTTTCCGGGGAGTGCTCACATGAAACATGCGATCCTGGGAGCGGGAGCCATCGGAGGGTTGATCGGCACCGCGTTGTCATCGCTCGGTGAAGATGTCACGGTGGTGGTTCGAGCCGAGAAACTGGCGAGCTATCCCGCGAGCCTGGTGCTCGAGCGTCCATCGGACGCTATAACCGCGCCGGCGAAAGCCGTCGCCACGCTGACAAAACCGGTTGACGTGCTCTGGATCGCCACTAAAACCTATCAATTGCAATCTGCCATCGAAACCGTGAAGTCGCCGCCGCGTTATGTAATTCCCTTGCTCAACGGGGTAGACCACATCGCGGTACTCCGGAATCGATTCGGACACGAGCACGTGATCCCAGCAACGATCGCCGTGGAAGCCGAGCAGATTTCTCCGGGACGATTCATTCAACGATCCCCTGTCGTTCGTTTGAACCTCGCGGCCAGCGCTGAGCCGCTTTTGGGTGCCATCGTTGCGCAGTTGGGCAAGCTTGGATTCGTCTGCAAGTTCATTCCCAGCGAGCAGACCCTGCTGTGGGGCAAACTCTGCTTTCTCGGCCCGTTTGCGTTGATAACCTCGGCATCCGGCATGAACATTGGGGAAATCTTGGCGGACGCCGATTGGAACCCGAAGTTGGGTTCGGCGATCGCCGAGGCATGCGCTGTGGCCAACGCTAGCGGCGCAAAGATCGATGCCGCGCAGATTCAGGCGGGTTTCAAAAGCTCGCCGCCGGGCATGCGGAGCTCCATGCAGAAAGATCTGGTCGCTGGGCGGCGACTCGAATTGGATGCCATCGCCGGCCCCATTGTGCGCGGCGGAGAACAATACGGGATCGCGGTGTCGACCACGACGGAACTGATGTCGGCAATTCAAGCTGAAGTTCAAGCTGAAGTTCAAGCTAAAGTTCAACTTAAAGATTGACGCGCAGTGACATCCTCGACACGCGGCCAGCGACGCGCATCCGCGCCACGCTGGCGATCTGCCTGCTACACTCTTTCTCCTATGAAAAATCGACGTTTGCTGTTGAACTTAGCATTGCTTGGCGGGCTGCTGACGGCACGCATCGCTTGTGCTCAGGCGGGGACTAGCCCAACTCCATCGCAACTGGCCGCCCCCGAAGAAAAGCATCTACGCAATGTCCGGCAACTTACGTTTGGCGGATCGAACGCCGAGGCTTATTTTGCGGCCGATGGCAAGCGGCTGATTTTTCAATCGACGCGCGACAACCTGCAGTGCGACCAGATCTTCACCATGAACATCGACGGGACCGAACAGAAGATGGTCTCGACCGGCAAGGGCCGCACGACGTGCAGCTACATCTTTCCGCATCGCTTTTCGCAGGACGACAAGATTCTCTATTCCTCGACGCACCTAGCCGACGCCGCTTGCCCGCCCCGCCCCGATTACTCGAAGGGCTACGTATGGGCGGTCTATCCGGGATTCGACATTTTTACCGCGAAGCTGGATGGCTCGGACTTGAAGCAACTCACTACCACTCCCGGCTACGACGCGGAGGCGACGATTTCAGAAGATGGGAAGAAAATCGTTTTCACCTCTATGCGCAATGGCGACCTTGATATCTACTCGATGGATACGAACGGCAAGCACGTGAAGCAGCTTACGCACGAACTGGGATACGACGGCGGCCCATTTTTCTCGAAAGACCGGAAGTGGATCGTGTATCGCGCTTATCATCCGAAGACGGACCAGGAGATTGCCGAGTACAAAGAGCTGCTGAAACAAAACCTGATCCGTCCCACCACGCTTGAGATCTGGATCATGAAGGCCGACGGCAGCGGCAAGCGCCAGCTGACCAATTTGAACGCCGCGAGCTTTGCGCCGTCGTTCTTCCCGGACGGCAAGCGGATTATTTTCGCAACCAACGTCGGTTCGACCGGCGGAATGGGAAACTTCGAACTCTATACGATCAACGTGGATGGGACGGGTCTCGAGCGGGTCACCTATTTCGACGGCTTCGATGGCTTCCCGATGTTCAGCCCCAACGGAAAGCAACTGGTGTGGATCTCCCATCGCAACGGCAAGGCACAGCATGAGACGAATGTGTTTATCGCGGATTGGGTGGAATAACGAGAGGTCGCAAGTCAGAGGTCAGATTGCAGAAGTGTTCTCGCGCTGCAATTGATCTTTGATCTTCGCCGGCAGCCGCGAACTGGCCAGCAGTTCTTGCAGCAACCCGGCTGGAGTTTCCCGGCCGAACTCCAAAGCGCGAGCCAGCGACAGATGCTCGGTCCGCAAAAGCGCCGCGCGGATTTCCTTTCGTCGTGACCACTTCTCGTGCCGCGCAACCGCGTGCACCAAAGCCGCACTGGCGCCTGCACGAAGCACCGATTGGATTACCAGCGCTTCGGTGAGACGCGGGTTGTCGAGCGCGGTCTGCATGACGCGTGGCTCGCGCGGTCCGGTCTTCGACTGAATCGTCTTAGATTGAATCGTCTTGGTCTTCGCGGTTTTTCCATCGCCGCCGTCAACCTCCAGCAGAAGCGCAGCTGCGACTCTGCCCGAGGCGCGACGCGCCAGCGTCATCCGTTCGCCGAGAGTGACGGTTTTGAGGCGCGCGATCAGTACGCCATCGATCGCGACCTTCACGTCGGCCGGTACACCCGGCGCAAGCGCCACTTTCATCAGATCGAACGTGTAAAACTGGCGCGCCAGCGGCACCGACACATGACGCGGCGTATGCGGATGCGAAGCGACGGCGATCTTCACTTTGCGGCTCTTGCGTACGTTGGCGTTCTTGGCGAGTAGTTCGATGACTTCGCCCTGCAGTTCAGGGCGCTTAAGCAGGGACAGTGCGACATCTTCAGTAAGCGCGGGGTCGGCGGCGCGGATCAGATCGGCGGGCGCAACCGGAACTGCCGTGACCATCGGCGGCGAGGCTTGGTCCTCGTTCTCCGAGATTTCGTCTTCGGCCATTTCGCTGCTCTTCTACAGTCGTTTCGCTCTGGCCAGCGCGCCTTCCACGGGATCGACTAGATCCGGGCGCACGTCAATGCCGGGAAAATTCTTTTGCAGCGTATCGTAGAAAATCTGCCGCACCTGGTGCGACTGACGAAAGAGCGTAGCGATTGGCAGAGCGTCGGCCGCCGGGGAGCCTTCCTCGGCATCGTGTGCGAGACGCCGGACAACGATCACCGCGAGCGCCGCCAACCTGGTTCCCGCGTCGACTAAAAGTTCGCCCGCGATAGCGTCTCCCTCCTCAGCGGCGTGCAGGACTGCGCGGAACAGCGGTGGGAAATCCGGCGGTGGCGTCGCGTTGGCACGCTGCACAAGCTCGTCGATGGTATTGAACTTCCAGGCTTGGAGGATTCCATCGGTGAGTGCGGTTTCGAGCCCTTCGTCGCGAGCCGTCATCGCCAATGCGATGGCCCGGCGGCCGATCCAGTGGCCAGAACCCTCGTCGGAGATGGCAAACCCCCAACCGCCAGCGCGCGCAACGTTTCCTGTTGCATCGCGGCCATAGACGATGGAGCCAGTTCCTGCGATGGCAATCACTCCAGACCCCGCGCCGAAAGCCGCTTCCAGGGCAATCACCGCGTCGCCGGCGACTTCGATTTTCTCGCGAGGTATCCCGGGAATCAGCTCTTCGAGAATGCCGCGGATCTTCGCGGCGGTCTCGGGCCGTCCCGCGCCCGCCGCGCCAATACAGACGGCGCGGATCTGACTGGGAGAGATCTTGGCGGTGATGCACGCCTGGCGAATGGCAGTATGCAAAGCTTCCCGCGCCTGCTGCTCGCCGAGGCGAACGATGTTGCTGCCACCGGTCATCGCCTTTGCGAGTACGGTAGTTTCGTCGGCGAGAACGCAGCGTGTTTTGGTGCCCCCTCCGTCGATTCCGAGATAGTACAGAACTATTTCTCCCTCAAGGCCTTCGCATACTGCTGCATCAGATCTTTGGCGAACGTCTCCTCCGTCTCCGTATGCAACAGCGCCGCGCTGGCAGCGGCCTCGACCTCGGACAGTTCTTCATTGTTCAAGTTCGAAAGGCTGCCCTTCGAGTCGCGCCGCGCCAGCCATTTCTGCAGGTCCAGCCACTTTCCTAACGCGTTCTGTTGCATCGTCAAGAATTCGTCCTGAAGCACGTAGGCGCGGGTATAACCTTGCACCTCGGAGTAATCCATATAGCTCAGCGCCCCGGTGCTGGAGGCCGTGCTCCAGCCGGTTGCACTCAATGGAAACAATCCGAACGACCAATCCAACTTCGACGTGCGGTCATCCCGGCGATCCTTGCGGTAGGCTTCGATGGTTTCAATGGTCGCCTTCAGCCGCTGCTCGGCAGCGGGCGCAGCAGGCAGCCCTCCTGCGAGTAGCTGCCGGTTTTCGCGAATTTCAGCGGTTAGATTGGATCGGGCTTCCTCGGCCAGGGAGCGATGATGGTGCCACTCGATCAAACCCTCCAGCGAGAGTGCGATGAGGATCCCCAAAATCACGGTGAGCAAATGAAGAAGAAAATCCTTGAACGAGTTCACTGGCCCATGAGGCGGATGAATGTCCACGATGGCTCCTGCAATGTCGGGGTGTCGGCGGGCATCGCTGCGCTGATAAGACTATAACAGGGCCGTCGGAATTCGCCCGGCGGCGGCGGTACATGCCTGTACAATGCTGCAAAACCAGTTGCTTGAAGCTCTCTGCTAAATCGCTTGGGAAGGACGCAGCTAGCCGTACCGCAAGCAGCCAGTAAAGACGCGGGCAAACCCCCGCTCGACATAAAGGAATCATCTGGGATTGAATCGCATCGATCTGCTGATTATCGCCGCCTACCTGGCCGGGATCACCCTCTTTGGCCTGCGCTTTCGCAAGCGCCAGCGGACCATGCGCGACTATTTTCTCGCCGATCGCGACATTCCCTGGTGGGCCATTTCGCTCTCGATCGTCGCGGCTGAGACCAGTACGCTCACCATCATTAGTATTCCTGGGCTCGCTTATGCCACCAACCTGACGTTTTTACAGATCGTGATGGGATATGTCGTCGGCCGGATCCTCATCAGCATCGTTTTCTTGCCGCAATACTTCCGCGGCGATCTCTACACTGCCTACCAGCTGATCGAGCGGCGATTCGGTTCGCGGCTTCGCACCGTCACCGCGACGCTGTTCTTACTGACGAGGGCGGCAGCGGAGGGAGTGCGCGTCTATGCCGTATCCATCGTGGTTTCCATCGCCCTCGGCACCGGGGAAGTGTCCTCGATCGCGATCATCACTCTGCTGACGCTGATCTATACCTTTGAAGGCGGCTTGGCGGCGGTGATCTGGACCGACGTGGTACAGACGTTCATCTATATTAGCGGCACGTTGGTCGGGCTGGTCACGATTCTTCATCTCGTCCCCGGCGGATGGAACTCGGTGCAGACTCTGGCAACGGCTGCCCACAAATTCCAGGTCTTCGATCTGACGCTGCGGCCGGGCTGGCCGTACCTGGATTTCACCCAGCCTTACACGTTGTGGGCCGGCGTCATTGGCGGCACATTCCTTACGCTGGCAACTCACGGCACCGATCAGCTCATTGTGCAACGGCTGCTGACGGCCCGGAACCAGCGCCAGTCGGCCCTGGCGTTGGTGTCGAGCGGGGTGGCGATTTTGATTCAGTTCGCGTTGTTCCTGCTCGTGGGCGTGATGCTGTTTGCCTATTATCGGCTTCCGGCTTCGGCCTTCGGCAAGTCGGACCGCATCTATCCCCAGTTCATTGTCACGCGCATGCCACACGGAATTTCCGGCCTTTTGATCGCGGCCATTCTTGCGGCCGCGATGTCGAACCTGAGCGCGGCGCTGAATTCACTTTCCTCTAGCACGATGTTTGATTTCTACTTCCGATTCCGGCCCGTAACGGACGAAAAGAAACGGCTGCAACTCTCGCGGCTGGCGAATGTGATGTGGGCGCTGGTGCTGTTTGGGTTGGCGCTCCTGGCACTGCATCAGGTAGGGCGCGTCATAGAGGTCGGGCTCCAGATCGTTTCGGTGGCCTATGGGGCCCTGCTGGGTGTTTTCCTTCTGGGAGTGCTGACCAAACGCGCAAATCAGAACGGAGCCACCGTCGGGATGGTGTGCGGGTTTGCCACCGGGCTGTACCTGTGGCGTGGGTCCCATGTAGCGTTCACCTGGTGGGTCGCGATCGGGACCTGCGTGACGTTTGCCGTGGGATACGCTGCCAGCATCATCCTGCGAGATGAATCTCGAGTTTGAACCGCGAGAGCGATGAGGACGCAGAGCGAGACTATGGAGAAACCTGCAACAAACAACCCGCTCCGCCCCGAACTCGCCCGCGATCTTGGCCTCTCCCATGCCGGTGCAATTGTTGTCGGCACGATCATCGGGAGCGGCATCTTTCTGGTTCCCTCCGAAATGATGCAGGCCGTCGGTTCGGCGCGCCTTGTCTATTTCGCCTGGATCGTAGGCGGCCTGCTTTCTTTTTTCGGCGCGCTCACCTACGCCGAATTGGGCGCGATGAAGCCGCAGGCGGGCGGTGAGTATGTCTACGTTCGCGACGCCTACGGGCCTCTGGCGGGATTTCTCTACTCGTGGACCTGGTTTCTGATCGCCAAACCGGCTTCGATTGCCACCATCACCACCGGCCTGGTGCGGATCCTCGAAACCTTCCCGATCTTTTCCTTTTTCTCCCACGCCTGCGTTTCACATCCCTTCATACTCACCTACGGCCAACTGGTAGCGATCACGGCCACGGTACTGATTTCTGGGCTGAACTACATTGGCGTCCGCCGCGCTGGTGAATTCCAGTTTCTGTTCACCTTGCTGAAGGTTGCGATCATTCTCGGAATTGTGGCCGTCGGCTTCTCCTATAGCGGAGGCACATGGGCAAACTTCGCCACTGAGTTCGCGGGAGCAAAAGGCGGCGTGGCCGGCTTTTTCGCGGCACTCGTGGCTGCGCTCTGGGCCTACGACGGCTGGAACGACCTGAACATGGTGGCGGGCGAGATCCGCAATCCGCAGCGCAATATTCCTCTCGCGCTGATTTGGGGTGTGGCGACAGTGGGCGCTCTTTACATTCTGATGAACGCAGCGGTGCAGTATGTGCTGCCGGCCGCGGCTGTAGCGGCCTCGGAACGCCCCGCCTCCGACGCCGTGGCGCTGGTGCTCGGGCACGCGGGCGCCAGCCTGGTGTCGGCGGGCATGGCGGTTTCCATGCTCGTAACTTTGAACGGCACCATCATGAGCGGAGCCCGCGTGCCCTTTGCCACCGCGCGCGATGGATATTTCTTTAAGGCCATTGCCGAGGTGCATCCGCGCTTCCACACGCCCTCGGTATCGATTGTCGTGCAATGCGGACTGGCGATCGTTCTGCTGCTGCTCGGCGGCAGTTTCCGGCAGTTTTTCTCGCTCACAATTTTTGCCGAGTGGCTCTTCTACATGATCGCCGGCAGCACCGTGTTCGTCTTCCGCCGCCGCGATCCGCACGCCGACCGCCCTTATCGCGTCCTGGGATATCCGGTGGTTCCGGCGGTGTTTATCCTGGCTTCCGCGGCGCTTCTCTACTACACCTTCACCGGCAACCTGAAAAGCTCGGCGGGCGGATGCCTAGCCATTCTGGCGGGCGTTCCGGTGTTCTACTTCTTTGCCCGCCGCCGGGCAGCTACACCGAAGTAACCGGCCACCCATCGCATCCTCCCCAAACTACAGGTGGTTACTAAAGGACACGCGCAAGGGACACGTTTACCACTGCCCAATCTCCCCTTAAGGTGAAGACTCCAGTCCCAAGCTGCTCTCCCCGGCTTCGGGCTCCCTTTTTGGAGTAGTGGATGCCTACGATTGATGGCGGTTTTCAACTCGGCCTGTTGCCGGAAAAGAAGTGGAACTGGCGGACCTTCCTTGCGAGCTACGGGATTCTCGCCGCCTTCGTTCTGCTTCTGATTGTGACCGGGATTATGACCTCCGACACGCTGCTGAGCGCCGTGAACTATCACGTCACCGAACTCGTGCCGCCGCCGTCGCTGCGACCGGAGCGGCTGCCCAAGGCAAAGCCGCTGCCGGTGCGTGCCAAGCTGCTGCCGCCCGAACCGGTCTTCGAGAAGCCGAAGCTGATCGTGCCCCACGAGATCCGCGCACCCAAACTGCAGCCGCAGGAAATTGAGCCGCCCAAGGTGGCAATGAATAACCTAGCTCCGGCAATCCTGAAGCCAACCACGGGCGCGCGTCCCGTGCTGATCCATACCGGAGACTTCCAGGGAAGTTCGGTAGCGCCGACGGTGAATGCCCCCATTTCGAAAGTGCAGACCGGCGGCTTCGGCGACCCCAACGGGTTGAAGCCGAGTGACAACGGCAAGCCGAATGGCAAGCTGATCGCTTCCGCGGCCGGTTCGTTCGACATGCCGGTAGGTCCGGGACAAGGCAATGGGTCCGGCGGTGCGAAGGGAATTAAAGGAACGGTAGCCAGCGCCGATTTTGGAACTGGTGTGGCCACCGCAGGACACGGAGACGGGCGCGGCAGCGGGCGCGGCAACGTGCAGAGCACCGGCTTCGGCTCACAGGAGGTTGCCCAGAACACGCCTCATGTGCAGCGCGTCGATAGCCCGGCAGTGACCGGCGTCGAGATTACCTACAAGCCCAATCCGGTTTATACCGACGAAGCCAGAAATTTGAAGCTGGAAGGTGAAGTTCTGCTCGAAGTGGATTTCGCGGCCAACGGACAACTGCATGTGACTCGTGTGGTCCGGGGTCTCGGTCATGGACTCGACGAAGCCGCTGTCGCGGCCGCGAACAAGATGCGGTTTAAACCGGCAGCGCGAAGCGGGCTGGCAATCGATTCGACGGCCATCGTGCACGTGGTATTTCAACTGGCGTATTAAAGCACGTATTGAAGCATTGGAGATGAGAGTATGCGGAAGTTGATCGGCAAGTATATGAGCAGCATGAATTGGCTGGCCTTGGTTCTGTTCACCGCAACCATGACGGCAGTGGCCCAGCAACCGGCGTCCGCGCCGCAGTCGGGACAACCGCAGTCCAGCCCGGCCGCCGCCAATCTGGCGGCGCCAACCACCATGGATCAGGTCGTCGACCGCGTGGTCTTGCGCGAGAAGGACTTGATCAAGTTCCTGTCGCCGCGCACTCCCGTGGTCGAGACCTATCTCCAGAACCTGACCCAGGATCCGCAGCTGGGGCCGATTCCGCAGGACGATCACTACTTTTTGGGCCGCATGGACTTCAGTGCATCGATCGACCGCAGCGACTACCTCCAGGACGAGAAGAAGAAGAAGGACAAAGAAGAAGGCATGGAGCAGCGCCTGCTCGGCGGCTTCACCAAGAAGTTCAAGTTCCAATATCAGCCCCTCGGTTTTTCCTGGATGGTCTTCGCCGACCGCAACGAATTTGACCGGCAGCACTATGATTTCCACTACGCGCGCCGCGAGTTTCTGGGCGACGTGCGTTGCCTGGTGTTCGATCTGACGCCCAAGAAAGACGCAGGCCGCGGCCGGTTTGTCGGCCGCATTTGGGTCGAGGATCAGGATTTCAACATCGTCCGCCTCAACGGAACCTACTCGCGTTCCAGCCGCAACAACTATTACTTCCACATGGATAGCTGGCGCTTGAATCTGGTTCCGGGATACTGGGTTCCCGCCTATATCTACAGCGAGGAAGGCGACTTCACCGCCGGAGCCAAGAATGTGATCGCCTTCAAGGCGCAAACTCGCCTCTGGGGATATAACCTGAAAACGTCGGCCAACAACGACGAACTGACCAACATTCGCGTCGACAGCGTAAAAGATGATACGCCCGCCGCGCAGGATGCGACGCCGCTGGCCGCCGAGCGCGAATGGCAGCAGCAGGCCGAAGACAACGTCATCGAACGCCTGGAACGCGCCGGTCTGGTGTCGCCCGAAGGCGATGTCGACAAGATCCTGCAAACCGTGGTCAACAACATCGAGATCACCAATAACATCGAACTGCCGCGGCCGGTCCGCACCCGCGTGATGACCACTTTGCCGCTGGAGACTTTCAGCGTCGGCAACACGATCGTCGTCAGCCGCGGGCTCATCGACGTGCTGCCCGATGAAGGTAGCCTGGCCATGGTCCTCGCCCACGAACTGGCTCACATCGTTCTGGGTCATAACCTGGGCAGCCAGTACGCTTTCAACGACCGCATGCTGTTTTCCGACGAAGCGACGTACCAGAACTTCGGATTCAAACACATTCCCGAAGAGGAAGCCGCCGCCGACAAGAAAGCCATCGAGATGCTGAAGGCATCGCCCTACGCGCAGAAATTGGAAAGCGCGGGACTTTTCATCAAGGCTTTGCAGGCCCGCACCCCGCAACTGACCGCGCTGCTGCAGGCGCACCTGGGCAACAGCTTCACCGAGAACGGGACGGTGACGCGCATGGCGGCGCTCGCCACCTCGGCTCCGGCGCTCGATATCAATAAACTCGACCAGATTGCCGCGTTGCCCCTGGGCGGACGCGTCAAGCTCAATCCGTGGGACGACAAGGTGGAGATCGTAAAGGCGCAGCCGGTTGCCATCACCTCGGCTCGCGATAAGATGCCGTTCGAGGTCACTCCGTTTTACCCGCGGTTGTCGCGTTACGCAGCGGTCAGCGCGCCTGCGGCCACCACTGCCGCGGCGCCCGTCCCGCCCGCCACGACAGCGGCCAACTCCAGTCCCACTCCGGCGAACTAAGCCGGCTTTAAAGTTGATAGAAGCACAGGGCCGGGACCGGAAGCAATTCCGGGCTCCCGGCTTGTGTCTTTTGATGTGGGTAACGGGCTCAAGATTGGGCTCAGCGAGAGCCCGAACGCCGCTCCCCACACGGTTTTTCGTGTCTTCCCAAACTTCCCGGCCTTTTGCTACCATGGAGCACCAACCGTTCGCCCCGCAGCCGCGGGGGGAGCAAAATGACAGGTGGGTCGAATCTGGGAAGCGTTCAAGAAAGGTCGTACATTTTGTTCAGGAAATCTCTTCTCGCAGTGACTGTGGTCTTATTCGCCATCTCCAGCGCCGCGCTGGCGCAGACGCTGACGCCGCTTAAGCATCAGCCACCGGATGGAGTGATCCTCTCCTTCCAGTTGACCGACGGCACCGTGATGGTGCAGGGCAACAACTATTCCGATTGGTGGAAGCTGACTCCCGACGACACCGGAAGTTACGTCAACGGGAAATGGTCGCAACTTGCCAGCCTTCCCGCGGGATATGCGCCCTACGCCATGTCGTCGGCGGTCTTGGCCGACGGCCGCCTGATCATCGAGGGCGGGGAATACAACTTCAACAACTTCACGCTCACCAACCTCGGCGCGATCTACGATCCGACAACCAACGTTTGGACGCCCGTGCCCGCTCCGACGGGCTGGGACTATATCGGGGATTCGCCGTCGCTCGTGCTGCCCAACGGCGACTACGCGATCGGAAACAAACTTACAAAACAGATGCGACAACTCAACCCCAAGACCATGAAGTGGAGTTCGCTCAGTTCCAAGGGCAAGGCCGATTTCAACGCCGAGGAAGGCTGGACCCTGTTGGCGGATGGCTCGATCCTTACGGCGGACGTGAAAGACGCTCCCAACTCCGAGATTTATACCCCATCCAAACACGAGTGGGCGACTGCGGGCAGCACGATCGTCGATTTGCACTCCCCATCGCCGGACGGCTGCATTAACTACGGTCCCGGCGGCAAGCTTTGTTACTACCCGCCGGGGGAAATTGGTCCGCAGATTCTGCGTCCCGATGGCACCGTGTTCGTCACCGGATCGTACACGGCAAGCAACGGCCCTGGGAACACAGCCATCTACGACACCGCTACCGGCAAGTGGGCCGTCGGCCCCGTTTTCCCCAATGACGATAACGCCGGCGATTCGTTTGCTGTCCTGCTGACCAACGGCGACGTGCTGGTGGAAGGCGACTCCGGCACCTCCTATGTATTCAATGGAACCACTCTGACAACCGGTCCGGCTACTCTGGGAAGCTTGATGCTCTTGCCGACCGGTCAGGTGCTGGTCGGAGGCGGCGTCATCACGGAGGTTTACAACTCCACCGGAACTTACCAGGCCGCATGGGCGCCCACCATTTCGGCCCACCCGGCCACGGTAACTCCTGCAACGACGTACTCCATCTCAGGCACGCAGTTCAACGGATTGTCGCAAGCCAACGCTTTCGGAGACGAATTGCAAACGGCAACCAATTATCCCTTGGTCCGAATCACCAACAACAGCACGCATCATGTGTTCTATGCCAGAACCCACGACCACAGCACCATGGGAGTGGCCACGGGCACGGCGACGGTTTCAACCAATTTCGACGTCCCGGGGCTCATCGAAACCGGCGCGAGCACCTTGCAGGTTGTGGCCAACGGCATTCCTTCCGCGGCGGTTGCGATTACGGTCGAGTAAGAACGGCTCGAACTGACGGAACTGCCCTTGTCTCTTCCACGAGTGGGAGACACAAGGGCACTTTTTTGTTTGGGATAATCGGATGACCGCGAGCAAGCGCGAACGGGCTAGAAATGCTCTGACTAAGTCCCGGTTTTCCCCGTGCTCCCCCGTGTACCCTGTGGTTTATGCTCTCTGCCGACACTGAATCAGAGTTTCCCTAGCAGGCTGTGGAAAAACTCCGACTCGCGCCGGTTTTGGGAAGGGCACGAGTTCCACTCGTTCCGTAACTGCCGCGAAATCAACAGCGGCTTCCAGCCGCTGGGGGAACGCTGCGCTGGAAAAACACTTTTTCCACAGCCTGCTAGAAATGCTCCCTCAGGTCGCCGAATCGATCAACCACCAGCAGTCGCTGGGATGCCGGAGCCGTGGCAACTTCCTCGTGTTCCAGAATCCACGTGTTGTCGTGGGGAATGAAGACGGCATGCAAGCCCGCTGCGAGCGCCGGGTTGATGTCCGACTTGGGACTGTTGCCGACCATCCAGGTCGTATCCGCCGGAAGAGCGTACTTGGCAATGGCCGCCCGATAGGTCGATTCGTCCTTCTCGGCCACGATCTCGACCACGGCAAAATACTCCTTCAATCCTGAGCGCTCGACCTTCCCCGATTGCTCGGCGGGATTCCCCTTGGTCATCAGAATCAGGTGGTGACGTTCGCCGAGATATTGCAGCGTCTCTGGCACGCCCGGAAGAACTTCGATGGGATGATCGGCGATCTGGTGAGCAAAGCTGCGAATCCGCTCATGCAATTCGGGAGTGACCGGCTCGACCGAAAGCTTCTCAAAAGTCTCGACCAGCGAATGCGCGAAGCTGTGCAGGCCATAGCCGTGCTTGACGATGGATTCCCGCTCCACGTCGTTCAGCACCAGCCGAACCGCCTCGGGCGAGTGTTCGCGATGGTCGAGGAACGAAATAAACTTGGCGATCGCCCGCTCGAAATAGATGTTATTTTCCCAGAGCGTGTCATCGGCATCGATGAGCAAAGTCTGAGCGCCATTCTCTGCGGGCATGTGATTATGATAGCGGAGCTTGGCTGTTAACTCTTGGCTCTTAGCTAAAACCCACCCCAGTT